>Ga0210402_10001277_pt1 | contig 26132 bp, 29 predicted proteins | sample IncBWC7MmetaG_FD_161055 | JGI IMG/M metagenome (GOLD analysis project Ga0210402, IMG submission 161055) | Forest soil microbial communities from Barre Woods Harvard Forest LTER site, Petersham, Massachusetts, United States - Inc-BW-C-7-M | ecosystem: Environmental > Terrestrial > Soil >... | reverse complement strand
TCGCAGTGAAGGTTCCCGTTTGGGCTGAGGTCAGGGCCAGCGCATGCCATCCATTGCTCGAGGTGCCGGTCAGGGATCTGGTCACAACGCTGATCGTATAAACACCGGTAGTCACCGTGCTGTCCGTCATGCCGGTTTTGAAAGCCATCGCCTTGAGCGTGGTCGTGACACTGATGGTAACGGCTCCTCCGTTGGCCAATGCGGTGCCATGGGTGATCGTGTCACCGCTCTCGGTCGGCGTGCTGCCATCCGTGGTGTAGGCAATCGAGGCGCCGCTCGTCGCCGAGGTGATCGTCACCGTCTGCGCGCTCGTATACGTGCCGGCGGTGGGATTGAAGGTCGGCGCAGCCACTTGCGGCGGGCCGCTCGTATAGGAACCAGAGGTGACAGTGCTGTCCGTCATGCCGCTCTCGAAGGCCAGCGCCTTGAGCGTGGTTGTGACACTGATGGTAATAGCTCCGCCGTTGGCCAATGCAGTGCCATGGGTGATCGTGCCCCCGCTTTCGGTCGGCGTGCTGCCGTCCGTGGTATAGGCGATCGAGGCACCGCTCGTCGTCGACGTGATCGTCACTGACTGCGCGCTCGTATAGGTGCCGGCCGGGGGAGTGAAGGTCGGCGCAGCCACCTGTGGCTGGCTGATCGTATAGAGACCCGTAGTCAACGGGCTATCCGTCATGCCACTCTTGAAGGCCATCGCCTTGAGCGTGGTCGTGACACTGATCGTAACAGATCCCCCGATGGGCAACACGGTGCCGTGGGTGACGGTGCCACCGCTCTCGGTTGGCGCGGTGCCGTCCGTGGTATAAACAATCGTGGCGCCGCTTGTCGCCGAGGTGATCGTCACCGTCTGCGCGCTCGTATACGTGCCGGCCGGAGGATTGAAGGTCGGCGCAGCCACTTGCGGTAGGCTGATGGTGTAGACACCGGTGGTGACCGGGCTGTCCGTCATGCCACCCTTGAAGGCCATCGCCTTGAGTGTGGTCGTGACGCTGATGGTAACGGCTCCGCCGTTGGCCAATGCAGTGCCATGGGTGATCGTGCCGCCGCTCTCAGTCGGGGTACTACCGTCCGTGGTGTAGGCGATCGAGGCACCGCTGGTCGTCGACGTGATCGTCACGGTCTGCGCGCTAGTATAGGTGCCGGCCGGAGGATTGAAGGTCGGCGCAGCCACTTGTTGGGTTCCACTGATGGTGCGGTTGCTCACGGTCACCGTGCCACCCGGGGAAGAGTTCACGTCGATCGTCCACGTATCCAGGCTGGTCACGGCACTGCGAAACTTATAATTGAGCCCGACCGTCAACTCGGAGCCGCCGGCCGGTGTGACATAGACCGAGTAGGTGTTCGCGGGCACATTGACCACCATCCGGAAGTGATAGGTTGTGTTCTTCGCGTATGAGATAATCGAGGCCGCCTGATAGGCGGTGCCGTTATAGGCGTCGATATCGCCGGCGGTGTTGAAACGCGCGATGCAGGCAATGCCGGGATAGGCCGTCTGCGCCCCCTTGGACAACCCGACCACAGCATTGATCGGGGAAATCGACGGCAAGGCATCGAACGCCGCCGTGAAGGTGCCGGCCTGCGATGATGACATCGGAATATTGTCGAAGCCGTTGCCCGGCGAGACCGTGATGCCATTCGCGGCCCCATAGACCACCAGTTGGTTGGAGGTTCCCACGTAAACCATCCCGTTGGCAATCATGGGCGGAGCAAACTTTACGTACGTCCCCAGGGCATCCCGCCCAGGATTCTGGCTGCTATCCCACAGCTCGGTGGGAAAATTCACCGCATCGTAAGCCCGCAGGACGCTGTCCGAACCGGTCGTCCATAGGATGCCATTGGCCGTTCCGTTGGCCGAGAGGGATTCCCCGCCGCTCCGGTCGTTTGACGCAACCGAACCCTGTCCGAGGGGTGTCGTATTGATACTCGTCCCGGTGAATTGATAGGATTTGGCCGTGTTGTTGCCCGTTGCGATAAAGAGATATTGTTTGGTTGGCCCATTCCAATAAACGGGACTGGTGCCAATCGTATTGGTTCCATTCATGGCCACAAATGATTGCAGGCAGGAATCCGTCCCCAAATTAGACATCGTGCAATCCGTCGTCGAATTAAAGTGCCCCATGTTGTTTTGGTCGCACAGGTACATCTTCCCCTCTTTGCCCAAGCCAACGACATAGTGCGGCGGCACCAGGATCGGGCCGCCACTGCCCAGGTCAACATCACCGGCATCGAGGCAGGCTTGATTCCACGGCGTAAACCAATCGGCGAGCGACAGTCCGCCAACCGTGCTAAGTTTGAGAAAAGAGTCGCCAAAGTTTGAAACACCGTCCCAGCTTCCATTGCCGGTCTCGACATAGATATATCCATTGGCATCCGCGGCCGGTCCCATGCCACCGCCCCAGATTCCGCCTTGCGAGCCGGTGGGAGTCGTGCAGAAAGCGGCGACTTGCGTGATGGTGCTCGGGCCGGCCCGGTAGCCCAGCAGCCAGCCATGGTAGTTTCCAATATCGCAATGGGAGGCATAGCCGATATAAACCACACCGTTGAGCAAAAGCAGGCCCGGCCGTTGGGCCTGGAGATAAGTATCGAACGTGACCCCTGATACCGTGGCCGAGATGTTCACCGGGGCGCCAAATTTCTCCGCACCCGTGGTCAAATCCAGCGCGTGCAAATTGTGAAAATGATTTGTCCCCACCATCGTCTTGGCATCGACGTAAAGCGTGAACGTGCTCAGGTCGATCACCGGGGTGCCCGTGATGCCAATTTCGGGAATCAAATCGCTGCAATTTTGATCGGTGGACGACGGGCCGAGGTTGACCTGCCACAACGGCGCGCCACCGGTGTTCGCGTCGAAGGCGTAAACACTGTTATGTTCCGTGCAAACATAGACCACGTTGTGCGTGCCACCGGCGATGTTCAGCGCGGAGACGTAGAGCGGCTGGGCGTAAACCTGGCCATCCACATTCTCGGTGAATACTTTCCCAAATTGGGCCTGGTTGACGTTGGCCGGCGTCAGGATCGTTTCGTTGGTATTCGCGCCCGTGCGCGAATTGTCATTATGCTGCGTCAGGACGTTCGCCTGGCCGAAGGCCGTTAACGATGCCGCCGAGAGCAACAAACCAAGTTCAAGCCGGAGCAGACGGCGGATAATGCGACAATGAGATAGAGTCATTTTGACAGATTACTGGAGTTTACCGTGCAACAATTCATTGGAACCATTGCGCAAAAGTTTGGGAGGCGAACGAACCGGGAAGGCCGCAGGCCAAGGCATGCCGTGAGTTATTTTTTGGAAGGAAGAAGCTAAGTTCATATATGAACTTAGCTTTCTTATATGAACCAAGGCGAAGAATGGATCCGGTTTGTGCACCGTCAAATTAAAATCACTGGCGGACAAAAAGATTCGTTAAAATTCGTTTCACGGCTGTAATCAGCACGTAACCATCCTGGAGCAACCTGCACTTATACCGTATTAACCACTAATGCACACTGATTGGCACTAATACTTCAAAGCAGGCAGAAGACCGACTTAACCACTGATGTCACTTATTGTCACTGATATATAATGAGTTAGGGTTGAACCCATTTTTTATCTGTTTTTCCGGATCAGTGTGCATCAGTGGTTAAAATGGCCTTAAAAACGGAGCGCACGCCAGTGGCTACGGCGGGCGCTTAAGAAAATGGTGCCGTTTAGGTTACTGCTTAGGGTTGTTCGCCGTGAGCGAGCTGTTGAAAAAGCAGCAAGAAGAACCCGGCACCAGGCTAAAATCTTTTCCTAAGGAATTCAAAAACCAGGTAGCCGATGAGCGCCGTGACAAGGGCAATCGTGAAATTAGGTCCTGTGAGAATGTCGTGCACCGCCCACCCCAGGCCCCGGCTTCGTCCTTGTCCCGAACTTTCAAACTCCCCCATCAGAAGATTTGAATAATAAAGGAATACAATGAAACCGACCTCGATCAGGGCTCTCCAGAGAGGAGCAAGTTTCCGGGGTCTTTTCAAATCTGGTGGAAGGTTTTCAGCCATGGCGAAGCGAATGCGTGCGCCTTCCATCGCACGTTCTTCCCGGATCATGTCAAGGATAGCCGGAGGCCATTCAACCTCCTCCTTCACCCCAATTCGACGGGTTCGACATGCTCACCGCTATCGAGCTCAGGGCTACGGCGGACGAGTCCAACGCCGAACTTCGGACTCCGACTAAATACCAACTGCAAATCACCAACTGTCACCACGAGGCGAAGCCCTCGTGGCCGCCTCAAAACGTATGCACGAAAAGCCCCGAGCGCAGCTTGGGCTCGAACCAGGTGCTTTTCGGCGGCATGATCTGGCCCGCATCGGCAATATCCATGAGTTGGACGAGGGTGACGGGATACATCGAGAACGCCACGCCGCCATCGGCATTGACGCGCTTCACCAGTTCGTCCGGGCCGCGGATGCCGCCGACAAAATCGACGCGCTTGCTCGTGCGGGGGTCATCGATGCCGAGCAGCGGTGCGAGCAGCTTGTCCTGCAGCACGCTCACGTCGAGCCGTGCGACCGGGTCAGCCTTTGCGTCGGCCGGGCAGCGCAGGCCATGCCACTTGCCGCCAAGATACATGCTCACCTGGCCAACGGCCGTCGGCGAAGGCGCCGCGTTTTCCACGAGGCCGAACGTGGCTTTCACCTTGGCCAGGAAATCCGCGAGTGCGTGACCGTTAAGATCGAACACGATGCGGTTGTAGGGCAGAATTTTTAGTTCGCTCGCGGGAAAAAGGACGCAGAGGAACCAATTGTAATCCTCGGTGCCGGTGTGGCGGGGATTGCGTTCCCGGCGCAGGCGGGCGACGCGCGCGGCACTGGCTGCGCGGTGGTGGCCGTCGGCAATATACGTCACGGGCACGCGGCCAAACGCGCGGATCCAGTCCGCGCCGCCCGCGATGCGCCACACAGTGTGGCGGATGCCGTCGGGCGCGGCGAAGTCATGGAGCGGCGCTTCCTTGACCTTGGCTTCAACCAGGGCAGTGACGGAAGCTTCATCGCGGTAGGTGAGAAAAACCGGGCCGGTGTTGGCGCCCAGCGTGTCGATGAGGCGCGTGCGGTCGTCCTCCTTGTCCTTGCGGGTCTTCTCGTGCTTTTTGATGAGCTCGGCGTCGTAATCCTCGACATGGCACACGGCGACCAGCCCGCGCTGGCGGTGCGTGCCCATCTGCTGTTGGTAAACGTAGAGGCAGGGCCCCGTCTCGCGCCCGAGTGCGCCGTCGCGCTGCAACGCCAGAAAATTTTCCCGCGCCTTCGCATAGACGGCGTCGCTGTGCGGATCGGTGTTCGCCGGCAGGTCGATCTCGGCGCGATCGACGTGCAGGAGGCTGCGCGGCTTGCCGGCGGCCAGCGCGGCGGCCTCGGCGGCGTTGACCACGTCGTACGGCACGCAGGCCACCTCGGGCGCGTGGGCTGGCAGGGGAACAAGTCCTTGGAAGGCGCGAATTCGCATGAGTGTTTTCATGGAGGATGCGGTCGTGCCCCGCGTCAAGCGCTAGCAGCGTGTCGGACCTTAACAACACGCTGCTCAACAAAAAAGCCCTCCGAATCGGAGGGCTTGGAAATTACTATGCATTGGGCGTCGATTACTTCGCCGCTTTGGAACCGCGCTTGAACTTCGTGGTAAACTTTTCCACGCGGCCGGCTGTGTCCACAAGGCGCTTCTCGCCGGTGTAGGCGGGATGCGAGTCCATCGTGACGTCGCGCAGGACGACGCTGTATTCGACGCCGTCGATTTTTTCCTTGCGGGCCGACTTCATCGTGGACCGGGTGAGGAAACGTTTGCCCGTGGCCACATCGAGGAAGCACACGTTGTTGAGCTGGGGATGGATTTCGGATTTCACGGCGAAAAAAGGTAAGAATCAGCCCTGCCGCGCCTTGTAGCGCGGGTCGGTCTTGTTGATGACGTAGATCTTGCCGCGGCGGCGCACGACCTGGCAATCAGGGTGGCGCTTCTTGGCGGATTTGATGGAGGAAACTACTTTCATAGAGTTGTCCAACGCATAGATTCGTCCCGGCACTGTCAACGGAAATGTTGTCAATTTACCGCGGGATCGTCCGGCTCGCCGGCGAGCAATTTCCACTGGGGGCCCATGCTGCCGAGCACCGTGCGCCAAAGCTCCACGCCCTGCGCCTCCTGCAGCAAATCGCCCGGGACCGGCGTGACAATCCACGTCTTGTGTTCCAATTCATTTTCAAGCTGGCCGCCCGACCAGCCCGAGTAGCCGAGAAAGGCCCGCAGGTGCAGGCCTTCGTCGGCCCGGAGCTGCTCGGCTTTCCCGGGCTCGATGCCAAAGTACAGTTTGAAGCCATCGGGCCGGAATTGCCACGCGGCCAGCAGCAATTGCCCGGTTTTGACCGGTCCGCCCTGGAACACCGGCACATCGCTCAACGCGCCGAGGGCAAACTCGCCATTCAGTTCGCCGAGGTGTTTGCCGAGCGGGCGGTTGAGCACCACGCCCATCGCACCGCCGTCGTCGTGCGCCGACATGAGCACGACCGTGCGGCCAAAATTCGGGTCGTGCATGGCCGGGTGCGCCAGCAGAAGCTGGCCGGCAAGGCTTTCCTTGGCGCTTTTTCGGCGTTCACTCATGACACGCGGCGGTTAACAGAGGTTAGTTTCCAAGCTTGGTCATCTTCACGCCCGCGTCGGTCAGGAGCGGCACGACGAGCGGGTCGTTGTGATAATCGCTGCGGTACTTTATCTCCGCGATGCCCGCCGAGGCGAGAATCTTTGCGCAGTTGATGCAGGGACGATGCGTGATGTAGACCACGCAACCCTCGATCGAACTGCCACGCCGGGCCGCATCCGCCACGGCATTCTGCTCCGCGTGAACCGTGGCCTGTTCGTGGCCGTCGCGCACCCGCGAGACATGCGGCGTGCCCGGCAGAAACCCGTTGTAGCCCGCCGCCACGAGGCGGTTCTTGCGCGCGCCACCGCTCACGATCACGCAGCCCACATGCAGCCGCTCGCACGGACTGCGCGTGGCCAGCAACACCGCCGTGGCCATGAAATATTCGTCCCACGATGGCCGCCGTGGAAATTTTTTGGCGGCTTGGGCGATCAGATCAACCGGACCCGAATGTGTGCGACTCATGGAAAAACACTGGAAGTTCAAGGTTCCCAGTTCAAGGTTCTTGCGATCCGCGGTTCCAAGTTCCCGGTTCTAAGTTCAATGTTCCTGTTAGCTGGAGCGTGATACTTTGCACTTCTGGCTACTCGTCATTAGTCATTCGTCATTGGTAATTAGTCGTTCGTATTTAGTCGCCCGGCGTTGGATGTTGGACGTTGGGCGTTCACCGAGTGCGGCTTGCCAACGGCATGCTCTGCGCCATTTTCCATGGGATGCAGCGCACGCTTCAGCCCGAGATTCTCGATTCGCTTCCGCCCGATCATCCCGATGCGCTCGATAATCGCCGCGATCTCCGCCGTATCAATGGCCTCATGGGCAACTTCCGCTGGTTCAGAGCCAGGCTGCCCAGACTGCTGCACCCGGGCGAACGCGCACTCGAGATTGGCGCAGGCGACGGCTCACTCTGCGCTGCACTGGCGGCCAGCGGCCTATCCTACGACGGGCTCGACCTCTGGCCGCGCCCGGTTCACTGGCCGCGCGAATCCGCCTGGCACCGCACCAACCTGCTCCGTTTCGCCGGCTATGCAGACTATCCGGTCGTGTTCGGCAACCTTATCTTGCATCAATTTTCCGACGGCGATCTCGCTGCGCTCGGGGCCACGCTCGGACGCACCGCACGCCTCATCGTCGCCAACGAACCGGCCCGGGGGCGGCATGTTCAATTCCTGGCCCGGGGGGCCAATGCATTGATCGGCGCCAACCACGTCACGCTTCACGACGCGCATGTCAGCATCGCCGCGGGTTTCCGCGGCGACGAACTTCCCCGCGTGCTCGGCCTCGACGAAAAGATTTGGACCTGGCGCTGCACCTCCACCCTCCGCGGTGCGTATCGCATGATCGCGCAACGTAAAACAAGCTAGATTATGATCCATCCCATCGAAATCGTCGGCGGCGGCCTCTCCGGCCTCGCACTCGGTGCGGCCTTGCGGCGCGCGGACGTGCCTGTGACAATTTTCGAGGCGGGCGACTATCCGCGGCACCGCGTGTGCGGTGAATTCATCACCGGCCTCGCTGAAAAAACCATGGGCCGCCTCGGCCTCGTGCCCTTCCTCGCCGATGCGACGCGCCACCATCGCGTGGCGTGGTGCCTGCGGGGTGCGCCCATGCGCATCCAAACCCTGCCCTCCCCCGCGCTCGGCCTGAGCCGCCACGCGCTCGACGCGCGGCTGGCCGGGGAGTTTGTCCGCCTTGGCGGCGAGTTGCGCACCCGCACGCGCATGGCCGATGACGCCGCGCCGCCCGGGCGCGTTTTTGCGACGGGCCGCCGCCGCGGCCGGCCGGCGTGGCTCGGCTTGAAATTCCACGTGCGCGGCCTCGAGCTCGCGGCCGACCTCGAGCTGCATCTCGGTCAAAGGGCTTATGTCGGCCTCTCGCCGGTCGAGGACGGCGTCATCAACGTCTGCGGGCTTTTTCATCTTCGCGCAGACGTGCACGGCGAACATGCGGCGCTGCTGCTCGCACACCTGCGCGCCGCCGGCCTCAACGCGCTGGCTGGGCGGCTCGAAAATGCCGAAATCGACGAGACTTCCTTCACCGCCGTCGCCGGCCTGCGCTTTGACCGCAGCCCGCCAGCGACCGACCGCCTCGTGCTCGGCGACGCCTTTGCGATGATTCCGCCGTTCACGGGCAACGGCATGGCCATGGCTTTCCAGAGCGCCGAACTCGCGCTCGACCCGCTGCTCGCCTACGCGCGCGGAAACGTCGGCTGGCCCGCAACCTGCCGCGCCGTGCACACGCGCCTGCGCCGGCGCTTCCGGCTGCGGCTGGCGTCAGCCAACGCCCTGCACGCGTTTCTTTTTTCGCCGCGCCACCAGCGCTGGCTATTCGCCCTCAACCGCGCGCGCCTGCTCCCCCTGCGCCCGCTTTATCACGCCCTGCACTGAAAACCGCCAACTAACACCCATCAAGAAGCCCCATTCATTTTTAGCCGCGGATTGCGCAGATGAACACGCATGAGAATCCCAGCAGTCAAACCTCGTGTTTTTCATCCGTATCTGTCCGCGTAATCCGCGGTTCAAAAACGGATCGAGCTTGTTAGCGTCAATTAGCGTTCATCAGCGGTTTCTCAAAAGGTATTCCGACCAATCCATGTTCCTTCACGGCCTCGCCACCGCCAACCCACCCGCGAAATTCAGCCAGCAAGAGTGCTGGGACATCGCCCAGCACTCGCCCGCCGTCAAACGCCTCGACGAACGGGCGCAGTTCATCCTGCAAAAAGTGCTCACCAGCGACAACGGCATCGCCACGCGGCACTTTGCGCTCAGCGGGCTCGACCAGATTTTTGATTTGGACGCCGACCAGCTCAACGCCGCCTTTCGCGTCGAGGCGCCCAAGCTCGCGCTCGCCGCGCTCCGGCCCGCGCTGGAACAGGCCCGTGTGCGGTCGGCGGATCTCGACGCCCTGCTCATCTGCACCTGCACCGGATACCTCTGTCCCGGCCTCACGAGTTATGTCGCCGAGGAACTCGGGCTGCGCACCGACGCGTGGCTGCAGGATCTCGTCGGCCTCGGCTGCGGCGCGGCCATCCCGATGCTGCGCGCCGCGGGCCACGTGCTCGCCGCGCGGCCGGAGGCGACGGTTGCCTGCATGGCGGTCGAAGTATGCTCGGCGGCCTTCTACCTCGACAACGACCCCGGCGTGATCATCAGCGCCTGCCTGTTTGGCGACGGCGCGGCAGCCACCGTGTGGCGGGCGACGCCGGGACCGGACCATCTGCATTGTTTTGAATTCAACACGCTGCACTGGCCGGCGGAACGCGACCGGCTGCGTTTCGAAATGCGCAGCGGAAAATTGCGCAACCTGCTCCATCGCTCCGTGCCCGATCTCGCCGCGCGCAGCGTCGCGCAGCTCTGGAGCCAGCGCGGCCCGCGGCCGGTGAAAAAAATCCTCTCTCACGCCGGCGGGCGCGACGTGCTCACCGCGATCGAGGCCGCCGTGCCGGGCCATCCCCTCGCCGAGAGCGCGCGTGTGCTGCGCAACTGCGGCAACATGAGCAGCCCGTCCGTGCTCTTCGCCCTCGCCGAGGCGCTGCGCGGCGGCCCGCCCGGCACCGACGGCGATTTCTGGCTCGTGAGCTTCGGCGCGGGCTACAGCGCGCATTGCTGCCGGATCGGGCCCGATGGTAATTTGTAGTTGGTAATTGGTAGTTGGTAATTAGTAATCTCAGTTTTGAGGTCGGAAATTCGTCATTCTGCATTCGTCATTCGTCATTTTCCCATGCCCACCCTCCAAGAACTCGTCGACACCTGCGACCAGCGCACGCGCCGAGCCGCGTTCAAGGACATGCCCGGCGCCTTCAATGGCCTGCAGGTGGCCAACAACGGCCGTGTCACCAAAATCGGCGCAGCCGTGGACGCGGGGCTGGTGCCGTTCCAGAAGGCCGTGGCCGCCGGCGTGGATTTCCTGATCGTGCACCATGGCATGTATTGGGACATGCCGCGGCCGCTCACCGGCCCGGTTTACGAGCGCGTGGCCACGCTCGTGCGCGGCAACTGCGCGCTCTATTCGAACCACCTGCCGCTCGATGCCCACCCGGAAATGGGCAACAATGCCGTGATCGCCCGCCAACTCGGGCTGGCGCCGGCGCGGGGTTTCCTGCTGCGCGAGGGCGAAAATATCGGCCTGATCGCGACCGGTGCGACCGACCGCGCCGGGCTGCGCGCCAAACTGGAAAAACTTTACCCGCGGGTGATTGCGCTCGAGTTCGGTTCGGCCCAGCCGGCGCAAATCGGGCTGTGCAGCGGCAGCGGCAACAGTGCGGTGCCCGAGCTTGCGCGCGAAGGCGTGGACACACTCGTCACAGGCGAGCTGCGCGAGGAATGGTTCAACGCCGCGCAGGAACAGCGGCTCAACCTCTACCTGTGCGGCCACTACGCGACCGAGGTGCACGGGGTAACGGCGCTCGCCGCGGAATTGGGCGCAAAGTTTGGTTTGCCGTGGGAGTTCATCGCGACTGAGAATCCACTTTGAGAATTCAGAAGCCAGGAAGCCACGAACGGATTGGAATTATCTTTCTGGTTTTGTGGCTTTTGAATTAACTGCCCGAAAATGAAAAAAATCGCCATCCTCAACGGCCCCAATCTCGACCGGCTCGGCCTGCGCGAACCGGAGATTTACGGACACACCACACTCGCCGGCCTCGAAGCCGAACTGCGCAAGGAATTCGGAGCGGTGGCGGAATTGACGTTTTTCCAATCGAACCACGAGGGCGCGCTCATCGACAAGATCGCCGCGCTGGCCGACGCGAAGGCCGGCGGCCTCGTCATCAATCCCGGCGCGTTCACGCATACCAGCATCGCGCTGCGCGACGCACTGCTCGGCGCCAAGCTGCCGGCCGTCGAGGTGCACATCTCGAACATCTACCAGCGCGAGGAGTTCCGCCACAACTCGCTCACCGCGCCGGCGTGCCTCGCGGTCATCAGTGGCCTCGGCCTCGAGGGCTACCACGCCGCCGTGCGGTTTTTGCTCAAGCGCTAACCGACTGCTAAATGGCCGAAGCTCTTTTTACCAGTGCACCGGGCGAGACGTGGTGCGCCTGCCACACCAAGCCGCGGTGCGAAAAAAAATTCGCCGGCCTGATGAGCGCCGAGCACTTCGTGCATTACCTGCCGCTCGTCCCGAGTGTGCGCCGTTACCAGAACCAGACGAAGCGTTTCACCAAGCCGCTTTTTCCCAGCTACGTGTTTGTGCGCATCGCGCCGGAAAGGCGGGCGCGCGTTTACCAGCAGGACCTGCTCGTGCGCGTCCTGCCGGTGGATGACGAACCGCGGTTCCTGCGGCAAATGGAGGATGTGCGGATCATCGCCGCCTCGGGTCTCGAGCTGTCGCTGCGGCCGCTTCTGCAACGCGGCACGCGGGCCAGGGTCGTGGGTGGCCCGCTCCACGGGCTGATCGGCGTGGTGGACGACCCGGCCAATCCGCAGGGCATCGTGCTGGCGGTGGACGTGCTGCAACAGGGTCTGCTGGTAAAATTGCCCCTGGAAAACCTTCAGGCGCTGCCGTAGCGGCGCGCGAAACGCGCCGCTGTTCAAGGTTCCAGGTTCAACGTGCCAAAGCGGGTCGTACTTGGGCGTTGGACCTGTCCGCCGTCTCGTCCGTCGTAGTTTTCCTAGATTCCTCAGTTCAATTTAACCACGGATTGCACGGATTACACAGATCGCACAGATTCAAAGGATTAAATCTATGACTGTGTCGTGGAAGTCTATTCACCCGGAGGGCGAGGGAATCAAATTCTATAATTGCTTGAGTCTCCGTGGGTATCGTGAAATCCGTGGTTTCAACTGCCGTTTTTAGGTTTAGCGAAGGCGAAAGCCGTGTCCTATGCGACGAGCAAGCCTTGGAGCAAAAAGAACACGCCGACCGCGCCAAAGGCCAGGCTCAGCAGCCAAAACCGCCGGCGGTTGGTGAGCACCGAAATGGCCGCAACGGCGATGGCAACCTGGAACAACGTCACGCCGCGGGCAAAAATCACATGGGTGTGCAGGTGCGTTTCCGATGATTTCTCAAGCTCCTTCGCCTTTTCGGAAATATCCTTTTGCTCGCTTTCGTAACCTGCGGCCTTCGCCTCATCGGATTTACTGACGGCCTTGCCCGCGGCCTCGAGCAACTCGATTTTGGCCGAAAGCACGGCGGCCTTGATGCCTTTGGCCTGGTAATAATTCCATTCGTCGGAACTTTTGATCTGCTCGATCATCGCCTCGTTCGCATGATGGCCCGCGAGCAGCGAGCAAATCGCGGCCAGGCCGGCCAGCAAGGCCGAGCTGAGCGCGACACCGAGCGTCCAGCGCTTTTTCGCCTGCGTGGCGTGATGATGAATGTCTTCCTGGGCTTGTTCGAGCGGTACTTCGGATTCTTCCATCAACGCAGGAAAAATCCTTCCGCCACCCGACGGCAACCGTTTTCAGAGCCAGTTTCGCCACGCGCACACGGCCAGGTGCAGCGTTGCGCACGCGGCCAGCGCCGCGGCGACGTCGTCGATGACCACGCCCCAGCCGCCCGGCAGGTCCTGAAGTTTATTGATGCCGAGCGGCTTGGTAATGTCGAACAGCCGGAAAAGCGCAAAGCCGGCGAGCATGACGCCCCACAACGGCAAGGGATGGAGCAACCATGGCCAACCGAGAAAACACAACGGCATGACGGCGAATTCATCCAGGTTGACTTCGCCAGGATCTTTTTTTCCGAGCCGCAGCTCGGCTTCGCCGCAAAGCGCGACCGCAAAATAAAGCCCGGCCACGCAGAGCAGCGCGTAGCCGAGCGGATTGAGGTGGTACTCGGTCTCCAGATCAAGGAAACCCATAAAATAAAGCAGCCCGGCGGCCGAACCCCACGTGCCCGGAGCAGGCAGGCGGCCGAGCGGGCCGAGCCGGGCACAGGCCAGCACGACAGAGGTCGGCCAGGTGCGCGGCCAGATGGGTTGCGACATTTTCATTTTGCCGGCTCTGCGAACACCACATCGCGGTATTTCGTGAAATAACGGTAGCCGGACCAGAGGGTGAAAAACACCGCGACAATAAAAATACCCAGCCCCATGCTATGCAAGAGATCCGCAAACGGGCCCACCTCCCACGGCAAAATGCGGGCGAGGTCGATTTCGAGCATGGGCACGAAGAGCAAAAACCCGATGGCGATGAGTTGCGTGACGGTTTTCTGCTTCCCGCCCCTTTCCGCGGCAAAGACCACGCCCTTCGACGCCGCCACCATGCGCATTCCGGTGATGAGAAATTCGCGGCACATCACGAGCAACACCCAGGAAATTGGGAGTACGTCCGCGGCCACAAATGAAACCATCAGGCCGAGCACGAAAATCTTGTCGGTAAGCGCGTCCATCAGCTTGCCAAAATTTGAAACGAGGCCGCGTTTGCGCGCAATATAGCCGTCGAGCCAGTCGCTCACGGCGCCGGCAATGAAAAGGATGAAGGCCAGGGACGCCGCGCCCGGCCAGTGGCATTGCATCAGGCTCACGATGACAAACATCAGAGGGATGCGCGACAGCGTGAGGAGGTTGGGCAGGTTCATGCAGCGTGGGTAACAAGTATCAGGTGCCAGGTAACAAGTGCCAAGGATCAAGTACCAAGGATCAAGTACCAAGTAACAGGAACCGGTGACAAATTTGTGACTCGCCCCAATCCCCTGACCCACCCCATGATTGGGTTATGCGTCATTGCATCTATCCTGGTACTTTCGATCCTGTCACTTATGGGCACCTCGATGTGCTCGAACGCGCCGCCCGGCTGTTTGACAAGGTCACGGTCGCCATCGCGGAAAATCCGGGCAAGGCCCCCCTTTTTACCGCGGAACAGCGGCTCGCGATGTTGCGCCCCAACATCGCAAAGCTCCCCAACGTCACCGCCATGGCCTTCGACGGGCTGCTCGTGAACTTTGCCCAACAACAGGGCGCCATCGCCATCATTCGCGGCCTGCGCGCGCTGTCCGACTTCGAGTTCGAGTTCAATATGGCCCTGATGAACCGCCATCTGAAACCCGTCATTGAGACGATTTTTGTCATGCCCAAGGAGATTTACAGCTACACGAGCTCGAACCTCGTGAAACAGGTGGCGAAATATGGCGGCGACGTGTCGCACTTCGTCCCGCCAAACGTGGCCGTGGAGTTGAAAAAAATCTTTGCGCCCTAACAGCGTGTCTTTCCCTTCCCAATCGCTTACGGCTCGCTGCCCTGCTCATTGACCCGCGCCGCTCCCAGAACGAGTTGCTCAACCTCATCGAGCACGAAAAAATGTAGCACACCCATTTTCTCTTAGGAGGCTGAAGGACAAAGTCCGACGGCCGCTCAGGGGCAAAGAAATTTCTGCGACCTTTTTCTCCTGGCTGCGTCAAGCCATGCAGCGGCCCATCGCGATTAACCGCCTCACCCGGCTTATTTTGCGCGCAGCCGGAATCCCTCTCTAAATCCTCACCCACATGGCTAAATCTGGAAGCTCCAGTCGTTGGATCATCATCTCGGTTCTCGTTCTCATTGCCGCGGCCGGCGGCTGGTATTACTGGGCCCGGCGTGGCGATAATACGCCTGGCTACTACACGGCCACGGTTGCACACGGCGCCATCATACAGAACGTCACGGCAACCGGCACCCTCCAGCCCGTCCTCGACGTGCTGGTGAGCAGCCAGATTTCCGGGTACATCAACAGCCTGTCGGCGGATTTTAATTCCAAGGTCAAGAAAGGCGATCTCCTCTGCACCTTGTTGCCGACAAACTATGAGTCATTGGTCAAGTCGGCCGAAGGCGACCTGGCCAATGCCAAGGCGAATGACGACCTCCAAAAGGTCAATGTGGACCGGGCCAAACAACTCCTCGAGAAAAAGCTCATTGCCCAGTCCGACTACGACCAGGCGGCCGCCCTGCTCGAGGAAGCAGCTGCGCAGGTGCAAATCAAGACGGCCTTGCTCGAAACGGCCCAGACCAATCTCTCCTACTGCGAGATCCGCTCGCCCATCGATGGCATTGTCATCAAACGCGTCGTCGATATCGGCAACTCGGTCGCCGCCACCCTCAATTCTCCCACCCTGTTTGAAATCGCCAATGACCTCACGAAAATGCAGATCGATGCTGCCGTCGCCGAGGCCGACATCGGGAACGTCGCCGAGAATCAGAACGTCAATTTCACCGTCGATGCCTATCCCAACCGCCAGTTTCGCGGGAAAGTGTTCCAGATCCGCAATGCGCCCCAAACCCAGCAGAACGTCGTCATTTACGACGTCATGATCAGCGTCGATAACAGCGACCTTAAATTGAAGCCCGGTATGACCGCCAATGCCTCCATCATCGTTGCGCGCCGCCCCGATGCACTCCGCGTGGCCAACAGCGCCCTGCGCGTCCGTCTGCCCGACAACTTGCTGCCACCTTCGCCCGGCGAAACAAAATCCGCCGATAATGCCGCCGCGCCCAAACCCATGACCGACGAGGAGCGCCGCCAGCAAATCCACCAGCTCATGCAGGATGCCGGGTTCGTGCGAGGCAACGGCCCGCCGTCACCCGAGATCATCCAGCACATGCAACAACTGGCCAAGGAACGTGGCATCGAGCTGCCCGATCGTTTCAAAGGCCAGTCCAGTGGCGACGCCGTCGTCACCCGCACGATTTATCGCCTCCCCGGCGGTAATCCAAAAGCGAAGCCCGAAGCCGTTTCCGTCAAACTTGGCATCAGCGATGGCGTGAATACCGAGGTCATCGACGGCCTGAAAGAAGGCGATGTCATCATCACCGGCATCAATTCCACGGTTGGCAGCAGCTCGCAGGGCACATCCAATCCTTTCGGCACGCGCCGGTTCTAACAGGCGGCTAAACACCGCACATATATTATGAGCGCTGTCGTCAAACTCGAGGCCATCCACAAAATCTACGATTCGGGTGAAGTAAAAGTGCGCGCCGTGCGCGGCGTTTCCATCGAACTTCAAAAAGGCGAGTTTGTCGCCCTGATGGGCGCGAGCGGCTCCGGTAAATCGACCCTGATGAATCTCCTTGGCTGCCTCGACCAGCCCACCCAGGGGCGGTATCTGCTCGACGGCACGGATGTTTCAGGCCTCGACCGCAACGCCTTGGCCGATATCCGCAACCAGAAGCTCGGCTTCGTTTTCCAGGGCTTCAACCTGCTCGCACGCACCACGGCGCTGGAGAACGTCGAGCTGCCGATGCTCTACAGCCAACAGCACTTTTCTCGGCAGGAGATGCGCCAACGCGCCGAGCACTGCCTTGAGATCGTCGGCCTCGCCAATCGGGCGGATCACTTCCCCAGCCAGTTGTCCGGCGGCCAGCAACAGCGCGTCGCCATCGCCCGCAGCCTCGTCAACCAACCCCAGGTCCTGCTCGCCGACGAACCCACCGGCAATCTCGACAGCCAAACCTCCATTGAGGTCATGGGCGTTTTCCAAAAGCTCAACGATGAAGGCATCACCATCTTGATGGTCACCCATGAGCTCGACATCGCCCATTTCTGCAAACGCAACCTCATCCTGCGCGATGGCCAGCTGGTCAGCGACGTGCAGGTTGCCGACCGTTCCATCGCCGAACATGAACTGCGCCGGTTGCGAGCGGCGGAAGCCGCGGCCAAACTCACCGCCTGACAGGCGGCTAATAATATGCGGATTTTCTCCACGATCATTGCTGCCCTGCGCGCCCTGCGCCGCAACAAAATGCGCTCAGTCCTGACCGCGCTGGGCATCATCATCGGCGTCGCCGCCGTCATCGCCATGATCAGCATCATCAATGGCGCCAAATCACAGCTCCAATCACAGATCGCCAGCCTGGGGCAGAATGTCGTCCTCGTTTTCTCCGGCAATTTTTCCGCCGGCGGCGTCCGCAGCGGCATGGGTGGCGCGGGCACCCTGACCGTGGACGACGCGTTGGAGATCCAAAAGGAAGTGCGCGGGGTGATCGCGGTCAGCCCTGAAGTGCGCGATCGCAAGCAAGTGCTGGCCAATGGCCTCAACTGGAGCACCCAGATCCTGGGCGAAGGGCCCGACTATCTCGCGATCCGCAGCTGGCCGTTGACTTCAGGCGCCATGTTCACCGACCAGGAAATCCGCAGTACCGGCAAGGTCTGCATCATCGGGCAAACGATCGTCAACCAGTTGTTCCCTAATGACGACCCGATCGGCCAGACTTTACGGATACAAAACATCCCCTTTAAGGTGCTCGGCGTATTGAGTATAAAGGGTCTTTCCATCCAAGGCTCGGATCAGGATGATGTGGTGATCGTGCCTTACACCAGTGAGATGAAGCGCGTTTCCAAACGCACCAATTTGAACGGGGTCAATACCCAGGCCGAATCCTCCGATGCCGAGAAACAGGTGGAAAGTGACATCGCCGACCTGCTCCGCCAGCGCCACCGCATCACCGACACCAGCGGCCACGAAGACGATTTCACCATCCGGGGCCAGGATGAGATTCAAAATGCCATCAGCGCCCAATCCAACACCATGACCTATCTGCTGGGCGGCATTGCCGGGGTCTCTCTTCTGGTCGGCGGCATCGGCATCATGAACATCATGCTCGTCAGCGTGACGGAACGCACGCGCGAGATTGGCATCCGCATGGCCGTGGGCGCGCACGGCCGCGACATCCTGGCCCAGTTCTTGATCGAGGCGGTTGTGCTCAGCTTGATCGGCGGCGCCCTCGGCGTCCTGCTCGGCATCGGTACCGCACAATTATTCTCCCGCCTAAACCACTGGACAACGCTGGTTTCAAGTTCATCCGTGATTATCTCCCTCCTGTTCAGCGGAGCCGTTGGTATTTTCTTTGGATTCTACCCCGCACGCAAAGCGGCGCAGCTCGATCCCATCGATGCACTGCGCTACGAGTGACTTTTGCGTGAACTTGGAACCAACCCCTCTCGTGACGAACTCAAGGCTCATGCACGTTCGGTCACACCGTTGGCTTAACCGACCGTTGAAAAGCTCTGCTGTCCTGCTCGGCCTCTTCTGCCTTCTGCTCGGCACCGGGCGCATCGAGGCCTCTGACTTCGACCAGGCCGTTTCCCTCTTCCAGGCCAAACGGTTTCCCGACGCCCGGGCCGCATTCGAAAAACTCGCCGCCAGCGAGCCGAAAAATGCCGCCGTCCATTATTATCTCGGCCGCATCGCACTCGATCGCGACGACGCCGACAACGCCATCGACGAAATGGAGAAAGCCGCCGCCGGCGACCCCAAAAGCTCCGACTACTGTTTCTGGCTCGGCAGCGCTTACGGCGTGTATGCGCGGCAGCACAGCTCGATCGGCAGGGCCTGCCAATGCCGCGATGCGTTCCTCCAGGCCGTCGAGCTCAATCCCGACAACATCGAGGCCCGCGCCGCACTCGCCACCTTCTATCGCATGTCCCCGTGGTTTGTCGGCGGCAGCATGGACAAGGCCCACGCCCAGGCCGGCGAGATAAAAAAACGCGATCCGCTCCGCGGTGCGCAAGTCGAGGGCGAGATCTGCATTGCCGAGAAAAAATATGACGACGCCTTCAATGCCTTTGAGCACCTGCTCAAGGATCACCCCGGCCAGATCGCCGCCCTCTATCAAATCGGTTATATTGCCGCGACCACCGGCCGGCGCCTCGATCGCGGCGAGGCCGCGCTCAAGGAATATCTCACGCACACGCCCAGTGACACGCAACCCAGCCTCGCCTACGCGCACTACCGCCTCGGCAATATTTACCAGAAAAAATCCGATTCCGACGCGGCCCGCAAAGAATACCAAGCAGCCCTCGCCCTCGATCCTCACCTCAAGCAGGCGGCCAACGCCCTCAACAACCTCAAGTAGGGGTGGTTGAAAAATTCAGCCCGCAAATAAAAAACCTCCGGACAAAGTGCAACCCTTTGGGTTACGCTCGCGCCTAAAGACGGGATTGCTTCCAGCGGAAGTGTAACCCAATGGGTTACACTTCCAAAATTTCTCATTGAGGCTGTCCGCAAACCCAACATTTTCATCGTGATCGCACTACGGCGGACAAGCTTGCGGTCAACCGCGTTGCCCGGCTGAATTTTTGCATGCCCGCGCCGCCGCCCATCGTTGAGTTTCGCGACGTTGATAAACGCTACGGCGACGGCCCGCTCATCCTCGAGCACCTCAATTTCACCGCGCAACCGGACGATTTCATCGGTTTAATTGGCCCGAGCGGCTGCGGCAAATCCACCCTCCTCAAGCTCATCGCCGGCCTCAGCCCCATCACGGCCGGCACGGTCATGATCGAAGGCGCCGCGCCCGAAAAGGCCGTCAATAATCTCGCCTTCATTTTCCAGGAACCGACCCTTCTGCCCTGGCTGACCACCGGGGAAAACGTCGAGCTGCCCCTCCGGCTTCGCCGCGCTTCCGCCGCACACCGCGCCGAAACACGCCGGCACGCCCTCGCGCTCACCGGCCTTGCCGACCGCGAAAATTTTTATCCCCGCCAGCTTTCCGGCGGACAGAAAATGCGCGTCTCCATCGCCCGCGCGCTTTCCGTTGAGCCCAAGATACTGCTGCTCGACGAACCTTTTGGCGCGCTCGATGAAATGACGCGCGAGCATCTCAACGAGGAATTGCTCGCCCTCCGCCAGCGGCAGGCGTGGACCGCGTTTTTTGTCACCCATTCCGTCGCCGAGGCGGTGTTTTTATCCAACCGGCTCTTCGTGCTCAGCGCCAATCCCGGCCGGCTGCACCGCGAACTGCGCATCGACCTGCCCTACCCGCGCACGGCCGACACGCGCCAGTCGCGCGATTACCAGCAACTCGTCGCCGAAGTTTCCCGCCTGCTGCGCTCCGTCGAAAATACCGCCTGAGACATGCCGCGCAAACTGCTCAATATCCTCCTGCCTGCCGCGACTGGCGCGCTCTTCATTGCGGCGTGGTGCGCCGTGTGTTTCTCGTTGAACGAGGACAACCGCTTTCTCCTGCCCACGCCCGGCCAGGTCCTGGCCGCCCTTCACGACAACAGTGACACGCTCGCCCACGCCGCGCTCAACACCGCCGAAGGCGCACTCCTCGGCTTTGCGCTCGCCATCGCCGTCAGCTTTGCGCTCGCGCTCGGATTGTCGCTCTCGCCGCTCGTGCGCGTAAGCCTCTATCCTTACCTGATGATCTTGCAGATGACGCCGGTCATCGTATTCGCGCCCATTCTCGTGCTCTGGGTCGGGCCGGGGCTTAAGAGCGTGACCATCATCACATTTCTCATCTGCTTTTTCCCGCTCGTCGTGAACACCACGCAGGGCCTCATCTCCACCGACCGCAACCTCGTCGATCTTTTCAAAATGTCCCGGGCCACCAAAATGCAGGAAATTTTTCTCCTGCGCGTGCCCGCAGCCCTGCCGTATTTTTTCACAGGCCTGCGCATCGCGGCCGTCCTCGCGCCCATCGGCGCGCTGGTGGGCGACTACACCGCCGGCAGCTCGGCCGGCGACGGCGGCGGACTCGGTTTCCAAGCCATTATTTACAGCAGCCAGGCGAAATACCCTGCGCTCTTCGCCACTGCCGCGGTCACCTGTGTGCTCGGCTTTATCTTCGTCTCAGCTGTGCTTGGCCTGAGCTGGCTCGCGCTGCACAAATGGCACGACTCATTCGAACACACTGACAAATAATACCAACCACCACGGATAACACGGATGCGCACGAATAAGACAATTTGTCACCCCGAGTGGAGCGAGCAATCTCGTTTGTAATATAATACGTTACAAAGTGAAACCGAGATTCCTCTCTCCACTCGGAATGACATGAAAAGTATCCGCGTTCATCCGCGCGATCCGCGGAAAAATTCTCCATGAAAATTTCAATACAAGCTTTCCGCATTTTTATTGTCTTATCCCTGCTCGCCATCGCCGCGGTTGCCCGCGCCGAGCCGGCCAAACTATTCCCACTCACCGTGCAGCTCGACTGGGTGGCCGAGCCCGAGCACGGCGGATTTTACCAAGCCCTGGCCAAAGGCTTTTTCCGCCAGGAAGGCCTCGACGTCACCATCATCCCCGGCGGCCCCGGCACGTATGTCATGCCAGAAGTCGCCACCGGCCAGGTTGACATCGGCCAGGCCGACAGCACCAACACCCTGCTGCAAATCGCCGAAGGCATCCCCGTCATCCAAATCGGCGCCGTATTTCAGGACGATCCGTCCGGCCTGCTCATACATCGCGCGAGTTCCGTGCACCGTTTCGAGGATTTGCAGGGCAAGACCATTATCGCGCGGCCCGAATGGGCCTTTCTCGCATTTCTGAAAAAGAAATACGGCCTGGACTTCGCCATCGTCCCACAGGATTTCTCGGTCGCGGCATTTCTCGGCAACAAGGAGGCCATCCAGCAGGGCTACTACATCGCCGAGCCTTATCACATCGTTCATGCCGGCGGCAAGATGCCGCGGTTTCTGTCGACGTGGGACGCCGGCTTCCGCGCCTATGCCGTGCTCATCACCAGCCACAAGTTTGCGCGTGAGCATCCCGCCGAACTGCGCGCCTTCATGCGCGCCTACATCCACGGCTGGCGCGACTACCTCGAAGGCGACCCCACGACCGCCCACGAGGCGCTGAAAAAGGCCAACCCCGCCAACACCGACGACTTCATGGCCTTCTCCCGCAAAATGATCATCGACGCAAAACTCATCACCGGCCGCGACCCCGGCAACGGCCCGCAGCAAATCGGCCGCCTCGACCCTGCGCGCTTCGCCCAGCAAATCCGGCAACTCGAGGACCTCGGCATCCTCAAAAAAGGCAAAGTCACCGTCGAGCAGGCAATGACGACCGAGTTCCTGCCGTAGCCGGGCTAAATAAAAAGCTCAATTCGTCAGCCGGTGCAGCCAGTAACTTGGCGGCTGCTTAAAGTGCATGACGGCCAGGACCGAGATGTGGTCTGACTTGAGGACGTAAACGACTGCGTAAGGAAACGATCGCCGGAAATGTCTCCTGACAGCAGGTGGGCGATAAATTCTAAAAAGACCTGGATCAGCGGCGATGTCCGTGAGCAAACCGTCAATATGCCGGTAAAAGCGCTGGCCAAGTTCAAGCTGCTTTCCTGCATAATATTCCGCCGCGTTTTTAAGATCCAGCAACGCCTCAGGGTGGAAGCGGACGTGTGTCACAAGCCGACAATTTTGCGTATTTCGGCCATGACTTGCTCCCCGGGGATGGCCTGAACTTTGCCGCTTTCCAACTCGGCTAACCGTCGGTCAATCTCACGACCCCAAGCTGCTTCGACGGTGGCATCAGGCGCACTAAAGGTATCGATCAACAGCAAATCCATCAACTCGGCAGCCTGTTCGCGCGGGAGTTGCCGTGCCTCTGCGTAAAGTTCTTTCAGCGTCATTGACACGAATGGAAGGTTAGACGCACGGCCCAAAAATTCAACTTTTCTTTGCGCACGCTGACGTGGGACACCAGCTTACATCCAAGACAGTTGCCGAGCGCAGCGAAGAATCCACGTTGATGCGGCTGGCAGAGTACGATTGGATTCCTCGCTCCAACTTCGCTACCCATGCAAAGATTCTTAATATTACTTCCGCTGACAGCAATTGTCCTGCTTTCCGGGTGCTTCTCGGAGGCTCTCTCAGATGCGGATCGATCTAAAATCAAGTCAGTCACACTTAACTCAAAAATAGAAACGACATGTGAAATAGAAGCCCAGCAGGCCGTAAAAGAGCTGCTGGACGGCCTTGAAAAGCCATAATGGATTGGTTTGTGGCTTTTCTTTGGATTCCCTAACCATGCCTGCCGACGCCCACGAAAGATTCATCGGTTTGCTCCGTGCCGCCGCTGGCGACGGCACGCTGGTCAAACTCACGTTGGGGAAACCGCGCATCGGCACCGCCGAGCCGTCACTCAAAAACCTCTTCGTACGCCCCGTCACACTCAACAGCGGCCCGCACCTCAGCTTCGTTTGGCGCCACGCCACCCGCGACATCACGAAGAATTTTCCACCGGCCACGGCGCTCAAACAACTCGAGCCGCTCATCGGCACGACGTTTCTCGATGCGCACCTGTTCACCCCCGCACAGACCGCCCAGCTTGAAACCGGCGACGACGGCCACAGCCGCTTGCGCGTTAAAAACCTTTCTGCCGCGCCGGCATCGGCGGGCCTGCCCGCCGAAGCCTCGGCGCAGGCGGGCGAAACCCACAACCGCGCCAAGGCCCACCTCATCCCCGCCGATGCACCGTGGTTGCGCGCCTTGGGCGTGACCGACGAGCGCGGCCGCCCGCGCACCGGCATGGCCGACAAATTCCGCCAGATCGAAAAATTTGCCGAACTCCTGACCCATCTCCTCGCCGAAACGAACCTGCCGACCGACCGCGAACTGTCCGTCACCGACATGGGCAGCGGCAAAGGCTACCTCACCTTTGCCACCGCCGCACTGCTCGGACCGCGCGCCCGCGTCCATGGGATCGAGTGCCGCAGCGAGCTGGTCGAGCTCTGTAACCGCGTCGCCCGCGCAGCGAATTTTTCCAACCTCGAGTTCATCACCGGCGATATCACCGGCACCACGCTGCCCGGCCACCTCGACGTGCTCATCGCGCTCCACGCCTGCGACACGGCGACGGACGACGCCCTCGCCCGTGGCATTGCCGCCGGGGCGGCGCTCCTCGTCGTCGCGCCATGCTGCCAGAAGGAGCTTCGCCCGCAACTGACCGCGCCGCCTATCCTCGCGCCCGCCCTGCGGCACGGAATCTTTCAGGAACGCCACGCCGAGTTCGCCACCGACGCCCTGCGCGCGCTCCTGCTCGAATGGGCCGGCTACCGCACGAAGGTCTTTGAGTTCATCTCCACCGATCACACCGCAAAGAACGTGATGATCGTCGCGGAAAAATCTTCTGCGCCCGGCGATGCCGGCACCGCGAAGAAAATTCGGGCGTTCGCGCAGTTCTACGGTATCCGCCAGCAACGCCTCGCGTGGCATTTAGGCTTCTCTCTTAAAGAGTAACCGCGGATAAACACGGATGAACGCGGATTCTATAAGAAGGAAACCAGGATCAAGTATCTGCGTTTGTCTGCGTCCATCCGCGGTTAAAAAAAGCGCAACCCCTACTTCGTTCGGAATAACAAAAGTGCGATCCCTGTGCTATCCGTGGTTGATATGACCCTAAAAAATCTCGATTGGCGGGCGCTCGACCGGTTGCGCGACGGTTTCCTCAATGGCACCGCCGCGAACGGCCCTTACTGGCAGTCGGCCAGCGACCTCGCCGCCTACGACTTGACCTTCGGCGAACGCATCGGCTGGAAATGGGACGCCGTGCTGCACGAACTGCGGCTGCGCGGTTGGACACCTCCGGCCAATACGACCGTGCTCGACTGGGGCTGCGGCAGCGGCGTCGCCGGACGACGCGTGGTGGCCTTTTTTGGCGTGGAAAAATTCTCCGCCCTGCATCTGCACGATCACTCGCCGGAGGCCGTTGAATTCGCCGCCCGGGCCGCGCGCGCGAAATTCCCCTCCCTCGGCGTCCCGCGCTGGCGCCCGGACAGCGACTCCATCGGGCTGCTTGTACTCAGCCACGTCCTGAACGAACTTTCGCCGGAAGCCCGCGCCGAGCTGCTCGTCCTCGCGCGCCGCGCCACCGCCATCCTCTGGATCGAACCCGGCACGCACGCCGACAGCCGCGCACTCCAGCAGATTCGCGAGGAGTTGCGCACGGAGTTTCACGTCGTCGCGCCTTGCACGCACCAAACCGCGTGCGGCCTGCTCGCGCCCGGCCGCGAGCACGACTGGTGCCACCATTTCGCGCCGCCGCCGCCCGAGGCCTACACCGACGGCAACTGGGTGAAGTTTGGCGCGCGCGCCGGCATCGACCTGCGCAGCGTACCCTACAGTTTCCTGGCCTTGGACAAGCGGGCCAACGCCGCCCCGCCAGCCGACGGCCTTTCGCGCATCATTGGCCGGCCCAAATACTTCAAGGGTTACGTGCGCTTTCTCAACTGCGATGCCACCGGCATCGCCGAGCTCATGTTGCAAAAACGCGACGACCCCGCGCTCTTCAAGCAGCTCGACCGCGAACACGGCCCCCTCGTCTATCGCTGGCGCCGCGAGGGCAATCGCGCCCTCAACGGCGAGCACCTTGAACTTCCAACATCCAACGTCGAACCCCCAACGCCCAAGGACGACCAGCAAACGCCAAACCGTGAACCCTGAACTGTGAACCGTTAACATCCGAAGGCCATCCCCCGCTCTTGACTCCGGGCGGCTAGCCTGAATCCTTAACCCTTCTCCTTTTAACCATGGGCCAACAATTCAACAAAGTCATCAAACGTAAACGTCGTGCCGCCTACCTCAAGCGCCGCAGGGCCCGCGAGCAGGCCGCCGCCAAAAAGAAGTAAGGTCGCGTCCGCGCCTTCGTTCCCCGCCACCGCGGCCCGCGCCGCGGTTTTTTCGTCAGTGAGCCGCCCGCGCATCGTCACGCACTTTTCATGATCAAGGTCAGTCTCATCTCCCTCGGCTGCGCGAAGAACCTCGTGGACAGCGAAATCATGGTCGGCCACCTGCACCAGGCCGGCATGAAAGTCGTGCCCGAGGCGGACCAGGCCGACGTGGTCATCGTCAATACCTGCTC
>Ga0210402_10001276_pt1 | contig 26135 bp, 21 predicted proteins | sample IncBWC7MmetaG_FD_161055 | JGI IMG/M metagenome (GOLD analysis project Ga0210402, IMG submission 161055) | Forest soil microbial communities from Barre Woods Harvard Forest LTER site, Petersham, Massachusetts, United States - Inc-BW-C-7-M | ecosystem: Environmental > Terrestrial > Soil >... | reverse complement strand
TTGGCGGCGGCCGGCGCCGCGGGGCCAGGTTTGGCGGCCTGCGCCGCGGGGGCCGGTTTGGCGGCCGGCGCCGCCGGGGCCGGAGTCGCGGGTTGTGGCATCGAAGGCTGGAAGGCTCCGGGCACGGCCAGCAAGGCCAGCCATTTCTCGGCGTCGATCCTGGCCAGGGCGACATGGCCGGTGAACGACGGCGCCTTGCCCTCCTCCAAGGCCAACGTGCCCGTCGCCGTCTCGCCGCCCATCGACATCTTGAAGTCGGTGACGGCGAGGCGAGTCGGCGTGTATTCGATGCCGCCGTCGAAGGTGAAATTTCCCACGACCGATGAATCGAAAATGGGTGGCGCCTGGCCAGTGGCGCGCACCACCGCGCCGATGAAGTCGGTCAACGCCCCGGTCGACACCGCGAGATGTCCCTTCACGTCGGCGTTGGCACTGACCTCGCTCACGGTGCCCTTGAAGTCGAGCGTGCCGCTCAGCACCTTCAGGCTGAAGTCGGTCGCATGGCCGTCGGCCTCAGCCTCGTCCAGGCTGAAGTCGAGCGACAGCGGCACGCCGTTCACGGTGGCGCTGCCGGCGATCGAGAACGGGCCGGCCAGCGAGCCGACCGACGCCGTCGCCGCGACCTCCTCGGCCTTGAACGTCTGGCCGCTTTGCGGATTGGTGTAACTGATCGTGCCTTGCACGATGCGGAGCTCGCCGACCGCCAGATGGAAGCCGGCGGCGGGCGCGCCGGCCGGCTGGGCTGCCCCGGCGCCGGGCTGGAACTGCCAGTTGGGCACGCCATTGGCGTCGGTCTCCAGCACGATGCTCGGCTGGTAGAGCGTCACCCGTCCGACCTCGACCCGGCCCCTGAGCAGCGCCAGCCAGGACGGCGAGGCGCCGACCCAGCGCACGTCGATCATCTGCGCGCCCGTGGCGCCTGCGGCGTTGGCGAAATGAACCTGCTGGGCGCTGATGCGCGGCACCGGGAAGACCGAGAGCTTCATCGGCCCGTCGATCACCAGCTCGCGGCCCGTCGCGTCCTTGACGGCTTCGATCAGCGACGGCTTGTAGGATTCGACATCGATCCAAAGGGGCGCCGTCGCGTAGGCAACCACCAGTGGAGCCAAGAGCGCGGCGGCCGCCCAACCGATTCTTCTACGCACGGACATGACCATAACCTGTGGTAACGCATCACGGCGCCGGAGGATGCCATCCAGACGAGCCCGCGACAGCACGTGGCCGGGTCTGCTAGCCTTGGGCAAGAAACGACCACGAGGACGCGCCGAATGAACGATCTCGCCTTCGGCTTCCAGGCCGCGCCGGCCAGCGACATCCACAAATCAGACCAGGCGCTCTACCGCGAAGTCATGGAGGATTGCGCGTTGGGCCGCAAGCTGGGCTTCGATGCCGCCTGGCTGCTCGAACACCATTTCAGCGACTATTACCCGACGCCGAGCCCGCTGCTCTTCATGGCGCACATCGCGGCGGCCTTCCCCGACCTCTCGCTCGGCACCTCGGTGCTGGTGCTGCCCTGGTACCATCCGCTGCGGCTGGCCGAGGAAATCGCCATGCTGAACAGCCTGACCTCGGGCACGCTCCATCTCGGCATCGGGCGCGGCACCGCCAGGATGGAGTACGACGCCTACAACGTCGACATGAACGAGGCCCGCGCACGCTTCGCGGAGTGCTACCGCATCGTCGAGAAGGGACTCTTGGGCGAGCCCTTCACCCACGACGGCACCTTCTGGAAGATCGACCGGCCGATTCGCCTCAGGCCCGAGCCGGTGGCGAAGAAGGTGCGCTTCTACGGCGCCATCGGCAGCCCGGGCAGCGCCGAGGTGATGGGCGATCTCGGCGTGGCGCCGATCTGCCTCTCGACCTTTCCCGACAAGCTCCTGGTCAAGATCCTCGAACGCTGGCGGGCGCGGGCGGGAGCGGCGGCCAGGGAAGCGATCCTGCCGATCTCGGTAAAAATGTTCATCGCCGACACCGATGAGGAGGCACGCGCACTCGGCCGGCGCTATTACCCGCCCTACTTCGACCTGCAATGCGCCCACTACGAGTCCGACGCCAACCCGTGGGCCGACATCCCGGAGTACCGGGATTTCAGCCGCATGTTCGCCAACCTGCGCAAGCTCACCGACCCCGCCGAGCTCGACCCGTTCATGGAGTCCAACCTGGTCGGCAGCCCGGCCACGATCTGCCGCCGCATCGACCAGCTGGCGGCGCTGGGCTTCAACTACTTCATGGTGTCGTCGGCCACGCCCGGCACGCCGATCGAGCTGCGCCAGCGCATGATGACCCGCTTCGCCGAGGAAGTCTGCCCGCGCTATTCGCGGGCGATGCGGCAGAGGCAGGCGGCGTGATCCGTCTGTCGTCGCGCGCGGGGTAGCCCCCGCGCTGAAGCGCAGCGAAGGACCTCATCGCCGCTTACCACTGGCATGAGATCCTTCGCTTCGCTCAGGATGACATGGGGTGACCCTCCCCGCTAAACTGGAACGCGACGCTGCGGCTCGACACGCGGCGCGCCAGGGAAGGGAACGACAATGCGTCCGATAGTCTTGCTGGGCGGCCTCGCGGCTGCCCTGATGTGTTGGAGTGGCGTGGCGCTCGCCCAGAAGAGCGGCGGCGTGCTGAAGATGTACCACCGCGACAACCCGCCGAGCGCCTCGATCCATGAGGAGGCGACCAATTCGACGGTCGTGCCCTTCATGTCGGTGTTCAACAACCTCGTCCTCTACGACCAGGGCAAGCCGCAGAACAGCCCGCAGGACATCGTCCCCGACCTCGCCAAGTCGTGGAGCTGGGGCAACGGCGGCAAGGACCTGACCTTCAAGCTGCAGGAAGGCGTGAAGTGGCACGACGGCAAGCCCTTCACGGCGAAGGACGTCGTCTGCACCTTCGACCTGCTGACCGGCAAGGGCGAAGACAAGCTGCGCCGCAATCCACGGCGGCCGTGGTACGGCAACGTCGACACCGTCACCGCCGACGGCGACCTCGAGGTCACGATCCATCTCAAGCGGCCGCAGCCCTGGCTTCTCTCGCTGCTGGCCTCGGGCTACTCGCCGATCTACCCGTGCCATATCACTGCGGCGCAGATGCGCACCAAGCCGATCGGCACCGGGCCGTTCAAGTTCGTCGAGTTCAAGCAGAACGAGGGCATCAAGCTCACCAAGAACACCGACTACTGGAAGAAGGGGCGGCCCTATCTCGACGGCATCGAATTCACCATCGTGCCCAACCGGGCGACGGCGATACTGAGCTTCGTTTCCGGCCGCTTCGACATCACCTTCCCGTGGGAGGTGACGATCCCGCTCCTGAAAGACATCAAGAGCCAGCTGCCCAGCGCGATGTGCCAGGTGACGTCGCTGAACAACACCACCAACCTGATCCTCAATCGCGACGCGGCCCCGTTCGACAATCCCGATCTGCGCAAGGCGCTGCAGCTCGCCCTCGACCGCAAGTCCTTCGTCGACATCATCAACCAGGGCGACGCCGAGCTTGGCGGCACCATGCAGCCGCCGCCGGACGGCGTGTGGGGCCTGCCCAAGGAGATCTATGAAGCCGTGCCGGGCTACGGCCCCGATGTGCAGAAGAACCGCGAGGCGGCCCGCGCGATCATGAAGACGCTGGGCTACGGGCCCGACAAGCACCTGCCGCTCAAGATCGCGACCCGCGGCATCTCGCTCTACAAGGACCCGGCCGTCATCCTCGCCAGCCAGCTCAAGGAGATCTGGATCGACGCCGATGTCGACATCGTCGAGACCTCGCAGTGGTTCCCCCGGATCGCGCGCAAGAACTACCAGATCGGCCTCAACACGACCGGCAACGGCGTCGACGATCCCGACCAGAACTACTACGAGAACTTCGCCTGCAAGTCGGAGCGCAACTATACCGGCTACTGCAATCCCGAGATCGAGAAGCTGTTCGACGTGCAGTCGGCCGAGGCCGACATGGAAAAGCGCAAGAAGATCGTGTGGGAGATCGACCGCAAGCTCCTGGAGGACGGCGCGCGGCCGGTGATCATGTGGAACCGCGCGGCGATCTGCATGCAGCCCTACGTCAAGGGCTATGTGGCGCAGGTCAACAGCGTCTACAACGGCTTCCGCTTCGAGGATGTGTGGCTCGACAAGTAGATCAGGAAGCCCGGCGCCGCAGTCTCTGAACGGTCTCGTCGAGCGCCGACAGGAAACGCGAGCGGTCGCGCGGACTCATCGGCTTGGGACCGCCCGTCACTTCGCCCATGGCGCGCAAGTTGGACATCAACTCGCGGCTGGCCACCGCCATGCCAATCGATGAGGTCGTGAAGGGCACGCCGGTGTTGCCGATGACGGCCGCCCCGGCTTTCAGGCTGCGATCGGCAAGCGGGATGTCGGCGGTGATCACGATATCGCCCGGCCCGGCGCGCTCGGCGATCCAGTTGTCGGCGGCGTCGAAGTCGTCGCTCACCACCACCAGCTCGATGCGCGGGTCGCGCGGGACACCGAGGTAGGAATTGCTCACGACATGGACCTTCAGGCCGTAGCGTTCGGCGACCCGATAGATCTCGCTTTTGACCGGACAGGCGTCGGCATCGATGTAGATCGAGGTCATTGCAGACAAGCTCCCACTGCGCTCGCGCAGGAGCAAGGCCCGCCAAACGAAACGCCGGCGGCCCTTGCGGACCGCCGGCGCTTGTCGACGATTAAGTCGATCGCGGGTCTGGTTAGCGAGTGTGAGGCGAGATGACGTTGCCACGCGCGTCCAGGCGATCGCCCCGGGCGTCATAGCGGAAGCCATACTCGTCCTTGAAAGCCACCTGATGCGGGCCGCTCTGCATCGGCATGGCCTCCGGCGCAGGCGCCTGCGCCATCTCCGAGTTCATTCCAGCGTTATGCATGCGCGGTGCCGCGCCGGCGTTGGTGCGGTCGCCAGGCTGGGCGACCCAATCGTTGCGGCCAATGAACGGATGACCGTAGGGATCCCGGGGGTCGCTGGCGGTTTGGGCATAGGACGCGCCGACGGACGCGCCGGCGGTGACGATCAAAGCGAGGGCAAGCAAGGTGCGTTGCATGAGAATCCTCCTTGCGAAAGTGGATGCCTCGTCAACGCCGGACCGTCATGGACGGTTGCGGACAAATCACTCGACCCTCAGGACAACACGGAAATCTTCTTGCGTTCGATCAGCTTGAAATCGATGGCCGCGCCCAGGCCTGGTCCATTGGGCACGTGCACCAGCCCGTCGCGGCCCACCACAATGTCCTGTTCCAGGCCGTATTTTTGCGCGGCGTCGGGCAGCAGAACCTCGAAGAACTCGGTGTTTCTGAGCGAGGCGATGACCTGCAGGTTGGCGACGTTGTTCAGCGAATTGCCGCCATGATGCACTTCATAGTTCATGCGAAACGATTCGGCGAGATGGGCGCCTTTCACCAAGGTGGTGATGCCGCCCTTGACCGCGACATCGCCGCGCAGGAAGTCGGTGGCCTGCAGCATGATCCAGGGCTGGTAAGCATCAAGGCCGGTAATGGGATATTCCGTGGCGAGAATGGGGATCGAGAGCTGCTGCTTCAGCTTCACGTAATTGTAGATGTCCTGGTCGGCGAGCGGATCCTCGTACCAGTGGAAACCCATCTCCTCGGCGGCGCGACCAACCCGCACCGCCGTCGGGTAGTCGTATGACCAGGTCGAGTCGAGCATGATGGTGTAGTCGCCGACCGCCTTGCGCACCGCCTCGCAAACCTTGATGTCCTCTTTCCAGCGCGTCGGCGGATGGATCTTGTAGGCGGCCCAGCCATGCTCCTTGAAGCGCATCGCCTCCTCGGCATAGGCGGCGGGCGCGGCGAGCACGGCGGAGCTGGCATAGGCCGGCACCGCCTCGCGATAAGTGCCGAGCAGGCGATGGATCGGCTGGCCCATCGCCTTGCCCAAAAGATCCCACAGCGCCACGTCGACCGCGCCGATGGCGCGCACGCCCGCCGCGCGCTGCTTCTTCCACAGGTCGACCACGAGCGCTTCGCGATGCAGCGGGTTGCGGCCGAGCAGCACGGGCTTGAGATGCGTGATCAGCCCCTGCCCGTCGGTGGTCGCCGAATTCGACGCCGACCCGAGGAAGGCGTTGCCTTCGACGCCATCGTCGGTGGCGATGCGCAACAGCCCGAGCGCGCTCGAGCCGGCAAACCGGCTGTGCTGGCCGTATTGCGTCGGCGGAATGTCGTCCCAGGCGAACAGCGTGAGCGTGACGTCGGTGATCTTCATGGCGTTGTCTCCGTTTTGCTCCCCTGGGAGATCAGTATAGACTGGCGCCATGTCCGACAAAGCCCGAGCTGAACTTGCCCCGACCGGCGTCCTGCGCGCCGGCATCAACCTCTCCAATTTCCTGCTGGTCACCGGCCGCAGTGAGAAATCCGAACCGGTCGGCGTCGCACCCGACATGGCCAAGGAGATCGCGGCCTCGCTCGGCGTTCCCGTCACCTACGTGCCCTTCAAGTCGCCCGGCGAGCTCGCCGACCAGGCAGGCAAGAATGTCTGGGACATCGGCCTGATCGGCGCCGAGCCGCAGCGCGCGGCGGTCATGACCTTCACCGCGGCCTATGTCGAGATCGAAGCGACCTACATGGTGCCGCCAGGCTCGCCGCTGACCAAGATTGCCGACGTCGACAAGAAGGGCGTGCGCATCGCCGTCTCGGCGCGCTCGGCCTACGGGCTGTGGCTGGAGAACAACATCAAGAACGCCACCTTGATGCCGATCAGCGGACTCGACGGCGCCTTCAACAAATTCATGGAAGACAAGCTCGACGCGCTGGCGGGGCTGCGGCCTGGCCTGTTGAAGGACCTCGCGAAGCACCCGGAACTCAAGATCCTCGACGGCCAGTTCACCGCCGTGCAGCAGGCGGTCGGCTGCAACAAACCCGCGGCCGAAGGCGCGCGCTATCTCGCGGCGTTCGTCGAAAAGGCCAAGAAGTCGGGCCTGGTCGCAAGCCTGATCGAGAAGCACCACGTCAAAGGCCTGTCGGTCGCCCCTCCGGCGTAGCTCAAAGCTCGCTGCCGACGAACTGCTTGAATTCGGCCGTCCGCGGATTGGCGAACAATTCGGCGGTCGGGCCGGTCTCCCATACCTTGCCGTGGTGCATGAACACCACGAGGTCGGCGACGCGGCGCGCGAAGCCCATTTCGTGCGTGACGCTGATCATGGTCATGCCGCGCCGCGCGAGATCCTCCATCACGGCCAGCACCTCGGAGGTGAGCTCGGGGTCGAGCGCCGACGTCACCTCGTCGAACAGCATGACCTGGGGCTGAAGCGCCAGCGAGCGGGCGATGGCGACCCTCTGCTGCTGGCCGCCCGAAAGCTGCTCGGGATAGGCGCGGAGCTTGTCGGTGAGGCCGACCAGGCCCAGCACTTCGGCGGCGCGCTGCCTCGCCTCGTCCCTGGATTGCTTCTTCACCAGGGTCAGCGCCAAGGTGATGTTGCGCTCGACCGTGAGGTGCGGAAAGAGATTGTAGCTCTGGAACACCATGCCGACGTCGCGCCGCAGCTGGGCGCGCGCAGCACTTCCCGGCAGGCCGACTTCGTGGCCGCACACTTCGATGCGGCCGCCCTGCACCGTCTCCAGCCCCGCGATGCAGCGCAGCAAGGTGCTCTTGCCCGAGCCGCTGCGGCCGACGACCGCCACGGTCTGGCCACGCGCCACGTCGAAGCCGACACCGTCCAGCACGCGCAGCGGCCCGAAGTCCTTGACCACGTTTTCGATGCGGACGATGGGGTCAGTGGCGGCGTCAGCGGCCGGCATGGGCCTTCCTTTCCAAGGTGCGGGCGGCGACCGACAACGGGTAGCACAGGGCGAAGTAGATCAGGGCGACCACCGAGAAGATCACGAACGGCTCGAAGGTCGAGTTGTTGACGATCTGGCCGGCGCGCGACAGCTCGACGAAGCCAATCACCGAGGCGAGCGAGGTGTTCTTCACGATCTGCACCATGAAGCCCACGGTCGGCGGAATGGCGATGCGCACCGCCTGCGGCAGGACCACGTAGGCATATTGCTGGAAGCGGTTGAGGCCGAGGCAGTCCGACGCTTCCCACTGCGTGCGCGGCACGGCCTCGATGCAGCCGCGCCAGATCTCGCCGAGGAAGGCCGCGGCGTAGAGGGTGAGCGAGATCCCGGCGGCGACCAGGGGAATCAGCTTGTAGCCCAGGATGCCCAGGCCGAAATACGACAGGAACAGCACGATCAAGAGCGGCGTGCCCTGGATCAGCTGGATGTAGCCGCTGGCCAGTCCGCGCAGCAGCCCGATCTTCGACAGGCGCATCAAGGCGAGCGGCAGGCCGACGATCGTGCCACCCAGAAAGGCGATCAGCGACAGCAGCACCGTCCAGCGCGCCGCTTCGAGCAGATAGAGCAGATGATTGGCGTTGAGCTGGATCACAGCGGCGTCCCCAGCCGGCGTCGGCGCTCGAACAGCACCTGGCCGATCACCCAGAAGCCCAGGCGATAGAGCGCCGACAGTGCGAGATAGACCACCGCCACGATCACGTAGACCTCGAAGCTGCGGTAGGTGTCGGACTGCACCAGATTGGCGGTGGCGGTGAGCTCCTCGGTCGAGATCTGCGAGGTGATCGAGGAGGCGAGCATCAGCAGCACGCCCTGGCTCGCCAGGGAGGGATACACACGCTCCATGGCCGGCAACAGCACGACATGCAGGATGGCCTGCAAGCGGGTGAGACCCAGGCAGTCGGCGGCCTCGAGCTGGGTGCGCAGGATCGACTGGATGCCGGCGCGCATGATCTCGGTGGTGTAGGCGCCCATATTGACGGTGAGCGCGATCACCGCGGAAACCTCGGCCGAAAGCTTCAGCCCGAGGCTCGACAGCCCGAAATAGACGATGAAGATCTGGATCAGCAGCGGCGTGTTGCGGATGGTCTCGACATAGGCGCCGACCAGGCGGCGCAGCAGCGGGCCGCCATAGACCCGCGCCACGGCGCACACCGTGCCCAGCAGGAAACCGAAGGCGATCGACAGGATCGTGAGCTGGATGGTGAGCCAGGCCCCGGCCACGAAGTCGGGCCACCGGTCGGCCAGGAACGCGAAGTCGAACTTGTACGACATGGTTCACACCGGCCGCAGGCTGCCGTCAGCCGCCCGCCTTGCTCAGGAGTTCATCCGTCGGGATGTCGACGCCATGGTACTGCTTGTAGATGGCGGCGAGCTTGCCGTTCATGAGGTTCGTCTTGATCCAGTCGTTCACCCAGGCCAGCAGCTTGGGCTCGTCCTTGCGCATGCCGATGGCGAGCCAGTTGTTCTGCATGATGATCTTGGGCTCGACCGTGCGCGCCGGGTTCTTCTTGCTGATCGCCGGCAACAGCGAGCGCGCCGTCGCCAGGATGTCGACCTGCCCGGAGGCCACGGCCAGGGCCATGGTGGCGTCGTCCTCGTAGCGCACGAGCTGCGCGCTCTTGGCCTGCTGCGTGAGGTCGGTGTCCTGGGTGGTGCCGCGCACGACGGCGACCTTCTTGCCGTCGAGATCGGACATCTGCTTGATCTCCAGCGACTTCAACGCCGCCACCACCGACGGATGGTCGGCATAGGGCGCCGAGAAGTCGATGACCTTGGCGCGGTCCGGCGTGATCGACAGCGTCGAGACCACGATGTCGGCCTTGTTGGTCTGCAGCATGGGGATGCGCGTCGGCCCGGTGGTGGTGACGATCTCGAGCTCGACGCCCATGTCCTTGGCCAGCAGCCGGGCGAGATCGACGTCCGAGCCGGTGGGCTGCATCTTGTCGTCGGTCATGCCAAAGGGCGGGATCGCGAGATCGATGGCGATCCGGATCTTGCCGGCCTTCTTTATGTCGTCGAGCGTGTCGGCATGCGCCGCGAGCCCGAGCGACAGCAGGGCTAAGGTGGCGCCGGCGATCAGGCGCAGCAGCGAAGCGGTCTTCATGGCGCGCCTATTGGTTCAGGATCACATCCGGCAGATCGGTGCCGAATTGCTTCTTGTATATGGCGTTCAGCGTGCCGTCCTTGAGCCTGGCCGCAACCCACTTGTTCACTTCTTCGAGCAGCCGCGTCTCGTCCTTCTTGACGCCGACGGCGAGCTTGAAGTTGTCGAGCACGAACTTCACTTCGACCTGGCGCGCCGGATTCTTCTTGTCGAGCTGCCCGACCAGCATCTCGGCGGTGGAGAAGATGTCGACCTGGCCGCTCAGGAACGCCTGCCCCTCGGTGGCGTCGTCCTCGAAGCGCACCAGCTTCATGCCCTTTGGGCCTTCCCTGGTGAGCTGGGTGTCGTGCGTCGTGCCACGCACCGTGCCCACGGTCTTGCCGTCGAGGTCGGCCAGGCTCTTGACGGTGACGCTCTTGGGCGCGGCGATCACCGTGCGCAGCACGGCATAGCCCTTGGAGAAGTCGATCACCTTGGCGCGCTCCGGCGTGATCGACAGCGTCGAGATCACGAGGTCGGCCTTGCCGGTCTGCAGCGCCGGAATGCGCGTGGCGCCGGTGGTTGGCACGAGCTCGAACTCGAGACCCCAGTCCTTGGCCAGCGCCTTGGCGGTTTCGACGTCCGAGCCGGCGGGCTGCATCTTGTCGTCGGTCATGCCGTAGGGCGGCACGCCAAGGTCGATGGCGATCCGGATCTTGCCCGCCTTCTTGATGTCGTCGAGCGCATCGGCGCTCGCCGAGTGCGCCACGCCGATCGCCGCCAGCGCTGCGATGGCGACGCCCAAAAGTATCCTCTTCATCGTTTCCTCCGGTTTCCCTTTGCTGAACTCTAGCGGCCCGCATCCATGTCAGCGAGCTTGGCGACGCGGCGTCGGAACTCCTCTTCGGTCGAGAATTTCGCTGCGAGGTATGCCGCGATCAGGTCCTTGGCGAGCCATGGCCCGACGATCTGCGCGCCGATGCACATGACGTTCACGTCGTCGTGCTCGACGCACTGATGCGCCGAATGCACGTCGTGGCAGACCGCAGCGCGGATGCCCTTCATCTTGTTGGCGCCGATCGCAGCGCCGACGCCGGTGCCGCACACCATCAGGCCGCGTTCGGCCTTGCCCGAGGTGATGGCGGCGGCGACCTTGCGCGCGATGTCGGGAAAGTCGACCGGCTTGGGATCGTAGGAGCCGACATCCTCGACCTCGTGGCCGAGGCCCTTCAGGAAGAACAGCAGCTCGGCCTTCATGGGAAAACCCGCATGGTCCGATCCGACGACGATCTTCATGAATGTTGCTCTTTTGGTTGATAGGTCGAGATCAGGTTCTTGCGGCGCAGATCGTCGCCGATCAGGAAGTGCTCGCGCAGCCGGCGCTCGGCGGCATCGGGGTCGCGCCGGGCGAGCGACAGGAAGACCTCGCGATGCGCATCGACCAGGTGCGTGGTGATGGCAGGCTCGCGGAAGGTGTCGCGCCGGCGCTCGACGTGGCTCTGCATCAGCAGCGGCGAGATCGCCTCGTAGATCTTCATCAGCGAGCCGCTGTTGCTGGCCCGCACGATGGCGGAGTGGAAGGCGTAGTCGGCCGGACCGCCCCTCTCCGGGTCGTCGAGGGAATCGACCAGCGTGTCGAGCGTGCCGGCGATCGCCTGCAGGTCGCGCTCGCTCGCCCGCTCGCAGGCCAGCCGGATCGCCTGGCATTCGATGGCGATGCGGGCCTGCAGCACGTCGTCCAGGATGTTGGGTTCGGGCGCGAGGCAGAGCGTCAGCGCCTGGCCCAGGACCGACGCGTCGGCGGCGCGCACGAAGGCGCCGCGGCCGTGCTGGATGTCGAGCAGGCCCAGCATGGCGAGCGAGCGCAGCGCCTCGCGCAAAACCGGTCGGCTCACGCCCAGCGCCAGCGCCAATTCGCGCTCGGGCAGCAGCCGGTCGCCCGCCCTCAGCTCGCCCGCCAGCAGCCGATCGCGAAAGAAGGTGAAGACCCGCGCCGCGCCGCTTTGGGTCTCGTCGTTGTTCGAGCGAACGATATCGAGCATTCGTCTTGGTCAGTCCGTGGTCTGACCAGTATAACTTTGTCACGCAGAGGACGCAACCATTCTGCAACGCCGGGCGTTGCTTGGGCGTTGCGGGGGATGCGCGTGTATCTGGGGTCGTGGTTCCCGCGGGAATCCACAATTTTGGTTCGCAAGCCCTCCACCAATGAGACGGGAAAACTCCAGGCAGGGTGAGCGTTCTATGACGGCCGATATCGATACAGGCGCGACTGCCGCGCACAGCCCGAGCACCCCTGCCCCGCGCCGCGCCGCCAACGGCGCCCAGCCCACCGACCTCCACGAACTGCAGCAGGCCATGGAGGCCATGCGGGCCGGCGACTTCTCGGTCCGCTTGCCGGCCGGGCGCGACGGGCCGCTGGGCCGCATCGCCGTGTTGTTCAACGAGATCGTCGGCGCCAACCAGAACATGGCGCAACAGCTCGAGCGCATCGGCAAGTCGGTCGGCGAGCAGGGCCGCACGCGCCAGCGGGTGAAATTCGGCATCTCCACCGCGACCTGGGGCGACATGGAAGGCTCGGTGAACGGCCTGATCGACGATCTGGTCTGGCCGACCACCGAGGTGACGCGCGTAATCGGCGCCGTGGCGCAGGGCGACCTCTTGCAGACGGTGCGGCTCGACGTCGACGGCAGGCCGCTCAAGGGCGAGTTCTTGCGCGCGGCGACGATCGTGAACACCATGATCAAGCAGCTGAGCGTGTTCACCTCCGAGGTGACGCGCGTGGCGCGCGAGGTCGGCACCGAGGGCAAGCTGGGCGGCCAAGCCAAGGTGAGCGAGGTCACCGGCGTGTGGCGCGAGCTGACCGAGAGCGTCAACTCGATGGCCAACAACCTGACGGCCCAGATGCGCAACATCTCCGACGTGACCATCGCGGTGGCCAACGGCGACCTGTCGCGCAAGATCACCGTCGACGTGCGCGGCGAGATCCTGCAGCTCAAGGAAGCCATCAACACCATGGTGGACCAGCTCAGGTCCTTCGCCTCGGAAGTGACGCGCGTCGCCCGCGAGGTCGGCACCGAAGGCAAGCTGGGCGGCCAGGCCATCGTGCCCGGCGTCGCCGGCACCTGGAAGGATCTCACCGATTCGGTGAACGCCATGTGCGGCAACCTCACCGACCAGGTGCGCAACATCGCCGACGTCACCACGGCAGTGGCGCGCGGCGACCTCTCCAAGAAGATCACGGTGAATGTCTCGGGCGAAATCCTTCAGCTCAAGGACACCATCAACACCATGGTGGACCAGCTGAACGGCTTCGCCGGCGAAGTCACCCGCGTGGCGCGCGAGGTCGGCACCGAGGGCAAGCTGGGCGGCCAGGCCCAGGTGCCCGGCGCCGCCGGCACCTGGAAGGATCTCACCGACAACGTCAACTCGATGGCCACCAACCTCACCGGCCAGGTGCGCAACATCGCCGAAGTGACCACCGCGGTGGCGGGCGGCGACTTGTCGAAGAAGATCACCGTCGACGTGCGCGGCGAGATCCTGCAGCTGAAAGAGACCATCAACACCATGGTCGATCAGCTGAACGGCTTCGCCGGCGAAGTGACCCGCGTGGCCCGCGAAGTCGGCACCGAAGGCAAGCTCGGCGGCCAGGCCCAGGTGCCCGGCGTGGCGGGCGTGTGGAAGGACCTGACGGACAACGTCAACCTGCTGGCGGCCAACCTCACCACCCAGGTCCGCAACATCGCCGACGTCACCATCGCGGTGGCCGGCGGCGACCTCTCCAAGAAGATTACCGTCGATGCCTCGGGCGAGATCCTCCGCCTGAAGGAAACCATCAACACCATGGTCGATCAGCTGAACGGCTTCGCCGGCGAAGTCACCCGCGTGGCGCGCGAAGTCGGCACCGAGGGCAAGCTGGGCGGCCAGGCCCAGGTGCCCGGCGTCGCCGGCACCTGGAAGGACCTCACCGACAACGTCAACTCGATGGCCACCAATCTCACCAGCCAGGTGCGCAACATCGCCGACGTGACGACGGCGGTGGCGCGGGGTGACCTTTCGAAGAAGATCACCGTCGACGTGCGCGGCGAGATCCTGCAGCTGAAAGAGACCATCAACACCATGGTCGATCAGCTGAACGGCTTCGCCGGCGAAGTGACCCGCGTGGCGCGCGAGGTCGGCACCGAGGGCAAGCTCGGCGGTCAGGCGCAGGTGCCGGGCGTCGACGGCACCTGGAAGGACCTCACCGACAACGTCAACCTGCTGGCGGCCAACCTCACCACCCAGGTCCGCAACATCGCCGAAGTGACCACCGCCGTGGCCGGCGGCGACCTGTCGAAGAAGATCACCGTCGACGTGCGCGGCGAGATCCTGCAGCTGAAAGAGACCATCAACGTGATGGTGGACCAGCTGAACGGCTTCGCCGGCGAAGTGACCCGCGTGGCGCGCGAGGTCGGCACCGAGGGCAAGCTGGGCGGCCAGGCCCAGGTGCCGGGCGTCGCCGGGACCTGGAAGGACCTCACCGACAACGTCAACCTGCTGGCGGCCAACCTCACCACCCAGGTCCGCAACATCGCCGAAGTGACCACCGCCGTCGCCGGCGGCGACCTTTCCAAGAAGATCACCGTCGACGTGTCGGGCGAGGTGCTGCGCCTGAAAGAGACCATCAACACCATGGTCGACCAGCTGAACGGCTTCGCCGGCGAAGTGACCCGCGTGGCGCGCGAAGTCGGCACCGAGGGCAAGCTGGGCGGCCAGGCCCAGGTGCCCGGCGTCGCCGGCACCTGGAAGGACCTCACCGACAACGTCAACTCGATGGCCACCAACCTCACCAGCCAGGTGCGCGCCATCGCCGAGGTGGCGACCGCCGTGACCAAGGGTGACCTCACGCGGTCGATCCAGGTCGACGCGCTGGGCGAGCTGGCCGAGCTCAAGGACAAGCTCAACACCATGATCGACAACCTCCGTCTGACGACGGAGCGCAATACCGAGCAGGACTGGCTGAAGACCAACCTCGCCCGCTTCACCAACATGCTGCAGGGCCAGCGCGACCTCGGCACGGTCGGCCGGCTGATGCTGAGCGAGCTGGCACCGCTGGTCGAAGCGCACCAGGCGGTGATCTACCAGACCGAGAACGACGAGGAGGGCGAGACCAGCCTGCGCCTGCTCTCGGTCTATGCCGACAGCGTCACCGGCCACCCCGAGACGATCCGGATCGGCCAGGGCCTGATCGGCCAGTGTGCGGCCGACCGCCGCCAGATCCTGATCTCCGACATGCCGACGACGCTCCATCCGATCAGCTCCGGCCTGTTCGAGGCCAACCCCAAGAGCATCATCGTCCTGCCGGTCCTCTTCGAGGGCCAGGTCAAGGCGGTGATCGAGCTGGCCTCGCTCGGTCACTTCACCGAGCTGCAGACCGCCTTCCTCGAGCAGCTCACCGCCTCGATCGGCATCGTGCTGAACTCGATCGAAGCCACCATGCAGACCGAGGGCCTGCTCGAGCAGTCGCAGAAGCTCGCCAGCGAGCTGCAGACCCAGCAGGGCGAGCTGCAGCAGACCAACGAGCAGCTCGAGCAGAAGGCCGCCCAGCTCGCCGAGCGCAACTTCGAGGTCGAGCGCAAGAACCAGGAAATCGAGCAGGCCCGCCGCGCCGTCGAGGAGAAGGCCTCGGAGCTGGCGCTCACCTCGCGCTACAAGTCGGAGTTCCTGGCCAATATGAGCCACGAGCTGCGCACGCCGCTGAACTCGATCCTGATCCTGGGTCAGCAGCTCGCCGACAATCCCGAGGGCAACCTCGTCCCCAAGCAGATCGAGTTCGCCCGCACCATCCACGGCGCCGGCACCGACCTGTTGAACCTGATCAGCGACATCCTCGATCTCAGCAAGATCGAATCGGGCACGGTGACGGTCGATGCCGAGGAGATCTTCTTCTCCAACGTGCTGGAGACCGTGGCGCGGCCGTTCCGCCACCAGGCCGAATCGCAGGGCCTGTCGTTCGACGTCCAGCTCGACGCCAATCTCGGCCGCAGCATCGTGACCGATTCCAAGCGGCTGCAGCAGATCCTGAAGAACCTGCTGTCCAACGCGCTGAAATTCACCGCCCAGGGCAGCGTCAGGCTGCGCGTCGTGGCGGCGCAGACCGGCTGGCGCCCCGACAACGTGTCGCTCAACCAGGCGAGCTCCGTCGTCGCCTTCGAGGTCACCGACACCGGCGTCGGCATCCCGGTCGAGAAGCAGAAGATCGTGTTCGAGGCCTTCCAGCAGGCCGATGCCAGCACCAGCCGCAAGTACGGTGGCACCGGCCTGGGCCTGGCCATCAGTCGCGAGCTCTCGACGCTCTTGGGCGGCGAGCTCACCTTGCGCAGCACGCCGGGCATCGGCAGCACCTTCGCCCTCTTCCTGCCCACCATGTATACCGGCCCGCGCACGGCGCTGCGCGCGCAGCCGCCGGGCAGCCTGCCGCTGCCGCAGGCGCCGCTGGTCGAGCACCTGGTCGACCAGTTCCCCGACGACCGCCACAACATCCAGCCCGGCGAGCGCTCGCTGCTGATCGTCGAGGACGATCCCAACTACGCCGGCATCCTGCTCGATGCCGCGCATGCCGCGGGATTGAAGGCCGTGGTCACGGCGCGCGGCGCCGAAGCGCTCGACCTCGCGCTGCAGTACAAGCCGGTGGCCATGTCGCTCGATATCTTCCTGCCCGACATGCTGGGCTGGAACGTGCTCAGCCAGTTCAAGCGCACGCTCGAGACGCGGCACATCCCGGTGCAGATCCTCAGCATGGATGAGGACCGCCAGCAGGGCCTGGCGCGCGGCGCCTTCTCCTACCTCAACAAGCCGACGACGACCGAGGGGCTGAGCGCCGCGCTGTCGCGCATCAACGACTACGTGCGGCCGCGCAAGAAGCGGCTGCTGATCGCCGAGGACAACGAGGCCGAGCGGTTTGGCGTGAGCGAGCTCCTGGCCCACCCCGACGTCGAGATCGCCACCGCCGATTCGGGCCGCGGCGCGCTCGACAAGCTGCGCGAGCAGCGCTTCGACTGCATGGTGCTCGACCTCCGCCTGCCCGACATCTCGGGCTTCGAGGTGCTGGAGGAGATCCAGAAGGACGAGACGCTGGCCGAGCTGCCGGTGGTGGTCTTCACCGGCCGCGACCTCTCGCCTGAAGAGGATGCCAGGCTGCACACCATGGCGCGCAGCATCGTCGTCAAGGGCGCGGCCTCGCCGGAGCGGCTGTACGACGAGACGGCGCTGTTCCTGCACCAGGTTGCGGACGACCTGCCGGAAGACAAGAAGCGCATGATCGAGCGCCTGCACAGCTCCGACGAGATGCTGGTCGGCCGCACCGTGCTGGTCGTCGACGACGACACGCGCAATATCTTCGCGCTGTCGAGCGCGCTCGAGCGCCGCGGCATGCGGGTGCTGACGGCAACCACCGGCCGCGAGGCGATCACCATTCTCGAGCGCTCGCCCGAGGTGGCGATCGTGCTGATGGACATCATGATGCCCGAGATGGACGGCTACGAGACGATGGCGCTGATCCGCGGCAACCCCGCGCTGCGCCGCCTGCCGATCGTGGCGCTGACCGCCAAGGCGATGAAAGGCGACCGCGAGAAATGCCTGGAAGCCGGCGCCTCCGACTATCTTGCCAAGCCGGTCAACACCGAGCAGCTTTTCTCGGCGCTGCGGCTCTGGCTGCACCGCTGAGTTCGCCGGGCGGATCGGTCTCCATGGACAAGGTCAACATCCTGCTGATCGACGATCAGCCGGCGAAGCTTCTGAGCTACGAGGTCATCCTCGGCGAGCTGGGCGAGAACCTGATCAAGGCGACCTCGCCGCACGAGGCGCTCGGCATCCTGCTCAAGACCGAAGACGTGGCGGTCGTTCTGATCGACGTGGTGATGCCGCAGCTCGACGGCTTCCAGCTCGCCGCCATGATCCGCGAGCACCCGCGCTTCCAGAAGCTCGCCATCATCTTCGTCTCGGCCATCCAGGTCGGCGAGACCGACCACCTGCGCGGCTACGAAATCGGCGCCGTCGACTACGTCTCGGTGCCGGTCGTGCCCAAGGTGCTGCGCGCCAAGGTGCGGGTATTCGTCGATCTCTACCGCAAGACCCGCCAGCTCGAGACGCTGAACAGCGAGCTCGAAGCGCGTGTCGCCGCGCGCACTGCCGAGCTGGAGGCGCAGACCGAGCGCCTGCGCCAGAGCGAGGAGCGCCGCTCGATCGCGCTGTCGGCCGGCGACATGGGCTCGTGGGAGGTCGACCTGGCGACGGGTCATCTCGAATGGGACGACGGCCCGTATCGCATCTTCGGCGTCGATCCCGCCCATTTCGAGCCGACGGTCGAGCGCATCGAAGCGATGATGCATCCCGACGATCGCCAGAAGAATGCGCTGGCCGCCATCGTCGGTTCGGGCGAGCCGCGCTTCCAGGTCGAGTTCCGCATCGTGCGGCCGAGCGGCGAGGTCCGCTGGTGCTACGGCGCCGGCATCATCACGCGCGACGCCGCCGGCAACCCCGTGCGCATGAACGGCGTCACCGTCGACATCACCGATCGCAAGCGCGCCGAGGAGCGTCAGGTGCTGCTGGCGCGCGAGGTCGATCACCGGGCCAAGAACACCCTGGCCGTCGTGCTGTCGGTGCTGCGGCTGACACGCGCCCCCACCACCAAGGATTTCATCGCCACCGTCGAGGGCCGCGTCCATGCCCTGGCGGCCACGCACAATCTTCTGTCGGCGACGCGCTGGGAGGGCGCCGATCTCGGCAAGATCGTCGAGGAGGAGATGGCGCCCTATCACGCCAATCACCGCCAGCGCGTGATTACCAGCGGTCCCGCCGTCGTGCTGCTGCCGGCGACCGCGCAGGCCGTGGCGTTGGCGCTGCACGAGCTCGCCACCAACGCCGCCAAATATGGCGCGCTGTCGACCGAGACCGGTACGCTCGCCGTCGCCTGGCGGGCCGAGGGCGACGCCCTGGTGCTCGATTGGACGGAGACCGGCGGTCCGCCTGCGGCAGAACCGGCGCGGCTGGGCTTCGGCCTCACCATCGTGCGTTCCAGCATCGAGGCGCAGTTCCGTGGCGGCGTCAGCTACGAGTGGCGGCGCGAAGGCCTGCGCTGCAGGCTCTCGATCCCGGCCGCGCAGATCGCGGCCCCGCCGGCCGCCGCCGAGGCGCCTGCGCCGGTACCGGCCAACAACGGAACGCGGCGCAGTCTGGCCGACATGCGCCTGATGGTCGTCGAGGACGAGCTGCTCGTCAGCATGTTGATCGAGGAGATCCTGGGCGAGCTCGGCGCCACCGTGGCCGGCCCGTACGGGCGGCTGGCCGACGGGCTGGCGGCGGCCAAGGCCGAGCGCTTCGACGGCGCCATCCTCGACCTCAACCTCGCCGGCGAATCGGCCGACCCGCTGGCCGATCTCCTGCTGGCGCGCGGCGTGCCATTCGTGTTCATCACCGGCTACCAGCGCGAGAGCATCGATCGCCGCTATGCCAATGTCCCGGTGCTGCAAAAGCCGATCGACGCGGGCGCCCTCGAAAGCGTGCTGCTGACCTTGCTGGGCAGCGAGCCCCTGCTGCGAGTCGCCGACGGCAATTGACGGCGGCGTCTCGTCCCCTTCATCGTTTGCGAAAATAGGTCGATATTGCGGCGGTTCCCGCCGCACGACGGATATCGTCCGCCACCCTCGGCACGGGGCTGCGTTGAATGCAGCCCTACCCGAGGAGACCCGGATAATGGCCCGGAATATTCAGCAAGCGCCACGAGGCCTGATCGCGCCACTGACGCGCGCTGCGTTGGCTTCGCTTCGCAGCTTGAACGACGGCACGCCCGTCTCGCTGCCTGAAGACCAGAAGCTGCGCCTGCTCGAGCTCGCCCTGATCGAGGAGACGAATGACGGATTGCTCTCGGTGACGGAGCTGGGCCGCGAACGCCTGATCTCCGACCGATGATCAGTGCCCCGCCGCCGAGTTGCCTCCCAAGGCGTGCCGCCGGACTTGAGTGTAAGGTGCCGGCGCCGCGCTGCATCTCCGTACCGCGTTTCGAGGGAGGCCAATCGTCGTGTCCATCGTCCTGTCCGAGAATTTCCGCGCTCTGTTCTACGCCCCGTTCTACGCCGCCTACGCCACGGGCGCGTTCCGCGACGCGGGCGTCGAGGTCACCCTGCGGTCGTCGCCCGATCCCACCGCCGCGGCGCGCGCGCTGCGCGCCGGCGAGGCCGACGTGATGTGGGGCGGCCCATTGCGGGTGATGATCGTGCACGACAGCGAGCCGCCAACGAATCCGGGCGCCGACCTCGTCTGCTTCGCCGATGTCGTGGCGCGCGATCCTTTCTTCGTCATCGGCGCCAGGCCGCGGCCCGACTTCCGCCTGGCCGATCTCGCCAAGGTGAAGTTCGCTTCGGTGTCGGAGGTGCCGACACCCTGGATCTGCCTCGCCGACGATCTGCGGCGGGCCGGCGTCGACCTCGATCGCCTCGACCGCATCTCCGGCCCAAGCATGGCCGAGAATGCCGCTTCACTGCGCACCGGCAAGCTCGATGCGGCGCAGCTCTTCCAGCCCCATGCCGAGGAGCTGATCCACTCGGGCGCCGGCCATGTCTGGTATGCCGCCGCCGCGCGCGGGCTCACCGCCTATACGACCCTGGTGACGCGCCGCCGGACACTCGAGCGCCGCGGCGACGAGCTTTTGGCCATGACCCGCGGCTTGCGCCGCACCTTGCGCTGGTTCGCGGCGGCTCCGGCGATCGAGATCGCGCGTCTGTTGAAAAGCTACTTCCCCGATGTGAGCGAACCGATCTTCGCCGGGGCCATCGAGCGCTATCGCGCGCTCGGCCTGTGGGGTCCCGACCCGGTGATCCGTCGCGAGGGCTACGACCGCCTGCACGCCGCCATGCGCGCGGCGGGCACGCTGAAGCGCGACATTCCCTACGAGACCTGTGTCGACACCAGCCTCGCCGAGCAGGCGGTCAGGGAGGGTTAAGGCCTGATCGTCACGCAGGCGGGATCGATGGCGGCCTTGGCGATCTCGACGAAGCGCTCCATCGGGCACGACCGCTCGCGCGCATACGCGGCACAGGCCGTCAAGTCGACCGCCACCCCGCCCGGTGGCTGGGCAAGATTGAGAATGGTCGCCTGGCGCATTTGCTCGGGTGTCTGCGCGAAGAAGGCCAGCCGCACATAGCGCTGGCCGGTAGAGGTTTCGCGGAACAGCTCGAAGGCGAGTGCGCTGCCGGGTGATGCCTCGTTGGCCTGATAGCCCGGAATTTCCCAGGCGAGATTCAGCAGACGCTCGATATGGGCGACGTTGTGTTCGTGACCGATCAGGATCGCGAGGCGCACCGGCTCGGCGACGTTGGGCGCGCCGGGGAATTTATGGCCGTCCTGCAGGGTCGTGACGATCTGGCTGAGCAGGTTCGAGCCATGCTGCTGCGCAATCGGCAGGGTCTTCTCGGCCAGGTCGATTTCCAGCCGGCGGATCTTGAGCAGATTGCGGATCTCCGCGTCGCCCGACAGGCGACCCCACGCCACCTGGCTGGCGGGCAGGCCCTCGGCGCTCTCCATTGCGAAGTTCTCCGCCGCGGCCGAACCGATCGCGATCGGCCCGGCAATGATGATCCGGCCGTCCGGGCCCCTCTGGACGGCAGGCGCCTCCGACGGCAAGCCGCATTGCCGCCCGGCCGACAGCGCGGGCGGGCAGAGCGTGGCCTGCATCAGGGAAAGCTGCGGCGCGTATTCGCGCAGCACCGAACTGAAGTCGCCGCCGATGCGGGCCAGCACGGCGGCGCGGTTGCTGGCGAAGTCCATCGGGCAGGACGGCGAGGGCTGCGGGGCGAACAACGGGTCGGGCTTCGAGAGGTCGGCCTGGTAGCGCGGCGCGAGATTGGCGCAGCGCGGATACATGCCGGACAGCAGGGCGGCTCCGCTGTCGCGCGAGCGCTGGTCGGTGTCGGCCCAGGACGCGACCGTGCCGGCCGGCGGGCAGTCGTCGGTTTCGGTGAGCCCTCGCCCGCCCTGCAGTGCGCGGGAATAGGCGCCCACCAGGCGCAGCAGTTCCGCGCCGCGTGGCGTCAGCGCGCCGGGCGGGACCGGCCAGACCGGCCACGGCGTGGCGACGTGCCTGTCCAATTCCTCATTGGTCTGCACCGGCGCATGCACGCCGTCGCGCAACAGCACCACCGCGCGCTCGGGCTGCCAGCCCGGCGGGATGGGGATCTGGGCAGCGGCAGGCACGACGGCCGCCAGCAAGGCTGCGACACATGCGAAAACGAGAACGCGTAGGCTCATGGAACTCCCCCGGCCGCGCACTATGCCGTGACCCGGTCCCACCAGTCACGCGTCCTGTACCAGGCGCCGACCATGGGCAAAAACCAGGGATTGCCGGAGTAGAGAGGCACCGTCGGAAAGTCCTGGCCGTCGAAGGCGTTGATCGGCGCGTTCGAGCCGCCGGCGATCTTTCGTGCCGTCTGGTAGCCGAGATAGGACATCATCGCCACGCCCGAGCCGTTGCAGGCCATGAGATAATGCATGCCCTGCTCCATGCCCATGTGCGGCAGGAAGTCGAAGGCAAAGGCCACGTTGCCCGTCCAGGCGTGCGTCACCTTGGTGCCCTTGAGCTGCGGCCAGCGTTCCAGCATGTAGCCATGCAGCACCGGGGCGCTCACCTCGGGCGAGACCTGGGTAAAGCGGGCGCGCCCGCCGAAGATCACGCGCTTGCTGTCGGGTGACTGCCGGTAATAGCAGAGCACGCGCTTGGTATCGCTCACCACGCGGCCCTTGGGGATCAGGCTTTTGACCAGGTCCTCGGGCAACTCCTCGGTGGCGATGATGTGGCTCGCCACCGGTATCAGCCGCCGCTTGAGCGTTGGCGTGACATCGCCGGTGTAGCCGTTGGTCGCGATCACGACCTCGCGCGCCTCGATGGCGCCTTTGTTGGTGAGGACCGTGAAGCCGCCCCCCGATCCCTTGGGCTTGCGCTCGATCTTCTCGGCATCGCACTGGGCGCAGAGCCGGGCGCCGGCGCGGTGCGCGGCCTTCAGCAGGCCACCGTAATAAAGCGCGGGATGAAGCTGGCCGGTGCGCTCCACCACCATGCCGCCGTAATAATAGTCCGAGGCGATCTCTTCGCGCTGCTGCTCGCGTGGGATCATATAGGTGCCGAGGCCGGCGCTGGCATTGTAGGTGCCGACCTTGGCCGCCTGCTCGGCGTAATGGCGCGGCGTGAAGGCGCCGCTGAAGCGGCCGCTCATGCGCCAGTGGCACTCGATGCCCTCGCGCTCGATCACCGTCTGCACCTGGGCCAGCGAATCGGCGGCGTCGGCCAGCATGCGCGTCATGACCTTCTTCCATTCCTCGGGGTCGCTCTTCACGCCCTTGCCCGAAAAACCTTTGCCGAGGGTCGTGCCGCCGCTGACGCCGCCGCCGTTGCGGGTCGAGGCGCCGACACCGAACTCGCCGCGTTCCAGCACCGTCACCTCGACACCCGAGCGCGCCAGCTCGAGCGCCGTCGACAGCCCGCCGTAGCCCGCGCCCACCACCAATATGTCGGTCTTGCGCGGCGGGTCCTGCGACAGCTCGTTGGTGGGATGCCACCATTCCCACCACCACGGCATCGACTTGAAATCCTTGTGGAACACTGACTCGGCCATTTTACCCCTCTTGACGCGCGCTGCCTCTGAGACCCCGGCCGAAGCGGCCGATCAGGATCATGACCAGCGTCACCAGCAGGATCTGCATCACCGACACGGCGGCGATGGTCGGATCGATTTCCATCATGATGTTGTCGAACATCTTCTTGGGCAGCGTCATGTTCGGGCCCGCCAGGAAGAGCGCCACCACCAGCTCGTCGAACGAACTGATGAAGGCCAGCAGCCCGGCCGAGACGAGGCTCGGCCGCAACAGCGGCAAGGTAATGCGCCGAAGCGTGCGCAGGCGGCTCGCCCCCAACCCCGCCGCGGCCTGCTCCAGCCCGCGATCGAAGTCGCGCAGGCCGGCCGTCATCACCAGCACCACGAAGGGCAGCGCCAGCACGGTGTGCGCGACGACCAGCCCGTACCAGGCGCCGATCAGCTTCAGCTTGGCGAACAGGCCGTAGACGGCAACCGAGAGGATGATGGTCGGCACGATGATGGGCGCCAGGGCCAGCCGATCGAGCAGCGCGCGCCCCGCGAACTTGCCGCGCACCAGGCTGAAAGCCAGGGGCACGCCCAGCGCCAGGGCCAGCACCGCGGTGGCGCCACCAATATACAGGGAACGCCAGGTCGCATCGATCCATTGCGGATCGTCGAGGTAGCGCTCGTACCATTGCCAGGAGAGGCCGGGCGGCGGGAACTGCATGTAGGGCGCCGAGCTGAGCGAGAGCGGAAACACGACCAGCAACGGCAGCATCAGGAAAAAATAGATCAGGCCGCAGGCCGCGGCGAGCAGGCGGCGGCTCATGCCTTGCCCTCCGCCCGCGTGAAGCGCTGGGCGAGCGCATAGACCGCGAACGTGAAGGCGAGCAGCACGAAGGAGAGCGCCGCGGCAAACGGCCAGTTCAGGGTCTCGCGCACCTGCTGCTCGATCAGCACGGCGATCATCATCACCCGGCCACCGCCCAGCAAGGCCGGCGTGATGAAGAAGCCGAGCGACAGCACGAAGACCAGTACCGAGCCCGCGAAGATGCCGTTCAGCGTGAGCGGGAAATAGATGCGCCAGAAGATGCGCCAGTTCGACGCGCCGAGCCCTTGCGCCGCGGCAACGATGGCGGGATCGAGCCGGCGCACCGCGCCATAGATCGGCAGCACCATGTAGGGCAGCAGCACATGCACCATGCCGATCAGCACGCCGGTGAAATTGTGCAACAGCGGCAGCGGATCGCCGATGATCCCGGCATCGAGCAGCCAACGATTGATTATGCCGTTGCGGCCGAGAAGCACCATCCAGGCGTAAGTGCGCACCAGAACGGAGGTCCAGAGCGGCAGCAGGACGAAGATGAAGCCCAGGGTCGCCCAGCCGGGCGTCGTGGTGGCGATCAGGAAGCCCAGCGGATAGCCCAGCAGCAGGCAGAAGCCGGTAACCAGCAAGGCGATCTCGAAGGTGTTCCAGAACACCTGGAGATAGAGCCCCTCGCCCAGCGCCTTGGCATACCAGTCGAGCGTGCCCGCCTCGACACTGAAGCCCAGCATGCGCACGACCGGGAAGAGGAAGAAGGCGAGAAGCAGGATCAGCGCGGGCAGCGCCGGGAAGATGTACCGGTTCATGGCTGGGAGCGCGCCCCAACACCCCTGTCATCCTGAGCGCAGCGAAGGATCTCATCGCCGCTTGCCACGGGCATGAGATCCTTCGCTGCGCTCAGGATGACGGCATGGGGATCGCGATCCGCGTGTCTAAAAGACATGAATCGCGTCCGGGTCGATGCCGACTTCGATCGTCTGGCCGGCCGCCGGCAGCGTGCCGCGCGCGGGCTGGCGGACGAGCAGCTCCAGACCATCGGCGCAGGCCAGGCGGAGCTTGAACGAGGCGCCGAGATAGACCGCCTCCAGCACCTCGCCGGAAAAGGTGTTGACGCCGCTGCCGGCAAAGCGCTCGGGCCGCATCAGCACGCCCAGGCGATCGCCGACGCGGCCCGCCCTGTTCACCATGAGCCGGCGGCCGGCGGACAGCGTAACCACGCCGGGTTCGGTCAAGGTGCCGTGGAAGATGTTGCTCTCGCCCACGAAGTCGGCGACGAAATCGTTGGCCGGCCGCTCGTAGATCTCGGTCGTCGTGGCGACCTGCTGGATGGTGCCCTTGTTCATCACCGCGATCCTGTCGGACAGCACCAGCGCCTCCTCCTGATCGTGGGTAATGAAGATCGTGGTGAGGCCAAGCCGGCGCTGCAGGCGGCGCACCTCGAGCTGCATGGTCTCGCGCAGCTTGCGGTCGAGCGCGCCGAACGGCTCGTCGAGCAGCAGCAGGCGCGGGTTGAAGACGATGGCGCGCGCCAGCGCCACGCGCTGCTGCTGGCCGCCCGAGAGCTGGCGCGGCAGCCGCGCCTCGTAGCCCGCCAGCTCGACCAGCGCCAAGGCCTCGCCCACCCGGCGCTCGATCTCGGCGCGCGCAATGTTCCTCATCTCCAGCGGGAAGGCGACGTTGCCCCTGACCGTGAGATGGGGAAACAGCGCGTAGTTCTGGAACACCATGCCGATGTCGCGGCGCGCCGGCGGCAGGGTGGTGATTGCAGCACCGTCGACCCGCACCGTGCCCGCATCGGGCGCCTCGAAGCCAGCCACGACCTTGAGCAGCGTGGT
>Ga0210402_10001275_pt1 | contig 26142 bp, 20 predicted proteins | sample IncBWC7MmetaG_FD_161055 | JGI IMG/M metagenome (GOLD analysis project Ga0210402, IMG submission 161055) | Forest soil microbial communities from Barre Woods Harvard Forest LTER site, Petersham, Massachusetts, United States - Inc-BW-C-7-M | ecosystem: Environmental > Terrestrial > Soil >... | reverse complement strand
GGTGGCACGTCCCCCACCTCACCCTGACCCTCTCCGCCCCCCAGGGCGGAGAGGGAAATGTAGCGGCGTCGCGATGTGTGCACGCCACGAGCGATCAAGCCCGGCCATGACAATCGCCAACAAGCGCCTGCTGCTGATCGTCTCCGGCGGTATTGCGGCCTACAAGGCACTGGAACTGATCCGACTGCTGCGTGGCAAGGGCTGCGCTGTCACGTGCGTACTAACCGAGGCGGGCGCGCAATTTGTAACGCCGCTATCCCTGCAGGCGCTGAGCGAGGCCAAGGTCTATACAGACCTGTTCTCGCTGACCGACGAAAGCGAGATGGGTCATATCCAGCTCTCGCGCAGCGCCGATCTGGTGGTGGTGGCGCCTGCATCGGCCGACATCCTGGCGAAAATGGCCGCCGGGCTGGCGGGCGACCTGGCGTCGACGTTGCTGCTGGCGACCGACAAGCCCGTGCTGGTCGCGCCGGCGATGAACGTGCGGATGTGGCAGCACGCGGCGACGGCCGCCAACATGGCGCTGCTCACCGCGCGTGGCATCCAGGTCGTGGGCCCGGACGAGGGTGCAATGGCGTGCAACGAGTTCGGCCCGGGCCGGCTGGCGGAACCGCCGGTGATCCTGGCCGCGATCGAGGCCCTGCTTGCGCTGCGGCGCCCCCTGGCCGGCCGCCACGTCCTGATAACCAGCGGGCCGACGCACGAGCCGATCGATCCGGTGCGCTACATCGCCAATCGCTCGAGCGGGCGGCAGGGGCATGCGATCGCCGCCGCATTTGCCGAGCTTGGGGCGCGCGTCACACTGGTCAGCGGTCCGGTTAACGTTCCGGACCCGCCGGGCGTGGCGACGAAGCACGTGGAAAGTGCGCGCGAGATGCTGGACGCGTGCGCGGCGGCGCTGCCGGCCGATGTGGCGGTGTTCGCTGCCGCGGTCGCCGACTGGCGGGTTGCCGGCGCGTCGACGGGAAAAATCAAGAAGGTGCCGGGCGCCGCGCCACCCGCACTGGACCTGGTGCCAAATCCCGACATTCTCGCCACCATCGCGCAGCCGGGGCCGCGCCGCCCGCTGCTGGTCGTGGGCTTCGCCGCGGAGACCGATGACCTGATGGCCAATGCGCAGGCGAAGCGCGAGCGGAAGAATGCCGACTGGATCGTTGCCAACGACGTGTCTCCGGCAACCGGCATCATGGGCGGCGAGGAGAACGCGGTGCATCTGATCACCGCCGATGGCGTGGAGGACTGGCCGCGTCTCGCCAAGTCCGAAGTGGCGCGGCGGCTTGCGGCACGGGTCGCGGCGGCACTGGCATGATCCGGCGCTTGGAACTATCCGATGTCGATGCCTTCCGTGCGGTGCGGCTCGATGCTTTGCGCCTGCATCCGGAGGCATTCGGTGCTTCCTACGAAGACGAGGCGGCGCTCGATCGGGCGCAATTTGTCGAACGCCTGGCCGCGCCGGGCCTGGTGCGGTTCGGTGCGTTCGACGAGCACGGTTCGATGGTCGGGCTCATTGGGCTGGTGATCCGATCGGGCGCCAAGCAGCGGCACAAGGCCTTTCTGTTCAGCATGTATGTCGAGGCGGCGCATCGGGGCACGGGATTGGCACGGCAACTGGTGGAAGCAGTCATTGCAGCGGCGCGCGAGGCCGGCGCGATCGTGCTGCAACTTTCGGTGGCTGCAGGCAATGCACCTGCGCAGCGTCTCTATCGGCGCATGGGGTTCACGACATACGGGATCGACCGGCGCTCGCTCAAAGTGGGAGAACATTTCCACGATGAGGAACTGATGGCGCTGGACCTCGATCGCGGGTGATGGCGCTCACACCAGGCGCCTGATCTGATGATCGGTTTGGGTGGTTTGCTGCCCGACAGCTGTTCGGCGACGAACCTGCAAAAGCGAACGCTTATTCGCTCTCCTCGCACCCGAGCACGACGTGCGTCGCGAGGTCTGTGGCAGTGGATTCCATCACGCGGTAGCCGAGGGCAGGGAGATCCAAGCCCTCAAACATCGCCTCGCCCCGTCCGAGCAGGACAGGCGAAAGCGCGAAGTGCAGTTCATCGATCAGGCCGGCCTGCAGATATTGGCGAACTGTCGAGACGCCACCTCCAATCTTGACGTCGCGTGCTCCCGCGGCGTCGCGTGCGCGCTCGAGCGCGGCGTGGACCCCGTCCGTGACGAAGTGGAACGTGGTGCCGCCCTCCATTACAATCGGCTCGCGGGCATGGTGCGTTAGGACGAACGTCGGAGCGTGATAGGGCGGATTGTCTCCCCACCAGCCCTTCCAGCTGTCGTCCAGCCATTCCCCACGCACGGGACCGAACATGTTCCGGCCAAGGATGAAGGCACCGAAGCCATCCATCGAGCGGTGGGCAAAGGTCTCGTCCACGCCCTCCGAGCCACCGCCCTTGCCGAACATGGCCCTGAAGGTCTTCGTTCCGACGAACCAGCGGTGTAGCTCCGTTCCGCGCTTTCCCAGAGGATCCTGAAGACTCTGTTCCGGGCCGGCTCCGAACCCGTCCAGGGACAACGAAAACGCCGCGACTCTGACACGCCCCACCATAGCCCCCTCTACTGATTGCAACATGCTACGTTGCTGAACCAGTGTCTGCAATCAGAGAGCACGAGCGCGGCATTGATCGGCGAGTTTGGGTCGAGAGCAGCCGTTGCGCTTTCATTCGGAGATAGGCTCTGATTCCAGGAGGCTCCTGCTGGTGCTCGGTCGCGGTGCGCACGCGAACGACCCATTGTCAGGCAAGCGTCTGCCGCGGGCCTTGCCGCAGACCATTTCATAGCCGGATCACCCGATATTCTTCGTCATGGTCCGCGATGGCGCCCATCACCCATAGCCCAACCGTCGTTGCAACTGTCCCAAGAAATCATTCCTAATTATCTCTTTGACAAAGCAGATTTGTAGGAATAATAGCTTGATGGCGTGCTGGCGCTCAGATAAACTATTGGGCGAAGGGCTAAAAGTGTCATCAAAAAGCGTAGGGTCCGCCAGCAGAACCGCCCCTGTTCACCGCAGGGGCGGTCTGCACCCAAAGGATAGCAGATGACGGGTCAATCTGACCACAAGGCCGAGAAGCCAGTAGCCGATGAACTGCCTCCAGAGGAAGCTGAGCGGGTTGCCCGCGATGTGGCTCGGCGGTTGCTGACGACGCTAAAACGAAGGAGCGGCCCACCTTCCGCTACTGGGACAGAAACTCCGCAGTCAGTGCAACGAAAGATGCCATCCCAACCCGTCGATTGAATCCACCTGCACACCTCGGGCAGCTACCCGACTGCATCAACGGCAACTGTCGGGGCAAGCGGGTTGTCGCGCCATTGCAACGCACGATCCAGCGTCGTTGGATGCGGCGGTTGGACGTTGCCTCGTCGGGCGACGACAGGCGCTGTGAAGTGGTGGTCATGGTGGACTGACGATTTAGAACGCCTCGTCAATTGGCGCGGGCCTTTCTGCATTGGAGGGCACGCCAAGGATAATGAAAGCCCTGGATCATACGGGGTGGTAATGCAGCGTCACCACGACATCAGCCGGCTGCGCGGGCGTGCCCGACGGAAACGGCGGCAGATGGGCGTTGCGAAACACCGCTACCGCTGCGGCGTCGAGTTCACTCAATCCCGAGCCTTGCACCACCTCGATCGATGTGATCTTCCCATCAGGGGCGATAACGATATGGACTTTTACGTTGCCACCCTCGTTGGTCTGCGACGCCTCCTTGGGATAGAAGGCGTGCTGGTCCCACCACTGCTTCAGCTTCCCCATCCAGGCATTGGTCGCATCGCTCGCGCCATTCTGCCCGGCAGCCTGCGCGTGCGCAGGTGACCCCGCCGGTTTGACCGGAGCATTGGCGGCACGGCGTGGCGACACCGGGCGCTGCACCTGCGTCACCGGAGGTGATGGCGGAACAGGCGTTGGCACGGATGGAGGTGGTGGCGGTATCTCAGCCTGTTGAACTGGTGGAGGCGGTGGCACGTCCGGTACGGGTGCCGGTTGCTGAACCGGCGGCGGTACGGGTGTCGGCGTTGGTGGGGGGGTCTCAGCCTGTTGCACTGATGGAGGCGGTGGCACGTACGGTGCGGGTGTCGGTGTTGGGGCGGGTGGCACGTCTGGTACGGGGGCGGGCGGCTCCGTCGCCGGCCCTTCACCCATTATAATCTCCACCGTGGACGGCCCCGATGCACTCGTGGGTGGCGGCGGCGGCGGCATCATCAGCAAGGACACGAACACCGTCAGATGCAGCGCCAGTGACAGCCAGATTGGCCAGCCCAGCGTTTTGCGCCGCCGGTGTGCGACACGCACCGTTCGTTGGCTGCTGCTCAGCATCGATCGAACCATTCGAGACGGAGCCGACGGTATCAAACCATGGTGATGCTTTCCAATCACCGCAATAGCAGTGCCGGAAAAACCTGGACATGGGTCTTGTACGGGCCAACAGTGGTGTGCCTCGCGCCAAAGGGAGGATGCTCGATGCGGTTGTCGATCGCTTCGTCTGCCCTTGCAGCTTTTGTTCTGACGCCTGTGGCCGCCGGCTACGCACCCGCGTTGTGCCAGGACTTCAGCATAACAAACCAAGTGGAGCCGGCGAACGCATGGCGTCGCGACTTGATGCGGGAATTGCAAGCATGGTGGGATGGGCATGCCTACTATCCCAGACACGCATCGAACAGCGATGAGAGCGGCACTGTCAAAGTCCATTTGGTGATTCGCTCTGACGGCAAGTTCTGGACGGTCAATGTGGTGGAAAGTTCGGGGTCGCGCTCGCTCGACGCGGCTGGCTCCTCGGTGTTCCGCGATGTGATCGTGCGGCCGTTCCCGGAGGGCGACCCGAAGGCCGAGATAGACCTTTCGCTGCATTATGTCCTGGCGCACCGACACGATCAGCCGGTGGCTGCCGGTTACACGCCCGTGGTGTCCAAAAGCCCATTCACCATCATGAACGACCCGGTCAAGTCGCCGATCCTGGAGACAATGCTGCAAAGGAACTGCACCGGAACGGTCGTGCGGGGGGCGGTGCCGAATCACCCCGTATACGGAATACGTTATTCAGCCGAAGCAGTCTTCTTTCGGAAGCCTGATGGCACGCCATGGGTCAAGTTTAATACGAAAGGGAATTTCAGCGTCTCGCCGGTGACAGAAGTGGGCAAGATGCTCCAGTTCACTGGTCATGTGGAGTATGGCCCACGTGGTCAGATAGAACTTTTCCCTCAGTACACCGTATGGCCTGACGGCGATAACCATCTCGGGGGCACCATAGGTGGCCTTCATACTGACAGTTTTGGCCTCCCGTATAATCAAAATGCAGGATCGGTCGATCTTACCTGCACAACAGAAGTCTTACCTGCGGTTGCTTGGAATAAGTGGTATTTGGACACCGGGATTACCTGGGCTGATAAACCGGCTGGTGATCCGCCCTGACGCTTCAGTCCACTGGTAGGTCAGACGCTTGTCATTCATGCCGTAGGCGGCGACGCGAGCACGCTCCTCATCCTCGATTCCGAGTTTGCTGCGATTATTCCAACGGAAAGTAAATTCATCAAGGTAACGCTGTAGATGCTGTTCGCCGCAGTGCTGATAAATGCCGACCACCGCACCTGCCATTCGCAGGGACGCCCGGCACCGGGCCGCCCTGAACCCGCATCCCGGACCATCGAGGCGTGACGCACGGGACCGGCCAACGGCTGGTCCCGCCGTCCTGATTCTGCCGCCGGCAAAGGGCCTCCGTTAACCTGCGCTTCTGGGATCATCACCTGAACGGGCTGCTGATGGCCGACTTGGGTTGGGAGCGGTCGATGGATAAAGCTGCTGGTGTCAAATCACCCGCCACAGCGGGCGCGTCAGCAGCATCGCCAGCAGTCCGGTGAGGCCTGTCGCCGCGGTCGCCCAGGGCGCGCCGATCCCGTCGGCCAGCCAACCCAGCGCCACGAACCCGATCGGCCCGACCCCGATGCAGACCGACAGCACGCCCAGCACGCGGCTGCGCATCTCGGGTGGCGCGGACAAATAAACCAATGTCGCCTGCATGATGCTGAACGCCGCACCGCCGAGGCCGGTGAACAGCAGCGCCGACCCGGCGATCGACGGCACCGGAACCAGCGCGAACACGATCAGCATGACCATGTAGAGCGTAACCCCGCCGACATAGGCCTGCCGATACAAACGCGGCGGACAGAACATCGCCATCAGCACCGCGCCGGCGAACGCGCCGATGCCGTCCATGCTGGCGAGCACGCCGATCCCCTCCGGGCCAAGCGCCAACTGATCCTGTCCGATCACCGGCACCATGCTGGTGAACGGCCAGCCGAACACGTTGTAGATCACCGTTATCGTCAGCGTTCCGACCAGCCGCCTGTCGCGGCGGACGAACGCCAGACCTTCGGCAATGCGTGCGATCACCGTCTCAGACGAGGTCGGGGGAAAGCTGTTCCGGTAGCGCACGCGCAACGCCGCCACCACCGAGACGGCGTAAAGCGCGACGCTCAGCGCGAACACTCCCTCGATGCCGGCGCCGGCGAGCAGCAGGCCCCCGACGGTGGGTCCCACCATGCGGCTCGCGTTGTTGGCGCCCACGTCGATTGACATCGCGGCACCCATGCGCGCCGATCCCACGGCCTCACCGATCATCACGCGGCGCACCGGATTGTCGGTCGCCCAGCCCATGCCGTTGATGAAGCTTGCCACCGCGAGGTGCCAGACCGCCAACAGCCGCAGGTGCGCCAATGTCGCGAGCACCAGTGCGTTGACCAGCATCACCGCGACAACCACGACAAGCGTGGTGCGGCGTTCCATCCGTTCGGCGATCGCGCCGATGAATGCGCCGAACAGCCCCATCGGCAGCAGACGCAGCATGGTCATCATCGCAACGGTGAACGCCGATCCGGTGTGCTGGTAGACGAACACGCCGACCGCGACCGTCTCCACCCAGCGCACCGAGAACACCACCAGCCCGACGAACCAGAGCCGCCAGAAATCCGGATTGTCGATCAGCCACGGCGGGCGGCCCGCGGCTCGGCGCGCCACGCTCGTTTCGTGCAAAGGACGTTCCTCGCTTGGCAGCGGCTTCTCGCCGGTTCCGTGCCCATCCTGCCGACGCCACGACGGCCGCGCAACGTGCTCCGAGGGCGCGCGAGCATTAACCCGTTGCTAAAGCCCGCCGGTCATTCTGCGGCAGTTCGCATGATGTTCGCCCGGTCCCGCAACCGACTGTCCGTCATCGTCGTCAGGCTGTTGCACACGCTTCGCCTGGGCGACCGTTTTGTCGCCCGCCAACCCGGTATGTTGGTCGGCGTGCTCGCCGTCGTGATCCTGTGGGCAGGAGTTCTATATGCCGCGGTGGCTGAACGGCACCATGCGATCGACGACGCCGTGGAACGCACCGACAATTTCGCTCGCGCGTTCCAGGAGCAGATCATCGGGACCGTCCGCGCAATCGATCAGACCCTGCTCTATGCGCGCGCCTCCTATGCCCGCGCGCCTGACCAATTCGACATCACGCCATGGTCGGAACGCGGCGAGTTCCGGACCAATTCCGCCTTCCAGCTCTCCATCATCGACAAGGCTGGCCATCTGGTCGCCTCGAGTCTCGGGCCCATCACGAACCCGATTGATCTCGGCGATCGCGAGCATTTTCGCATCCAGGCCGCGGCCGCCGAGGACCGGCTGGTCATCGGCAAGCCTGTCACCCTTCGGATCGCCGACAAATGGGCCATCCAGTTTACCCGGCGCATGGTCGATCCGGCTGGATCTTTCGCCGGCGTGGTCTCGGTATCGTTCGATCCACTCTCCTTGTCGAATTTCTATGAAACACTTCATCTGGGCAGCGAAGGCGTGGTGGCCCTGGTCGGCACCGACGGGATCATTCGCGCGCGTGCCCCGAGTGAGCAACGCGGTGTCGGCTACTCAGTGGCAGATGCCGGGCTCATGCGGTCGTTTGCCCACAATGCGAACGGCAGCTTCATCGGCGGCAGCGCGATCGATGGCGCCAAACGCATCTACAGCTATCGCGCGGTGGAGGGTTATCCGCTCCTGGTGGCGGTCGGACAGAGCGAGCATGATGCACTCGCCGAATACGAGCTCGGCCAACGCTTCCACGTGGTGATCGCCGGCGCAGTGACGGTGCCGTTGCTTGTCGCCGTCGTGCTCCTTGCCCGGCGTCAGACCCACCTCGATCGCACGCGCGCGGCGCTGCGTGCCAGCGAGGCACGCTACGCCGAAAAGTCACGGCTGCTGGAAGGCACGCTCGGCAACATGACCCAGGGGATCATGATGTTCGACGCGGAATCGACGCTGCAGGTGGTCAACCGGCGCGCCGCGGAGATATTGGATCTGCCCGAGGACCTGCTGGCGACACAGCCGCCTCTGGCAAGTATGGTCCGCATCGCGTGGCAGCGCGGTGACTTCGGTCCAGTCACCGGCACATTCGAGGATTGGTTCGCCAGCTTCCTTGCCTCGCATTCTGACCCTATCGATATCCGCGACTTTCACCTGTTGAACGGAACGATCGTCGAAGTCTGCAGCAACCGCCTGCCCGATGGCAGCGTTGTTCGCACCTTTACCGACATCACCGGGCACAGACGAGCCGAGGGTGCGCTCCGTGCCGCACGCGATGAGGCGACGCGCTCAGCTCAGGTGAAATCCGAGTTCCTGGCCATGATGAGCCACGAGATACGCTCACCGATGAGCGGGCTGCTTGGCATCATCGAACTGCTGCGCGACACCAGCCTGGACGCCGAGCAGGGCCAGATGGTCGGGCTGGTGCACGGCTCCGCGACATTGCTGATGCGCGTGCTGGACGACGTGCTGAACCTCGCCAAGATCGAGGCTGGCGCGGTCGAACTGGCGCTGGAGCCGATCGACCTGCGGGGTCTGGTGGCGGAGCTGATCGATGCGATGGCACCGAATGCCATGGGTCATGCATTGGCGCTGTCCGGCGTCGTGGACGACGATGTGCCAGGCTATATTTCAACCGACCCGGTCCGGCTGCGTCAGATACTCACCAACTTGCTTGGCAACGCCATCAAGTTCACGGCGAGTGGCTCGGTCAGCCTCGGCGTCACGCGCGCGCCGTTGCCGGACAGCACGCCCGGTCTCCTGATTGCGGTAACCGACACTGGCATAGGCATCGCACCTGACATCATCGAGCGGCTCTTCGAGCCGTTCAGCCAAGCGGACGCGTCGACGACGAAGCTGTTCGGTGGGACCGGCCTCGGCCTGACGATCTCCCGCCGTCTGGCACGGTTGCTTGGCGGGGATATCGTGGCGACCAGCAAACCCGGCCAAGGCAGCGTCTTCACGCTCGCCATACCTTTGGCGGAAACACAGCGTCCGGCGACTGTCGATGTGGATGAAGTGCGTGCCTACGACGGCAGCCTCGGTCCGATGCGTATCCTCGTGGCCGAGGACCAACTGACCAATCGCTGGCTGCTCGGGCGCCAACTCGAGCGCCTGGGATGCTCAGTGACCGCCGTAGAGGACGGTCATGCCGCACTCGTCGCCTTTGATCAGGCCGAGTACGACCTGATCATCACCGATTGTCATATGCCGGGGACCGACGGAATCGAACTGGTACGGATGATCCGTCTTGCGGAGGCGACGTGTGGCGAGCGCCCGATACCGATTCTCGGGCTTACCGCGGACGTCACCGCGGCGATGCGCGAGCGCTGTCTCCATGCAGGCATGAACGACGTTTTGGCAAAGCCGATCGATCTCCGCCACCTGCATGCCGCTATCGTTCGGGTTATCCAGGCGGGCAGCGTCAGTGTCGTTCCGGACGTCGTCCGCACCGAGGGCGAGGTGTTCGATCCGAGCACCTATCATGAACTGTTTGCCGATGATCCGGCTGACGGCCAGGAGTGGCTGGAAGCCTATCTCGCATCGGCGGTCGATCTTGTTGCCCGCATTGAACAAGCAGCTGCCCGCGGCGATCGGGGTGATCTCCGCGCCGCCGCACACCGACTTGCCGGCGCATCGTTGTCCGCTGGCGCGATGCGCCTCGGTGGGCTGGCTCGCGGGTTGGAATCGGCCGCGCCGAACGCGTCCGAGCAGGAGATGATCGCGCTGGCGGACACGATCAGCCTGGCGCTGCACTGCGTGCATGAGTCGATCGAGCAGTTCTTGGCAGTACGGGTACCGGTGGCGTGACGACCGGGACCGACATGGATGGCCTCAAGGTGCTCATCGTCGACGATGAGCCGTTCATGCGCAGAACGATCAAGGCGATGCTGCGGGTTGTGGGCCGGTTTCTGGTCGAGGAGGCAGACGATGGCGACGCCGCCCTGGCGTTGCTGCCCACGTTCAGGCCCGACATCGTGCTGTGCGACATCCAAATGCCGCGTGTAGACGGCTTGCAGTTCGTCCGACAACTCCGGAACCATCGCGAGGGGGACCTGCGTGAAACGCCGGTTCTGATGCTGACGGTGAGTGCGGACGAGGCAACCATCCTGGATGCCACGCGGCTGAAGGTCAGCGGCTATCTGGTGAAGCCGGTGTCGCCGAAGCTGCTCGGCAGCCACATCAGTGCGATCGTCCGGACGCATCCGGCGGAGCCATGACGCTGACGGCGTCACCGGCGACCGCAACACCCTCGGTCCGCACTATTGTCGCACTGTCCGGCTTGGTGCGACGATGCACCGGGTAGCGCAAGGGTCGGAGCATGGATGCCGGTACCGCTGAACTACGCCGGCTGATCGCGGATGCGCGCCGTATCGTGGTGTTCACGGGCGCGGGCATCAGTACGGAGTCGGGCATTCCGGACTTCCGGAGTCCGGGCGGCATCTGGACGCGGATGCGGCCGATCGATTTTTCCGACTTTCTTGCCTCCGAGGAGGCGCGCCGCGAAACCTGGCGACGACGCTTCGCGACCGATCCGACATTGCGCGGAGCCGAACCGAATCGCGGACATCGTGCCGTCGCGGCACTGGTGAGCCGCGGCAAGGCATCCGCCGTGATCACGCAGAACATCGACGGGCTGCACCAGGCGTCAGGCGTCCCAGCGGACCGCGTGATCGAACTGCACGGCAACACGACCTATGCCCATTGCCTGGAGTGCGCGCGGCATTACGAGTTGGAGGACATTCGCATCGAATTCGAACGAACCGGCGATGCGCCGTGCTGCGATGCGTGCGGCGGGTTCATCAAGACCGCGACGGTTTCGTTCGGCCAGTCGATGCCGCCGGCGGCGATGATCCGCGCGGAGGAGGAGACGCTGGCGTCCGATCTGTTCATCACCATCGGATCGTCGCTGGTGGTGTATCCCGCGGCGGGCTTCCCCGAGCTTGCCGCGCGCAACGGCGCGCGCCTGGTGATCCTGAACCGCGAGCCGACCGGGCTCGATGCACTCGCTGATCTGGTTTTGCACCGGGAGATCGGCGAGACGTTGGGCGAGGCGGTCGGCAACAACTGATGGAGCTTTGGAACAATGGCGCGCAGCATAGCCGTCGGATTGGGCCTGATGGATTTTCCGTTCTCCAGCACCGACGGGTTCTGGCGCTGGGTCGATCTGTGCGAGGCGGGCGGCATCGACTCGATCTGGCAGACCGACCGGATCGTCAGCCGCCAGCCGATCCTTGAATGCATGACGGCGCTGGCGGCCATCGCGGGCCGCACGCGACGGATCAAGTTCGGTGTCAACGTCGTGTCGTTGGCGCTGCGCGATCCGGTGCTGCTGGCCAAGCAATGCGCCACGATCGACGTGCTGTCGCAGGGGCGGCTGCTGCCGGGGTTCGGCATCGGCAGTCCGCAGGGGCCGGAGTGGCAGGCGCTGCACATCGACACCACGACGCGAGGCCGCAAGACCGACGAATGCCTGGAGATCATTCATCGTCTGTGGTCGCAGGAGTCGGTGGACTTCGAAGGCCGCCACTTTCACCTGAGCAGCGCGTCGATTTCGCCGAAGCCGGTGCAGCCTGATCTGCCGATCTGGATCGGCGGCTCATCCGAGGCCGCGGTGCGGCGCACGGCGCGCTATGGCACCGGTTGGCAGGCGGGTGCCGAGACGCCGGCGGATGTCGGCCGGGTGATTGCCGCGATCAAGGCGGCGGTTGCCGATGCAGGGCGGAGCATCGACGAGGATCACTACGGCGCGGCGTTCGCGTATCGCTTCGGGCGGTGGGATGATCCGGGTGTGGCGCAGGTGATGGAGGCCTATCGCAAGCGCACCGGGCGTGATCCGCAGCGGCATTTTGTCGTTGGCGATGCGGCGGCGATCATCGACCGGATCGGCGAGTATGTGGCGGCGGATGCGTCGAAGTTCATCCTGCGCCCGGCGGCGCGTGGGGATGAGGAGATGCTGGAGCAGTCACGACTGCTGATCGAGCAGGTGCTGCCGCTTGTGGCCCAGCGTTGGCCGAGGCCAGCGAAGGCGGCGTAGCGCGATCAGATCTGCGAATAACCTGACCCGGGGCTGTCCACGCCGCGACCGGCCCCATTTTCGATCCAGCCGAACTCCTTCAAGATCTGTTGGCTATACGTGACGCGGCCGTTCACCTTGTCCGCCGGCTCGCTCGCCAGCAGCAGCGCCGCGCGCGCCATCATGGTTGGCGGTTCGCCACGCGGATCGTCCATGCCGGAAACGAGCTTGTGGTAAACCGTGCCGGGCGTTGGCACGACGCGCGACGGGGACACCGCTGCAACCGTGATCCCATCGTACTGTGCGACCTCCTGGGCCAGCCCCTGGGTGAACCGCTCAAGCGCCGCCTTCACCGCGCCGTACATGGTGCCGCCGCGATTGGACTTGTCGGCGTAAGGTCCGCGTCCCGGACCGATCGCCGCACCGGAGCTGATGTTGATGATGGCGCCGCTGCGCCGCGGGATCATGTCCTTCAGGACTTCCTTCGCCAGCATGAACGGTCCGTGCACATCCACCGCGAAGGCACGGAACCAGCGATTGGTCTGCATCTCGGTGATCGGCTGGAAGTAGCTGAGCGCGGCATTGTTCACCAGGATATCGACCGGCCCATAGTCGCGCGCCGATTGCACGAGCGCGATGCAATCTTCTTCGGTGGATACGTCTGCGATTACAGCCTTCGCCTCGCCGCCCTTGGCGTGGATCAGCTCGACCGTGCGCGAAAGCGAGCCTTCCAGCATACGGTGGTCGCCTTCGTTGAAGGTGCGCGCGGCACACACCACCCTGGCGCCCTCCTCGGCGAACAGTTCGGAAATCGCCTGGCCAATGCCGCGGCTTGCGCCCGTGACGATCGCAACCTTGCCGTCCAGCTTGCCCATGTCCGTCTCCTATTTCCGCCCATCCAGCAACCGGCGCGCGATCACCATGCGATGCACCTCGGAGGGGCCCTCGTAAACCCGCATGGTGCGCACTTTCTGCGCCATGAGCTGCAGCGGCAACTCCTTCGCGACACCCATGGCGCCGAATGTCTGCATCGCGTGGTCGATGGTCTCGGTCGCCATCTCGGTGCCGTACAGCTTCACCATCGAGGCCTCGGTGCGCACGTCGCGCCCGGCGTCCGACTTTGTCGCCGCGTCGTAAACCATCAGCCGGCACGCGTGGATCTTGATCGCGGCGTCGGCGATCCACCACTGGATCGCCTGCCGATCCGCCAGCCGCGCGCCGAACGTGACGCGCTGCCGCGCGTGCTCCATCATCATGTCGAGCGCGCGTCGCGTCATACCGACGCACCACGCGCCAATCTGCAGCCGCCGCACCGTCAGTCGCAGCTGCATCGGTGCAAAGCCGCGGCCGATCTGGCCAAGCACCTGCCCGTCCGGGATGCGGCAATCCTCGAACACCAGCTCGTAGGTGCGCTGGCCGCCGAGCATGGGGATTTCGCGTTCGATGATGAACCCCTTGGTGCCGCGCTCGACGATGAAGGCGGTGACGCCTTCGTGGCGCTTGCCCTCCCCGGTGCGCGCCATGACGATCGTGAAATCGGACTGCGGCACGCGGCTGACCCAAATCTTGCGTCCGTTGATCACCCAGTCGGCGCCGTCCTTGACCGCGCGGGTGATCATGCCAGCCGGATCGCCACCGGCGCCGGGTTCGGAGATCGCGATCGCCGACTGCGCCTCGCCGCGCGCGTAAGGTTCCAGGTATTTCCTGCGCTGTTCAGGATTGGCGACCGCCATCAGCATGTGCAGGTTCGGGCTGTCGGGCGGGAAGATGAACGGCACGCAGGTGCGGCCCTGTTCCTCATAGACCCCGATCAGCGCGACCGTCGGCAGGTTGGCGCCGCCGAATTCCTCCGGCACGTCGAGACCCCACAGGCCGAGTTCGCGGCACTTGGCGAGCAGCGGTTCCTCTTCCTCGGGCGTGAGGGACGACTTCTGCCCCGACATCTCGCGCGCGAGCACCGCCTTCTCCAGCGGGATCAGCTCCCGGTCGACGAACTTCGCCACCAGGTCCTGCAGCATGCGGTGTTCTTCGGAGAGCTCGAACATCGGATCATTCCATCGCTATACCGTCATGGTCGGCCTTCGCCGACCATGACGGTGGGGATCGTTGCATCATTCCTTCAGCATGATCAGAGCATCGGCAATCGTAAGTCCCGAGCCATCCGCATGCAGTATTACCGGATTAAGCTCCATCTCGGCGATCCTACCTCGATACGCTACGGCAGCCTGCGACAGGTTCGCGATCAACGTCGCCGCCGGAGTGATGTCGATCGGATCGGCGCCACGAAAACCCTGCAGCAACGGTGCCGAACGCAGACTTCGTAGCATGTCGGCCGCCTCCGCGACATCGACAGGCGCCGGCCGGTGCACCACGTCGCCCATCAACTCGACCATGATGCCACCAAACCCCACCATCATGATCGGCCCGAAGGTCGGATCGTTAACCATCCCGATCACCAGTTCATGGCCCTTCGGCGCCATCTTCTGCACCAGCACGCCATCGATGCGCGCATCGGCCTTGTAGCGCTTCGCCGATTGGATGATCTGGTCAAAGGCGACGGTGACGGACTGCTGGCTCTGGAGTCCAAGGATCACGCCACCGGCCTCGGTCTTATGCGGCAGATCGGGCGACGCAATCTTCAACACCACCGGGAAGCCAAGTTCGACCGCCGCTTCGGCGGCTTCGGCGCTGGAGGTCGCCAGGCGTTCCCGCGCCTCCGGCAACCCAAACTGCGCCAGCAACGCCTTCGCGTGATGCTCGGTCAGGACACGCGGCAGGTCGTCCGCCAACGGCGCGATGTCCACGCGCGCCGGCAAGGCAGGCAACGGACGGGCCATCGCCTCGGCAAAGCCCGCAAGCCTGCTCATCGCGACGCCGACATTGCGCAGGTCGGTGTGGACGAACAACCCGCAACCGGCTGCAGTTTCCCGACCGAATGCGCTCGGCAGCGTATAGGTCCACACCGTCATTGGCTTGCCGCAGCGCGCCGCCACCGCACGCACGCGCGCCGCGTCGGCCGACACGCGCGTCTCGCTGGTCAGCGAGGCGATCAGCACCAGCATGTCGATCTCGTCCGATCCGGCGAGCGTCTCCATCGCCGTCATCAACGCCGGGCCGGTGTTGGACCCCCGCGCGGTAACATCGACGGGATTGCCCGACGCGCCATAGGACGGCATCAGCGATCGCAGTGCCGCCTGCGTTCCGTCCGACAGCGTTGGAACGATCAGCCCATGCGCCGACAAGGTGTCCGCCATCCACGCGCCACCGCCGCCCGACGGCGTGATGATGCCGGTGCGTCGGCCCTTCGGCAGCGGACACGTCAGCAACACCCCGGCAATAGCAACCGCCTCGTCCGGATCCTCCGCCTCGATGACGCCGTAGTGCTCGAACACGGCGCGGTAGGCGGTATGGGAGCCTGACAGGGATGCGGTATGTGACGCCGACGCGCGTTTGCCGGCATCGGAGCGGCCGATCTTGATGGCGATGATCGGCTTGCCGAGCCGCCGAGCCTTTGCCAGTGCGGCGACGAAGCCGGGACCGTCCCGCACTGTCTCGCAGAACAGCATGACGGCGTGGGTGTTCGCGTCCTCCACCATGTAATCGAGGAAGTCGGCCATGTTCAGATCGGCCTCATTCCCAGTCGAGATCACATAGGAAAACCCGATCCCAGCCGCCTTGCCGCGATTGAACAGCGCAAAGCCAATGCCGCCCGATTGGGCGATCACACCCACGCGCCGTTCCGATGCCAAAACGCGGCCCTCGTCCTCGCGCATTTCCACGGTCGGGCTGAAGGTGGTGGCGATTTTCCCCAGTGCGTTGAAATAGCCCTCGCAGTTCGGGCCGCAGGCGCGAATGCCGGTGCGCTGCGCCACCGCCACCAGCGCCGCCTGCATGTCGCCGGCCGCGCCGCCCTCCTCGGCAAATCCCGAGCTGATGATCAGCGCGTTCTTTACCCCGGCCTTTGCGCATTCCTCCAGTGCGGGAGCAACGCCGGCGGCGGGGATCGCAACCAGCGCAAGGTCCATCGGTTCGCCCACCGCGCCAATCGAGGGATAGCAGCGCAGGCCGTCGATCTCCTGGTAGCTTGGATTGATCGGCAGGATGCGCCCCGGGAAGCCGTTTTCCCGAAGTTGATGCAGCAGGCGGCCACGGATGCGATGCACGTCCGGCGAGGCGCCGAGAACGGCGATGGACTTCGGCCAGAAGAATGATTGGAGAGCGTGGGTCACCTAACCTCTCCCAACCGTCATGGCCGGGCCTGATGGCACTGTTCCCAGGACGTCATGGCCGGGTGTGTCCCGGCCATCCGTCGCGCCGCCGGTGCAGGCGGGGATGGCCGGGACAATCCCGGCCATGACGGGGAGAACAATGTTCGCCTGCGCCCAGTGCATACCAATAGTGCTTGTCCCGGCCATGACACTACGACCGTGAGGTGCCGTCATCCCCGGCTTCCCGTGGGCACCTCGCGGAACGGCACGTCCTTGTCCACCCGCACATCCTGCGGCAGCCCCAGCACGCGTTCGGCGATGATGTTGCGCATGATCTCGTCGGTGCCGCCGGCAATGCGCAGTGCCGGCGAATACAGCAGCGCCTCTTCGAAGATGCCGGCGACCGGCATGTCCTCGCCCATCGTCGGCCCCGCCATGCCGATCAGGTCCAGCCCGTAGGACAGAATGTCCTGCAGCTTGTTCGCCGCCACCACCTTGATGATCGAGGATTCCGGACCCGGCGTGCCGCCGCGCGACAGCGCCGTCATGCCGCGGTACTTGGTATATTTCAGCCCCTGCGCGCGGACATAGAACTCCGCGAGCTTCTCCTGCACCCCCGCATTGTCGATCGCGCGGCCGTCCTCCAGCTCGAGCTCGTTGGCGAGGGTGAACAGTTCCTGGAAATCCGGGCCTGGCGAATCGCGCATGCCGTGGCGTTCGTTCATCAGCGTGGTCAGCGCCACGCGCCAGCCGCCGCCCACCGGGCCGATGCGCATGTTGTCTGGGATGCGCACGTTGGTGAAGAACACCTCGTTGAAGTGCGCCGAACCGGAGAGCTGGCGGATCGGCCGGATCTCCACGCCTGGCGCCTTCATGTCGAGAATGAAGAATGTCAGCCCCGCGTGCTTCGGCACGTTGGGATCGCTGCGCGCGACCAGGATGCCGAAGTCGCTGTAATGCGCGCCGGAGTTCCAGATCTTCTGGCCGTTGATCAACCAGCCGTCGCCGTCGCGCTCGGCACGCGTCCGCAGCGCAGCGAGGTCAGATCCGCCGGACGGTTCGGAGAATAGCTGGCACCACACTTCGTCCGCGCGCATCGCCGGCGGCACGAAACGGTCGCGCTGCTCCGGCGTGCCGCAGACGCAGATCGTCGGAAGGGCCAGGTTGATGCCGATGCCGAAGATGCCGGACAGCACGTCGAACTGCGCTTCCTCCTGGTTGTAGATGACGTTCTGGATTTGCGTGCCGCCGCGTCCGCCCCATTCCTTTGGCCAGTGGATGCCGACGAAGCCCGCATCGGCCTTGCGACGCTGGAACGACTTGGCGCGCTCCATGGCGCCGGGCGCATCCTGACCGCGGCGATAGCCCTCCACCGCGCCAGGCTTGCGGCGCTCGGCATTGGCTTCCAGGAAGGCGCGGGCCTCGGCGCGGAATGCCGCTTCGTCTGGGGTGTCTTCGAAGTCCACTCTTCCGTCCTCCGTCAGTCTGTCGGCAACGCGATGGTGTTGCGCATCATCAGTTCCGCCATCAGCCGGCGCTTCCATTCCCGCGTGCCGCCGAGCGCCAGCGCGTGCAGCTTGGCGCGCCGGTAATAGAACTGGCAGTCCATCTGCCACGTGAAGCCCATCCCGCCGTGCGTCTGGATGTTCTCCTTAGACGCGAGCCAGCCCGCATCGCAGGCGGAGATGCGCGCGACCGATGCGGCGATCGGCAGTTCGGCAGCGTCGCTGTGGAGCGCCCAGGCGCCGTAATAGGCGTTGGAGCGCGCCAGTTCGACCGCGATATAGATATCCGCCAGCTTGTGCTTGATCGCCTGGAACGAACCGATGGGGCGGCCGAAGGCGTAGCGCTCGCGCGCATAGTCGCGCGCCATCTCGAGCGCCGCCTGTGCGCAGCCCACCTGTTCGAACGCCAGCATCACGGCGGCGCGGTCGAGCAGTTGCCGGACAGATTCGCGCCCTTCACTGCCCGGCAGAGCCGATGCGGGCGCCGAATCGAACGTGAGGCGCGCGTGCGACCGCGTCGGATCGATCGTCGTCACGGCATGGCGCTCGACGCCCGCGCCCGCCAGATCGACGAGATGAAGCCACGGCGCGGACCCGCCATGCACCGCTACCACCGCGAAATCGGCGACATCTCCATCGGGCACGGCCAGCTTGGTGCCGGTCAGCCGTCCGTTCGACACATGTGCGGTCAACCGGTCCGGATCGGCCGGTCCGGGACGTTCGGCCATGGCGAAGGTGCCGATGATCTCGCCCGCGGCGAGCTTTGGCAGGTATTGCCGCTTCTGCCCGTCACTGCCGAACAGCTGGATCGCCTCGGTCGCCAGATAGACCGACGAGGAGAACGGCACCGGCGCGACCGCGTGGCCAAGCTCCTCGGCCAGCACGCAGACCGCTAGGTGGCCAAGTCCGGCACCGCCGAACTCCTCCGGAATCGCCGCGCCAGTCCAACCCATCTCGGCCATCGACTGCCATAGCGTGCGATCGTACGGTTCGGGGCCTTCCAGGATGCGGCGCGGCACGCTGGTCGGGCAGCGCTCGCTCAGGAAGCGCCGCGCCTCGTCGCGCAACTGCTTCAGTTCGTCCGGGAAGTCGAAGTTCACGCGGCCAACCCTCCCAGGAAAGCCTCGACCGCGCGGTTGAAGGCGGCCGGCTGGTGCAGGTTGGAGGCATGGCCGGCGACCTCGATCACCACCTTCGTGGCTCCCGGGATTTTACGCTCCATGTAGTCGGTGGCGGCCAGGAAATGTTTGTCCTCGCTGCCGACCAGCACCAGACTCGGCACCGCGATCGTCTCCAACGATCGTATCACCGCATCGTCCTGTTGGGTCAGCATGCCACGCGCGGCACCGGCCAGCCCCGACGCGTCGCGATGTTGGCTCATGCGAACCTCGTCGCTGGTGCCCAGGGCGGCAAGTCCGTGAATATCCAGATCATCCGCCCGCTGCCGTGAGCGCTGATTCCACGCCTCGCGCGCCTCGGCGTTGCGAAAACCGGGGCCGGTGTCAAAGATCATCAGCGCGCGCGTCATGGCGGGGTGTGCCAAATGGAACGCGAGCGACATGTAGCCGCCGAGCGACAGCCCGCCGATCACCGCGCGCTGTTCGCCACAGGCGCGCAGGATCGCCGCCATGTCGCCCACGGTGGCGGCCGCGGAATAGGCTGCCGGATCGGTCGGATAGTCGCTCTGGCCGTGACCGCGCATGTCCCACACGATCACCCGATAGCGGTCCTTCAGCGCGGCGATCTGGCCGTCCCACATGCGGCACGTCGCGCTGTAGCCGTGGGAGAGCAGGATGGCGGGCCCCAGCCCATGCTCCTCGTAATGGATCGCCACACCGTCGCGATCGAGCCGCGCCATGACCGTTTCCTCCGTCCCTTCGCCCGCGTAAGCTGACACGCAGCGCAACGCGGCGGAAGAGCAGGGCAGGGAACGCAACATGGCAGGCTACGAACATATCGGCGTCACGCAGTCCGGCATCATAGCGACGATCGAGGTGCGGCGCGGGCCGAACAACTTCGTCGACACCGATATGGTGGGCGAGATCGCCGATGCGCTCGAGGGCTTCGACCGCACGTCCGACGTCCGGGGGATCGTGCTGTGCGCCGAGGGCAAGCATTTCTGCGCGGGCGCCGATTTCTCCAACCGGGGACCGGACGGGGTGAGCCGGGGCACCAGGCGCGGGCGACACTTATATAAGGAGGCGCAGCGGCTGTGGCGCACCGGCAAGCCGATCGTGGCTGCGGTGCATGGCGCCGCGGTGGGCGCCGGGGTCGGCCTGGCGGTCATGGCGGATTTCCGGGTCACCTGCCCGGAGGCGCGGTTTTCGGTCAATTTCACCCGCCTGGGGTTCCATCCCGGCTTCGGGCTGACCGCGTCGCTGCCGCGGCTGATCGGCGCTCAGCAGGCCGCGCTGCTGATGTACACCGGCCGGCGCATCACCGGCGAGCAGGCACTGGCGATCGGCCTGGCGGACTATTGCGTGCCGCTCGATCAGGTTCGCGCGAAGGCCACCGAGCTGGCCACCGAGATCGCCCAATCCGCTCCGCTGGCGATCGTGGCCACCCGGGAGACGCTGCGCCGCGGACTGGCCGAGGCGGTGGCATCGGCGACCGAGCGCGAATACGAGGAACAGGACTGGCTGCGGGGCACCGAGGACTTCCGTGAGGGCGTGAAGGCCATGGCCGAGCGCCGCCTGCCGGACTTCAAGGCGCGATAGTCGGGGCGGCCACCGGCCGCCGCTCGATCTCCAGCGGGGGTCGCAGGATCGATCGTCTGGTACTGGACGTGCTGTTTGGCGGGCCGAACTGTCGCGGCGGCCCATGCGGCGCCGTTATTGGCATGGTCGGCTTGACGGACAGCCGATAGCCCAGGCCGGCAGGCTCCGCGATGATCATTCCGGCGTTCGCGCAGCGACTGCCGCTCATCATGAGACCATTCCGACTAGGCAGCGATTCGCCGATGGCGCGCGCAGTGCCGTCCGCTTGGCCGCAGCGGGCGAAGTAGCCGAGCGAGCCAGCGAGACGGGCCACGGGAAAGGCCACCCTCCGCGGGAAGACTGCTCCCGGTGGGTTCGTAACGCACGGGAACCGATCAGCGCAAAAAATCTGGCCTCATTGATTCAGATCAATGCGGTGGTGTAAATAATGCGGGAGAAAGAGGGCACTGGCTCGCCCAGTAAGAAACGGTAATGACTTACGCGATCGGTAACGAAACCAATGACGGCGGATGGTGCTGGCAAGAGACCCTCATGGGCCGCTGGATATGTCTGAGTTCGACGATCGGACGAAGACCCATTCATCGGACGCCGCGCGCAGTGTATGGGGCCGGCACTTCCCGCCCGTAATCAGCAGCGGCAGGGCTCGCCTTCCTCGGCACGAAGATTGCGCTTCGGCAGACCGCTGTCGCCATGTTATTTATACCGTAACATTCGGTAATCAGCTGGCACCTGGTCTGGAACTTCTTTGTAGTTTCCAGGCAGGTGATTCCGTTCCTACCGTGTACGATCCCGCTCAACATGCCAGCTATACATCCATCACATGACGCCTCGAGATTTACAGGATTTTAATGGACTTCTTCCTCCGTATCGGAGGCATAACGACTATTTAATGTACTTCCTCGTGTTCAGATCGACTGTGAGCGGGCAAGGGGAATCTAGTGTTGGCTGTTTTGCAACGGGATCGGAAATATTCCAGCACTCATCGGAATTTGATTGCAATCAGTTCGAATTCGTTCATAATTCGTCTCGTCCGGTGATCGCAACCGCAGCGCTGGCTGGCAAACGCAACGGAGAAGAAAAATGTCGGTAACAGTTCCGGGCACCGCATGGTCTGGCACCTTCAACAATGCCAACAACTTTGCGTTGGCTCAGCAGATCGCCAACAGCCTTGTCGAAGCAAACCGTCTCGGCAACCTGGTAGTCACGCAGTACAATGGCGGGGCCGAACCACCGCCCCCGACACCTGGCAAGCTCAACGAGCTGGTATTAGGAAGTGCAGTCAGCGGGCAGATGACGGTCCCAGGCGGATCGGACGGCACCGGCTACGTCGTGGTGGTCGATACGGATCAGCCGATGACCATCTTCGGCAGTGCGAACATGAGCGTTCTTGGCGGCACTGGCCAGGTTACGGTCATCGATTCGGGTGCGGTCGCGCTGGCTGATATGAATTCCAGCACATCGGGCGCGAATTCAACCGTCAACCTGATGTCCACCGACGCTGGCGCGGTCGTTGCAGGTAACGATGGCAACGACATAATGGCTGCATTCGGTGCAAACCAGAGTATCGGTGGCGGCACCGGCAGCAATAACATGTTTGCCCTGGGATCGGGCGATACGATTTCAGCAATAGGCTCGCACGATACGCTTTCAGGCGGCTCATCGGCCGCGACATTTATGAATAGCGGATCCAACGCACTGATGTTCGCCGCGGTCGGGGGCGGCGCAATCTTTGACACTGGCGAACAGAGTACAATTGTCGGATCGAGCGGAACTTTGGCTGTCACGACCGGCGGCGGCCGTGGGGTGTTGTTCGGCGGCAGTGGCGATATGTCCGTGATGGACTCCGGAGCGGCTACCACGATCGTTGGTGGCAGCGGTGCAGCAACCGTTACTGCTACCGGCAGCGGCGAGCTGCTCGGCCAACAATCCGGCAACATGATGTTCGTCGGTGGCGACTCTGCCTCGACGGTATTTGGCTCCGCAGGCTCCTCGGCTACCGTAGACGGTGGCTCCGGCGGTGTTTGGTATACGGACCTCGGCGGCAGTTCGACCGTGGTCGGCGGTTCTGGAATCTCCACGCTGTTCGGCGGCGCTGGCGGCTCCATGGTCTACGGCGGCAGTGTCGGGGGTGCGCAGTACATGGCACTCAGCGGCAGCGAGACAATAAATGCTGCCGGGTCGTCATCGGGCAATCTACTTGTTGGCGGCGCCGATGCGAATGGCCACGACCGGATGATTGGCGGTAGCGGCAACGACACTTTGGTCGCCGGAGCCGCTAGCAGCACTATGACGGGCGGTGCCGGAAATAATGACTTCGTCTTTTTCAGAGATCACACTGCTGCGGCTGGAAACATTAACATAGTGACTGATTTCAATTCGAACGACGTTGTGCTCCTGCAGGGCTATGGATCTGGTCAAGCAGCGACTGCCCTCGCAAGCGCAGTGACAAGTTCCGGCAGTACAACGCTCACTTTATCCGACAACACGAAGATTACGTTCGTCGGCCTTTCGGGCACTGGTGAACTCATCAATCATATCGCGTCAGCCTAGCCGGTAAGGGGTCGCGAACAGATACCGTGGCAATTGGATGGCCGGCCTAGCCGGCCATCCAATTATTTTGGCGTTCCACGCAAGTGCATCCATCGCCATGCCAGGCGCGCCGGCCCCAGCACCTTCTCGAGCTGACCCAGCACGGCGTTGGCAGTGCCCAACTTCATCTCGAGACCCTGCACACTGGCCGACAGTTCATCGAGTTTGCGCGTCAGTTCGGGAACCTGGGCCGGATTCGCCCCATGGTTCATTCCGATATCAGGCGATATGAGGCCGCCCGCTACGGCGAATTGGCACTGCAGCCACTGCTCCGCCAGATGCTCTCGCAACAGCCTCATGCGGCGGCTTCGCAAGGCGGACGGGTCGCTTTGTCTCTCAGCTCCACGCCTGAGGAATACGAAGAACTCACAGCCGTCCGGGCCGTATAGATCTTCGATATGCCAATCAACTATGCCTAGAACCCCCAACTCAAGAATCACTAATTTGAAGGTAGCAGGCGTGAAATGCCATGCATGGCAGTCTAAATACGGCTGGTTCGGTGTGTTATCGAAGCGTTGCAGTTTCTCCACGGCTTCATTGAAGTCGTTCATGAACTTGGCTTCTCGAATCGGTTCCTGTGTTCGCGCACCGAGCTCGTCCAGCAATACCGAATACGCTGCGTGGTTCCATACGTTGTCGAGTGAGTGGCGCGTTCTGCGGGCAGAAAAGGCGTCCAATACCGCGCCCGTCATGACATGTTGCTTGAAATAATCGAAGCAGTACCGACGATCTGGAACAGCAAGTGCGACGACGCCGTCCTTGTGCAGCAGATGCTGCAGCGAGATGAGAAAGCCGGCGACGTCGGGTATGTGTTCTATTACATGACTACCGATTAGCCGATCGAATGTACCATGCAGTTCGGCAGGTATTGCATGATGCAGTTCGCCCCCCTGCCATACCGTGTCGACGGGCTCGATCTTGTCTCCGCCTATGCCCAAGGCTGCGTACTTTCCGCGCAGCTCGTCCTGATCGCAATGATCAACCACGTGAGTCAACCAGCCGTCACCTTTTGGCGCCACCGGGTTGTATCCGGCGCCAATCTCGATGATTGGCGTCACACGGTTCGTCGAGCCAAGTAGGCGAGTCACCCTATCCATTAATTTTTTACCCTTTCACGCGATAGGATCCGGATCAGTGAGTCGCCTTCCCACGGCTTGCCCGGCGAGCATGCAACCGGCAACCAATTCGCTGCTACACTGCACGGTTGCGTAGAGACGATTGAATATGTTGCACAATAAGGTTGGTATCATAGCTGCTCACCTGCCGGATCGCATTTTCCCATCGGTAAACATAAGGCACGCGCGCTGGGTTCCGCGCCAGCAGGTCGCGCTTTATGAAAGGGCATTTCATCTTTATAATGAGATGATCCCAAAAATGGTGCATGCTGTTAAGCGGCCGGCCGCGCTCCACAGCGTAGAATATGTCGGAGACATATTCGAGATGGCGGATCGGCAGATCCTTACGGTCCAGCAGAGCAGCCCCAAGCACTGCATCAGCCAAGGCGGCCGTCGCAGATCGATATGGATTGAGCGGCGCACAACGAAGACCCCCACGCAGCATGGACTGCGTCAGACCAACCTCGTACTTTGTTATCACCCACTCTTTCGACTGGACATATCGCACAGCCTTCCAGAACTCGCTCATGCAGGGGGCGATTAGAGCCTCGTGTTTGAAGAGAAGAAAGTAGCTTTGCAGGTGATAGCGCTTCTCCCAACTGTCGGTGATGCCCCAGACGGAAGCACTGGCATCGCACCGGGCGACTACTCCAGAAAGATCTTGGAGCGGTCCATAAGTGCTGTCATTTGCGAGAATTAGCTCATCAAGTGCTGCAAGGTCACCAATAAGCGAAAGACCGTCCTTATAAGCGCCGAAATCGTAACCCCGATTTTTTCGACGTAAAACTGCAGCGCAAACTGGTAAAAGCCTCTCCAATGCACGGCTCTCGAGAATAGGGGAGCTCGTCACGAATACGATATCGAAGCCGGTCAGGCGCAGCGCCCGAAGATAGTAATGCACATATTCATGCACTTTACCCCGACGATCGAAGTGCGCGAATACCGCTACGCGTTTCGCGTTCGAAATCGAGCGATGGCCCTGATGCAGCTCTATGACAAGCCCATGGCTGGGAAGAAGGAGAGCGATTGCAAATGCAGCGTACGCCGTGATCAGGGTGACGATCCAGCCGAGACCGGCGGCTATCCTCCGAAGGATGCGCCGGATAATGTTCCAGAATGGGTTCATCCGGCTACCTGGCTCCGATCCATTGACTGGTGACAATTGTCGCGATGGCTCGCCACTACCAGCCAGCCCCCGCATTGGCAAGGACGCTCGCCGCTAGGGTGGTAAGAATCGGAGATGCGTGGCAACCTCGCTGATCAAATCCGAGTCGGTCAATGCCAACGGTGAAGACAGTGCGGTATCGGAAGCGCCTAAGCGTCTCGTTGTGTTCGTGACCGAGGTTGGGGAATGCCAATTGGCAAACGGGACTGAACAGTGCAAGCGTGACTCCGGGGGTTCGGAGCTAATGGATGCCGTCGCATGCAATCCTATCGGGCACTGCGGGATGTCTATCGTCCATTCGCGACCGACCGCACGGGTCTTCATCTTGCTCGCAACATATAACGGTGCAACGTATTTGGGTGCACAACTGCATAGCCTGCTCACACAGACACACGATAACTGGGTGCTCTACTGGCGGGATGACGGCTCGAGCGATGATACCGTTGCCATCCTGACGGAGTTCGCAGGCGAGATCGGTCCTGGGCGATGCGTGAAGGTC
>Ga0210402_10001273_pt1 | contig 26145 bp, 19 predicted proteins | sample IncBWC7MmetaG_FD_161055 | JGI IMG/M metagenome (GOLD analysis project Ga0210402, IMG submission 161055) | Forest soil microbial communities from Barre Woods Harvard Forest LTER site, Petersham, Massachusetts, United States - Inc-BW-C-7-M | ecosystem: Environmental > Terrestrial > Soil >... | reverse complement strand
GCGCATCGCTGGGACATTGTCGAGAACAACGCACTGGACGCGAAGGTGAGATCGGCGAGCTTTGTGCGCGTGATCTCCGACGATGGCCTGAGACTCATGGGGACGCTGGGAATCGAACCGGCGAGAATCCGCGTATTGCGCATGGGCGTAAGGATTCCCAGGCGTCATGAATGGGAGACCGCCGGGTGGACGCCTCCCGCGTCGCCGGTGGTGTTGTGCCCGGCGAATCTGGTCGAGATCAAAGGGCACCGTTTCCTGATCGAAGCGTGGCGCATTCTGCGGGACCGCGGCTTCGACGGCGAACTCTGGATAGCGGGCGACGGCGAGCTGAAGCCATCGCTAGAGAGACTGGCGGCCCGGATGCATCCGGACGGCGGGGTGAAGTTTCTGGGCCGGGTCAGCCATGAACGGCTTCTGGGGTTCTACCGGTCCGGAGTGGTTTCCGCGGTCGTCCTGGCGAGCCTCGACCTGGGAAAAGGCTCGCACGAAGGTATACCGGTGGCGCTCATGGAAGCGATGGGCTATGGCGTTCCGGTGGTTGCCGCCGATTCCGGCGGCGTTCCGGAGTTGGTAAATTCCAACACGGGAATTCTGACGCCGCCGGGCGATTCCGCCGCTCTTGCCGCCGGGCTTGAGCGTGCGTTGACGGGTGGACCCAGTTCGCAACACCTTGCGAGCCGGGGGCGGCGCTACGTAGAGGAGCATCACGATGTAGTATCCATTGCGGCCACCCTTGAGCAATGGTTCCTGGCGGCTTCGGCCAGAGGTACGAATTCCCCGGCGGCAGTTGGCGCTCTTCAGGCCCGATGATGAACGCGTACAAACCGGCATCGTATCCCGAGGCGGGTGAATGCGACCCGCCGTTCTTCCGGCGCAAGATCCAGCCGGGCCTGGAGCGGCTTGCGGCGGGATTGGCCTTGATATGCTTTTCTCCGGTCCTGGCGATTGCAGCCGCCGCCGTTCTGCTGGAGACCGGGCGGCCCATCCTCTACCGCCAGACGCGCGTGGGGCGGGGCGGAGAACCATTTTTGTTACTCAAGCTGCGGTCCATGCGGGTGAGCGCGCCGGGCAGCTTGCTCACGGCTGGCGGGGACCCCCGCATTTCCCGCGTGGGCGCCTGGCTGAGAAGGTACAAGCTGGACGAACTACCGCAGCTCTGGAACATTATGCGCGGCGAAATGCAGTTCGTGGGCCCGCGCCCGGAAGTGCCGTTGTTCGTTGAACCCGGCAATGCCCTGTGGCGCGCCGTCCTGCGCGAGAAACCGGGGCTCACGGACTTATCGACCCTGGTCTATCGCAACGAGGAAGACATCCTGGCGCGGTGCTCCGACCCGGAGCGGGCCTATCGGGAGGAGTTGCTCCCGCGCAAACTGGCGCTCAACGCCGCCTACCGGCGGGTCCGAAGCCTGGGCGCGGATTGCAAACTGGTATTACTTACCGCGCGGTACAGTTTCCTGCCGTACGGCTTCGATCCGGATCGGATCGTCAAGACCTTCCTGGAGCGAGTATGAACGCCGGCTCATTCATTCCTTGTTCATCAGCCCTCGATCGATCCGTGCGAAATCTGGGCGGTTACCGCCGCTGCGCGCCTTTAAGGAAAGCCCTGGGTATGAAAGCCCTGGGTATGAAAGCGCCGGGTATGAAAGCGCCGGGTTCCGGCTAACTGGCGCCAGTCTCACGTTCCGAAAGGTCCTTTGATGCGCAATTCGTTACTGCCGTATTGCCTTCCGTTCATCGGGGAGGAAGAGATTTCCGAGGTTGCCGATAGCCTTCGTTCAGGCTGGGTGACCACCGGCCCCAAAGTGAAGCGCTTCGAACAGGAATTTGCGGCTTACGTCGGCGCCTCGCACGCCATTGCCCTGAGCTCATGCACCGCCGCCCTGCACGCTTCGCTGGCGGCCCTGGATGTGGGCCCGGGCGACGAGGTCATTGTGCCGACTCTGACCTTCTGCGCGACTGCCAATGTAGTGGTTCACCTGGGTGCGACTCCCGTGATCGTGGATGTGGATCGGAACTTCCACATCACCCCGGATGCGGTTCGCCGGGCAATCACCGCGCGCACGAAGGCCATCGTACCGGTGCACTACGGGGGGCAGTCGTGCTCCCTGCGGGACATTCTGGAACTGGCGGAGAGCCATGGAATCCCGGTGATCGAAGACGCGGCCCACGCCGTGGGGGCGGAGTACGCGGGAGGCAGGATCGGGAGCCACGGCCGCGCGGTGTGCTTCAGCTTCTATGCCATCAAGAACATGACCACCGGCGAAGGCGGCATGATCACCACGAACGACGGCGATTTGGCCGCGCGCTTGCGCCGGCTGTCGTTGCATGGCATGAGCCGCGACGCCTGGAAGCGGTACACGGAGGCCGGTTCCTGGTACTACGAAGTGCTTGAGCCGGGCTACAAGTACAACATGACGGACATTCAGGCCGCGCTGGGTATCCACCAGTTGCGCCGGCTGGACGGATTCATCTCGCGAAGGCAACAGATCGCCGCCATGTACGACGAGGCGTTCGCCGATATTTCCGAGATCCTTCTGCCAGCGCGGCTTCCAGGCAGGAATCACACATTCCACTTATATCCGATCCGGCTGAATGCCGGCCGCTTGCAGTTGAACGGCTCGGAGTTGAACCGGGCGGAATTCATAGATGAGTTGCGTGCCCGCAACATCGGCGCCAGCGTCCATTTCATTCCATTGCACCGGCACCCTTTCTACCAGGAACGGTACCGATACCGCCCGGAGCAATTCCCGGTTGCGGAGGAGATCTACCAGGGGCTGGTATCGCTTCCTCTTTATCCCAAGATGACTGACGGCGACGCTGCCGATGTGATCGCCGCCGTCCGCGACATCCTCGCCGTTCGCCGTATGCCGGTTGGCAGTTTAAGTGAAAAAGGAGACTCTAGTGTTGCTATCCCTACGCGATCTTAGGTGGCGGGAAGCTATTCCCCGCATGGCTGCGGACTTTCTGATCGTGCACTTCAGCATGATCGCCGCCTTAGCTTTGTCGGTAGTCTATCAAACGGGCGCCGGAAACGGCGTTGCGGCAAAAGCCTTGGTTTCCGGTTTCCTGCAATACTACACCGCTTTCTTTTGGGTGCTTTCACCAATATTTCCGGTGGTCTTTCTTCTGAATGGGTTCTATACACACTCCCGCGCCTATACGGGGCGATACAAGGTTCTGGTAATTCTCCGTGGTGTGGTCCTGGGCGCTCTGGTGTTCTTCGGCGTCAACCTTCTGCTTTTTGGCGGTGAGAGGGTTGGCCGAAGCGTGGAATTGCCGTTCATGGTTTTGGCCGCGGCCGGGGCCGCCCTGGTGCGGATCGGTAAGAACCTGCTGGAACAGCGCTATCTCCTGAAGCCGAAGACGAAACCCACCCTTGCACCTCATCCCCAGTGGGTTTTAGTAGTCGGCGGCGCCGGTTACATCGGCTCCCTGCTGGTTGAGCGGCTTCTCGGAAAAGGTTACCATGTGCGTGTTCTGGACAGCCTGCTTTACGGCGATGAACCGTTGCGGCCGGTCAGAAATCATCCGGCCTTCGAGTTGATCGTAGGCGACTGCAGGAATATCCAGGATGTGGTCAAGGCTGTGAACGGTGTCGAGTCCGTGGTCCACCTGGCAGCCATCGTTGGAGATCCTGCCTGCAACCAGGACCGCGACTCGGCGCTCGAAACCAATTATGCGGCTACTCGCATGTTGATCGAGATTGCCAAAGGTAACGGTGTCCGCCGTCTGCTGTTCGCCTCGAGTTGCAGCGTGTACGGCGCCACGGATGTAGAGATGGACGAGAATGCCGCGGTGGAACCGATTTCGCTATACGGCCAGACCAAGGTCGATTCCGAACGGTCTCTTCTCGATGCCAAGAGCGATACTTTCCATCCAACTATCCTCCGTTACGCCACGGTCTTTGGCTTGGGATACCGCCCCCGCTTTGACCTGGTGGTCAACCTGCTCACCGCGAAAGCCCGCCAGGAAGGCGTGATCACCATCTACAACGGCCAGCAATGGCGCCCCTTCCTCCACGTGCGCGATCTTGTCGAGGCGACCGTTCGAGTGCTGGAATCCCCCTTGAGAATGGTCAGCGGCGAAATCTTCAACGTTGGCGACACGCGTCTGAATCATACCCTCACTGAGGTCTCGGAAGTGATTCGGGAAGCATTCCCGGAAGTTCGGGTCGATCACATAGACAATTTCGACCTTCGGAACTACCGCGTGAATTTTGACAAGCTCCTGAACCGGACCGGCTTCCAGGCCCGCTATACGCTACGCGACGGCGTCGAGGAACTGAAGAACGCCTTCGACGAAGGCCTGATCGTCGACTACACGGATCTCCGTTACCACAACCAGCGCTACCTGAAGGCCGTGGGCAGTCCGGCCCACAAGGATGAGTTCGACGCTTTGGTGATGGCCGCCTTCTCCAATCAGCGGTCGAATCAACCCGGGGAGGTCCTCACTAAGGCGGCTTCCATTTAGCCGTGAAACTCGGTCACAGGCGAAATATCTTCGCCGTTCCTATCTTCGCCGTTCCTATGTTATTGAAAACCAGGTACCCTGGGCGCGAACCGCGAGCCTCCGCCGGCGCGGGTGCGGGCGCGTTCCACCGCGTGTTGAAACGCTTCGGTGGAGGATTCATCCTGGCGTTCCACGAGGTTCCTCCCGCGCGCTTTATAGAGCTGGTGGAGGTGCTTTCCGCCTTCCGCCCCGTGCCCTTATCGGAACTGGTAGAGCGGATGAAGGCCGGCAAACGGACGGACGGCCTCTTCGCGATTACGGTGGACGACGGCGTGGGCGAGAATGTCCGCGCGCTGGCCGGAGTGCTCCGTGCGAAAGGCTGGCCGGGCACCTTCTACCTCCCCACGGGCTACCTGGATTCGGGCTGCGGTATGCCCTTTCAGTGGTGGCGCAATATTGCGCCCCTGCTGCCCCGCGGTCCCATCCGGTTGGGGAACGAGACCGTCGATCTGTCCGACGGCCGCGCCAAACAGCGGCTGTCGCGCAGAATGGAAGTCAGCTTGCACACCCAGCCGCTCGATTCGTACCTTCCCCTGATCATGCAGCTTACCGACATGGTGTGCTGCCAGCGGGGCTTGACCAGGAAGCAACTGGAGCCTCCGGCCGCAATCGCCGCGGCGGAGATTCGCGACATCTGCCGGGGCGGCTTGATCCGGTTCGAAAGCCACGGAGTGTCGCACGCCGCGGTTTCCGCCATGACGCCCGAGGAGATCGCCGCGGAGATGAAGAACAGCCAGGACCGCGTTGCGGAACTCTCAGGCCAGCCTTGCCGTCATTTCTGTTATCCGTTCGGCAGTCCGGAGAGCATCGGCCGCATCGCCCCAGCGATTGCGCGCCAGTTCTACGATTCCGCTGTTACGATGAGCCTGGGCGACGTGGACCGCGCCGACCCCTGGCTGCTGCCGCGTATTCCCCTTTATGCGGAGAACTCCTCCACGCGCGCCAGGTTGAAAATTGTCTTGAAGTGCTGCCGGCTCGGAATCAACCGCGACTCTGCCGCTGAGGCTGGGGAGCGATATAAGAGCACCCATGTTTAGAGCAGCCACGATTAAGCCGCCCATGGTTCTCTTCAACCCTAACCTCAGCCACAGAGCCGCGAAGTTTTTAGTGCTTGGTCTGCGAGTACAGCGACGAAACCTCCGCGGCCGTCATTGCCCGGTTATAGATCCGGACATCGTCGATCAAACCCTTGGCGAAGTTGCTTTGGCTGGCATCGGTTCCGATGTACAACCCGTATTGAGACGAGGGCAGCGAAATCCCGGAGGTAAACGTGTTGGCCAACAAGCCGACCGGCGCGCCGTTGATGTAACCGGTCACCACTCCCGACGAGAAGGAGAACGTGACGTGTTGCCAGGCGCCCATGGTAAGCGAGTAATTCAGCTCGGCATAATTCGCCCCGGACGAGAACTGCGGAATGTGGCGGCTCCCGTTCAACTTGACATCCCAGGCGTAGTTCTTGGATACGATTCGCTGGTCGACTCCGGGGAGATCCGAAGCGTTGACCCAGAACGAAACCGTCATGCCCGTAGAAAGCTCCAGCGAAGAGCTCTCGTTGACCTTGACGTAATCCCCGGAACCGGAAAAGGAGAGCGCGGTTCCGAACGTGCCGGACGCCCATGCCGTGTGGCCCATCAGCGTTCCGGTGTTGCCGTTGCCGGACGCATCGGCGGTAGCGGTTCCGATGCCCTCGTTGAATGCCCAGGAGGCCGCGGCGCCCGTGGCGGGAGCGGCGATTGTCAGAGTGTAACCGCAAGACGCGGTGGTCTGACCGGACGACCCGTTAACCGTGATTGCGTATGTTCCCGCCGGCGCCACAGTGGAGGCGGACAGGGTCAGAACGGTAGTGCAGGTTGCGGTGCAGCTCGGCTGGGTGAAGATCGCGCTGACACCGGCCGGCAATCCGCTGGCCGACATCACTACGGTCTGGGCCGTTCCGGTCAACCGGTTGACGGTGACGTTGTCGGTGACGGAATGTCCCGGAGTGGTCGAGAGCGACGATGTGGAACCGGAGAGCCAGAAGGTGAAGGCAGCCGGCGGGGGGGGCGGCGGGGGCGGGGGCGGCGTTGCAGCCGTCGTGAAGGAGAAATCGCCCGAGGTGGTCCGGTTCCCCGAGGAATCGCTCGAGAGAACGCTGTAATGGAAAATCGTCGAGGCGGTCAGGTTACTCAACGATGCCGTGTGTTGCGTCACCATCGTGGTGTTGCGGGCCGTCGTGTTCGTGTAGCCGTTCAGACCGTACTGCACTTGGGAATCGGCCAAATGGTCGGTGGTCCAGGTAATGGTTGCGGAAGTGGCAGTAAGGCTCGAGGCCGCGACCGCCGAGACCACCGGAGGCTGGGTCGTCGTCGCGGCGAACTCAAAGGCGCCGATATCGGAACTGGCGCCCTGCGGGCGGGCGACTCCGTCATAGTCTGTCACGACGCCGGAGACCGCCACACCGGCCCCAATTGCCGGGCTGCCCGCCGTCAGGTGGAAGTCGCCGCCGCTCGCATTCACGAACGCGGGGTTGGCCACGGTAGTGTTGGCGAAGGTGCAGCCCGGCGCACTACCTATCGTTCCGCCATAGACCATATTGTGGTCCGAGACGCAGCTTGGGGTGGAGAACGCATAGGATGCCACGCCGGCGCCTGCCGGCGGATTGTAGAAGATGTTGTTCCGCACCACGACTGCGCCATCCGTGTCCCACAACATGAGCTGGCCCGGCTTTTCCGTGCGCGTGTCCGCAAACGTATTATTGGCGATCAGGCCGGAGAAACCCGAGGCGGTCTGGATGCCCCAGCCCACTATCCACCCGTAGAACACATTGTTGGTGATCGTGGTGTTCGTGGAATGCAGGTACAGTCCATGGTCGTTGGACATGCTATAGGTGCTGCTGGTTCTGCCGATGTTGTAGAAGGTATTGCCGTCGAACGTCAGGTTGTACTGGGTCCCGTTGGCATAAACGCCGGCAATACCATAGACACTGTTCTCCGCATGGTTTCCAATCGCTTCAAATCGGCAACCCTTCACTGTGATGTCGTGCGCGGCGCCTCCCGAGTTCAACATCAGGGGCACCTGGTACGCATGGACGAACACGAGGTCCTGGAAGACCCAATAGGCCGGCGACGGGGTCATGTAGAAGTATCCCATGCAGCCGGTTTGGGGCCCGTTATAGGCGTTGCCACAGTCCAGAATGGCCTTCTGCTTGTGCTCGGCCTTCAGTGTGATCGGCGATCCGGACGTCCCGGATTTGCTGATGTTTACCAGCCAGCCTGTGGTGGACCCGCCGCCGTAAGGCGTGTCGTCGGGGTAGGTTCCGTCCTGGAGAATGATCGTATCGCCCGCGTTGGCCGCCTGTACGCCCCTGGCCACGGTGCGAAACGGCTGGGCATAGGTGCCGGGATTGGTGTCAACTCCCGAAGGCGAGGCATAAAAGGTTGCCGCGCCCAGGAACGTGGGCATGAGGACCAGAAGCAGTACGCGGATATTCCAGCCGGCCAGAACTGGCAGCCGTGGACTAGCGCCGGCAGCGTCCTTCGTGAATTCGTTAGAAAATATCATTATGACAAAAGCTCCTTTTATCTGAGATCGTCACTGGGGGGTTTTCAGGCTAATCAACTTAATAAACGGTACGAGTTCTTATGAGAAACTCCGCTGTGGGCAGTTACGAACTCGCAGAATTACTGGTCTTTGCGGCCGTAGGGTCCCGCTCTGAAGGACAGATGAAGTGAATCGTTGCTAGCAAATTAAAATTATCATTGGCGGCAAATATTGAAAATGCTGCCCTTGGTTAGTCAGACAGCTACCTTTAGTTAGCCGGACAACTGTCTTTGGTTAATGCGGTAATTGCTTACCAAAGTTAATGAAACGGTATTTTCCCAACGAAATTTTCGGCTGCGGTTGGCAGCGTGCCGGGCGCGTTTTTCGCAGCGTAAACCGGGCCTTCGGGCGCCATCGATCAGGTTTGCAGTCTATGAGCGTTACGTTTCACGAAGCCCGGAGCCTGCGGGAAGCTCATTGCGGACGAAAGCGGCCTTGAACGGGATGTCCACTTTCAGGTGAGGTGCGGTTTAACACGGCGCTGAGTGGGCCAGTGATTTTCGCGAACCGGAAGGCCGGGCGGGGCTAGCGGAAATGAAGCGACGTCAATGCGGCGAATGTCTAAGTGAGAGTCGATAAGTGCCTGTTTCGGGGTAACTTGGAGCGTTATGACACGTCTGGCGTGCGATCTCTACACCAGCGGAGAGTACTTCGCTGACCCGGCCCGTCATTCTGAAGACGGCGACTTCAAAGCCCGGGAATGCGTGAAATTACTTGGCGCAAACCGCGGCCTGGAAATCAAGAGCCTTGCTGACGTTGGCTGCGGGTCCGGGGCGCCAACCATTGCCATGGTGCGGCTGATGCAGCAGGCCGGCCATCAGCTTACTCGGGCGAGCGGCTATGACATCTCGCCGCATATCGAAGGCATCACTCATCCCTTTATCCGATTCGTTCACGACGACTTCACTGAAACCGATGAGTTCTTCGACATGGTGACACTGTTCGATGTCGTCGAGCACGTTCCTGATCCGATTACCTTTATCAAACAAGTCGCGCGACATGCGTCACTTATTTGTCTCAACATTCCGCTGGATGCGTCACTGAACCTGGGTTTGCGGAACCTCTGGCGCAGGAACCTGAGGGATCCTGGCCACCTGATCGTGCTCGATCCGTCAGGGGCACTGAACCTGCTTGCTTTCGCCGGTCTCCGCGTGATTGATTACAGGTACACGCCGTCATTCCGGGCATGCAGCGGCCACAAGACGCGTCTCGGGAAAGTGGCATACCTGTTCCGGTGGTTTCTGTATTCCCTCTCACCCTGGCTGGTTGCCAAAACGATTGGCGGCGCCAGTCTCATGGTACTTGCGCAGACGCCGCCGAAAGCGCGTTAAGAATCCAGATTCGAAACCATCGTCATTGGGCGGAGGACGTAGATGTGCTCCTCGGGATGCTATCGTTCTGCAAAACATGCAGCCTTTCGGGCCAGTGAGATCTAGCGACTAACTATGTCAAATGCCGTTCTCTCAGCACCAGAACCCGTTCGATCCAGCCTGGCTGCGCCGTTCAGCCGGTGGCTGATCGTAACGCAATATTATCCGCCGGAGCCCGGTGCTCCCCAGATCAGGCTGTCCGCGTTGGCCAGGGAACTCACGCGCCACGGGTGCTCCGTCCAAGTTCTGACGGCATTGCCGAACTACCCCTTCGGCAGAATAGCCGACGCCTACCGCGGCCGGCTCTCGGTCCGCGAGTTGCGTGACGGCATACCCGTGGAGCGCTTGTGGCTGTATCCCGCAGCCGGACGCAAACCCGTTTCAAGGCTGCTGTGTTACTCGTCGTTCACGCTGGCCGCGATCTCGCGGATCGTGAGCTACCGTCCGGATGTCGTTTTTGTGGAGGCGCAGCCGATCACCCTGGCACTGGCCGGAGTGGTCCTGAAGGCCTTGCGCGGCGTGCCGTTCATTTACAACACACCGGACCTTCAGGTGGAAATCGCCGGCGACAAGCGATGGATTACTATCCAGGCACTGATTCGTGGCGCCGCGAGGCTGGAAAGCGCCCTCATGCGGAAGGCGTTGTGCGTTGCCACGGTGACCGACGCCTTTGTGGATCACTTCGCGCAGAATCGGGGCGTTCCGAAGTCGCGGATTACATTCTTGCCCAACGGGGCCGACACCGAGGCTCTGCTCCCGCTGCCCGCCGACGACGAATACGCCCGTGCGCTGGGAGTTAGCGGGAAAACGGTATTTACGTACGCCGGGACTCATGCGCCCTATCACGGTTTGGAGATCATGCTGGAGGCGGCGGAACAATTGCGCGACCGGCAGGACATCGTGCTGCTGATGGTCGGAAACGGACCCATCCGGCAGGATATGGAGCGTCAGGCGGCGCAACGAAAGCTGTCGAATCTGGTGTTTCGCGATTCTCCTTTTTCAGAAATGGTCCGACTGATGTCCATCTCCCGCGCCGCCATCGCGACCATATCGGACATGCAGGCCGCTTCGAAGATGCGATTGTCAAAGGTTGTGCCTCCGCTCGCCTGCGGACGGCCTGTGATCTACGTCGGTAAGGGAGAATCGGTACGCCTTCTCCGCGAACACAACTGCGGAGTCGCCGTGGAGTCGGGCCGCGCGGACGAATTCGCCGCTGCCGTCCGCATGCTGGCCGATTCCCCGACCGCCTGCCAGGAGATGGGGGCGAACGGGCGCAGGCTGGCGGAGTCGGAGTTTTCCTGGCAGTTGATTGTGGAGCGATGGCTGGAACAGGTCAACGCCGTGGTGGCGGGGCGTGACCCGTGGGTGGCCTCGCCAGACCGGGCTTCCGCTGAATGATTTCGCGGTTTTGGAAAAGCTGTCTTTCGTCGCGGTCCGGCGCTATTTCTCGCCGAGGCGCTGCTCAGTGGCTAGTGAAACAAGATCCATACCTTCCATCCGCCCTCCATCGGGCGGTCACCTCCGCTTCCCCGGCTCGGAGACATCAAATGTTTCATTTCAAGCCGTTTAAAATGGGTTTTGCCCTGGTTCTTATTTCCGCCCAGTCTTTGGCGGCAGCGACCTACTACGTAGCCCCTCACGGCCACGACGCCGATCCCGGCACCATCGACCGCCCTTGGGCCACGGTCTCCCGAGCGACCGGGGGCGTTGCGCCGGGCGATGTAATCATCCTCCGCGACGGCGTATACGGGCCGGAAGGGAGCACGGACTTCCCGGTTTCGATCACCAGGCCGGGTTCCCCGACCTCGTGGATTTTTCTGGAGGCGGAGCACAAATGGGGGGCGATACTGGACTGCCAACCGGACCCGAATGCCCAAACGGCATGCAGCGGGTATATTAATCTGCGTAGTGCCGCGTCCTACTGGGTCTTTCAGGACCTCGTGCTCCAGCATGGAACCGACTTCGGCATGATTTCGAACTCCACGCCGGCCGCTCACGATATTCTGGTGCGCGGCTGCCGGTTCGAGTACATCGGCCGGCGCCCAAACGATTCAGCCATCGGCGAGGCGGGGTTCTACGCGGGCGAAGGCTCCAGGAATTTCACTTTCGATGGAAATGTGTTCCACGATATCGGTCGAACCTCCGGACTAAATCCCTTCCACGACCACGGCCTGTACCTGCACGCGTCAGGCACCACCATCGTAAACAATATCTTCTATCCTCCGGTTTCCGGCTGGGGCATACAAACGGCCGACGGATTCTCGGGGCTGATCGCCTACAACACATTCGCTTTTCCGATGCAAAACCCTGGTGGGCACATCGTTCTCTGGGGGAGCAATTCGCAGGTGACTATCCGGAACAATATCTTTTTCAACCCCGGGGGCGGCGTCGCTATCTACTACAGTACGGTTAACATCAGCAGCGGCGGCTGCTCTGTGGACCACAACATCATAACCGGGGCCGCGCCGGGATTCGTGCCCGGCTGCTCTTTCAGCTCCAGCATTCAAGCCGATGCCGGCCTGGTCAACGCGGTCACGGCGCCATTCGACTTTCACCTGCGTCACGGCAGCCCGGCGATCGACGCGGGTGCACCCGGGCTTTCCGTCATAACGGATTTCGACGGCGCGGTGCGTCCGGAAGGCGCCGCACCGGACATCGGCGCTTATGAATTCCCGGGCCCGGCCAGTCCCCGAGCCCCCGCTAAGCCGGTTGCTCAGCCGGCGACTCGCCCAAGAATTCGCTAGCCGCTCGAGCATCGATTACAACCCGAATCCAAGGAAAGGTCAACATGTCAATCGCCGTGTTCAGCACTTGTCCGGCGTATACCGGGACCGACCCCGGCGCCTACAAAGATTCCGTCCGCCAAATCTCGCGATGGAGCGAGGATGCGGGCTGCCGGGGAATCCTGATTTACACGGACAACAGCACCCTCGATCCCTGGCTGGTTGCCCAGATCGTCATCGAGAGCACCGGCGCACTCTCGCCCCTGGTGGCGGTCCAGCCCGTGTACATGCATCCGTACTCCGTGGCGAAGATGGTCGCCACGTTGAGCTGTGTGTACGGCCGGCGCATCTGCCTCAACATGGTCGCGGGGGGATTCAGGAACGACCTGTTGTCCCTGGCCGACTCGACGCCCCACGACAGGCGGTACGACCGGCTGGTAGAGTATTCGTCCGTGATTCTCAAACTGCTGTCCGGCGCCGGTCCCGTTACGTTCAGCGGCGAGTTCTACCGGCTGGAAAATTGCGCCCTCAAACCGCCGTTGAGCGCCGCGCTCTTCCCGCTGATCACGATTTCGGGATCTTCGGCCGCCGGCCGTGAGGCCGCGAGAGCCTTAAGGGCCGTCGCCGTCGAATACCCGGAGCCTCCCGAGAATTGCGGGATGCGCGAGCCGGGCGGCGCCTGGGGCATCCGGATCGGCATCATCGCCCGCGAGGAGGAAAACGAGGCGTGGCGTGTCGCGTACCAACGTTTTCCGCCTGACAAGGCCGGGCAGATCACTCACAAGCTGGCCATGAAAACCTCGGATTCGGCATGGCACGGTAAGTTGTCCGCCTTGGGCCAGAGCCCTGGGAATAAGACGTACTGGCTGACGCCGTTCGAGAACTACAAGACATTCTGTCCCTACTTAGTCGGAGATTACGCGCAGGTGGCCCGGGAACTTTCGTCTTACATCTCGGCAGGCTGCGAGACCTTCATCCTGGATGTGCCGGCCAGCCCAATCGACCTGGTCCATACGGGTAGGGTGTTCGCCCAGGCCCAAAATGAGGCCTTGGGGGCCGCTGCGGCGTGGACGGGAGCGGCGATTGTCAGAGCGTAACCGCAGGACCCGGTCGCCAGGCCGGACGACCCCTTAACCGTGAGTGCGAATTTTCCCGCCGGTGCACCAGCGGAGGCGGAAAGGATCAGAACGGTAGTGCAGGTTGCAACGCAACTCGGTGGAAAGAAAGTCGCGGTGATACCGGGCGGCAATCCGCTGGCTGACATCACTACGCTCTGGGGCGGTCCGGTCACCCGGTTGACAGTGACGTTGTCCGCGAAGGTCTGTCCCGGCGCCATCGAGATCGACGATATGGAACCGGAGAGCCAGAAGGTGATGGCAGCGGCCGCGGCCGCCGCCGGGGGCCGTGCGGCCGTCGTGAAGGAGAAATCGCCCGAGGTGGTCTGCTTCCCCGAAGAATCGCGCGAGAGGACGTTGTAATGATAGGTCGTCGAGCCGGTCAGGTTACTCAACGATGCCGTGTGCCGGGTCACCATCGTAGTGTTTTCGGGAGTCGCGTTCGTGTATCCGTTAAGACCGTAGTGCACTGCGGAATCGGCCGCCCTGCTGGTGGTCCAGGTAATGGTTGCGGAGGTGGAAGTGACATTAGCCGCTGCGACCGCCGAGATTACTGTCGAGGGGAACTCATAAGCGCCGATATCGAACCTGTTGCCCTGCCCGCGGTTGGCTCCGTCGTAGTCGGTCGCTACTCCCAAGACCGGTACGCCCGCGTCAATCGCCCCACTGCCCGGTTGCAGGTGGAAGTTGCCCGACGCAGCCACGAACAAGGGGTTGGCCTGAATGTTGTTGGTGAAAGAGCAGCCTGGCACAGTTCCCATCGTGCCGCCAAACACCAGGTTGTGGTCCACGGCGCAGATTGGGGCGGAGAATTGATAAGCATCCACCCCGACGCCTCCCGGTGGATTGTAGAAGATGTTGTTCCGCACCACCACCGCGCCATCCGTGGCCCACAGCATGAGTTGGCCCGCCTTCTCCGTGCGCGTGTCGGCGAACGTATTATTGGCGATCAGGCCGGAGAAACCCACGGCGGTCTGGACACCCCACCCGGCTATCCACCCGTAGAACACATTGTTGATCACCGTGCTGTTCTTAGAATGCAGGTAAAGACCGTGGTCGTTGGACATGCTATAGGTGCTGCTGGTTCTGCCAATGTTATAGAAGGTATTGCCGTCGAACGTCAGGTTGTACTGGGTTGCGTTCGCGTAAACGCCAGCCATGCCATTGACACTGTTGTCCGCATGGCGCCCAATCGTATCAAATCGGCAGCCCTTCACAATGATGTCGTGCGCGGCGCCTTCAGAGTTCAACATCAGCGCTACCTGGTACGCCCGGGTGAACACAAGGTCCTGGAACACCCAATAGGCCGGCGACGGGGTCATGTAGAAATATCCCATGCATCCGGTTTGGGGCTCGTTAGCGATGTTGCCACAGTCCAGAATGGCCTGCTGCTTGTGCTCGGCCTTGAGTGTGATCGGCAATCCGGGCGCCCCCGACTTGCCAACGAACAGCAGCCAACCAGTGGCAGACCCGCCGCCGTAGGGCGCGTTCGGAGGGTAGATTCCGTCCCGGAGAACGATCGTGTCGCCCGCGCTGGCCGCCTGGACGCCCCGGGCCACGGTATGAAACGGCTGGGCCAAGGTACCGGGATTGGTGTCGAGGCCCGAAGGCGACACATAATAGGTCGCGGCGCCCAGAAACGTGGGCAACAGAAACAGAAGCAGTATACAAATATTCCAGCCCGCCAGTACAGGCGGCCGTGTCGTCCGGACATCATTAGTAATAGTTGTGAATTCATCTGAAAATGTCATTAGGTTTCCTTATCTCTGTGAGAATATAAGCGGGGTTTATGGTTACTCCCCGAATAGTCGCGAGTTGGAACAAGCGGCGCATTAAGCCTGATGAATTCCGGCAGCCGCCCTGGCTCAGTCCAAGGCGGGCAGAATTAGTACTTATTACAGATCGGCGTTGGGCCTGTCAACCAGATCGCAGAGCGAAATGTCGATTTTTTAACAGACTCTCGAAATCCACTTATTGACTAACACCAATGTTTCTACAGAACCTTTTGACGTCTCAGGCCCAGGCGCGGCCGGACTCGGCCGCCATGGTATGCGGCCGCGAGTCGATTACTTACGGAGAGTTGGAAACGCTGACCAACCGCATCGCGCGGCTGCTGGTGGAAGCCGGATGCGAGCCCGGCGACCGCGTCGCCATCCTGCTCCCCAAATCCATACCGGCAATCGCGGCCATGCTTGGCTCGCTCAAGGCCAACTGCGTCTACGTGCCGCTCGATACCGGCAGCCCGGCGGCCCGCCTGGCTAAAATCGTGGATGCCTGCGAACCGAAGTGCATCCTGGTGTGTGGCGCCTCCGCGACTCTTTTGGATGGTCTGAATTCAGACCATGCGAAGTCCGCCAGAATCGGCTGGTTTGAGCCGGATTTGCCGCCGGAGCCACTGAGCGTCGCATTCCGCTGGGAGGACGTGCTCCGGGCACCGGCCGCGCCGTTGCCAGGCTGCCACACCGCTCCCGACGCCGCCCACATCCTGTTTACATCGGGCTCCACCGGCGTGCCCAAAGGCGTGGTGATCACCCACGCCAACATCATGGCGTTCCTGGAATGGGCCGTCCGCTACTTCCGCCCTTCTCCGTCTGACCGCATTTCGTGCCACCCGCCGCTGCACTTTGACCTGTCCACGTACGACATTTACGGAACTTTCATGGCGGGCGCCGAGCTCCACCTGGTTCCCCCCCAGATCAGTCTTCTGCCTCACAACCTGGCGCAGTTCATTCGCAACTCCCGGCTGACGCAGTGGTTCTCGGTTCCCTCGGCGCTCAAGTACATGGCCCAGTTCGATGTGCTGCGGCCGAACGACTTCCCGAGCCTCAAGCGCCTGTTGTGGTGCGGCGAGGCCTTGCCTGCGGGCGTCCTGATCTACTTCATGGAACGGCTGCCGCACGTCGCTTTCACGAACCTTTACGGTCCCACGGAGACCACCATAGCCAGCAGCTTCCACACTGTTCCGAGCTGCCCGAAAGACGAAAAAGCCGAAATCCCCATTGGGCTGGCATGTGACGGAGAGCGCCTCCTGGTGTTGGATGACGGGTTGCGGCCGGCTCCGCCCGGCGAAATCGGGGCCCTCTATATCCAGGGCGTAGGGCTGAGCCCGGGATATTGGCGGGATCCCGAGAAGACCCGGTCGGTGTTCCTGGACGGCGACGCCCGCGGCCGGATGTACAACACCGGGGACCTCGCCAGAACCGGCGAAGACGGCCTGATCTATCTGGTCGGCCGGGCCGATACCCAAATCAAGAGCCGGGGCTACCGCATCGAACTCGGGGAGATCGAGACGGCCCTGTGCGCTTTGGGCATTTTACGGGAGTGCGCCGTCGTGGCCATCAGCTCCGAAGGCTTTGAGGGTATGACTATCTGCTGCGCCTACGCTTTGCCAGAGCGCGTGAGCCTTGAGCCCGCGGATCTGCGCGCACGGCTTATGGAGCTTCTGCCCTCCTATATGTTGCCGTCCCAATGGATGCATTTCGACGCGCTTCCACTGAACGGCAACGGAAAAGTCGACCGGCCCCGATTGAAGCAGCATTTCATGGCCGCCGCCGCGCCGGCAGCCGCTCAAGCTGGAGGTGCCCTTTGCAGCAGCTCTCGACGCCCCTGACGGATTCTCTGGTCGATGAAGTACACGCTCTGGTTCGCACGTTCTCGCCGAAGGTCGGATCCGCCCAGACCGATCTGCTTGGGACCGGCATTCTCGATTCGGCAAACCTGGTCCGCCTGCTGCTCGCCGTGGAGGCCGAATTCGCTGTGACCATCCCGATGGAAGAGGTGGATATCGATTCGATTCGCTCCATCGCCAGGATCGCGGACCTGGTGCGCGAACGGCGGTCCGCCGGGGCCGCGCAGCCTTTGGCGATGGGGGTCTGGGCGGTGGGCGGCGACCCGCTCGGCGTGTCTGACGCGGCTACCGCGCCTCGGCCGCGCGCAGCCGCGCCCGGACTTCCGCCGGAACGGGACGCTCTGATCCGCGAGATCCATGAGCTGTTCGTGAACGCTCTCTCGGTCGAGGTCCATTCTCCCGAAGAGGACTTGTTTAAGGCGGGAATCCTGGATTCCATGCTTCTGGTTCAGTTGATCATGCTTCTCGAAGATCAATTCGGCGTCAGCCTGTCGTTGGAGGACATCGATGTGGCCGATTTCAGTACCACGGCCGGAATAGCGCAACTGGTGCGACAGTTCGCCAACGGCCGGAAATAATTCTCTGCCTGTTGTGGGGCAGGTTGGCAATCCTGCCGCAAGCGCGCACATGGCCCCACCAGGCGGATTGACAATCCGCCGCAGGTTGACAACCTGCCCCACAAGCAGAGGCGCCTAGAGTGTCAATGAACATACTCGGTATCAGCGGTCTGGAGTTCGCGGTTCCTTTCAAGAAAGCGCACTGGCCGGGCCTGGAGGAACGGGAGTACCGGATCTCTCAAGGCCACGACTCGGCAGCCGCGTTGGTAATCGACGGTCAATGCGTGGCGGCTGCGGCGGAAGAGCGGTTCACCCGCCAAAAGCACACCGGCGCTTTCCCCCGCGGCGCCATCGATTACTGTCTTGCCGCAGCCGGCCTGGAAATGCCGGATGTCGACGAGATCGCGCACGGGTTCGATTATTCACCCTATCGGAAGGCCTATACTCTCGACGCGATCAGTGCCGAAGTCTACCGGCAGGTGTTCTCGCGGGACGCCCTGGTTGGGCTGGTACGGCGTGAGTGGCCCAACTTCCCGGCGGAACACATTCATCAGGTCGATCATCACATGGCCCACGCGGCCAGCGCCTATTTTACGTCGGGATGGGACGAGTGCCTGGTGGCCGTAGTGGATGCGATGGGTGAGGCGCACGGGGCTTCCCTCTACACGGGCCGCGGGGGCAAACTGGAGCTGGTGCGGCGGATCGGGGCCAATCACTCGATTGGAATTCTGTATTCTCTCGTCACTCTTCACCTCGGTTTCGATTTCAACTCCGACGAATACAAAATCATGGGTCTGGCGCCGTATGGCAACCCCGCGCGATTCCGGCCATTTTTCGAGCGCGCGGTGGAATTGTGTGACGACGGGTCCATTCGAATTCCGCTGCTGGGGCTCAACCGGTCAAGGGACGAGCGCGAGAACTACCTGCAGTCCCGCCGATTTCTGTCGGAACGCCTGTGCGGCGCGCGCCTTCCCGATAGCGAAATCACGGAGGAACATTGTGACGTCGCCGCCGCCCTCCAGGAATGCCTCGACACCACCATCCTGCACGTCTGCGGTCACTTTGGCGCCCGCACCGGCCTGCGCCGGCTGGCCATGGCGGGCGGGGTCGCGCTGAACTGTACCGCCAACGGGAAACTGATGCGCGCCGGCCTGTTCGATTCCATCTATATTCAGCCCGCGGCGGGAGACGATGGAACCGCTCTCGGCGCGGCGCTCCATCGTGCGGCCTACGGTGGGGAAATCCGGAACTGCCGCCTTCCGGTACCGTTCCTCGGTCCCCGGTATGACTGCGGCGAAATCGACGCGGCCTTGTGGGAATTCCAGGATCGGGTAGCCGTTACCCGGTTCTCCAGCCTCGCCCAGACCTGCGAGGCAGCCGCCGGACTGATCGATGGCGGGCAGGTCGTGGCCTGGTACCGCGGGCGGATGGAATATGGCCCGCGAGCGCTCGGTCATCGCAGCATCGTCGCCGATCCGGCGGATCCGGCTATGCGCGACCGGCTGAATGCCATGGTCAAAATGCGTGAGGCGTTCCGCCCGTTCGCGCCCGCCGTAACGCTCGGCGAAGTACACCGTTGGTTCGATGTTCCCGCCGCCACCGAACTGCCGTACATGATCGTCAATGTGGACGTTCGTGAGCCGTGTCGCTCCGTGCTCCCGGCCATCACCCATGTAAACGGCACCGCCCGTGTTCAAACCGTCGACCCGCGGGATAATTGCGAATTTCACGCTCTGCTATGCGCCGTCGGTAAGCTCTCGGGTCGGGCGATGGTGGTGAACACGAGTTTTAACGTCAAGGGCCAGCCGATCGTAAATACTCCGCGGGAAGCCATCGAGACCTACCTCAACACGGGAATCGACGCGCTCTTCCTGGAGGACGTGCTGGTCGTGCGCCGCGCGCCAACCGGGGAACGGGAGTCCGGTGCGAACGAATAGGATTCAAAAGGCCTGAAGCTATGGGATCTCAGCCAGTTCTCCAGTCATCCTCAGTAATTCGCCCGTTCCAGGAAGACGATATCGGGCAAACCGCCGAGTTGCATCGCTCCGTCTTCGCGACGGCGCCGGCGATGTCTCCCGGCCTCTTGGATCTCTACAACGCCTACTTTCGCGAGGTCTTTCTAAGCCACCCTCGCCAGCACGAAGACCTCCCTTCCCTGGTCTACGAGGAGGGGGGGAAGGTGATGGGGTTCGCCGGATCTGTGCCCCGGCCGATGCGCATCCGCGGCCGGCGCGTGCTGGCAAGGCTTACCTCTCAATTCGCGGTCGACCCGAGTCGCCGCGGAATGGCCGGAGTGAAAATTTTGCAGGCCATACTCAACGGCCCGCAGGACCTTACCGTAGCCGATGAGTCCAACACGCCCTCCCGTACGATCTGGGAAGCCGTTGGCGGTCACACGGCCCGGCTGCAGAGCTTCATTTGGGTTTATCCGTTTCGGCCGTGCAGCGTCGGTCTGTCGGTCATGGCCGGACGTGGCGGCGCGGCCGGCGCCCTGGCCGGCATTTCGGCTCCCGCCGCCCGATTTCTGGACTGGTTCACGGCGCGGACTGGCGTGAACCCTTTTGGGCCCGTCGAATCGCGCCTGGCCGGACACGAGATGGATTCCGAGACCCTTCTGGCCAGCCTTTCCACCGGTCTGGACCAGTCACTCCAGCCGGTTCACGATCGCCATTCGCTGGAGTGGGCGCTGGGGCGCGCCGCCCGGTTCCAGGGCCGTGGCACACTCCGGAAAGTGATCGTGAAATCGAAGAAACCGGAGACCGCCGGCTGGTATGTATCCTATTCGAACCCGGGCGGCGTGGAGGATGTGTTGCAGATCTCGGCCAAACCCGCCGCGGCCCGGGACGTTTTCGACCATCTGCTGCATGAGGCGCATCAGCGCGGGGCGATCGGGGTGAGAGGCCGCTTCGATCCGGTCTTTATGGAGAGCTACATGGAGAGGCGCTGTCTCATGCGTTGCGGGCCATGGGTGCTGGTGCACTCCCGGAATCCGGAACTGACGCGCGCTTTTCAGGACGGCGATGTGTTCTTTTCGCGATTAGAGGGCGAATGGTGCCTCCATTTCCGATGAAGCGAAGGCGAAGTTAGTTGCAGTCGAACCGCCGGCGAGCGATGCCGGCAGGCAGCTTGAGTGTCGTCCATGACCCATCCCAACCACACATCCACACCAGTTGTCGTTCTCCGCTCGATGCACCATGCAGGGCTGGCCCTCACGCGCAGCCTGGGGCGCTGGGGCGTTCCCGTATACAACGTAGACGCGGACGCGCACGCCCCGTCCTTCTCCTCCCGCTATTCCAAGGGCAAATTCGTGTGGGATTTGGAAGGTACCGGGGCTGAGGAGTCGGTGGCCCGCCTGCTCGATATCGGCCGCCAGCTTGGCCGCCGGGCCATCCTGATTCCCACCACCGATTCCATGGCAATTCTGGCTGCCGATCATGCCGAAGCCCTTCGCGAACGATTCCTTCTCCAGGACAACAGCGCCCGCCTGGTCCGCTCGCTCTATTGGAAGAAGGAAATGCATTTTCTCGCCCTGGGCGCGGGCGTGCCTTCGCCGGACCTGTTTCTGCCGCAATCCCGCCAGGACGTTCTCAATTACCTCGGCGGCGCGTCCTTTCCGGTGATGCTCAAGGCCAACGACGACCGAAGCCTGAGGCAGCGCGGGCTGCGTACGAAGGTCATCGTCAAGAGCCGGGCCGAGCTCCTCGACTGGTACGATCGCCTGGAGGATCCCGACTCCCCCAACCTGATGTTTCAGGAGTACATTCCGGGTGGCGCGGACACCATCTGGATGTTTAACGGTTATTTTGACGCGCAATCGGAATGCCGGTTCGGCGTCACCGGCCAAAAGCTGCGCCAGTGTCCCATCGACACCGGTCCCACCAGCCTGGGAATTGTGACGCCCAACCCCACCGTGGACCGGTTGACTCGCCAATTCATGAAAGCGATCGGCTATAAGGGCATTCTCGATATCGGCTATCGTTACGATGCGCGCGATGGGCAGTACAAAGTGCTGGATGCGAATCCGCGAATCGGCGCCACCTTCCGTCTCTTCGTGGGCGCCAAGGGGCTGGATGTCGCCCGGGCCCTGTATCTCGATCAGACGGGCCAGTCCGTGCCGGACGACACGGCGCAACCAGGCCGGAAGTGGATGGTGGAAGACAAAGACCTGAACGCCAGCCTGGGCTATTTTCGCGATCGCAGGCTTTCGCCGTGGGGCTGGTTGCGTTCCTACTCCGGAGTTCAGGAGACGTCGTTCGTCGCCTCCGATGACCCGCTGCCGCTGCTCGCGATGTTCCGGAGTGACATCGCCGAATTGCTGCGCCGGCTCAAGGTGTATTTCTCTCGTACCGCCGAACCCCAGCCGTCGGCATGGCTGAGGAACCGGCGGGCCAAGGATTGAGCGGCAGGCTATGCACTCAGGGCGAAAACTGGTGGAGCGGCTCGCGTTGGTGGAGAAGATCATTCGCGAAACGCCCGTGACTCCCTTGCGGGACGAGCGGATCGAGTTGTTCGCCAAGCTCGAGTACCTGAACGGCATCGGCAGCGTGAAGGACCGGCCGGCGTTCTGGATTCTCAAAGGCGCTATCCAGCGCGGCGAAGTGGGACCCGGCACTTCGGTCATCGAATCCTCCTCCGGCAATTTCGCCTGCGCGCTGGCTGCTTTCTGCAGGATGCTGGAATTAGACTTCATCCCGGTCATCGATCCCAACATTTCGCCTTATTACGAGTCGGTGCTGCGGAGTCAGTGCGCCCGCGTCGTGAAAGTGGAAGATCGGGACGATTCGGGTGGCTTCCTGAAGACCCGCCTGGAGACGGTCCAGGAATTGCTTAAAGAGATTCCCGATTCCTACTGGCCCAATCAATACGGAAATCCCGATGGCATGGCCGCCCACTATCGCCTGACCGGCGAGGAGATCGCGCGCAGCATGCCGCGTCTCGATTACATCTTCCTCGGCGTCAGCTCAGCCGGCACCGTGGCGGGCGTCTCCCAGCGGATCCGGGAGCGAATTCCGGCCGCGCGAATTATCGCCGTCGATGCCGAAGGATCCGTGATCTTCGGACAGCCGCCGCAAAGGCGCTGGATCCCCGGATTGGGATCGAGTATTACGCCACCGCTTCTGCGGCACGCCATCGTCGATGAAGTTGTGGTGGTTCGGGAAGTAGACACCATCGCAGCCTGTCACGAGTTGCTGGATCTTCACGGTCTATTCGTTGGGGGATCCACTGGGACCGTGTACAGCGCCATCCAGCGCTACTTCAGCCGGATGACGTTGAGAGTGCGGCCGCGTGTACTGTTCCTCTGCTGCGACCGCGGCACCGCCTACCTCCACAACATCTACGACCGCCGCTGGGCCGCGTGGCGCGCGCAGGAATCCGCCCCGTTGGCGTGCGCTGCCGGAGCCGATGTCTAACCTCGACTCACCTGCCGAATGGTCCGCCTCCGATTTTCGGTTGTGACGGCCGGCGCGAAATCGCAATCACTTGCGCCTGAATCTGTCGCGCCTGCTCTTACCTGATTCTCCCCCGTCCTCGTATTCTCAGCCTTCCTTGCCTTCCTTCCTGGCGTGGTTCCGCAGCCGCGCCGCCCTCCAAATCGAGATCCGGCTCTCCCTTATTAAAATTAAATCGGCGTTCTTGCAGCGCTCGGTGAATCGGCCGAAACTGACCGCCGCCGACCGACGCAGGGACTGGATTCGATGCAATCCACTTGGCCGTTGTCAGCCGCGGCAAGTGACGGCTCAAGCGCCAGTTTATAGTTAAGTTAAGGAACATGAACACCCGCAGAAGAGACTGGTTGGGAGCCGCCGCGCTCGGAGCCGGCATGTTGGTTAAGGGCGTCCGCGTGGCGCACGCGCGCGACCGGAAACCGAATTTCCTCTTCATCCTGGCCGACGATCATGCCGGTTACGTGCTGGGCGCGCAGGGCAACCGGCGCGCGGTCACGCCAAACCTGGACCGGCTGTCGTCGGAGGGCACACGCTTTGCGCGTCATCACTGCAATTCACCGGTGTGCACGCCGTCGCGGCAATCCATTCTCACCGGGCAATTGCCGCACGCGGCGGGTGTCACCCTGCTTTCGACGCCGCTCGATGACGCCCGGCCGACCATCGCCAGGACGCTCGGCGGGAATGGCTTTTCGACGGCGGTGATCGGCAAGATGCACTTCAACCGTCCCGGGCAGCCCGGGCTGCACGGCTTTCAGACCGCCTGGACGGAAGACGTGGCTCAGAAGCGATGGCTGGAGGCGGTGGGTCCGGCGCCGCCGCCGGGCGACATTCGCACCAAGCCTGAGTGGCGGCCGTTTCGCGACCCGGCGCGCATCTGGCTGAACTCGGAAAAGCTGCCGTTTCCGCGCCGCTACGAGCAGATGAAAAGCACGTGGGTAGCCGGCCAGGCTTCACGCTACCTGGAAGAACACAGAGACGAACAGTTCGCGCTCTGGGTGAGCTTTCAGGAGCCGCATTCCCCGTTCGATTTCCCGCTGGAATGGCGCGACAAGTTCCAGCCATCCGAGTTTCCGGCGCCGCTGGTGGGGCCGGAGGATGCGGGACAGATTCCGCTGATTTTCCGCGACTTGAGCCCCGCCGAAAAACAAGGCATCATCGCCGCTTACTACACGTCGGTTAACTATCTGGACCACAATGCCGGAATAGTGCTGGACAAACTGCGCCAGTTGAAGCTGGAAGAGGACACGCTGGTGGTTTACATGGCGGATCATGGATACAGCCTCGGCCAGCACGGACGTTTCGAGAAGCACTGCCTGTATGACCCGGCTCTTCAGGTTCCGCTGATCTTCCGATTCCCGGACCGAGTCTCTAAGGGTGTGGTCCACGAATTAACGGAGTCTGTGGACGTGCCCCACACCATCCTGGATTTGCTGGGAGCCGATCCCTTCCGGATTCAGCACGGACAGAGCTTGCGGCCCTACCTGGAGGGCAAGAGGCCTGCCAGACCGCGCACCTCGATCTTCACGGAGTACCTGGAGAACGAAGAGGCCGGGGTGCGGACGAGCCGCTGGAAGTATGCGCATTGCAGCGGCAAGCGGGAGCGGACCGATGGCTACAAGACGGATAACCCCACGCCGGGCCGGACCGTGCGGCTCTATGACCTGAAGGCCGACCCGGGTGAGTTTCACAGTGTGGCGGCCAGGCACCCGGAGGTGGTCGTCGAGCTTTCCAAACTGATGCTGGCGCGCTTCCGTGCGACACACCCGGAGGCGCAGTCGGAGCCCGCGGGGTTGAAGACGGCGGACGCCATCGAATGGTATCTACGACCTCGCGACGCGGTGGCAGGCGCCGGATAAGGGCTGAAAAACCGATTAGACGGGCGGAATGCCAATCCTCCGGTCGAACGAAGGCGTTGGCGCGAGTGGACCCCTATCCCGGGTCGCGATCACAACCGGTACAAATAAGGCTGTGACGCGAATCTCAGTTAGGCCCGATATAGCCACGGGAAGCCCTGCATGCAAGGTACGCGAATCCAGGTAGCGCAGATTCTTGACCTGATCGCCGCCGGAAAGAGTTTTCACGATGTCACCGTCGATTACTTCCCCGAACTTACGGGTGATGACGTCCGTGCTTGTCTTGAGTTCGCCCGCGATCTGGTTGAGAACGAAGACATCCATGTGGTTGAGGAAATGCCACGGGCCTGATTCTTGCCGATCACTGCGTTTACGGGACAACCATACGCCTTCTTCGTGGGGCTGGAGTTGGGGTGGTCTGTCTGAAGGACATTGCGAGGCAGGACACACCCGATGCCGAGGTACTGAGGCTTGCGGTCGAACGCTCAATGGTCCTGCTGACCAACGACAAGGATTTTTGTGACGTCCTTCGGTACCCGCCCGCGAGCCACGCTGGCGTCATCGTCCTGAAAATCAGGGCGGCTAACGAAACTGAAGTTCATAACGTCCCCCTTCGAATGCTGGTGGAGCACGGATTGGATTCGATGCAAGGCACTTTGGCCATTGTCAGCCGCGGCCTATGTGGATCGAAAGACGGTACACTAGTCGCAATCTACTATCGGAGGTCTGCGATGAAATACAAAGTCTGCGTCACGGTTCTGGTTCTGGCTCGCATGGCAGCATATGGCCAGCCGGGCGGGCCGCTGACGCCGCAAGCCGCGGCGGCGCGCAACGCCACCGAGAAGGAACTGCAATCCATCGCCATCGTCGATCGCAAGGTGATGGTGCCGATGCGCGACGGCAAGCGCATGGCGGCCGACATCTACCGGCCCAAAGACACATCCAAGAAGTACCCCGTCATTTTTGTCCGCACGCCGTACAACTTCAACTTCTGGGACGTCAAGAACGGCCTGCCGCGCGATATGACCGCGGAGTTGCAGGCCGTCAAGCGCGGGTACGCTTACGTGGAGATGAATGAGCGCGGCCACTTTTTCTCCGAGGGCGAGTACGACATTTTAGGTCCGCCGCTGACCGACGGCACCGACGCCATTTCCTGGATGGCCGCCCAGCCGTGGTCCAACACCAAGGTGGGCACCATCGGCTGCTCTTCTACGGCCGAATGGCAACTGGGCGTGGCGGCGCAGGGAAACCCGGCGTTCGCCGCCATGATCCCGCAAGGGTTCGGCGCCGGCGTGGGACGCGTGCAGCCTTACTACGAGCAGGGCAACTGGTATCGCGGTGGCGCGGTCCAGATGCTGTTCGTC
>Ga0210402_10001272_pt1 | contig 26148 bp, 22 predicted proteins | sample IncBWC7MmetaG_FD_161055 | JGI IMG/M metagenome (GOLD analysis project Ga0210402, IMG submission 161055) | Forest soil microbial communities from Barre Woods Harvard Forest LTER site, Petersham, Massachusetts, United States - Inc-BW-C-7-M | ecosystem: Environmental > Terrestrial > Soil >... | reverse complement strand
TTGCAATGAATCTCTTGCTGGTGGCTGCCCTGCCCATAGCGGCGAGTGCGCAGCAGATGGAAGCGCACATTAGAAACGTGACCGGGCACGCGGAGGCGGGCAAGGCACTCTATTACCGCTACTGCTGGGGTTGCCATGGAGCGCGTGGTAACGGGGACGGCGAGAATGCGCCCTACCTGAATATCCTGCCGCGTAACTTTGTGGCCGGGACATTCAAGTGCCGGTCCACGCCGACGGGGACGCTGCCGCTGGACCAGGACCTGTACAACTCGATCGAACGCGGATTCAACTTCACCAACATGCCGAGTTGGATCGCATTGACAGTGGAGGAACGCGCCAACCTGGTGGCGTTCATCAAGACGTTTTCACCGCGGTGGAAAACGGAAAAGTCGGGCGATCCGATTCAAGTTCCACCGGAACCCGCGTTGACGGTAGCCAGCATCCAGCACGGGAAGGAACTTTTCCAAAAGCTGGAATGCTGGAAGTGCCATGGCAACGAAGGGCGAGGCGACGGGCCTTCGGCCTCCACTCTGACCGACAGCAACGACCAGCCAATCCGGCCGTACAACTTCACTTCGGATAACCGTTCGAAGTGCGGACACACGAACCAGGATCTTTACAAGATTTTCATGACCGGCCTGGACGGCACGCCGATGCCTTCGTTCGCGGACGTGATCAAGCCGGAAGATGCGTGGGACCTGGTGCACTTTTTGCGCACCCTGCAATACAACAACAAAAGCCCCGAGCTGACCTTGTGGCTGAGCACCAAGGAAGGCGCTGCAATCGTTAACGCTCAGAAAGTAGCAAACACGAACACCGGATCGGGAGTGAATCCTTAGCCGGTTGGAGTTTCAGATCTAGAGGGAGGTCCGGAATGAGTATGAAACACGCGATTATGGCGGGACTGTTCACGCTTACAGCTTCGGCTGTGGCGTTGGCTGGACCTGCCGGCGGAACTGTCAGCGGGAAAGTGACCTACGAGGGTACGCCAGCCAAAATGAAGCCGATTGATATGTCGAAAGAGCCGTCTTGCCAAAAAATGTACACCACACCGCCGGTGGTCGAGACCGTCGTGACTGGTTCGGGAAACAGCCTTCAGGATGTGGTCGTGTACATTTCGGCTGGAGTCCCCGACGATCCAGCGCCGTCGAACGCGGCGGTGTTCACTCAGAAGGGCTGCCGATACATTCCGCACGTCCTTGCGTTCCAAGTCAATCAGGAACTCAAGATCGTGAATGAGGATCAAACCTCGCACAACATTCACCCCCTGCCGAAGCTGAACCGTGAGTGGAACAAGTCGCAGCCGCCGGGAACGCCGGCAATCAGCGAGAAGTATGACAAAGCGGAGTTTATTCCTGTGAAGTGCAACGTGCATCCGTGGATGCACGGAAACTTCGCGGTGCTGAAGAACTCCCATTACGCCATAACCGGGGACGGCGGGGCGTTTAGCCTGGCAAATCTGCCTCCTGGGAAGTACACGATCACCGCATGGCAGGAATCCTACGGCGATCAATCGCAAGAAGTGACCATCAGTGGCAGCGAAACCAAGACCGTTAATTTCGTCTTCAAAGCCAAGCCCTATTGATCCAGGGCTTGGCAGTTCATCTTCGATGGTTAGCGGCATCGGGCAAGTGCACCCAATACAATGCATCGCCCTTCAAACGGGCGAAGGCGAGGAACTATGGGCAAATTTTTTGCGATAACTATCCTTGTGATCGCGATCTTATCGGCAATCCCGATTGTGATGCATACCTGGGAAGCGCCCGCGGACATTTCGACTCATGGACATTTGATTGACGAGCAGATGTCAGAAACCATGGCGGAAGCGGGAATCTCTTTTCTCGCCGCGCAACTCCTGCTGGCATTTTTCGTCTGGCAGTTTTCAAACCGCGGCACGGAGACAAAGCTCAAGAGTTTTCCAGGCGGCGCCAAGGCCCTGGTGATCGCCGCCCTGCTGGTGGTGGGAGTGGAAGTTCTAGCCCTGGGGGTTTTCGGTGTGAAGGCATGGGCCGACGTGTACCTCATTCCGCCCTCGGCGAACGCCATGCCAATCCAGGTTCAGGCCGGACAATTCGCTTTTTATTTTCGCTACCCCGGTCCGGATGGAAAGTTTGGCCCCCTTCACCCGGAACGAATCAACGAGGGTTCTCAGGAATTCTTCGGGCTCGACAAGGAACATGATGTGGACTCGCGGGACGACATCGTGACTGCCGAGATGGCTGTCCCGGTGAACAAAGAAGTCCATTTGCTTATGCATGCCAAGGACGTCGGCCACTCTTTTTTTGTGCGCGAGTTGCGGGTTCAGCAGGACTTTGTGCCCGGGCTGGATGTTTCCCTCCACTTCACCGCGACGAAAATCGGCAGATACGAAATTGTCTGCACCCAGCTTTGCGGCTTGGGACATTACAACATGAAAGCGTATCTCGACGTGCTGTCCCAGGACGATTTCAACGAGTGGATGAAGAAAGAAACGGCGATGCAGTAGCTCTTCCCACCGCATTCGCGCGGCGGTTGAAGAATCTTTATTCGAGGTGAGCCTAGATGCACGACACGTCAGCCCAAGCGGTCCAGCACCACGCTCCGACAAGTTTTATCCGGAAACACGTGTTCAGCCTGGACCATAAAGTGATCGGCAAGCAGTATTACGCACTGGCATTGGCCGCCGCTCTTATCGGCATGGTGCTTTCCTGGATAATGCGCATTCACCTGGGATGGACCAATGCAGCGATTCCTGGACTCCATGCGCTGTCCCCCAACGGGGCCCCGGGCGGGGTGCTCACTCCGGAATATTATCTGCAGTTGATGACCATGCACGGCACGATCATGGTCTTTTTCGTATTGACGACCGCGCCTTTCGCCGCGTTCGGGAATTACTTCCTGCCGATTCAAGTTGGCGCGGAGGACATGCCGTTCCCGCGGTTCAACATGATGTCGTTCTGGGTCACATTTATTGCATTCCTCGTACTGGTCGCTTCCTTCTTCCTGGGTGACGGCCCGACCCTCGGTGGCTGGACACAATACGCTCCACTGAATGCGATTGGTTCATCGTCAGGTCCGGGCCAGGGATTGGGCGTGGTCTTATGGATGACTTCGATCGCGCTGTTTTGCATCGGCCAGTTGCTCGGCTCATTAAACTTTATCAGCACAACGCTTGATCTCCGGGTCAAGGGGATGAGCCTCATGCGGCTGCCGCTCAGCGCGTGGGCATGGTTCATTACCTCCTGCATGGGCCTGACCGCATTTTCCGTCCTAATGCCCGCTTGCATCCTGGTGATTCTGGATCACCTCGCGGGGACGAGTTTCTTTGTTGCGTCGGGGCTGGTCCTCAACGATCAAGTGATCCCGCACTCGGGCGGATCGACGTTGCTGTGGCAGCATCTGTTCTGGTTCTTCGGGCATCCCGAGGTGTACATCGCCATTGTTCCCGGGATCGGAATTGTTTCCCACATCCTCCTGGCAAATATGCGCAAGCCGATGCTCAGCCAGAGAGTGCTCATTTATTGCATGGGAGCGCTTGCCGTCCTCAGCTATATGGTCTACGGCCACCATATGTTTGTCAGCGGGATGAATCCGGTCTCGGCGCTGGCATTTTCGTTCCCGACGCTGGTGATTACGATCCCGGCCACCATTACAGTGTTGATCTGGGTATTCAGCCTCTATGGTTCCCGGTTGCGTATCAACTCGGCGTCCCTGTTTGCCCTAGGCTTTATTTCGATGTTTGTGAGCGGCGGCGTCAGTGGATTTTTTCTGGCTCAGCCGTCGATCGACATCATGCTTCATGCGACGTACTTCGTGGTGGGGCATTTCCACATGGTGATGGGCGTCGCCGCCATGTTCGGAATTTTCGCGGGAACTTATTTCTGGTTTCCCAAGATGAGCGGGCGAATGATGAACGAGACTTTGGGTAAGGTTCATTTCTGGCTCAGCTTTGCGGGGACCTACTGCATCTTCATGCCCTTCCATTATCTGGGATTGGTCGGGAATATCCGCCGATACTCGACATTCGTGGACGACTTTCTTCAGCCGCTAATTCCGGTGCACCGTTTGATCACCGTTGCCGCGCTCATCACAGGCGCGGCCCAGCTCGTTTTTGTCTACAACCTGATTCACAGCAGGTTCTGGGGAAAGCCGGCACCGGATAACCCGTGGGAGGCTACCTCGCTGGAATGGAGCACTGCGACGCCGCCACCCTGGGACAATTTTGGAGGCAAACATCCGGTGGTTTACCACGACCCGTATCAATACGGTGTACAGAGTTCGGTTGGAGACTACGTGATGCAGGCTTCGCCGGAGCAGGTCAAAACCGACCACGAAGAGAAATAGTTGACGGATCGGCGCGCGAGAGCGTTGGCAAAGAGGAGTTCAGCAGCTTATGGCAACTACGGTTCATGAACCATCGCGTTTGGATCCAAGCCGTGCACCCGATCATGGGAACGGCGGCGGGGGGAACCTAGTCCCCGCGGATAGTGACCGGCGTTTGGCGCTGGACTATTCGCCGCCACCGTCCTCGACTGCCATCTGGGTAGTGCTTTTCGCCATTACGATGATGTTTGCGGCGTTTACCAGCGCTCTGGTCGTTCGCAAAGGTGGATCGGGAGACTGGCGCAGCTTTAAGTTGCCGTCGATCCTCTTCTTTAACACCCTTGTGCTGTTCGCGAGCAGCATTACTTTGGAAGTCTCGCGCCGGCGCATCGCGCTATTCATGGGCAAGGTTCAGGAACAAGTAGAGAGCCCAACGCGCTGGCTCTACGTGACCTTGTGTCTCGGCGTACTCTTTGTGGCTGGTCAATACGTTGCGTGGTCGCAACTTAGGGGCGAGGGGCTTTATCTGGCTACCAATCCAAGCAGTTCTTTTTTCTATGTGCTGACGGTCACCCACGCATTGCATGTGCTGGGGGGCCTCGGCGGGCTGATCTATGCGATTCGCAAGCTGGGTAAGTCATCGCTGCGACGGAGTACGCTGGAGGCGGCGGCGCGTTACTGGCATTTCATGGACCTGCTTTGGCTGTACCTGCTTTTGCTGCTTTGGGTGAAGCTGTAGACGATTCCACAATTAGGAGGCACCGTGAGCCAAGCGGATTCGACCCTGGAAGGACACGCGACAGAACTGTCGGCAGGACCGGCGTTCTCGATCCCTACAAAAAAGCTGGCGATGTGGCTTTTCATTATTGCCGACACCATGACTTTTGCCGCGTGCCTGGTGGCCTACGGATTCTTGCGCAATGGGTCGGCGGACTGGCCCCGGCCGTTCCACAGCATCACAAACGTCGCGCTGATGACGTTCATCCTTTTGACCAGCAGCTTGACGATGCTGATTGGATTGCGGGCGGCGCGGGCGGGAGACAAAGCCGGGGCTTTCCGCTGGACAATGATTACCGCGGTCCTGGGTATTCTCTTCGCGCTGCTGCACGCTCGCGAATGGCTAGGACTTATTCATGAGGGGATGACGCTTCTCAAGAATCCCTGGGGAAATGGACTGTTCGGGGCGTCCTTTTTCAGCGTCACGGGTTTGCATCTTACGCACGTTACCGGCGGTGTGATTGCTCTGCTTGTTGTGGGTGTACGCTACCGGGGCGGCCGTTACAATGCGGATGACATCGAGGTTTTGGGGCTTTACTGGCACTTCGTGGATCTGGTTTGGATGTTTGTTGTGCCGTTGGTTTACCTGTTGAATCTCGCTCACTAGATACCAGCAAACTCGAGACCAGGGCATGGAGGAAGAACCTATGACGACAGCGGAATCAAGCAAGAGCGCGGGGATGGGCAAGGATCTGGTGGTGTATCTCTGCCTTTTGGCATTGGCAGGTATGCAATTTGCGATTGCCTTTCAGAATATCGACACCTCGCAAATGTTGGTGCGCATGCTGGCGGTTGCGATCGTTGAAGCGGGGCTGGCCGTCCTGTTCTTCATGCATCTTTGGACGGAAAAGCGGGGATTCGCTATGTTTGTCCTGGTGTTCACGATATTTGTGCTGTTGACGATGCAGTATGGATGGACAGACAGCACGCGCATGGTGGTCGGTGCCCCGTTCGCGAAATGATGAGTGAATGGAAAGTATTGATGGGGCTGTGAGAGGCCAACGATGTTTTCAAGAATAATGGTTGCTCGGCCGTTCATTTTGATTGGTGTGGCGTTGATTGGACTGCTCATGCTCGCCGCTCCCCGCCCGGCAGCTGCGCAGAGTTGCGCACTCTGCTACACCCAGGCGGCCTCCTCCGGGAGCCGAATGATTCAGGCCCTGAAGAGCGGCATTCTGATTCTCATCGCACCTCCAACGCTCCTTTCGGTTGCCATGATTTTTGTCTTATACCACAAGCGCTATCAGGTCAGAGCGGCCGATGATGACGCGCCCAAGGCTGACAGCTGGTAGCTGGAGCGAATAACCACCTACGCAGATACTCCCGGAACCTTAAACCTCGCTTGAATCGTTGACTTGTTCTGCGGTGCCTCATAGCATACCGCTCGATGAAAGAACATTCGAAGAAGCACAAAATGCCGCATCCGGCGCCACTGGACGCTCTGGAGCATGCGCGTCCGGGCGGAATTGCCACGTTTATGCGCTTGCCGCACATCACCGACCCGGAGGAGCTGGATATCGCGCTAGTGGGGATTCCGTTCGACGGCGGAACGACGTACCGGGCGGGAGCGAGGTTTGGGCCGAGGCAGGTGCGCGATCAATCGGTGCTAATCCGTCCGTGGAATCCGGTGCTGCAGATCAATCCGTTTGCGAAGTACCGCATCGCGGACTTTGGTGATTTTCCCGTGAATCCGCTGTCTATCGAGGACACCTTTCGGCGCGTCGAGGAACACCTGGAACCGCTGATAGAGGCGAGTACGCGGTGCGCGGCTGTCGGAGGGGATCATTCGTTGAGTTTGCCGCTGTTGCGGGCCACGGCCAAGAAATATGGGCCGGTGGCGGTGATTCAGCTTGATGCGCACAACGATCTTTGGGACGAATACTTCGGCTGCAAGCTTTCGCATGGCACGCCGTTTCGCCGGGCGATTGAAGAGGGACTGATCCGCGAGCATAGTTTTCTGCAGGTGGGCTTGCGAGGGCAAGTCTACGGCGCGGACGATTTTGATTTTGCCCGGAAACATAAGGTGAGCATGATCACCGCGGAGGAGTTTCACGAGGGTGGAATTAAGAGCTTCAAAGAGCACCTGCATGGATTTCGCGGTAAACCGGTGTACATCACGCTGGACATTGATTGTGTGGACCCCGCGTATGCGCCGGGAACCGGGACGCCGCAGGTTGGCGGATTTACCAGCGCGCAGATGCTGGAGCTGATACGGGCGCTGCGTGGATTGAAGATTGTCGGGTGCGACCTGGTGGAAGTTTCACCGCCGTACGACAACGGCGGAATCACTTCTCTCTTGGCTGCGAATCTCCTTTACGAACTGTTGTGCGTGTTTTAGATGGGCGCCCTCGCTCGAAAGCTGAGCCTGTGGAATTATTTCGCGCTGGGCTTCGGCACGATGATCGGCACGGGTTGGGTCATCCTGATGGACGACTGGCTTGGCCGGGGCGGGCCGCTGGGAGCGATGATTGCGTTCCTGCTTGGCGGGATTTTGCTTTTGCCCATCGGGTATGTGTACGGCCAGTGGGTGCGGCGATTGCCGGACGCGGCGGGCGAGGCAGCGTACACCGCCCAGGTGTTTTCGCCATTTGTGAGCTACCTGACGGGCTGGATGATGCTGCTCGCGTATTTCATCGTCTGCCCGTGGGAAGCGGTGGCGCTGGGGAAGTTGGCGGCATACATTTTTCCTCAACTTGACGCGATGGAGCTTTATCGCGTGACGGGGCAGCCGGTGTTTTTGCCGCGGCTGCTCGTCGGGATCGGGCTGACGGCGTTTCTCTCCTACCTTAATTACCGTGGGATTCGGGCTAGCGCGGTGTTTCAGAATTGGGCTACCTCTTCGGTGCTTGCGGTGTTCGCTTTGCTGGTCCTTATCAGCGCGCATGGAGGCGCCCCGGCAAATATCAAACCGATGTTCAGCCATACGCCGTTGGTGTCGATTTTATTGGCGCTGCAGATTGTGCCGTATTTTGTGACTGGGTTTGAGTCGGTGCCCAAGGTGGCCGAAGAGGCGCATCCTGGGTTTCCACCGGGGAATTTTTTCAAAGCCATCGCGATGGCTCTGCTGGTGGGCGCGGGATTTTACGTGCTGGCGGTCGGCGCGGTTTCCTACATTGCGCCGTGGCAGGGATTACTGGGCAAAAGATTCGCTACCGCGATTGCGTTTGAGCAGGGAACCCACTCGGTGTGGCTGGTGCGGCTGATTTTGGGGATTGCGCTGGTGGCGTTGTTTCAGGTGTTTAACGGAAATTTTGTGGCGGCTTCGCGGTTGCTGTTTGCCTATGGGCGGCGGGGAACGATTGCGCCGGCGTTTGCAAAGATCCATCCGGTGAATCTGACGCCGACGGTGGCGATCTTAACCGTGGCTGCTGGAACGCTGATTGGGTTGTTGCTGGGAGATTCGTTGCTGGTGCCGGTGACGGAAGTCGGATCCATGGCGGCGGCGCTCGGATGGTTTGCGGCTTGTATTTCTTTTTTCTTTGTTGAGTCCCGTGCCGGATTGCGCGCCATTGCGATGTTGGGGATGACCATTTCCGCGCTGTTGATCCTGATGAAACTGGTGCCGGCGGTGCCGGGGCACTTCAGCGGGGCGGAGTGGATCGCGCTAGGCGTGTGGCTGGCGATTGGCTTGCTGCTGCATCGCCGGCCGAAAACGGCCGGGTGAAGCGCGTCGTGTATACTTTCGAAGACGCCTTTGCGGCGCACTTCGAATGATTCCTTACCTTCATCTTGGTCCATTACAACTTCCAACATTTGGTTTGATGGTCGCGTTGGCATTGATTACCGCCGCATACGTGCTGCAGGCGGATTTCGACCGGCGCGGCCTGAACGCCGACGCCTTTACGATGATCACGATCGCCGGGCTGGCGGGAATACTTGGTGCGAAACTGTACCACCTGCTGGAGACGCCGGCGGAATTTTTTGCCAATCCACTACCTTTGTTATTGAGCCGGTATGGATTCGCCTGGTTTGGCGGATTCCTGGGCGGATTTGGAGCTATGCTGGCCATGGGGCGGCTGGCGAAGCTGCCTTTGTGGAAATTTCTGGATGCATGCTCGCCCGCTGCCGCGTTTGGCTACGCGATTGGGCGGATAGGCTGCTTTCTTTCGGGCGATGGAGATTATGGCAAGCCGACGTCGCTGCCGTGGGGGATGAGTTTCCCGAATGGAGTGGTGCCGACGCTGGAGCGCGTGCATCCTGCACCTTTATATGAGTTGCTGATCTGGAGCGCGATCGGATGGCTATTGTGGCGATTGGGGGCGCGGCGCTTAAAGAGCCCAACGCGCGCGGGCGAGCTTTTCTGCTATTACCTGATTCTCACGGGAACGGCGCGGTTCCTGGTGGAGTTTATTCGAATCAATCCGCCGTGGATTCTTGGGCTTTCCAACGCCCAGGTTGCCAGTGCGATTTCAGTCTTCGGCGGCCTGATTCTCTTGGTCGTCCTCAAACGATCTTCTACGACGAATTCCTGAGTACAGAAGTAAACCTCGTTGTGACCGATTCACTTTAGGCGAGCGGCATCCCATGCCAGCTTGTAGTAGCGCTGCTTGGACTTGATGCGCTCGGAAGCGGTGAGTCGCGCGAAGAGCGAATACAATATCCATTTGCGGAAAATGCGGGCGCGATCCAGGAAATAGATCACCCTGGCATGAGGCGGTCTATAAAACTTCGTCAGGTAAAGATTCCGGCTTTCGTAGAATGCCGCGATGGAATTTGCGGAGCCCGACTTGCCCCCGAGATGGATGATGGTCGCCTCAGGAACGATGAAGCACCGCACGCCGTTATTCTTCAACATGTGAGCCAGCGCGGTATCCTCGTAAAAAAAGAAGAAGTCCTCGTCAAAGAGCGCAGGTGATGGAATCATGGATCTTCGCACCAGAAAAAAAGCGCCCATCACGCCATCGACGTTCAGCGGGGCGGTGGCTCGCGCGATTCTCCGCTTCTCGTAACTTGCCAGAAGCTTCGCAAACCAGCTGGCATAATTTGCAAAAAGAGAAGCTTTGAACACCATCCCCTGGTTGCGCCCGTCTTCATAGGTGATGCGGGGCGCGCTGACCCCGACATCGGGGCGCTCTTCCAGGAAGCGCCAGAGGCTGACCAGCGCGTCTTGGTTCAGGATAACGTCCGTGTTCGTTACGCAGACGTATTTGCTGGTAGTGGCGGCAATTCCTCGATTGATGCCACGCCCGTAACCGAGATTCTCGCCAGTTTGGAGGTATTTTAGTTCCGCGCGAGATTGCAGGAATTCCTGGGAGCCATCCCGGGAATTATTGTCGACCACAGTGAAGCTGAACGTGAACGGAACGTCCACGCCGCTGAAGAAATTGGCCAGGTGCTTAACGCAGTCCAGCGTGTTGTAGTTGACGGTTATGAACGCAATGTCTACCGGCATGGAGGTCGGGACGCCCGCGGCCACCTGAAGGTGGTCGCTACGCAGTTACTCGAGCATTTGGCGGAGGACGTATTGGAGAATGCCCCCGTGCTGGTAGTAGGAGACTTCTTCGGGAGTGTCCACGCGGGCCATCGCAGTAACTGTTTTGACCGTGCCACCGGGAGCTTTGGCTCTCACGGTGACTTGCTTTCGCGGAGTCAGGGAAGCGACTCCCTCGACGTCAAAAACTTCGTGGCCGGTCAGGCCAAGGGACTCGCGATTTTCGCCGGGCTTGAATTCGAGCGGCAGGACGCCCATGCCAACCAGATTGCTGCGGTGAATCCGCTCGTAACTTTCGGCCAGGACGGCGCGGACGCCGAGGAGGCGAGTGCCTTTGGCAGCCCAGTCGCGCGAAGAGCCGGAGCCGTACTCTTTTCCGGCGATCACAAAGAGGGGTACGCCTTCTTCGCGGTATTTCACAGCCGCATCGTAGATAAACATTTTTTCACCGTCGGGCAAGTGGAGCGTCCAGCTGCCTTCCGTGCCGGGAGCGAGTTGATTGCGCAGGCGGATGTTGGCGAAGGTGCCGCGCATCATCACTTCATGATTGCCGCGGCGCGCGCCATAGGAATTGAATTCGTGCGGCTTCACGCCTTTGGCGACAAGATATTTTCCGGCGGGCGAATCAACGGCGATTGAGCCGGCGGGAGAGATGTGATCCGTGGTGACGCTGTCGCTGAGCACGGCCAAGACGCGGGCGCCTCGGATGTCGGCCAGCGGCCCGGGCGACTTGGGCATGTTCTCGAAATACGGCGGCAGCTTTATATAGGTGGAGTTCTCTTCCCACTTGTAGAGGTCGCCTTCGGGTACGGGCATCGCTTTCCAGCGGGCGTCGCCTTCGAAGACTTCGCTGTATTGCTTGCGATATTGCTCGGTGGAGACGGCTGCGCGAACCGTGGATTCGACTTCCTGTGGCGTGGGCCAGATTTCGCGTAGATAGACAGGTTTGCCGCCCTTGTCGGTACCGAGCGGTTCGGTCGTGAGATCGAGGTCCATGCGGCCGGCGAGCGCATAAGCGACGACGAGCGGAGGCGAAGCGAGATAGTTGGCGCGCACGAGGGGGTGGATGCGGCCCTCGAAATTGCGATTGCCGCTTAATACTGCGACTGCCAGAAGATTATTGTCCCTGATTGCCGCGCCGATGGAATCGGGCAGCGGGCCGCTGTTGCCGATACAGGTGGTGCAGCCGTAGCCGACCAGATTAAATTTCAGTTTGTCGAGATATTGCGTGAGGCCAGCGGCAAGCAAGTAGTCGGTTACGACCTTTGAGCCGGGGGCCAGGCTGGTTTTCACCCAGGGCTTGACGTCGAGGCCGCGTTCGACGGCTTTCTTGGCAAGGAGTCCCGCGCCGAGCATCAGGGATGGATTCGACGTGTTGGTGCAACTGGTGATGGCTGCGATCACGACTGCGCCGCTCGAGAGGTCGAATGTGTCGCCGTTGTTTTTGACGTGAACGTGCTTTGCGGATGCGCCTTCGACGACTTTGACGAACGAGGCTTTTGCATTTTTGAGCGCAACGCGATCCTGTGGGCGTTTGGGTCCGGCGACGGTCGGCTCGACACTGGCGAGATCGAGTTCCAGCTTGTCGCTGAACGCAGGCTCCGGAGTGGTGTCGGCGCGGAAGAGCATCTGCTCTTTGCAGTAGGCTTCGACGAGAGCGATCTGCTCGTGAGTGCGCGAGGTAAAGTGGAGATAGGCGAGCGTCTCGCTATCTACCGGGAAGAATCCCATGGTGGCGCCGTATTCGGGGGCCATGTTGGCGATGGTGGCCCGGTCAGGCACGCCCAGTGTGGAAAGTCCGGAGCCGTAAAACTCCACGAATTTGCCGACGACGCCTTTTTTGCGCAGCATTTCCGTGACGGTAAGGACAAGATCCGTGGCGGTGGTGCCTTCGGGCAAACGGCCGTACAGCTTGAAGCCGACAACTTCCGGCACCAGCATCGAGAGTGGCTGGCCAAGCATTGCCGCTTCTGCTTCGATGCCGCCGACGCCCCAGCCAAAGACGCCGAGGGAATTGACCATTGTGGTGTGTGAATCAGTGCCCACGAGCGAATCGGGATAAGCTTCCACTCGATTCCCGTTGGGCATGGCACAGACAACGCGCGCAAGATACTCGATGTTTACCTGGTGACAGATGCCGGTATCCGGTGGAACCACTTTGAAATTTCGGAAAGATTTTGCGCCCCACCGAAGGAATGCATAGCGTTCGATGTTTCTCTGAAATTCGAGTTCCGCATTCAAGGCGAACGCGTTGGCGCTGCCAAAACTGTCTACCTGCACTGAGTGGTCAATGACGAGTTCGGCAGGGAAGAGCGGATTAATGCGCTTGGGATTGCCACCCATTTTCTGAACAGCTTCGCGCATGGCGGCGAGATCGACCACCGCGGGTACGCCGGTAAAATCCTGGAGAAGGACGCGAGCTGGCATGAACGCAATTTCTTTTTGCGCGCCGTTGGGAGTCCACTTGGCAAGGGCGGCGATGTCGTCTTTGCGGACGAAGTGTCCGTCTTCACAGCGGAGAAGGTTTTCGAGGAGGATGCGCAAAGAGAAGGGAAGTTTGGCGAGGTGGCTGATTCCCTTCGTTTCGAGGGTTTCCAGGCGGTGAATTTCGAAGGATTGCGCGCCAACATTCAGTTTGTCCCGTGTACCGAAGGAATTGGCAGCGGAGATCGTCATACCGGAGGTCCTTTCGAGTTGGCTAGAGCCTTCTATGATAACCGAAATCGCGGGCTGGCGCGGAGAGGCTATAATGAGGCGTTGTGAAGATTCTGCTGATATCGACGTATGAGTTGGGACGGCAGCCGTTCGGGCTGGCTTCGCCGGCGGCGTGGCTACGGAAGCGCGGGCACACGGTGACGTGCCTTGATCTATCGCGGCAGACGCTGGGCGAACAGGTGGTGCGGGAAGCGGGGCTGATTGCGTTTTACGTGCCGATGCATACAGCAACGCGTCTGACGCTGGAATTGCTCGAGCCGATTCGAAGGAGCAATCCCACGGCACATCTCTGTGCGTATGGATTGTACGCGCCGCTAGCCGAGGAAAGTTTGCATGCCGCGGGCGTAGAGAGTTTGTTTGGCGGGGAGTTTGAGCAGGCGCTGGTGGATCTGACGGAGCACCTTTCCGGGCTGTCCGCGTTTCCGCAGATTCGTCCGCTTGATTCGAATGTTTCGCTGGCGCGGCTTCGGTTTATGACGCCGGATCGCTCGGATCTTCCCGCGCTCAAGAATTATGCGCATCTGGTGATGCCGGAGGGCGAACACCGGCTCGTGGGATACACCGAAGCTTCGCGCGGGTGCAAGCACTTGTGCCGGCACTGCCCGATTGTGCCGGTCTACAACGGTGTATTCCGGATTGTGGATCGGGAAGTAGTTCTCTCGGATATACGCCAGCAGGTGAAGGCCGGCGCGCAACATATTACGTTTGGCGATCCAGACTTTTTCAACGGGGTGGGCCATGCCGTGCCACTGGTGGAGGCACTACACCGGGAATTCCCCGCGCTTAACTATGACGTAACAATTAAGATAGAGCATCTTCGAGAGAATACGGAACTGCTGAAGACGCTGCGCGACACAGGCTGCCTGTTTATCGTTTCGGCTGTGGAATCGCTCAACGACGCGATTCTCGGAAAGTTGCAAAAGGGCCATAGCCGCGAGGATTTTTTCAAAGTGGTGGAAGCGTGCCGGCGAGTGGAAATCGCACTACAGCCGACGTTCGTGCCGTTCACGCCCTGGACTACATACGAAAATTATCTGGACCTGCTGGAACAATTGCGCCGGTTGGATTTGATCGGGGCGGTGGCGCCGATCCAGCTGGCGATTCGATTGTTGGTAACCGCGGGCTCGCGACTCTTGGACCTCGAAGAAGTGCGCGGCAGGGTTGGTCCGTTTGATGCGAAATCGCTGATCTATCCGTGGGAGCATCGCGTTCCGGGAATTGACAGATTGTGCGAAGAACTGCAAGACACCGTGGCAGCTGCCGAAAAATTAAAAGAGAGCCGCGCTGCGATCTTCGAAAAGATCTGGCGCGCGGCGAATCGCACTGCTGACAGGCACATCGAAGAGAAAAATCTGCCAATGCCCAGCGTGACGATGGGCGTGCCGTACTTGAACGAGCCCTGGTACTGTTGAGCGGAGCCCACGCGGGACCAGTTGGTCCCCATCGCAAGAGTCAAGGAAGCCGTCAGGCAGGCGGAATCTTTTCTATGAAAGTTGCGGAATGAACTCGCCAAACGTGAAGCCAAGAATTCTTTTGTTCACGGCGAAGCTGGGCTATCAGACGCGCGCCTTTGACGCAGCCGCGAAAAAGCTTGGTGTGGAACTGGTGTTTGTCACCGACCGCTGCCACCGGTTGGACGATCCCTGGCACGACCGCGCGACACCGGTGCGATTTGAAGCGCCGGAAGAAGCGGCATATGCCGTGACGGAGGCACTGTCCGGGCAGCATGTGGACGGCGTGCTGGCGTTGGGTGACCGGCCAACGCTCGCCGCGGCGTATGTCGCGAGGGGATTAGGAGTCCTACACAATCATCCGGCGAGTGTGGAAGCGTGCCGGAGCAAGTTGCGCTTGCGGGAAGTTTTTCGCGATGCCGGCCTGCCGACGCCGTGGTTTCGAAGCGTGCCGCTGCAGGCGATTCCAGAGCCTGCGCTGATGGGCATCACTTATCCCTGCGTGTTGAAACCGATCTCGCTGTCGGCGAGCCAGGGAGTAGTTCGCGTCAACAACCGGGAAGCGTTTCTTGCGGGCGCTGGCCGATTGAAGCGGTTGCTGGAGTCGGTGGAAATTCAAGCGGCGCGGGAACCGAACCTGGACCGGATGCTCGTGGAAGAATATTTGCCGGGCAGCGAAGTGGCGGTGGAGGGATTGCTGACGGACGGAGAATTGCGGGTGCTGGCAATTCTCGACAAGCCGGATCCCCTGGAAGGGCCGTATTTTGAAGAGACAATTTACGTCACGCCTTCACGTTTTTCCGAGGCAGAACAAGAATCGATCAAGAAAAGTTTTGTGAACGCGACGCGAGCGCTTGGACTGGCGAACGGACCGGTACACGGAGAATTTCGGCTGAACGAACACGGAGTGTGGCCGATTGAGGTTGCGGCGCGGCCGATCGGAGGGCTTTGCGCGCGGGCACTGAGATTTCAACTGGAGAATGAACCGGCGCCGATCGGGTTGGAGGAGTTGTTGCTGCGGCATGCGTTGAATCTGCCCGGAAAGGATGCGCCGCGGGAAACGGCGGCGTCTGGCGTCCTGATGATTCCTGTTCCGACAAGCGGAATCCTCGAGAAGGTCGAGGGAGCAGAGGAGGCGCGACGCGTACCCGGTGTAACGGAGTTAGAGATTACCGCGCGATGGCGCGATTACATTGCCGCTTGGCCGGAAGGATCGAGCTATCTAGGTTTTCTGTTTGCGAGGGGTGAAACTCCCGCCGAGGTCGAGAACGCACTTCGCGAAGGCCATACAAGATTGAGCTTCAGGCTTACGCCGCGACTTCCGGTGGAACACCCTGTAACGGGAAAGGTGTAATTTCAGCTCTTGGCTTTGGGGGGAACGTAGCCCTCGGGAAGCTTCGCGCCTTCTCCGAAGAAAAATTGTTCCATCTGCTCTTCCATGATTTTCTGGGAATTGGGGTCGATTGGGTTCAGGCGATATTCGTTCATCAGCATTTTGGAATACTCGACCCACAGCTTCCAGGCTTCTTTGGAGACACTTTCGTAGACGCGCTTGCCGATTTCGCCCCGCCAGGGCACGCGGTCCAGTCCCGGCATGTCTTTGTCAAATTTCACGCAATGAACCATGCGTGTGCCGGGCTTGACGGGCTCGCTAGGAGCGGGCGTCGGTCCGCAAGAGTCATCTGCCATGGTGGTTTCCCCCGAAAGAGCTATTGTCCGTCAGCCCGTATGTTGTTGCAAGTTCGAGGCAAGGCGTATTCCGAAGTCAGCTCGCGGGGTTCAAATCGGGCGGCATGGAGTTCCGCGTGACCACGCCCTCAACGGTTTTTTTTAACTTTCCTCCGTACCTTTCATCTGATATTTCTCAAGGGCTTTCTGGGAGGCGCAATCTTGGCAATCATCACAACGGTCTTTTGGGACATCGGCGGTGTGGTTTTGACGAACGGGTGGGACCACGATTCCCGGATGGAGGCCGCTAAAACCTTCCAGTTGGACTGGGAAGAGTACCGGGAAAGGCATGATCTGTCGTTTCCCGCATTCGATGCGGGCCAGATTACTCTCGACCAGTATCTCGACAGGACGCTGTTTTACAGGGTGCGCTCATTTACGCGGGAGGAATTTACGGCTTTCATGTTCGCCCAGTCGAAGGAGTATCCCGATACCCGGGAACTGCTTCGAGCGGTGGCGCGTATCGGAAAATATTTCGTCGCATCCATTAATAATGAGCCGTTGGAGTTGAATAACTATCGGATCGAGGCATTTGGCCTGCGTAAGGAGTTTCAAGTCTTTTTCAGCTCCTGCTACCTGCACGCGCGGAAGCCGGAGGAGGAGATCTTTCGAATGGCGCTGGAGGTATCGCAGCGCCCGGCGGAGGAGTGCGTGTTCATTGATGACCGCTCGTTGAACCTGGAGAACCCGCGGCGATTGGGGATGAACGTGATTCATCATAAAGATGCCGCGAAAACGCGGGCCGAACTGAAAGCTTTCGGGGTTGAGGTATAGTCGAGAAGCAATGCGAATCAGCAAGAAAGAGCCGCCCCTCACGGAGGAAATTCATGCCTGAAGTAGAAAAGCGTTCGAGTTCCGTCTACGGAACAACCGCTGACCCGTGTACGGTGATCCTGTTTGGCGCTTCCGGCGATCTGGCCAAGCGCAAAGTGATCCCCGCGATGTATGACCTGGCGCAGCACGATTCACTTGGGGAGCGCTACTCGATTGTTGGGTTCGCGCGCACCCCGATGACCGATGAATCTTTCCGGACCACGATCGGCGAAGCGGCGAAGACGATTTCCGAGGTTGGGCCGATTGATCCAGCCAAATGGAATGAATTTTCGTCCAACCTTTATTATTCCGCGGGCGAGTACGGGGATCCCAATTCTTACGCGCAGCTTGCCAAGCGGTTGGCGGAAATTGATAAAGAAAAGAATCTGGGTGGGAACCGGTTGTTTTATCTTTCCACGCCGCCAGAAGTTTATCCGAACATTGTGGAACAGTTGGGGCGCGCGGGACTGGCCAAGCCTTCGAATCCCAATTCCTGGGTGCGCATCATTATTGAAAAGCCTTTCGGACGTGACCTGGCGTCGGCCCGGGAACTGAACAAGATCGTGCTGAATGTTTTCGAAGAAAAACAGGTTTACCGGATCGATCATTACCTGGGTAAGGATACGGTTCAGAATCTGTTGGTGCTGCGATTTGGGAATGGCATCTTTGAGCCGCTGTGGAATCGCAATTATGTGGATCACGTTCAGATCACGGCGGCTGAGACCCTTGGTGTGGAGAGGCGTGGAGGCTTTTATGAAACGGCCGGCGCACTGCGGGACATGATCCAGAGTCACGTCTTGCAACTGACGTCGCTGACGGCTGTGGAACCGCCGGCTTCGTTTGACGCCACGGCGGTACGCAACGAAAAGCTGAAAGTCCTGCAATCGATACGCCCGTTCAACCTGGAGATGGTGGCTCAGTCCGTGGTGCGCGGGCAGTATGCGCCGGGCAACGTTGGTGGAAAGAAATTGGCCGGCTACCGGGAAGAGCCGGGTGTGAGCCCCAGTTCGCGCACGGAAACATTTGTGGGCATGCGCGTATTGATCGACAACTGGCGGTGGGCAGGTGTTCCATTTTATTTGCGCACGGGAAAGCGTCTTGCGAAGCGCACCACGGAAATCATGATCCAGTTTCGCTGCGCGCCGCACATTGTTTTTCGCGAACGCGAAGTGGAGCCCAATCGACTGGTGCTGAATATCCAGCCGGACGAAGGAATCTCTGTTTCCTTTGGCGCCAAGCGGCCGGGAACAGAGATGAGCATCGGGAATGTGACTATGAACTTCAGCTATCGCGAAGCATTCGGCGGAGGTTCGAGGAGCGCGTACGCGACTCTGGTGAATGACTGTCTGCGGGGGGATGCAACACTGTTCGACCGCGGCGATTCTGTGGAGGCGGCCTGGTCGCTGGTGGATCCAATCCTGGACGTGTGGAGTGCCGCGAGGACAGGGACGGTGCCAACGTACCCGGCAGGCACCTGGGGGCCGAAAGAGTCCGACCAATTGCTGGAACGCGACGGCAGACAGTGGTATAACCCTTAAAACGGTTTAATGAAGAGGTTTTGGGGAGGGTCGGTGATACTTGCGGGCGACGTGGGCGGCACGAAATGCAATCTTGCGTTGTGCGCTGAAAAGGACGGGAAGCTGCACGTGGTGTTCCGGCAGCGGTTCGCCAGCAAGGATTTTGCCCGGTTTGACCTGATCATCAAGGAATTCACCCGCCAGGCGGCTCCACACCTTACCGAAGAGAAAGTTCGAGCCGCAGGCTTTGGCGTGGCGGGCCCGGTCATTAACAACCGGATTCATGCCACGAACCTGCCGTGGGTGATTGACGCGGAGAGTTTGTCGAAGGAACTCGGCGTCAAAACAATCGCGTTGATGAACGATCTCGGCGCCACGGGACACAGCCTGGATCATCTTCCCGCGGAAGATTTTGTGGTGCTGAACAAGGGCGTTCCGGTGCAGGGAGCGACGCGCGCTTTATTGGGCGCGGGAACAGGCCTGGGTCAGTCCATCCTTTTCTGGGACGGAAACCGCTACAGAGTGGTGCCCAGTGAAGGCGGCCACTCCGATTTCGCGCCGCACACCGATCAGCAGATCGAACTGTTGAAGTTCATGCGCAAACGCTACCCGCAGGTCAGTTGGGAGTTGATTCTCTCCGGCCGGGGTTTCCGCACGCTCCACGAATTTCTGTCATCCACCGTGAAACATCCCATCTTTGATGACCCGGATGCGGATCCAGCGCCATTCATCACCAAGACCGGGCTGGCGAAGCAATGCCCAGTTTGCGTGCAGACGCTGGACTTGTGGACCGAAATTTACGGCTCGGAAGCGGGGAATCTGGCGTTGAAGGTTCTGGCGCTTGGGGGAGTTTATGTGGCCGGCGGGATTGCTGTGAAGATTCTGCCGAAAATACAGGACGGCGCCTTTTTCCAGGCCTTCCGCGACAAATGGCATTTTACGGAGATGCTGAGCAATATTCCTGTCTCCGTGGTGTTGAACGAATCTGCGCCGCTGATCGGCGCCGCCTATGAAGCGCTGGCAACGCTGAGCCGCTAGAAGCTCTCACGCAAAGTTCGGAACTCCGCTTTCTTTGGTACACTGAAGTGTCATTCGCCCGGTTCGCCCGAGCGCCATCCTTCATATCGCAAGCCCTGCCGCACGCCAGCGCGCGCGGAGGCACGGAGAAGTCTCATGAGTACCCCCGTTACATCACAAGTGATCGACGTTCAGAATTATTTTGGCGGAGCCTGGCACAAATCCTCAGCTTCGGAATATTCGAACGTCACGAATCCGGCGACTGGCGAAGTGATCGGGCGCACGCCGCTCTCGTCGAAGGTCGAGGTTGATGCGGTGGTGCAAGCTGCTGCCGCGGCATTTCCCGCGTGGCGCAGGACGCCGGCAGGGGAGCGCATCCAATATTTATTCAAGCTGAAAAATCTGCTGGAAGAGCACATCGATGAGCTGTCGAAGCTGATCACTTTGGAAAACGGCAAGACGTTTAGCGAAGCGAAGGCCGAGTGGCGGCGTGGAATTGAGAACGTCGAAGTCGCCTGCGGCATGCCTGTCATGATGCAGGGCTACAACCTGGAGGACATTACTCCGGGCGTAGATGAAACGTTGATTCGGCAACCGCTCGGCGTTGTGGCGGCGATTGTGCCGTTCAATTTTCCGGCGATGATTCCGTTCTGGTTTCTGCCTTATGCGATTGCCTGCGGCAACACGTTTGTGTTGAAGCCAAGCGAGCGGGTTCCCCTGACCGTTCGGCGCACCATGGAACTCATCGAGAAGACGGGAATCCCCAAGGGCGTCGTGAACATCGTGAATGGCGGCAGGGATGTGGTGGACGCGCTGTGCGACCACCCGACGGTGCGGGCGATTAGTTTTGTGGGATCCACGCCGGTAGCGAAGCACGTCTATACGCGATCCGCGGCAGCGGGGAAGCGGATGCAGTGCCAGGGCGGTGCAAAGAATCATGTGATTGTGTTGCCGGATGCGGACATGGATCTTGCGAGCCAGATTATCAGCGATTCCGCTTTTGGCTGCGCGGGGCAGCGGTGCCTGGCGGTTTCTGTTGCGGTAACTATCGGCGAGGCGCAGAAAACGTTTCGCGATGCGATTGCTGAGGCAGCTTCCTCTATTAAGGTTGGTTTTGGGCTCGAGGCCGGTGTTCAAATGGGTCCTGTTATTTCACCCGCGAGCAAAAAGCGCATCGAAGGATTGATTGCGCAGGGTGTGACGGACGGCGCGAAACCTGTGGTCGACGGGCGCGATCTGAAGGCGGCCAGCTATGAAGGCGGAAATTTCCTGAAACCCACGGTGCTGGACGGCGTGCCGGCTTCGAGTTCGCTGGCGGACACAGAAATCTTCGGGCCAGTGTTAAGCCTGATTCACGCCAACACGATTGATGAGGCCATCGAATTCATCCGCAAGAGCCCGTATGGCAATCAAGCGTCGCTATTCACGACGAGCGGCGCGGCGGCACGGAAGTTCCGCTACGAGGCGCCAGCCGGAAATATCGGCATCAATATTGGCGTGGCTGCGCCGATGGCATCTTTTCCATTCAGCGGTTGGAAAGAAAGCTTTTTCGGCATCTTGCATGCTCAGGGCAAGGACGCGGTGGAGTTCTACACCGAATCGAAGATCGTGGTAGAACGCTGGTCGCGGCAGGAAACGCGCAAGTTCTAACGGGTCGCGTCTTCTCTTAAGGCGATGACCGGCAAACCCATCAACCTCGGGATGAATGATCGGGTGGAGTGCGCAGAGACGCTGCCCTCGAGCTTTTACACCGATCCCGTCATCCTCGCGTTGGAAAAAAAAACATATTTTTCGTTGCACCTGGCAACTGGTGGGAACGCTGAGCCAGGCTTGCGGGGGAGCGGATGGCGCAAAACGGACCATCGCAGATCCGGGAGCGTTTTTCACGGTTGATGTGATTGGCGAACCGGTCGTCGTGGTTCGTGACAATACCGGGACTCTACGTGCATTCAGCAATGTTTGCCGGCATCGAGCGGGGCCCATTGCGCAAGGAACGGGTTGCCGAAGCGTATTCAACTGTGCGTATCACGGGTGGACGTACACATTGGATGGGCGTCTGATCGGGACACCGGAAGTGGACGGGATGGAGTTTTTCGACCGTTCCACGATGGGTCTGGTTCCGTTGCTCTGTGAATCCTGGGAGCAGTTCATATTCGTCAACTTTGACCCCGAAGCGCCTCCTCTTCAGGCTTTTCTTGAAAATATTCCCAAGCAAGCGGCCGGTTTCGAGTTCAATGGAATTGAACTGGCAGAGCGGCGCGATTATTACGTGAACTGCAACTGGAAGGTTTATGTGGACAATTATCTTGAGGGATACCACATCCCTATCGTACATCCCGGGTTAATGGAAGAGATTGACTACCCGCGTTACCGGACGGAAGTATTTCGTTACTCCTCGCAGCAGTTGGGGCCGGTCAAAGAGGTGAAGCCGGGAGACGCCGCGGACCGCGTGTATGCGCCGGGGCCGGGAAGCAAGGAAGCGCTCTACTTCTGGATCTTTCCGAACCTGATGCTGAATATTTACCCCGACAATATTTCGACGAATTTGATTGTGCCGCTCGGTCACGATCGGACGCTGACCATCTTTGAATGGTATTTCCACGACGCGCATTCTGAAAAGGTGAAGGAGCGGGTAAGAAAGACTATCGGCTTCAGCGAAACGGTGCAGCAGGAAGACATACATATCTGTGAAGCTGTCCAGCGAGGGCTGCAGTCGTCCACTTACGATCGTGGACGCTATTCCGTGAAGCGAGAGAATGGCGTGCATCACTTTCATTTGCTGTTGAGCGAATTCCTCCAATCCACGTAACGCTTCCAGCGTCGCTGCCCTCTTCACTGGCGGGGGTGGCGGAAAATGACTGGGTACGCTATCCTGAGACGTAAAGAAGTTGTTAAGACTTCCTTATAATTTAATACGCAAAACTCCCCAGACTCTGGATCGACGTGATGAGCGAGACGAAAACCACTACGCCTGCCGCCAAACCGGCGCGCCCCACCTGGAAGCCGGCCGGCCGGGTCCATGCCGCGGAACAGCCGTTTACCTACCCGCTTAAGAGGGAATTTGTTGAGCCGGATTGGCGCCGGCTGCCTGGATATAAAGGTGTCTCCAAAGAAGAGTGGGAAACCGCTCTCTGGCAGCGCCGCCACACGGTAAAGAACCTGAGGGAATTGAAGGACGCGTTTGGCGACCTGATCCCGGACACGCTGATGGCTTCCCTGGAGCGCGACATCAAAGAGCGCGCGACGATGTCCATCCTGGTGCCGCCGCACATGCTGAACACCATGGATGAGAAGGACCTCTGGAACGATCCGGTGCGGCGTTACATGCTTCCTGCGTTTGACGACCGGCATCCCGAATGGCCCAGCCACCCGAAAGCGAGCCGCGATTCCTTGCACGAATCGGACATGTGGGCGGTCGAGGGATTGACGCACCGGTATCCGACGAAAGTGCTGGCGGAGATGCTTTCCACTTGTCCGCAGTATTGCGGGCACTGCACGCGCATGGATCTGGTCGGCAACGACGTGCCGCAAGTGATCAAGCTGAAGTTTCAGATTCCGCAGAAGGACCGCTATCAGCAGATGCTCGACTATCTGCGGGTCACGCCTTCCGTGCGCGACGTTGTCGTCAGCGGCGGCGATATTGCCAACGTGCCGATCGCCGGGCTGGAAGATTTCGTTTCCAAGTTGATGGACATTCCGAACATCCGCGACATTCGCCTGGCGACGAAGGGGCTAATCGCGATTCCCCAGCATTTTCTGCAACCGGAAGTGCAAGCCGGACTTGACCGACTGGCGAAGAAAGCGCGCGAGCGCGGCGTGGACATTGCGGTGCACACGCATGTGAACAGCGCCCGCCAGGTTACGCCGCTGGTACGAAAAGCGGTGGAGTCGTTGCTCGATATGGGCTACCGCGACGTTCGTAACCAGGGAGTACTGCTGCGCGGCGTGAATACTTCCCCGACAGAGTTGCTGGAGCTTTGTTTTGCGCTGCTGGATTACGGAAAAATCATGCCCTACTACTTTTATCAGTGCGACATGATCCCGAACGCCGAGCACTGGAGGCTGGCGATCCATGAAGCGCAACAGCTTCAGCACGACATCATGGGATACCTGCCGGGATTTGCCACGCCGCGCATCGTTTGCGACGTGCCGTTCGTAGGCAAGCGCTGGGTGCACCAGGTAAAGGAATACGACCGGCAACTGGGCATTTCCTACTGGACGAAAAATTACCGCACCGGCATTGAGGCGGATGACCCCGAAGCGTTGAATCGCCGCTACGAATACTACGACCCCATCTACACGCTGCCGGAAACCGGGCAGAATTTCTGGCGAGAAAAGACCGTCCAGCAAACGCTGTCGAAATAAGCGCGGATGCGGAACTTTCATCACAGAGGACACCCCTCGCCCGATGCGCTCGGGGCAAGCGGAGAGCACAGAGGACGGAACGGCTCGGCGGAGAATGTGGACCTCCGGTGGGGCTCTAACTTAAGCCGCTCGAGATGCGGCATCTCTGTCAGAAACCGAGTTGGATTATCGATACCATCAATCTAGTTCCATTGAAACTTGTTGAACTGAGGATGATACTCGCGTTCAATGGAAGCGACTCGATATCCCTCTCGCTTGGGCCACGTTTTCCAGTAAGGCTCCTGAATCAGGTAGCCCACAAAGATAAAGTTGCTCCTACTCACTCGTTTTCCTTCTTCGGCACACGGAGTGGAGGAGGTGTTGGAACAGGCGGTGTTGCGCCCGCCGTCCTTGCGGCTGCATTTACATCACCGACCGTGGCCGGTCTGGTTGGGCCATAGCCACCAGCATACTGCACTCCGGTATTTGGGTTAGTGTTTGGGGGCGGAGGGTCCTTTATGTGGGGCGCTGGAACTTAGAATGAAGTCTGCGGTGAAGTAAGCGCTCAGATGGGGAAGAATTCAGCGCTGTTCGATTACGCGTTGTTTGATGGCGAAGCGGAGGAGTTCTGAATTGTTGGCGAGGCTGAAGTCTTGCATGATGCGGTATTTGTGAAAGGCTACGGTGCGGGTGGCTACGTTCAGGATGGCGGCGGCTTCTTTCATGGTGTGGCCTTCGGCGAGGAGTTGCAGGACTTCGCGCTGACGCGGCGTCAGCACGCGACCAATCTCCGAAGTCCGAGGTTCCCGTGCTGCATGCTCATCGAGGATTTCGCGCAACGCGGGAGTAACGTATTTCCTGCCATGCAGGACTTCCCGTACGGCTTTGACCAGTTCTGAGCCTGCCGACTTTTTCAGCAGGAAGCCCGAAGCCCATGTTCGCAGGGTTTCTGCGGCGATTTCGGGGTCTTCATTCATCGTCAGGACGATGATTTTTATGGACGGGTTCGCAGACTTCAATTGTTCGCTGGCGTCGAAGCCGTTCAGCATGGGCATGTTCAAGTCGACGAGTGCGACATCGGGCTTCAAAGCAATGGCTTCCCGTAGAAGCGAACGCCCGTCCGCGACGACAGCGACAACCTCAAATTCAGGTTCCAGCAGCCGTTTGATCGCCTCTGCGACCAGGGTATGGTCGTCTGCAAGCAGAATCCGTGCTTTGCCCACCTAACGCGCCTCCGAAAGGTACTGCTCTGGCGGAAATGAACCGCCAACTTGCCAAAAGGATACAGCAAACGGAGGGAGTTACAAAGGAGGGATGGGGAAGGCGGGGAAAGTCAGGAAGAGCTAGATGTGCTTAGTTTCGAGCAACCCAACGCAGCTCAGAAATTCTCCGCCCAAGAATTTCTGAAAGCAGACCGCTCCGCTTAATGAAAAACGAAACGAGCTTGCCGACCACGCGAGTTGCTCGAAAGTAAGCACATCCAGAGGCGGGAAAAGAAAAGCAAAACTGCGCCTCAAGAACGCAGTCATAATGAGTGAGTTCTAGGGATAAGGGAACTGTCAATAGTTACAGTTCTGGCGGAAATCTTGGGAATTTAACAATGATTATTTTTCGGGCGGGGGCTGGGCCTCGAACCAATCTAAGCGCTTTTATTTCAATGAGATTACTTGGAAATGGCGAACCAGGGCCATTCGACGCGGCAGCAGTCCCTTGGACGGCATTTTTCCAATTCGGCGAAGTTACTGTTGGGGTATCCCCGGCGCAATAAGAATTATGGACTTAGTCAGCAGCCGTGGCGGCTACGGTTTCTTCTGCGTGCAGCCTCGGACGCTTGATATCCCAGGCCAGGCCGAGGGTCTTGAGTGCAAAAATGCCATACCAGTTTACGTCGACCTCGTACCAGGCGTGGCCGTGGCGGGCTGCCTGAGGCTCGGCATGGTGGTTGTTGTGCCAGCCCTCTCCGAACGTGAGGATCGCCACCCAGAAGCTGTTTGTGGAGGTGTCGCCGGTTTCGTAGCGCTGCGAGCCCCACATATGGGTGGCGGAGTTGACC
>Ga0210402_10001271_pt1 | contig 26151 bp, 22 predicted proteins | sample IncBWC7MmetaG_FD_161055 | JGI IMG/M metagenome (GOLD analysis project Ga0210402, IMG submission 161055) | Forest soil microbial communities from Barre Woods Harvard Forest LTER site, Petersham, Massachusetts, United States - Inc-BW-C-7-M | ecosystem: Environmental > Terrestrial > Soil >... | reverse complement strand
CAGCCGAAGTGGATTGGGGGTCGAAATGAAAACGCATCCGCCGGGACGTGTCACCCGTCCCAGCTCCATTATTAAATCCGTGCGGGCCCGCTTGGAAGTTACGAATTCAATTACGGAACTGCAAACTGTCAGATCGTAGTAATCATCCTTGAATGGCAGTCGCTCACCCGGTGAACAACCCATGAAGGACACCAACGAAGGCGGGAGATCATATTCTGCGGCCCTTAATTGTGCCGCCTCTACCGCCAAGTGGCTGGCGTCGATCCCCACGACTTGCTTCGGGCGCAACCGGGGGGACGATGCTATCGCAACACTGAATCCGCCCGTCCCACACCCCACGTCCAGGACTCTATCGACTTGCCCGACATACTCTTCCAGGAGCCAGCAAGCATTCTTGCGATGATGGTCCACGCGCGCCAGTTCTCTCTGGACAAAATCGTTGTTGGCACCACGGGTAACCGCGTAGCCTGATGCGGCCGGAGAATCATGGATATCTTGGACCGCCGCTCCTTCTTTCAACAGTTCAACGAATTGCGCTCTGTATTGTTCCCTCATAAATGCCCTCATTTCATCGGTACACTTCCACGGCCTGCGCTTGCGGAACCAGAAAGTCGACTAAGCGTTTGAACGAGGCGCCGACGGGCGTGGGCAGCAGAACAGAGAATTGCAGCAGGCGCCGACGATCATCTTTTTGCAGCACCCTGAGCATCCGGCTGGTGACCAGGAAAGCGATAGCGCCCACGGGTATGGCAACGCTCAACCTCATGACCGCGCTAAGCGGCGAGGCCACCACGATGGTGAGTACGACAATCGCCATCGCAAGCGTTGCGGCAGCCAGGCGGAACACTACAGGCATATCGATGCGGACGGGATACCGAAGAAGAACGCGCCCCCAAATTGAGACTGCGGCGAATGTTTGGGCCAGGCCATTAGCCCAGGCGGCACCAAGTGCGCCATGAGTTGGAATCAACGCGACGTCGAGGAGAACATTGATGAGTGCGGCTGCACAGCTCCACTTCAAAATAAATCCCAAGTCTTCGGCGGAATACAACAGCGTCTGCGCGGGCGTCAGTATGGCCCTCGGAATGCTAAGAAGCGCCACCACGATAAAGACCGGGATCGCTGGAAGGTATTGCGACCCATACATCACCCTCACAAAGGGACCGCCGACGCAGGCAACACCAACCAAAATAGGGAGCGCTCCCAGCAGAACATACATCGAGGCCTGCGAAGTCAACTTGAAAAGGCGCTCCTTATCGCGCCCGTACTCAGCCATTTGCGTAGCCGAGAGCGCATTGGCAAAGGTCTGCGGTATCCGCATGAGCCGGTCCGCCACACTGAAACAGACCGAGAAAAAAGCCAGTTGGCGAATATCGGGTTGCAGCAATTTCAAGAAAATAATGTCGGAGCGGTCCCAAATCACAATCTGCAAAATCATCAGCCCGGTGCTGAGACCGGAGAATGAAAACATGCGCTTGCGAATCTCCGCAGGGAGCGGGATTTGGTCTACTGTTTCCATGGACTTGAGCACGGGAACGATCTTTACGGCCAACTCGGCTGAGCGGTAAAGAAAGACACCCGCGGCAATGCCGACCAGATTCCATCCGAGGAGCAGGCTAATAGCGACTGCGGCCACATAGACCATGGCTCCAACCAAGGCGCCCCGTGTATTGAGGGCCGCATTCTCAGCGGCAGAGTTTGCCTGGGAGGGCACGAAAGTAATCATGTTGGGAACCATGCTCAAAACCAGCAAGACCGAGCAGAAACGATACTCCGGGTTCGCCATGGTGAAGACGGCAACCATGCCGATGGCCGTGAGCACCGACGAGATCGCTGCCTGGGCCCAAAGGTTGTAAAAAAATACCGCCCGCGCAAGCTCCTTCTTGCCGCCCCCGAGGAATTCACCCATGTATTTGAAAGTTGTGAGTGGAATGCCCAGCGAACCTACTGAACAGGTGATCGAGGTCAGCCAAAATACAAGATTGAAGTATCCAAGCCGCGTCGGCCCGATGACCCGGGCAATGGCAATGGTCGTTAAGAGCGTGCAAACGAGCGTAATGACAACTTCCAGGCCCATAAAGATGAAGTTACGCCCAATAACTTTGGCATTGCTGGGGGCCGGCAGTGTTAGAGGAATAGTCAAGGTGATCGAATCGATTTCGAGGTGTGGGATTGGATTGTCAAAATACGGCAAGTGCCTAGCACTGCCGGTTTAGCGGTTCCGCAGCGCAAGGAGTCTCATTGCGACCATCCGATAACATTACAGCCGCCCTTCTGCCCAACCTCAATAATCGCAGATGACGTCGAAGGAACTTCTCCAGTCTCGGCGATAACAAAGTTAAATGCTCTTATGGACTCAAGGAGTCTTAAACATTCTATTGGGTCGCGCTTGATGCGCCTTGCGACTCGGGGATGGGCTTCCATGGAAATCACACACTTTCGAGCCGACTTTATGGTTTCCAGAGCACCTTTGAGCACCTCAAGCTCGCCACCCTCCACGTCAATTTTGATTGCCACATCGCCGCCTCGCACACCTGAACTGTCGATGGTAACTACTTCCAGCGATCCGTCTCCTGGAACCAGAAAACGCGCATGATCGGATTGATCATAAGCTGGACTTTCCAGCCGGCCAGCGCCGCTGCAGCAACCTACAGCCTTGGTGATCGCTTCCCCTGGAACATTCAACTGGGACAGATTTTGCTTCATGAAAATGGATACGTCGGGATTTGGCTCGAAGGCAATAACTCGCGCTACTTGGGTGGTATGCGAACAGACAAGAGCCGAGAACGTCCCAATATCTGCGCCGCAATCGAATAGAACTACATCACCCAGCGGTTCCAGTAAGTGGCAAAATAAATGAATTAAACGCTTCTCATAATCTTCAAGGTCTTTCTGGTCCCAACAGGTGTCGGTGCGGAATAATGGCACGCTGAAATTCACGTCTCGGTCCAACCGGTATTGCACGATCACGTCTAGAATCCCCAATTGCTCCAAGATACCCTCCAACCGACTGCCGCCGCGGATCCGCCAGCGGGCCATGGTTCTGGCCAATCTCAGCAGTAACGGAGCCCGACTAGTGTTTTTAAAAACAGGAGACCGACGACTAGCTCCTGGTGGCGTCGTTTCAAACGCTTCAATCCACGAACGCGAACGGCTTGGAGCTTGGGCATAGAGCAGTGGTTTCATCTGAATGGGAACCTGGATTATCTAGAGATTTCGGCGTACCAAATGCCTATCGTTGAATAAGTTGAGAAATCATGACGGCTTCTCGCCCATGGTCCAGCACTGCTCTAATTACGCTAGGCAGCGCTCTGAGTGCCGCCTCGTTAATGCCGTGGTAGAGAACGATATCTCCGGAAGAGAAAGAGGTTCGATCCAACTGCGCTTCCACCTCCCCGACCGAGGCACGATAATCCTTTAAATCTACGTTCCACATCACCACTTGCTGGCCAGCTGCCCAAGCTGGGATGAGGCTTCGAAGTGAGAGTTTGCCGTGAGGGGGGCGAAATAACCTGCATTCCTCTCCCAAGATACGATCCAGGACCCACTGGGTCATCCGTATTTCCCGAATGGCGCCTAACCAGGAAAGCCGTTGGAAGTACGGATGGCTGTAGGAATGGCTGCCAACTTCGTGCCCTTCCCTCTTCATCCGCATCACGATATTCGGATACTGTTCGGCGGCTCCCCCCACGACAAAAAACGTGGCCTTCACCGCGTGGTCGCGAAGGATATCCAGTATCCGCGGAGTGTGACCGGGATCCGGCCCGTCATCGATTGTTAAGGCGATCTGCGCACTGTCCCGATTCCCGTGCACCAGCAATTGCCGGCTGGGAACGGCGCCGAACAGCGCCTTCTTGATAAGCCCGTGGCTTTTCGGTTGGTGCCCGTTCTCGCTGTGCAAGCCGTTTTCACGCCACAGATAGGTATGGCTATACTGTTTGGCGAGGCCCCTTTCGGACGCGACGCCGGGCTTCCGCTTTCCTTTCGGCTCCTGAGAGATACCGAGCAGTGCTTCTTCGAGCCCGTTCAGATCCCCATGCCGAAGGAAAAGTGCCGACCGTTGATTCCGTAGGGCTTCTGGAACGCGGACGGCCGTCGTAATGATGGGAATTCCCGAAGACATAGCTCGCAGCACTAGCAGCGGCACACCATCCGGGAGTGAAACAAGCACATCGCATTCCTGAAGCGAGGTTTGGGCGGTCAATTCATCAGGCGCCCACTGAATATCCGCGCTCAAGCCCTGGATGCCGGCCAGACTGGAGAGGCATTGCGGGTCTGGTGCGCCAAAGATTATCAGTTTGGCCGCCCGGCCACTCCTTTGCAGGTTTGAGAATGCCAGGAGAAGGCTATCGAGGTTGTTGTTGGAGTCTGGGCCTGTTGTCGCACCCACCACAAACTGTTCTGAACTCGGCCGCCGCTCTCCAGTCGGGGGTTCCCCCGGACTCGTGGCCATGGATTTTCCCGTTCTAGCCGCGTCCAGCCCGGCCCGGAAGGCCGCGAAGGACCGTTGCAGACCGTCGGCCGTCGGCACCAACTGCCTCCATCCGATAGAACGAAGTTTGGAATTGTCGAACCGATTTCCGCCCCACAGACTTGCCGCCTTATATGGTGAGAGGATTGCCGGCAATTGTCCCTTCGAATAGCGATGGTATTTCGCGACTATGGAAGAAAGTAACTTCACAGCGAAATAGGGCACGGAAACCGATCGAATCTTCCTGACATGCTTCTTGTAGGCGCGCAAGTATTCACGACAGGTCGGCAGATCATCATCATGCACATTGTAAACCTCGCCTGCGGCAGACGGATGGGTACCGGCGACCACCACGGCTTCCGCACAATTGTCGACATGACTCAACGGAAGCGGATTGCTTCCACCGAAATGCAACTGCCAATTGCCAATCGTCAAGCCCACACGCGTGGAAAAATGGCCGCCGTCGGGCCCATAGATCACTCCCGGACGTAAAACCACTAGTTCGAAACCATTTCGCTGCTGGTATTCCCAGAAAAGTTGCTCTTGGCGCAGTTTGGAGTAGGAGTAATGATCACGCCACTCGGGATGCGGTTCGAGGACGGTCTGCTCGTTCACCTTTGCACCACGGCCGAGGCCAGCAACTCCGTAAACGCCGAAGGAGCTCACCAGGACGATGCGCATGGGCTTGCGATCCGCCACGGCATCCAGGAGATTTCTCGAAGCTACGACAGAATCAAAGAAAAGATCCGCGGCAGTTCCCTTCTTTCCAGCGGCGAGATGAAAAATAAGCTCCACGCCCTCCACGGCTCGAGCGGCATCGTCCCGATACTTCAGGTTTCCGACGCAATACCCAAGCTTGCTATGGGAATGTCGGTCCGCCAGCGCTGCTAGCCTGGGAATATCACTACGTCGGCGGACATTGCAGCGTATGTCGTTATAGCGATGAGCCAAAAGGCGTTCGATCAGGGCCCTTCCCAAGAGACCAGCGGCGCCAGTAACGAGTATTCTCATGCAGCTCTGACGGGGTAGACCTGTGCGGAGATTTCATCCATGATCTGCGACACGCGCAGGATCTCCGGATAAGAGATCGGGACTGGCGTGTCGTGCAGGATGCTCTCGTAAAACAGAGATAACAGGCGGTTCATGCCGGCAAAAAATTGAAACCGTGATCCGGCGAATTCGCGAACATTGTGCGTGGCGTTCCGAAGAGACTGCCAGGTGGACTTGAACGGCGGCATCAAACGACCGAATGCGCCCGGGACCGTCTGTCTTTCTTCGACCATCAAGCTGCGCGATGCGAAATCGAGGTGCGCGGTATTCCTCGTGCCATACACCCGCATGAAATGGCCTACCGGCCGCGCGTGCGAGCAGAAGGTGATGTAAGCGGATACGCCGCCACAAAAAATCATTACTCGCAGTTCGTCGAGAACAGCATCCGTGGAGGCAGCCGTCAAATGCCGCCGGCGAAATGCGCGGGCAACAATTTCCACTGGTTCGTCGGGAAGGAATGGGGTGATCTTATTGACAGCATGATCGATGATGTTTTGGAACAGCTTGCCGGGCAACTGATAGACCCAGTGACGGTCGTCGGAGAGCAGAGCTTGGCCAAAACCGCCCGCCAAATCGTAACCATAGTAACTCTCAATATGTACTGGGTCACCGAGGTTCCCTTCGGCAATAAATTTCTTGAGGGCCAGAGCATTCGATTCGAAATTGTACCAGTAGTTGATCGAAAACTTTCGACCGCTCTGTTGCAAACACTCGATCAGTCGCTGCCCGTCCGCGGCGGTCACGGCGAGGGGTTTCTCGAGGAAAACATGGCAGCCGGCCTTCGACGACTTCCGTGCCAGCGTCAAGTGAGAGTTCGGCGGAGTGGCAATATGAATGGCGTCGAGCCGATGCTCGGATAGCATGCGATCGAAATCCGTGTACCAGTGCGGAACGGAGTAGCGAAGTGCGAGTTGCTCGGCCAGGATTGGCTCAAGATCACAAACTGCCAGCACCTGCGCACACCCGAGCTTTTGAATTTCCTCGATGTGGCAGTCAGCAATTCTCCCGCAGCCAACCACGCCAATGTTCAGCATGGGCTTCCATTGTTTTCCGCGACCACAGGTCGGATTTGGCCGGTTTGCCCTGGGACTACGGGATCGCGACGTTTCCTAATAGCATCGATGGCGAGATACATCTGCCAGGCAGAGGCGAAATGAATGGAGCAGCCGCGCCGGGCCGCTTCTTCCACCATTAGATTGAAGGCCGATTCCAGTAAGCCATCCAGTAAGGCGCAGGAGTTCCGTTCTTGGGCGCCGTGCGTAAACAACTTGATGAAGCTATCGCCGCCAATGCGCGGCGCCAGGTCAACCCAACGCCGCACGCGATACGGTGTTGCCACATTGCCAAACCGAAGTTCGCCCGTTTCGAGGCGCGGAAGCAAGCGGTCTCTCCAACGCATTCCCAGAGGCCCCGAAATAAGGAGCAGATCGCCTTCGACGCCGCCCCCCGGTGTAACAGGGACGCCTTGGTCATACGATTTCGTGCGCTGTGGGTCGCCTGTGCAGTAGTAGATCGAGTTCACCAAACGCGCCTGGGTCGGAGAATCTCCGGAGGGCATGGTGAAATCGGCATAGCAACCAAGATCTCGCAGCAGCCGAATTTCATCATTGAGACCACACCAACGGCCATCCGGCCGCGAATTATCCAAGGCCCAGTTGCCGTGAATGAAACCGAACGTCAGCTTTCCATCGCGCTTCCGCAGCAGACCATGATCTCCGTTTAAGACCTTGCAAAAACCGGTTATACGGTCGATAAAGTTCTGGCGACCCTCGCCATCATGATGAAGATGAACTTCGACGTCCGCTATCCCTTCGCGAACCATTTCCGCCAATGGTTCCATCAGCGTCGGATGGTACTCTTCTTCCGGAAAGAAAAACGTATACCGAGGCGAGTTGCCAGAACTATCGGGCTTACATCGCTTCGCGACCTCTGGCCATGCAGAACGCCAGCGAGCAACGCGTGACTGAGCCGTGCCTAGATCCGCGCCCCGCCACCTTGGTTCATAATGATCCGCTATGGTCACCCATATACGCTGGAGCCGAGGAGCGGAGCGCTGTGTAATCTGCCGCAGCCGTTGCTTGATATAATGCGGACCCCAAATTTGTGAATTGTGGATTAGTTGCATGCTAATTGAATGGGAGCGGCGCACGATGAATCATCGGCTCATCACCGTCGCAGCTTTTGAAGGCACTTGCAATTCCTCTGCTCGATGGTGTATGGACAGCTCACAGACACGAAGCAATTCCTCGGCAGCTTCACCCCAACTCCGATGAAACTGTTCTGAGATTAACTGTTCGTCCCAATTCCGTTCCATCGCCGTCTGAATAGCGTTGGCTAGGGCTCGCGAATCACGTGGAGCTACCAAGATGCCAGACGATTCATCGACCAGTTCGGGGATTCCACCGACATCTGTCGCAATCACAGGGCGCCCACAGCTGAGAGCTTCGATAACCACGTTCGGATATCCTTCTCTATAGCTGGGCAAAGCGAGCACGTTGGCGGCCGCAAGCCACCGGGGCACTTTCTGCGAAGGGCATGCGCCCGCGAGCAAGACCCGGGTTTTCAGCCCAAGACCGATGGCTTTGCTACGCAAATGGTCCGCGCCCGGTCCATCTCCGACATATGCCAAACGCAGATTCGGGTGGCGGTTCGCGAGCAAAGCAAAAGCATCGAGCAATTCAAAAATCCCCTTTGCGGAATCCAACCGCCCAACGAACAGCACCAGTTCGGCCCGGCCGTCTAAGGCCAGCTCCAGGCGTGCTGCGCCCCGGTCAGCCAGATGAAACACGGCCGGATTGCAGCCATTCCGAACCGTCCGCACCTTGTCAGGGTTGATGCCCGTCTGAATAGCTCTCTCGCGCAAGTGTTCGCTTTTGGTGACCACAAACGTTGCTCGCTTCATGGCCAGCCGCGTCAACCATTTGGAAACCGGGTCGGCAGAGCGATTCAGATCTGAGCCGATGGAGCAAACAACAGACGGGATGCCAAGCTTGCGCGCCACGGCAACGGTCGCGTAGCCTTCAGGATAAAGCCAGAAGTTGCAAGCAACATGCGGCGTGCTCTCGCGAAGATATGGCTCAAGATATTTTGCGCAAACAAATCCGTTTATACATCTGGTCACGCCCGGTAGCGCGGGATACTCGAAGTATTGTGTCTTCACTCCAGCCGGGGAATACGACAAGTCAGGATGCCGATAGTCGAAATGCGGCGGAAACCATTTGGGGTAACGGGGAAAAGGGCAAATGACGTTTACGTCGGCGTGTTTTGAAAGCGCCAGAACAATCTCATACTCGGAATGCCCGCGGTAAGGTTGGGCCGGTATGGGGAAAATCGGCGTCACTACGGTCACTTTCAGTTTCATAGGGGGATACCAGGGTCTCGAAGTTGCTCCTGTACATGCATACTGACCATTGTTGGGCTCAAATCCGTGTGCGGTGTGCCAGCGGCAATAACCAGAGCGGGCGCTCCAGACGTCCAGATTTTCCAAAGCGGTCCACGCGTGAAAAGGAACTTGTAGAAGCCCACCACTACGGCGGCATTTAGCATGCAAAAGGCGCTGGCCGGGGCGGCTATCCGCATCAAGACAGGAATACCAAGGACGGCGCCTAGAGCGGCGAGAACATAAAAAGCAATCTGCGCCGAAAGCGCACCCGCGTACAGCAAACCACGATTTGCCAAGGAAACACTGGTGATCAGCAGGATTGCCAGCAAGACTGGTACCAGCAAGCGCAATAATTTGTGTGAGATCAACTCGAACCGTAGTCGATTCTGGCGCGTGAGCAACCAGGGGGCTAATTGCAGGAGTTGGAAATTGCCGGCTAATGTTCGAACCTTGCGTCGAAATTCGCCCCCTAAATTCTTGGGCCAGATGTCATAGACACGCGCGCGCAAGTCCAAGACTGACCGATAGCCCTGGCGAATCACACTGAGGGGCTGAAGCATATCGTCGAGAATAGTTCCTTCCGGCAGTTCCCGGGCCAGTTTGCGGCGAATCGCATAAAATCCTCCGTAAACGCCAAGCGGCGAGTCGACTTTCGCCTCGCAATCTCGAATCCACTGCTCATACCTCCAATAGAGACTGCCAATGGCTTTGGCGCCCTCGTCGTGGCCCTCATCGCGTAGCACTAATTCGCCCGCAACACACCCCACTCGAGGATCGGCAAAGTTGCTTACCAACAATTCCAGGGCATTCTTTTCCATCCAGGGTCGAATATCAACAAACACTATGATTTCGCCGGTGGCGCTCTGCATTCCCAGGTTTAGAGCTGCGGCCTTGCCGCAATGCTCGGAGCATCGGATGCTCCTGACATGCGGGTCGTGCAAGTCGTTGAGAATGTCATCGGTGCCATCAGTTGACCCGTCGGAAACAATCTCGATCTCCATTCGATCCAGGGGATAATCCAGGGACAGCAGATGATCGACTTTCTGGCGCAAGAGCGCCGCACCGTTGTGGACTGCCAGGATGATACTGACGGTGGGAAGAATGGCTCCTTGCCGCGATGGCCGAGGATACAGGCGGCTACGCACGTACATCCACAAAGGATATCCGGCGTAGGTGTAGAGCAGGAGGCATACAGCACACCAGAAGGCATACGTAAAAATGTCTATTCCACTCATCTCACCCTCTTGGTGTCGGCCACGCGACACTCCGAATGCCCAGCGCTCAATCGCGGAGAAGACTGGTTGACTTTGAATGTCAGGGTATTTAATGGGATGAACTGCTGGGAGAATCAGCAATTTGGTGATCGCGGCGGACGCGTCATGTCTGTTCGCAACGATTAGTGTCGCAGACGAACTAAGCAGTAAATCACAATGATGAGCAATCCCTCTGTGGCCAGAGTGGAGAATATCCAGTGGACTTGATCACGGGTTTTGGCGGTTCGCTCTTGAAGTGCAATCGCGGCAGTGGCTAGACCCAAAACCAAATACATGGTGGTCGTGTAACTGCGCGACAAGAACCAGGCGGTGGTTATGAACGACACCAATGCTAGTCGCATCAGTACCACCCATTGTGGCGGTACATTTGGTGAATGATCCCCGCCGAACTCCCCCGCTTCCCTTCCAGTGGCGGCGACCATCGCGGGCGGCGCTTCGGAAGCACACTCGTATTTCAGACTGATCATTCCTCCCGAAGATATAGAACCTGTAGCAAGCACTCCTGCGCTGGCGATGTAACTCGCTTCAAAGAGACGCTTCAGCCCGAAGAATCTCCGGCCCCATGCTTGCTCCTGCGCAGCCATTTTCTCTTGCACCTTGATGATGCGATTCAGACTTGTGGCTGTTGTGACCAGAAGCGCCAGCCACAGCGTGGACCCTAATATCCCAAGCTCGGCAAGGCAGAGGACGAAAGAATTGTGCGCAGTAATCTCGTACAAATCCGTGAAGCCATTGAATCCAATTCCGAACAATGGAGCGCTCTTGAACATTTCCAATCCGTTGGCCCAGGCCTCCAACCGGTCGGCCCCGTCCGCGGCCGAAATTCCACGCCCTCCCGTGAAGTCAAGAGCGAGCATGCCAAGAACGAGAACCGCAGCAAGTCCCATGGAAGCGGGTGTTCCTAGTTTTTTCCGGGCGGCCATAAGCGCAACGGCAGCTAGCGCGATCAGTCCACCACGGGAGTGTGTCAAATAGGTAGTCCACAACAGGAAAGCAGCTGGCACCAGGACGAGAAAGAAGTTGGCAACGGCACGTCCACGCCGCCAGGCGATGAATACGAGCGGTAAAGCGATTAGGAGTATCTGGGCAAGATCATTTGGGTCGCTCAAGAAACCGGCCCCGCGTATTCGCGTTAATTGCCCGATCACTTCGTCCTGCGGAGAGGAAATATTTGTCTGCAAGATGAACATTTCGCCGTGAAAGCCCGCGTAATACCCGCAAAGTGCTTCCACCGTTACAATCAGGCACGATGCAACAGCCGCCAGTGTCGCAATCTTTAGCTTGCGAACTGTCGTCACGTTTATGACTATGAAAAAAAAGACCGCCGCACTCGGCAGGAACGTGCGCCAGCTCTCGATGACCCCGCCAAGCCATCCGTGGGCTACTTCCGACAGTGCGATGGCGACAATGAGCCCGAGCAGCAGAAGTGTCTGTACCGAAGACCTCCAATTCCGGTAGGCCGCCATTCCGGGCAAAGAAGCTAGAGCAGTCATCACCGCGAGGTATATCAAAGCGTGATAGCTGGCCCATTCCGCGCCGAATTGCTCCGGTGAAATGATCGTGGCGACGATGTAGAGTATGGTGAGCGCGAATCCCATGATGGTGCGGCAGCTTCAAGCAGCCTGTTCTTGCCTGTTGACTGATGCGAGATCTACGAAATCGGGTCCTGAGGAAAGCGCGAGAGACGGTCGCAGGGAAAGAGCCCGGCATTCACTTGGCGCCACGTCCCAGCAGTACGATTTTGATGGTGTTCAAGATAATCAGTAGATCGAGCCCCACCGAGGTGTTTTTGATGTAATAGAGGTCGTAGCGGAGTTTTTCCTTGGCGTCCTCGACTGAACTTCCATACTTATAGAGGATCTGAGCCCACCCGGTGATTCCCGGACGAACGGAATGCCGCAAGTGATAGTAAGGAATCTGCTTATTCAGGGCGGCGACAAACTCCGGCCGTTCCGGACGAGGACCGATAAGGCTCATATCGCCGCGAAACACATTGAGTAACTGCGGGATTTCATCGATGCGCGTCTTGCGGAGGAATCGCCCAACCCGCGTGATTCGAGGGTCGTCATCCTGGGCCCAAGTTGGTCCGGTATCCGCTTCGGCGTCGGAGCGCATGGTGCGGAATTTGTAGCAGTGAAAAACTACTCCATCGCGTCCCACGCGACTTTGCCGGTACAAAACCCTTCCCGGCGAACTGAGTTTGATGGCCAGAATAATGAAGGGAAGCAGCGGAAGACTAAACAGCAATCCGATGGCCGAGCTCACCAGGGACGCAGATCGTTTGTAAATAAGGAAAAGGCGCGAGGCAGCATTGCCTGGCGAGAAAAGCAGCCAGCTCAATCTTATGGATTCGATCGGAACTTTCCCGGTAATCGATTCGTAGACATCATTTCCATCTTGTACTAAGACTCCGCGATGCTTTAGTGACAACAGTAAGTCAACTGGCAGCTTCCCGCGGCGCTCCTCCATGGCGACAATAATGCGGTTGACGCCGGGCTGGCGGTGGGTTGCTACATCCTCGCAGATACTTGGTTGCGGGAGGGTGATCGACACTGCGCCGTGTTCACGATGGTCTGGAAAAGTTTCCATGCCCGGCATCTGCGCGCGGCCCGTCACACGAATCCCAAGCTCGGGGCGAGTTTCGATTTCATGTAGCAGAGATGTAGCGAGTGGGCCATCGCCCAGAATGACGACCCGTTCTGCAAGCCGCTGCGTGTTATTGATAACTGAAAACAGCCCTCGCCACAACAGCAGCAACAATCCAACGAACAGGAATCCGATGTGAAAAACTCCCCGGCCCAATCTCACCGGCGGGTACAAGTAGTAGAGGAGGCCCAGAACGATATACGCGACGCCCAGCACCTGGATCAAACGAACCAGCACCTCGCGTCGATCGCTGACAATCGCCGAATCATATAGTTCGAAATAATACATACAAACCATGAAAGCGACCGAAACGAATAGAATCTTCACCGAGCCGTACTGATAGGTCATCATGAAGCTGGCTCCGCCGGCGCCCAAACGCGCCAGGGCCGCGGCCACCAGAGCGAGAGAGATCAAGCAAGCTTCTGAAATTCCTAAAATGAGCGTGCGCGTCGGAATATATGCGTGCATGAAACGGATCAAGGAACTCTCCGGGTCTTGACACTTGCGCAGTGCATGAGGCGTACTCGCCCCACTAAGGCGAAAAGTCTAGTGCTGGCTTCCATTGCGCCGTCGCCGAGCGATAGCGCCCCCGATCAGCAACGCAGTGCCGAATAACAACGCCGTGACTGGCTCGGGAACCGGAGCAGGACCTGGATCGTTGGGGGGTGGAGGGGCATTGAAAGCCTGCAGTGGATCATTTTTCGGGCAGCCCGCACTCACCAATACTGCAACCAGACAGAAGGCAAGAATCCAACGCCTAGGACGCGCCCCAGACCCTTCTTTTGCCTTAGTCCAAGAAAGAAGCGAAATCAAACGCTGATTTATGTTTTTCATCGATGTACCATCCTGTTAACCACAATGACCCAATGACGACGCCCAGGCATTGCACTTTGCTCGACGCCCGCGAGAACTGAGGAGTCGCGCACCTAGACGAGAAAATCTTGCTGCTGGATAGAGAAGAAAATGTCGACTGGCTGTCGTCGTACCCAGCCAGACTCGCCGTTCAATCAGGCAGAAATCTAGCGACCTGCGGATAGACGTGACGCGCGAACTCCACCGCGCGCGCTTGAGAGGTTGCTTCCCCGTCGGCGGCAGTGGTCCAGATGCGGATTATCGCGCCATCGGCAGTTCTGTGTTTCAAAGCGTCGGCGACCAGCCAGAACTTAGCCAAGTATTCGCTGGCAATAATCCGGCCATGTGACTGGTACCAATAGAGAACCATGTCTCGCCGTGACCCTTGGGCCACCAGAAATCCATTCACGACTACGGGAATCCCGTCCACAGAACCGATCTGGATGCGAGTGGAATGGACGGGCTCCCAGCCAGACCCCGGAAGGCAATTCCTCGGAGAGTGAATTCGGTCACCCGTGCGCTGATCCCGGTAGTAGCCAATATAGAGTTCTATGGGAAGGCTGTTTCCTGCATAGACGCGGTTGATATAGTCATCCGCCCCGATTGCCCGCACTACTTGAATATCGAACGGCCGATCCTCACTGTGTGAAGAGTCAATGTCGGACGGGAATTCGCGCAGCGGCACCTGCAGCGGGGGGACATTTTTAGGGCTAACACCGCGCGTGGCGAAGATCCCTCCCACCAGCGCCAGCGCCGTAACAAAGGTTCGCACAGACGTCATGGAACCACCGGAATTGTGTTCTCACCTGTGTGAAACCGCTGCAGCAATTTATGGATCAGCACGAGCAAAAGAAATGCCAGCACGAAGAAACCAAGACCGAGTGCCAAGTGGAGCACTCCGGAATCCACGGTCGGCCGGAAGAAGTAGCTCAAAACACCGGTGGCTACGAGACGGAGTCCATTGGTGGCTATAGCAATGGGAATGCTTGCGATGACCAGTACGCCGCGTTTCCACTTACTCGGCTCCGCCAAGTACGCGAAGGCGACCACCGCGGCCAGCAGTGAAAGCAGCGAACGGATCCCGCTGCACGCCTCGACTACATTCAGCGTGCAGTTTGGGAGGAAGAGCAGATTCCCTTCTCGCACGGTATGGATCCCGAGCGCGACTAAACCGCCCGCTCCCAATCGTGATGCCAACAACTGTAGGGGAAATGTCAATTGGTAGTAAACGATTGCCGGCAACGGGATCATGAAGAGCAGATAGCCAAGTGAGAAGGCCATCCACCTCAGCGCCTGGGATCCGGCCAGGAAAAGGACGATTCCAGAAATCAAAATCACCAAGGACACCCGCGCCAGGAAGAGCTCCGCGCCCAACATCCCCAGAACTCGCAGACCGATGGCGAAGAGCACGATCGCAAAGCCGAAATTGCTCGGGCGAAAAGGCAGCGTGTGCCATTGATCGCGTTTGCTCCAAAGAACGTAAGCGGCGAACAGAGGAACGAGGAACCCGTGACCATAGTTCGGATCATCCCGCCATTGACGCGCCAGCGATGCGAGTACAGACGCATACATGATCACCACCAACGCCGATAACGATAGCGCGGCAAACCACCTGCCTGACTGCGCTTTTTCGGAGGACGGATTCTTCTCCCAGGTATTGTCACCAAGAGTCGGCGAGGTCTTCCCCAGGCTCTGGACGGGCAACGGACACTCCTGCGTGAATGGGGACAAAAAGCGTCTCGTAGTTATCCACAATATGTAATTAATAAGAGGTAATGGTGAGTACGCCATACAATTCGATTAGACACGATAGAGGGAATCTTGAATCAATTCATGCCCGGGAATGCGCCGCGCTCAGCGCAGGCCGATCCGGAATTTTTGCATTCGAAAGGAAATCGGATACGCAGACAAGTCCGGGCGTCTTGCACGGATTCTATTTTGCTGCGGCCGCCAGGCTATCCTAGTTTCCCCGAGCGGATGTCTTCGTGTTTTCGCGCGCCATAATATTGACCGTTGTAATCGATCTGATCGAATTCGGAAGCCTCATTGACCACCACGCCTATCAACTTGGGGTGGTCGAGAGACTGCAAGCCGTTCTTGAGTGCTTTGAGTGGGGCCACACCCTCCCGGACAACGAGGAGCGTGCCGTCAACCAAGCGCGACCAGAGGTTGGCGTCGATGACCGGAAGCATGGGTGTGGAATCTACGACCACCCATTCAAATCGGCTTGCCAACTGCCCGAAAGCTTCCGCAAATTGTGGCGAACGCAGAATATCGGAGGGGCGGTCGAAGGACTTTCCCGCAGGAAGAAACCAAAGTCCCGAACCGTTGAACCGAACGACAAAACGGGAGATGTCATGGTCGCGTCCGGCCCACCAGTCGCTGAGACCAGGTAGTTGCAAATCCTTCAGACCGAACACTGTTGCAAGCGTCGGCCTGTGCAAGTCTCCTTCGATCAATAACGTCTTGGCTCCCGAGTACTTCGCCAGCGTCACCGCCAGATTCGCAGCCACGAAGGTCTTTCCCTCGTTGATTACGCTGCTGGTTACTTGCAGAGTGTTCAGCTCGTGTTGCTTGCGCAGGTGATCCAACCGAACCGCCAGTGCTCTGAATTTCTCGGCGCCCAGACTATTGGGGTCGGACCACGCGACTATTCGAGACGCCGGACGAGGCTGAACCATAACGGTTCGAGTTTTTTCTGCCCCGAACACTTTTAGAGGATCAGCAATTTCTCTTGACCCGATGGCCATGGGAATGCCGTGGCCCGGCCATTCAGCCATTTCCGCGGCATCCGGTGGAGCCAGTTCAGCCGGGGCCATGTCTGGCGGAATAGCTTCCGGCTGGCTCTTCTGATTTTTCGCCCCGCTGAAACCTTCAAAAAGTTGGCTCATTTGTTTTTCCGATCCTGGCCGAAAGTTGCATTTCCGCTCAGAAATACACATCTGTGCGGGGAGCATTTTCCTTCAACATCCCGTGGAGACTTTCTAGCACTAACCTTTTAATATCTTCGCCGCCTACCCGTTGTAGTAGGTGTAGAGATTTCCTGTGAAAATCAACAAAGCCACCATGGCCGCCGCACCACATTCCACATAATAACTGACCAGTCGGGAATGGTCCTCCTGGGGTGTGCTCAGGTGAGGAATGCCAACCAGCATGCGAGTGGGGAGAATCCCTTCCAGATCCTTCTCTTGTCGGAAGCGCACGTCGGTCAATTCGAGAAAAATTGCAATGCCGAAGCCTAGCGCGGTCCCAAGAGCCAATCCCATGAGACTGATTAGAAACCGATTTGGGGCCGAAGGCTTGTTGGGCAACTTTGGCGGATCGATGATGTGAAACTGTTGACCTTGCTGCTCCTGACCCAGGCTCGTGGCTAGCTGTGATTGCGTTTGTTTCTGGAGGAGCGAGTTGTAATTGAATTTGGCTTCTTCAAACCCGCGAGAGACGATCGCCAGTTCTTGTTCTGTTTCCGGAGTCAGATTCAGGCGACTTTGGTATACGGCAGTTTGTGACTCAAGCTCCATGGCATGTTGTTGCTCGGTCTGGATCTCCAATTGATTGGCCTTGAGCTGGCTCTGGAGCTGCATGACGGCAGTGGGTGATCCGCGTTGCACGCCTTCCGCAGCCGAAAAGTCGATGGCATTTTTTCCCCTGCCGGTCTGCTGATTGGAAACGATCTCCACTTCGGCCTGCTTCCTCAATCCTTCAGTCTTGGCAATCCGGTCTTTAAGCGCCACGATGTCTGGATGGTCGTCGGTATAGCGAGTACGCAAATCCTGGATGCGCAGGTGCAGATCCTGGAGTTCCTTATCCAGCGCTTGCGTTGATATGACAGTCGAATCGCCGCCTAGACTCGCTTGCGCCGATTGGTATTGCTGGAGCAAAGATTCCAGATAGATTTTCTGTTGCTTGGAAGTGTCCAACGCATGTTGGGTGCTCGCCAGTTGTGCTTGCAGGCCTGCCAGGATTTGAACGTTGCTTTGCAACTGGCCAGGCAGGTTTCCAGCGTGTGCCGTACGGAACAGGGAGACTACTGTTTCCTGTTCCCCCATCTTGGTGCGTGCGTCAGCCAGTTCCTTATCCAAAAAGGCGGTCGTATTTTCGGAAAGCTGCCGTTGTGCTTTCACATTTTCATTGATAAACAGAGATGTCAGCTCGCTGTTCACCTGTTGTGCCAGCTCAGGCGTGTCCGCGATGTAATGGATTTTGAAGGTCACGAACTCTCCCCGGTATCCAGGCGACCCCACGAGCTCAATCTTGATGTCGCTCCGCATCGAATCGACTGGATCCTTGGGCTTGAAGAAGCTGCTGAACCGAGGAGGCGTTGAATACAGTTTGAAACGGTTTATGATGCCCTGCAGGCTGGCATGGCTCAGGACTTGCTGCGTAGTGCTCTGCAGACGATTTTGGAGATTTACGTTGACGTTCTCCATGACGTATTGGTCAGACACCTTCTGCTGCTCTGCTGAAATCAGCGCTTCGGACTGGTAGGTGGTTGGCAGAAACCAGCTCAATCCCCATACCGCCAGCCAGGATACAAACAGGGGAAGCAATATCCACCAGCGCCGTCGCAAGACGATGGCGAAATACTCTTCCCAGCCGCGTGGAACTCGCTCGTCCAGTTTTTCAGACATTCCTAACCTCTCTGTGGGTTACTTGCTTTCCAAAATCGGACATGGCTCCGTCTCCATTGGCCTTATCGTGGCTCTCGCTCCCTTTAGCGAAATAAGATCGGCCGAAGACCAAGATTGAAACCGGCAGAAAACTCATGGCTAACAGTGCTGGTTCCACAATTCGCAATACCACAACTGGCGGCATTCGTCGCCTGCACCCTTGCTCCATAACTCAGAAAAAAGGAAGTTCCAGGCCGCAATTGATGATTGAATCGAACCGCAACATACCAGGAGTCGTAATGTTGCTGGCCTAAGCTGGCGGCAGTCTGCACCAGCCCCTGGTTGTTTGCGTAGCCCACGGAGGCCGAACCCTGCCACCGGTCAGTCAGTTTTCGCTCGGCAGTGGCCTCCACCTGGCTTGTCTGCGCGCCCACTAGCACGCCGCTCCCTCCGGTCATTCGGCGATCATAGTCAAGCAGAAGAGTGGTTCGATCCAACTTGTAGTTCAATGCGCTGTTCATGGCCCAGGAAACCCGGTTCGCGGAACCTATCACCAGGCCCCGGAACTGTTCCAGATCCGGCCCGGCAGAAAGGTGGAAACTCAGTCTCCCGGTTACGTAGCGCGCATAGCCTAGCTGGACCTCATGCCCTTCGATGCTCTGAGGAAGATACGTAAATCGGAAATCATCGAAGCGATAAATCACCGCCAGCGAACTCTGTTGGCTAAGGGAGTAGTTATAGCCTGTTTGAAACGCGCTTTGCGTGTTGTTGATGTAGCCCGCGCCCAAGAAATTCAACAACCCGTAGGAGCCAGACGCAGTCCACGAAGAACGCTGGCTGAGCTCGTACTCTATTTGCCCGACTGCCGCATTACTCACTCGCGGCGCCAGTATCGTCGGGATGGTCTGATCGGGCGCTAGAGACCCATTTAGAATGGGGCCAAACTGAAAGCTGCCGTTCACGAATGCCAAACCTCCAACGCCTCCAAATCCGAAGGGCGATTCGGAAAGATAGCTGGCCTGGTCACCCAACAGCAGTGACCAGCGTTGCCCTTTCAAGTTGTAAGAAAACTCCATGTCTTGGACCGTCGAGTTCAAGTACGACGAGAGCATTGCCCCACCCGTATAGTGCAGAAGGACTTCAGAACGCTCTGACACCCGATTCAAATCCAGCGTGCCTAGCACGTAACTGAAGGCCGTCGGCCGGTTGGAAAAGCTCGTGGCCATCTGCGACATTACGTTGATGCTCGGAACAAGGAAATTGCGTGCCCCTAGAATCGGACCCAACGTCGGTTCCTGCACTCCGCTTAGCGGCCGGTTGTTGCCCGCGACTTCGGTTTCCCCGGTCGCCCCTTGGGGCAAATTCATTGCCAAAACGCTGGTTTTCCCAGCCGGCAACGGTGGTGCATAGGGGGCAACCGGTTGTTCGCGCTTATCGTTTTTGTCCGAATCGGTTCCTTGCGCCGGGGCTGCAGGAACATTCAGGATCGCCGCAAGAAGCGCCCAACCGCAAATTTGAGCCAGCCTGGCCATGGGTTTCCTCTACGGCACGACAATCGTATCGCCAGCCTTCAGCTGGACATTTTGGTGAGGCTGGCGCCCGTTGACCACATCCTGATAATTGATCGGGAGCATTCTGGTTTCTCCGTTTTCGGTCCGCATGATGTGGATCTTTTTTCGCTTGGCAAACGGCGTGAGTCCCCCGGCGATCGAGAGGGCCTGGACCGCTGTCATGTCGGGCACAAGCGGATAGGCCCCTCCGCGATTCACCTGACCCAGAATGTAAATCCTCTGACTGCTCATCTGTGCCACGATTACAGTCACTTGCGGATGTATGACGGTTGCGCGCAGCTTTTCCACGATCTCGGAGCTTAGCTGTGTGGGTGTCAGACCCGCGGCCTGCACGTCGTTCAGCAATGGCAGAGAAATCTTGCCGTCCCTCCGCACTGGAACGGTGCGCGATATTTCCGGTTCCTTCCATACGTCGATGATGAGGACGTCATCGGGAGCGATGGAGTAGTTCGGACTCTCAGTCGCTGGCTTGGGCGGCTGCGAACTGGTATTGCGCGCGACAAGGACCTTGGCGTTGTCACCGCTGATGTTGTTCTGAGTCGGCTCTTGGGCGAGCACCGGGAACGAAATTAGCGATATTGCTGCCGACAGATACAACCACTTTTTCATGGCACCCTCGCTCGCAAGTCTCGCTTCAACTCGCAGGCTTGCATCTTGATCCGTTTCAATTTGTTTCCTAAGTCCGTTTGCGCCGATCCATTTTCCGTGTGGGGTTGCCAGCCCCCTCGCTGCTTACGCCGACACGATAGCTTCAGAATTTCGGGTATATCTAGAGCCAATTCCAAGTCCGTTGTTGCTATCTCTTCCGCGCGGGGCGGTCACTACCTCGACTTGAAAAGCTGCAACCTCGATGGCGGCTGCGGTCCCCAATATCGCCACGTTCAGCACCAGCCGCGAAACGTTCTTTTTCCGGATCAGGATCCCCTCAATCCCTGTCAAGGGCCCGCATTTGACGCGCACCCAGCTTCCGCATTTCAGGAAAGGATGAATCTCCACACGGGTACCGCTGTCAACGACACGTCGAATCGCTTCGATCTCGATATCGGGAATTGCGGCTGGCTGGCCCGCACTTGACACCAGTCCATAGATCCCTGGGGTGGTAATGATCTGGAGGCGACGCTCGATGCCGCCTTTGAGAAATACGTAACACGGGAACAAGGGTAAGGTGAGTGCCTTGGTCCGGTCCTTCCAATTATGCGTGGTTGCGTAAAGCGGAAGAAACGTGTTAAATCCCTTCCCGGTGAGAATTTGAGCCACTGTCTTCTCATGCTGATGGCGTGTGTAGATGGCATACCAGGACGATTCAAAAACTCCGCCCTCGGTAGAGATTGCCGGATATGGAAACATAGAGCTCCGCCCTGTGACTTACAACTTCAAACCCCGTAAGCCGTTAATTTCGTTTAACTTACGGCCACTTGTAAACTCCCTGCCTGGTTCAGTGCGCCGTAATATGCTTGGCATCTTCGCGCTGCCAAATCCCGTGTAAGAGCCGCCTTTGATTTCAGCAGAGACCAACTCTTCAATATTGAATCGCAAAGCCGCTCGTGAGCATTCCCCGCTCAGCGGGAGATTTCTCAACCCGCAGGACCTCTCCGTCGACTTCCACCGGAAGGGGTCCAATCTCTTCTGGAATTCCATCTAGATCAATTTTGACCGAGACGTTCGTACCGACTGGCGGACAGTTGGGTGCAAATACAAACGCACCGTGCTCACTGAGGTCTCGGCTGCGGCCTTCGCCCTGTCGCGGTTCCCCGTCCCCGTTGATCCACTGAAAGGTAACCGCCGTTTGTAACAGGAATCGGAGAGTCCTTCGGGCTGGGTGTCCAAAATTCAACAATCACCCCTCACAATTCTTGGCAACTCACAGTAGGTTTTTTCCCGCAAAGGAACAAGAGAACGAATGTCATCGAAATGCACCGAACTGCAGCTAGGTACAGGTGTACCTAGTTGCTTGTTCTCTGTTGAACATACTTTTCTTAACAGGACGGGCGAAGTGCTGACACAACCGATTTTGAAACGAGGCGCTGATCGTAATCCGAGACGGTTGTCTACTAGGCAGGAACTTAGAAAATGGAACTCCCGCGGCGGGGACCTGCTATTCAGGACTGCCGGGCGGAGATCGTCTGCGTCGCGCCCAGGAGCGGTACAGTCATGGCGCTGAGTGAACTTCGCTCAATATCGTTATCTCTCCGGTCGATAGCGTACAGAGCCAGTTCAAGCCGGTTCGAAGTCCCCACTTTGTTGAAGATTCTGAACAAGTAATTGCGCACGGTGTGCTCACTCAGATGGAGCTGCAGGGAAATGTCCTTATTGGTCATGCCTTCGGCCACCAAGTGGACAACGCCTTCTTCTCTTTTTGTCAGCAGCCCCGGCACTTTCGAAATAATCGCTTTGGCCGGCACGGCCAGACTCAGGGCCTCGATCACGAACCGCAATTCCTTGCTGCTGGCCCACACCTGCCCTTGGTGTACTGCGTGGATGCACTTGGACAATAGTTCTGTTGATTGATCCCGTGAGAATATGCCAGTTGCTCCCGCCCGGAATGCTTCGACGACCATCGTCGGCTTGCTCGAATCGAGTATCATGATGATATTTGGTTTCTTGACCGAAGCTCGAATCTGTCGCGCTACATCGAAACCAGCTAGGGCCTCTTCCTCTAGACGCGCACCGATAACGGCAACGTCAGCTTCATTCTCGTCGAGTCCTTCGCGAATTCCCGCGGCGTCAGTCGCATACCCAACAACTTTGGTCCGGTAACGGCCTCTTCGTAGCGCCGCTGCCATGAGCTGGCAACTCATTCTGCTACCGTCGGCGATAAACACTTTCACCGCGCTCATGCGTCCCGGAGACTTAGACAATTCTCTGCTCCTCTTAGTGGTGCCGCCATCCTAAACATTCAACTCGGTCTGCGCTTTTGAAAGACTCAGGCTCTCCATCCTCAACTGTGTCATGCCGAAGATCCGAAGAATTTCCCACCAAAGAAATTTCCAACCGCCCGCTTGTTCCCACGCATGCTGCTTATTCTCGCCTGCGATTTCCCATTGTGGATATTTCTAGGAAGGCGCGCTGTCTCATTTTGGACAGGCTTGCAAAGTGTTCCCTTTTATACTTTCCATTGGAAATCGAAAACAGGAAGACCGGATATGGACCAGCTCGAATTAGAAACATCTCATAGTGGGGACACAAAAGGTCTTGCCAACTCTCTATTAATTCGGTCCCGATTTCGCCGTTATTCAGATTTCGTTAGCGTCGGTGGCAATCCGTCAACGTCTTGGCTGTTCTGAACTTGGCGATGGAGCAAGCGGGATAACGAACGAGGGAAGCATGGACCGGGCCACGGTCAGTGTCATAATTCCGTACTATCGAGCAAGACATACCATCGCTCGTGCCGTGGAGAGCGCATTGGAACAGACGGTTCGTCCCTACGAAATCCTCGTTGTTGACGACGGGAGCCCAGATGACGCGGCTAGTGCAACAAAAATGTTCGGCTCTTCCGTTACCTTGATCCGCAAGCCCAACGGCGGAGCGGCGAGTGCACGGAATCTGGGGATTGAGCATGCGCAGGGGGAGTGGATCGCATTTCTCGATGCCGATGACTACTGGGAACCAGCAAAGCTTGAACGCCAACTCGCGTCTTCAGCAGGCGTGGGACTGGTTGGGAGTAGGTGGTATACCCAAGACCCCGGTAAGCCGCGTTGCATGGCAAAGATGGAGGGCCCCGAATTATTCGGCCGAATGTTGAAGGCCCGTGGCTCCCAGGCATTCCGCGTCGCTATCAACCTATTTACGAGTGTTATGCTCGTGCGGCGGGATGCCTTGGGCGAACTGCGCTTCGATTCGGGCCTGGAGACCGCCGAGGATCGTGATCTCTGGATCAGACTGGTGGCCTCGACAGATGTCTACCTCGTACCCGAGCCACTTGCTACTTATGGCAATTGGCCGGGATCGCTCTCCAATAGCGATATTGGTCGGGATTGCCGAAGCATGCTCAAGGTCGTGCATCGTTACGCCGCGCTGCTCGGCGCAAAGGGAGTCCGTGAACAAGAAGCGGTCATTTACCGCAGATGGGCAGGCGGTCATCTGGATAGAGGAAAACCGCGATCCGCGTTAGGACCAGCCGCACGTCGACTTGCGGTTCAGCCCGCATCTTCGCAAGCATGGTGGATAATGTGTAAATCGCTGGCGCGATCCGTGCTCCCGTAGCTCACTTCCGCGCGATTGCCTGGACCTCGAATATGGAATCAGCATCCCTATCGTCTTTCTCTGTTTTGAGCATCCGGCTCATCGAGAAATTGTCGGGCTGACGGTGTGCTCGCAAAGTCCACGAAGGCCATTTTGGGGGAAAGTTGTTGTTCACCCTAACTGTCAATTGGGCATGGCCAACTCAGCGAGTTTGGCCAGCCGTTCTTTTCGTTGCAGGAGTTCTGGCATTGGCCCAAGGCCAACACTTTCGAGAATTTTCTCCCAACGATACGCCCAATCATGTCTTGCGAGCGCCTGAACAACATTCATTCTCCGGATTCTTTCTTGCTTTTCTGGCTGGCCTTCCAACTCGTCGATAAGTGCAACGATTCTGTCTGAACCATACGGAAGGTGGACGACCGCGTCGGGCCAGCCAAATAGATGCTCAAATTCTCCATTGTTCGGAATCTCTCCGACCATAATTGCACCAGCCGCAACACCTTCAAAGTATCTGCTTCCGATTTCTATCTGGCTGCCCCGTATGTCCGGCCGATCGATTAGTCCTGGATTTACGATGAAGAATTTAGTTCTCTTGGCGATACTTGCCAATAGAGAACGGTGCTCTCTGGGGTTAATGGGACTGATGACCTCGCTGCCTTCATCGTGCAGATAAAATATGCCGCGCTCGTCGGCCATCTTGAGGATTGCCTGATGTGTTGCCTGTGACCTGCGCCCAATGCTACAGACATCTACGACTCTCTCCGGGTTCGCTGGATAGGGACAGAAACGAATGCTATCAATACCAGGCGGAACAAAGATACACCTGCACCCAATTTGGTCGCTAAGAGCCTTAACGCTCTGGCTGGAATAGAGGGCGATGAGATCAAATTCTCTCAGAACGTCTATGAAAAACCGGTGTTCGCGCATTTGTTTGGCCCAAATCTCTTCCACCAGACAAACTTTAGTCGTGCACGCATCTCTTAAATAGCTGACTGCGTCGATCATCAGCAGGTCCCTTGGACCGCCACACATGGCCAGAAAAAGGTCATAGTGCTCGTTGACCTTCGGCTTTTGAAGGCCGGCCTTCAGAGTGATCGGAGCATGGAATGCGAGACGTCTGGCAAGCTGATTCCGCCTACTGGTTGGATGGCCCTCTGGGGCGAAGATCTCCGCATGGTCCATCTCGGTGATGGTGTCTTCAAACTCGTAGAGAGCGCAACGAAACAGATCGTTCCGGAAGACATTGCGCAACGACAAAATAAGCGTGCGCGGCTTGCGAGGTTGGGTATGGATAGACTTGGTATAACTCATCAAAAAGCCTCATTTCCCCATAGCGCAGCAGTAACAATTGCCCAACCTCTCGCCGAAGTGAAACTCTGCAACCATCGCAAGCACGATCCGGAGGGTCATGATGCGAAGAGGCTTGTTCGTCGTCGCCGCAGCTTCGGCCATTAGATTCTGCCTTTCTGCCGGGCATCGTAGCATGATTCGGTTTTGCTCTTAGGGGCAGGTTCTTCGAGACCGAACTATGCAACGAGCAGTCACCGGATCAACTGCACGGTTTTTCATCGAATAGAAATACTCTCTGCGGCCAACTGTCAGGCAGAAGGTTGATTTCGACAGCGCCGCAGGAGGATACTGCACCTGTCTTTTTCACGATTCGTTCAGCCACAAAGCGAACTCTCTTACTTGGTTCCGAACATGATGCCAACGCAGATTCGATCTGCGAACTCGCGTACCTCAGGTGGAGGCAATGGAGTTGAGGGAGTTACTCGCTGAGCGCGCGATCGACAAGGGCGATCACCAACTCGCAGATGCGTTTTGCCGGGCGATGAGGCTGCAGAGAGTGTCACTCAGGTGCACAGTGTTTCTGGAGCCCACAGCTCGCTGACGCGCGTCAGCGGAACAGCCCAAGACCTATCAGTTCGGTCCGAAGCGCGGCGGCCTCTGTAAAAAGGATGCCATGCATACCAAAGGCCATCGCTGCCTCCACGTTGGGTTTGCAGTCATCGATGTAAACAGTCAAGGCAGGGTCGATTGCAAAAGTCTCCAGGAAAAGCTTGAAAATGCGTGGATCAGGTTTCAGCAGTTTCACTTCGCCAGAAAGCATGAC
>Ga0210402_10001269_pt1 | contig 26170 bp, 23 predicted proteins | sample IncBWC7MmetaG_FD_161055 | JGI IMG/M metagenome (GOLD analysis project Ga0210402, IMG submission 161055) | Forest soil microbial communities from Barre Woods Harvard Forest LTER site, Petersham, Massachusetts, United States - Inc-BW-C-7-M | ecosystem: Environmental > Terrestrial > Soil >... | reverse complement strand
CGTGGAAGCCATGAAGTACCGCTTCCAGTGGAGCTACCCGATCGTGTTTTCCCCGCACGACGCGAAGACGCTGTACATCGGCGCCAACGTGCTGATGAAGACCGCCAACGAAGGCCAGAACTGGGAGGTGATCAGCCCGGATTTAACGCGCAACGACAAGTCCAAAATGGGCACTTCGGGCGGACCGATCACGCAGGACAACACCAGCGTGGAGTACTACTGCACCATCTTCACGGTGATGGAGTCGCCTGTGACCAAGGGCGTGATCTGGGTGGGCTCGGACGATGGCATGGTCCACGTGACGCGCGATGGCGGCAAGAAGTGGGACAACGTGACGCCCAAGGATATGCCGGAGTGGATTCAGATCAACGCCATCGACGCGTCGGTGCACGACCCGGGCACGGCGTATGTGGCGGCCACCATGTATAAGTGGGACGACTTCCGGCCTTATCTCTACAAGACCACCGACTACGGCAAGACGTGGAAAAAGATTGTCAACGGCATCCCCAACAACGCCTTCACCCGCGTGGTGCGCGAAGATCCGAACCGTAAGGGACTGCTGGTGGCCGGCACCGAAACCGGTCTATACATTTCGTTTGACGATGGCGAAAACTGGCGGCCGTTCCAGCAGAATCTGCCGGTGGTGCCCGTCACCGATCTGGCCTTCCACCAGCGTGAGCAGGAACTGGTGGTGGCCACGCAGGGGCGGGCGTTCTGGATTCTGGACGATGTTCCGATGCTCTACCAGTTGGGCGGAGGCAGCCCGGCCAGTGGAGGCACCTCGACCGCGGACGCCCATCTGTTCCGGCCGAAGGACACCTACCGTTTCGGCGGCGGTGGACGCGGCGGCGGCGGCAACCGCGTGGTCCCCGTGGTGGGCGAGAACCCGGCGGGCGGCGCCGTGATCTATTACTCGCTGAAGAGCAAGCCGCAGGGCGACGTGACGCTGGAGTTTCTGGACGGCGCCGGCAAGCTGGTGAACAAGTTCTCCAGCCGTGCGCCCGAACCGGTGGAGGGACCGCCCGACGAGGAAGGGAATCCTTTTCGCGGTGGTCCGCCGGTGAGCGTTCCGGCGGCGCCCGGTCTGAACCATTTCGCGTGGAACCTGCGGTATCCCGACGCCACTTCATTCCCAGGTCTGATCATGTGGGCGGGCAGCGTGACCGGGCCGCGGGCATCGCCGGGCAAATACCAGGTGCGGCTGACGGTGGACGGCAAGTCGCAGACGGAGAGTTTCGAAGTCAAGAAGGACCCACGACTGGAAACCACGGCCGAGGAGTACGCCAGACAGTTGTCACTGTCGCTGCAGCTTCGCGACAAGCTTTCCGAGACCAACGAGGCCGTCATCCGGATTCGCGAGATCCGCAAGCAGCTTGAGGAGTACACCAGGCGCGACAACAAAAAGATCGCCGACGCCGCCAAGGACATGGTGAAACGGCTGACGGCGGTGGAAGAGGAGTTGTACCAGACCAAGAACCGCGCCAGCGAAGATCCGCTGAACTTCCCCATCAAACTGAACAACAAACTGGCGCACGTGCTGGGAGTGGTGCAGAGTTCCGACAACCAGCCGACGGCGCAATCCAACATGGTCTACGAAGACCTGGCAACGGCGGTGAACGCGCAGTTAAAGACGCTGGACAAGTTGATGACGGGCGATCTGACGGCGTTCAACAAGTTGATTCGCGATGAAAACGTGCCGGCGGTGATGGCGCCGGCGAGGAAGTAGCAATCCTGTGGCGCTTGGTAAGAGATCCAGGCAGGAGCGATCGCTCCGCGAAGCCGCGGCTCTCCCAACCGCGTGCGTCAAATGCCGCCACCCACGGCAGCCGCCCCCGGCTTCGCGAGAATCCGGCGTAGTCCCCAAGCCGGTAGTACACTCCGTTCAACATGGGTTAGGAGAACGACTCGCTGGCCGTACATGGCGTACCGTTATTGGTATTCGTGAAGCGCGAGCGCGGGAAGGCCCCACTTCGCAACGCTGGGGCAGGTCTCCATTACCCGCCCCTATGAGTATCAGCGCCATGTGGCCGGAGAGCGCCGGAACCGCCCAGTTCCAACGCCCGCATCAGCCACTTGCGCACTCGCGCTTCTTGATTCAGATCTTGCCACGCGAGTTCGCGCTGCCCAGGCGATGACCGCATAAACGATTCAGAATCAGCGAAAAATAAATAAAAAAACTTGTGACTGGCTTTCCAACAGGACGTACTCGCGGATGAACGCGATGGGGACGCCACACACAATTACCGCTTCAAGCCCGCCATCCAGTTTTGGATGACGTAGATTGCATTGAGGTTGAGATTAGACGCCGGTTGCAGATTTTGGGCGAGGGCTACCGCCGAACCCGGGCGGTATGCCAACGCTCCGCCCGCGATGGAAAAGTCCGCCAGCTTGACGGCGGAGCCCACCGCGGGGTTCCCGCGGACGGAATCCAGGATCGGAAAGGCCTCGCCTTCGGCGCGCAATTTCTCCACGTCAAAACGTTGCGCCAGCAGCATGCCGGCGCGCCCGAATACCAGGTAGCCCCAGGTGGCATTCCCGGCGGGCACGAATGCCACGTTGGTTTCGACCGGCATGATGGGGACGCGCTCGGAAGAATCGAGAGAACCGGCGTCAAGCATGCTCTCCCCAGCTTTGACCGCGCCCGCGACAAACAGCAACTTCCTGCTGCCGGGCAGAAACTGCGGCGCCAGGTGCCGGCTTTCGCCGCGCGCGCGATCCAGTTCGGTGATCCTGGTCAGGCGTCCGCCGGCGGCCGGTATGCGGAAGAGACCATCGCCGACCACGCCGATCACGATGGTGCCATCCGAACCCCAGGCGCCGGCAATGTTCGTATTGACCTCACACAGCACCCGCGGCGGTCCGCCGGCGGCTTCGGTCACCTTCAGTTTGCCTCCGGCCGGAAAGGCGAGGAATCGGCCGTCCGGCGACCAGAACGGCGTGCCCGCTCCTTCGGTGCCCTCCAGGGGCAGTGTCTCCTGTGAGTTGAGCGCGCGCACGAAAATGCGGTTGGCTGATACGAAAGCGATGCGGCGGCCATCGGGCGAGAGGTTCAGCCGGGCAATCCCGGCTCCGCCCGGCGCGGTAACGGTGACGCGCGTGGGCTGCCGGCCCAACGGGTTTTCGCGCCAGCCCGCCGGCGCTACCAACAGCACCGCGCACAACGCGGCGCCGGCTGCCCCTGCGGTGATCCACGTGCGGCGGCTGGGCCGTCTAACAGGTCTAACAGGCGCCGCCGCGGCGGGCGGGGCAGCGGCCAACTCGGGGCGCGTCGCCCAGTTGGCGGGCGCTTGCACGGCCAACTCCAGAGCGGCCTTTAAATCGCGCGCGGTCTGCCAGCGCTCTTCGGGATCTTTCGCCAGGCAGCGGCGCAACACGCGATTCAGAGCGGCGGGAACCTCGGTCGACGGGAGCTCTGGCGGCGGGGCGGTAAGGATGGCGGCAATCACCAGGGCGGTGTTTGGGGCGGCGTATGCGCGCCGGCCCGCCAACATTTCGTACAGCACCACGCCGAACGAGTAGATGTCGCTGGCCGCGCCGGCTTCCTTCCCCTGCAATTGCTCGGGCGACATGTAGTGCAGCGTGCCGAGGATGGCGCCCTCCTGGGTGACATATGGGGTGACGTATGGTTTGAGGTGCGGGGTGATAAGCGCCAGCACGCCGCCGAGGGCGCGGTCCGACTTGGCCAGTCCGAAATCCATCTTGGCCAGCCCGAAATCCAGCACCTTGAGGCCGGACTCGGTGAGGAGCACGTTGGCGGGCTTGAGATCGCGATGCACCACGCCCTTGCGATGGGCCGCATCGAGCGCCGCCGCCATCTGGATGGCCAGCGCCAGCGCCTCACCGGGCGGCAGCGGACCCTTGACCAACCGGGCCTCCAGCGTCTCGCCCTGCAGAAACTCCATCACGATGACGGGTTGCCCGGAACATTCTTCCACGCCGTAAATGGTGCAGATGTTGGGATGATTCAGAGCCGAGGCCGCGCGCGCCTCGCGCTCGAAGCGGCTCAGCGCCACCGGATCGCAGGCCAGTTCGGCGGGCAGGAATTTCAGGGCAACGTGGCGGCCGAGTTTCAGGTCTTGGGCCCGGTATACCACGCCCATGCCGCCGCCGCCCAGTTTCTCCAGCACCTGGAAATGCGAAACCGTCTTGCCGCCCAGATCGCCGCTGTCGAAACCGGGATCGCCTGGGGTTACTGGAGCTGAAACTGAACCCTGGACTGGAGCCAGGGCGGCAGCGGCTACAGCGAAAGCCGGTTCCTGTTCGGCCCGGTGGAGCCCTTCCACCTGACCGGCGACCTGACCGGCGAACCGGTAGCCGCGGCGCGCCACGGTCTCCACGTATCGCGGGCTTTCCGCCGAATCCCCCAGAGCCTCCCGCAGCCTCTGGACGGCGGCGTTGATGCCGTGCCCCACCTCGACCACGGTGTCGTTGGGCCACAATCTGCGGCGGATGTCCTCGCGCAGCACCACCTCGCCGGGATGTTCCAGCAACATCACCAGGATGCGGAAGGGCTGCTCCTGAAGCCGGATCCTGACGCCGCCCCGGCGCAGTTCGGCGGCGCGGATGTCCAGCTCAAACTCTCCGAAACGGATGACGCGAACGCCGCGAAAGCTTCGGCTAGACGGCATACCCCTCTCTCTTCCTCGCTCTCATCCTTGACTTGGACGCCGCCGCGGCCGGAATAGTCCCGTAAACTTCCGTGACCCACACGTGAGCCACGCGCGACTGTCAAATGACCTCCGGTGCATCGAGGTACGCGATTCGCCGCCGCACAATCGCGGCATGAAGATCGAACCGCCGCCGCCAGCCTCAGGCGCCACCCGAAGACCGGCCTTTTCGGGGAGAACTTGCTGGCTGTTACGGCGAATGTTCCTGGGAATGCTGCTGGGAATGGGTTTGGCGGCGCCAAGGGACTCGCCGGGAATCACGGTGCGAGTCCTCAACCCGGCGGGGATTCCCCCGAGGACGTTGCTTCGCGCGGAGCACGTAGCCGCGGCCGCCTTTGACCAAGCAGGTGTCGAAATCGCGTGGCGGCAGTGCCCTTCCTGTGGGGAGGAGTTGGCGACCAACGAATTCTGGTTACATTTGTTAATCAACAAGCCGCCGCATCTGCATGGCGATGCGCTGGGCTTCGCAGTGCTGATGCCGGCACGCGACGGAGCGGCCAGCTACGGTGGTGTCTTTTGGCCGGCGGTGGAGCAGGCAGCGGCCAGCCTGAATGCGGACGAAGCCTCGCTGCTCGGCGCCGCAATAGCCCACGAACTCGGTCACATCCTGTTGCGATCGCCAGGCCATGCGTGGACTGGAGTGATGCGCCCGCGATTTCAGAATGCGGAAGCCCGTATGGCCGCCAGCGGCGAATTGCGCTTCACGCGGGAGCAGGCGGAGAGAATCCAGGCCGAGTTGATCCGGCGAAGTGTTGCACCAGGCGTCCACGCCAGCAGATGAGGAACAGCGGGCCGAAGCAGAAGGCCGGGACGGAACCCAGCGAGAGTTCGACCATACCGGGCAACGACCTTTATGCGGCACGATCCGACAAACGCGGCCCCAAGGTAGAAACGTACTGGTACCGCCAATGCCAATCCAAGCAAAGTGCCGAAATACAGGTATGCCTTGACGAAGAAAGGCATGCCCTGGGGAGCACCATTCCCGGTTTTACACTATGTTTGGTACCACGGCGGATTAGCGGTTCCTGCCAAACCAGCGCCGCCGTTGAAGACGCCTGGCAAGTCCACTACTGCTATACTCAAATTTCAACTTAAGAAACGGAGTAAAAGCCTTCCTAAAACTATGAACGTCACAGTCATCGGAACAGGGTATGTTGGAACCGTAACGGGCGTCTGCCTCGCCTATCTTGGAAACTCGGTCACGTGCGTCGACACGGATGCCGCCAAGATTGCCGTCTTGCAGCGGGGCCAGTCCCCAATCTACGAACCGCACCTGGAGGAGATGATGGCTATGGCCGCCGCACGTGGCGGCATCCAGTACACTACGGAACTGGCCGAAGCCGTGAAGCGCAGTGAAGTGATCTTTATCGCGGTGGGGACCCCGCCGCTGCCAAGCGGCGAAGCCAACCTGTGCTATCTGGAAGCTGCCGCCAACGGCATTGGAGCCGCCATGGACGGTTCGCGATTCCGCGTGGTGGTAAACAAGTCCACGGTGCCGATAGGGTCGGGCAACCTGGTGGAGGCGTTGGTGCGCGATGGTATCGCCGCCAACCATTCGGATGAGCAGATCCGCTTCGGAGTCGCCAGCAATCCCGAGTTCCTCAAGGAGGGCTCCGCTGTGGGAGACTCGCTGTATCCCGACCGCATTGTGGTGGGCGGCGACGCCGCAACACTTTCGGTAATGCGCGAGCTTTACGAACCGCTGGTGGCCCAAGCCTTCGACCAGCCGCCCGGGGTGCCGCGGCCATCCTCCATGATCTCGGTTCCGCTACTGGCCACCTCGCTCACCAGTGCCGAGATGATCAAGTACGCCGCCAACGCCTTCCTCGCGATGAAAATCGGATTCGCCAATGAGATCGCCAATATCTGCGAGCGCGTGGGCGCCGAAGCCCCCGAAGTCATGGCGGGAATCGGCCTGGACTCGCGGATCGGCGCCAAGTTCCTGAACCCGGGCGCCGGTTGGGGTGGCAGTTGCTTCGGAAAGGACATCCAGTCCCTACTGCATACGGCGCGCGAGTATGGGTATTCCACCCGGCTGTTGCAGGCGTCGCTTGAAGTCAACGCGGCCCAGCGCCAGATCGTCATCCAGAAGCTCCAGGAAAAGCTGTTCATTCTCAAGGGCCGGACCATCGGATTGCTGGGCCTGGCTTTCAAACCGGAAACCGACGACTTGCGCGATGCCCCCAGCCTTCACATCGCCGAACGCCTGCTGCAGATGGGCGCGCGGGTGAAAGCTTACGACCCCATCGCCAATGCGGCCTGCCGCGCGCAGCGGCCCGACCTGAAAATCCGCTACTGCGATTCGGCGCGCGAGTTGGCCACCGATTGCGATGCGCTGGTGCTAGTGACGGAGTGGAAGGAGTTCCACAGCCTGGACCTGGCCGACCTGGCGCGCCTGATGGCGTCGCCGATTTTGGTGGATGGCCGCAACCTTTTCGTTCCCGAGACAGCCATCGCGGCTGGTTTCGACTACACCGGCATTGGCCGCGCCACGCGGGCGAAGGCGGCGGCGGTGGCGGCGGAGCGAACGCCGGTACCATTAGCGCCGCTACAATAAACGTGTGCCGTTGATCCCCGTTGGAAAGCTCCGTGACTTTCCTCGCGATTCCATCAGCGAAGTCCTGGTGGCCGACTATCCGTACGCCATTTGCAACGTGGCAGGCACGCTTAGCGCGCTGAGCGGCGTGTGTATTCATCGCGGCGGCCCATTGGGCGAGGGGCAGCTTCACGACGGCCGCGTGGTCTGCCCGTTTCACAGGTGGGAGTTTGACTGCGTCACCGGCGAATACGATTACGACCCCACCCAGCGGGTTGCCACTTACGAATTGAAGCAGGAAGGCGAAGACGTCTTCCTGCTGGTTCCCTAGCGGGAGTTTACTCAGAGGGGAGCTGATTCCTGGTGCCCGAACTTCCGGAAGTAGAAACCGTCGTCCGCTCGATCGCGCCGCTGGTCGGCCGCCGGATCGCCATGGCCGAATTCCGCTGTCTGCGAATTCTGCGGGGCGGCAACCCGGACGCTATGGCGGCGCGCCTGCAGGGCCGGAAGATCGCCGGCGTCAAACGTTACGGCAAGTTCATTGTGATGAGCCTGACGGGCGGCGGGTACCTGATGGTTCACCTCGGCATGACGGGTAAATTACTGTTGGGGGGCGCGGCCGGCAAGCACACTCACGCCATTCTGACTCTTGACCGCCCCAAGGGCAACCGGCAGGAAATGGTTCTGCTTTACGACGACAGCCGCCAGTTTGGCAGCATCGAGTTCAGCGAGGAGTTTCCGAAGCGCGTGGCGCGCCTGGGTCCCGAACCGTTAGAGGTGCGGTTCGAAGATTTCGCCGGCGCCCTGAAGGGGCGCAAGACCCGGATCAAGTCGCTGCTACTGAATCAGACATTTGTCCGCGGCGTGGGCAATATTTATGCCGACGAGGCGCTGTTTCGAGCGGGGATTCATCCGCAGGCAATGGCTTCGCGGATCCGCCCGGACCGGGCGCGCCGGCTGTACGACGGCATGGTCGCGGTGTTAACGGAAGCCATCGCCGCGGGCGGTTCCTCAATCTCTGATTACGTGGATGCACAAGGCCGCAAGGGCTTTTTTCAGTTCAGTCACCGCGTCTACCAACGGACCGGCGAACCCTGCGTTACTTGCAAAACGCCCATCCGCCGCGTTATTGTTACGCAGAGATCTTCACACTATTGCCCAACGTGCCAGAAGCGCTGAAACCAAGCTGCAAAACGCTACGTCGTTAGTGACGTAGCACTTTTATTGCCGTGCTGTTTTGTTCAACAAAAGATAGGAGATTTATACGTGAAGCGCACCCTCCGTTACCTTCCTCTGCTTTCCCTGCTGCTGCTCCCTATTCCCTACGCCAGCGCACAGAGCTCATTTGATCTGAATCTGGGATTTGGAACCTCCCACGTGAAAGGGATCCCTGGAATTGACAATATCAATTCCGTCACCAATCCCTTTGGCACGTGTTCGGTTGGTGCAGGCGATCCAAACTGCGCCAAGGGACCGGATTTGGGCGGTTTCTTCCTGGGCGTGGGAGGGGACGTGATGGCCACCAAGCGCTTCGGCATTGGCGTGGAGGCGGCTTTCCAACCCGGCAAGAGCGATTATGCGGGCCTGCAGTACCGCCAGACGTTTTACGACGTGAACGGCATTTTCGCGCCCGTGAACCAGAAGAAGGTGATGGTGCAATTGATGGGCGGTCTCGGCGGCGCCAAGACGAGCTTCTCTTTCACTCAGAATTGCACGGGCATCGCCGTTTGCAGTTCGCAGAGCCAGCCGGTATTGAACACGAATCACTTCCAGATCCACGCCGGCATTGGGGTCCAGATCTTCGTTACGGAGCATGTCTTCATTCGTCCGCAGTTTGACCTGCACTACGTTCCGAATTTTACCGACCAGTTTGGAAGTAACGTGGCGCCTTCGGGAACGGTCTGGATAGGTTACAGCTTCGGCGACCGGTAAAACCGTAAAACTCAGCCATTCCTGCCTGTGTTGCTTCGGTTGTGGGGCAGATTGTGAATCTGCGGCGGATTGTTAATCCGCCTGCGCGATGCGGCAGCGAGCCAGTCCGCCGCAGGTTAAGGTCACTCGCCGCGCAACCGTCGCATCCAATCGCTCTCCACGATTCAGAAACAGTTTGCGTCTCAACTAACAACGACGGGCAAACGCGGCCGATCGCAGCTTTCGGGTTGGCGCCCGTGCTCAAGAACTCATTCGAAAGCGATTGACCGTCGTCAGTCCGGAGTTGAGGAGTCAAACAATGAAGCGCGCGATGGCGGGAACAGTACTCGCACTTTTTGTGTGCGGCGTAGCGCACAGTCAGGCGGCGGATCAACCGCTGAAATTTGACGTGGCTTCGATTAAACCGAACCCTCCACGTAAGGAGGGGGCGCCCAGGGGGACGATGGGTTGCTTCGGCGGACCCGGATCCAAGGACCCGGTTCGTTATACCTGCGCCCAGGCCAGCGTTTCCGCCATGGTGCTCACGGCATATGGCATAAAGAATTACCAGCTTCGGCCTCTGTTTTCCCCGGACGCCGCCCAATTCAACGTTGAGGCGAAGGTGCCGCCTGGAGCTACCGCGGAGCAGGTCAAAACGATGCTGCGGAACCTGCTTGCCGAGCGCTTCAAACTGACTTTTCACTACGAGAAAGGGGAAACGCAGGGGTATGCCCTGGTAGTGGCGAAGAGTGGGTTGAAAATGAAAGAGTCGGCGCCCCCTCCTCCGCCCGCTGCTGAAGGCAGCGCCCCGCCACCGCCGCTGGTACCGGTCAAGGACGCGGATGGGTTTGTTTACATACCCCCGCGCAACCGCATGGTAGTGGGTTGGGCGAACGGACTGACGCGCTGGGCGGGAGGTAATGTGCCGGTGGATTTATTGGTCGGGTTGTCAAACACACTGACTGGCCGGCCCGTCATTGACTCTACCGGGCTGAAGGGAAAGTACGATTTCACCTTGACATTCAGTACTGACAGAGTCGAGGGAGCAAGCGGGCCTGCCATCGCGCCTTCACCGCTTTCGGACGATGGCGGCATAGCTCCGCCTGGCGACGGCGGGCTCACGGTTTTCGCAGCCTTAGAGAAACAACTCGGACTCAAATTGGAGCCGAGAAAGATTGTGTTCGAGGCATTCGTGATCGACCACGCCGAAAAAACACCCGTCGAGAATTAGCTATGCTGAAATGCCTGCGGCCGATGCTGATGCTGGGGCTGGCCTGGGGCTCGTTGCAAGGCAGGCTGGATGCCGCCGTGATTCGCGGCAACGTGGTGGAGCACCAGACCGGGAAGGCGCTTTCGCGAGCGCTGGTGGTGGTAGAACCCATCGCCGGGACGCCAGGGTCATGGCAGCGGGCGCTCACCAATCGCTACGGCATGTTCGAGTTCGGTTCGCTTCCCGGCGGCGTATATGTCGTCAAAATCTCGAAGCCATATTTTCTGCCCGTGGAGTATGGGCAGAAGCGGTGGAATTCCGCGGGTACGCCGGTGGTACTGGATGGCGCCGCGTCCACATTCCTCAACATCCGCCTGCCGCGATACGGAGCCATCGCCGGCACGGTGCTGGACGATAGCGACGTGGGGCTTCCCGACGTCGACGTGGTGGCGTACCGCAACACGCGCCCGCCGCAGGTTTCAGAACGCGCCCGCACCGATGAGCGTGGCATGTACCGTATCTACGGCCTCGAGCCAGGCGCTTATGTGGTCCGCACAGTGGCCAGGCTCTATGAGGAAGGCGGCTATTTGCCGACCTATTCCCCGGCAACGGCGTCCCTGGAGGACGCGCGTATACTGGACGTGGATCTGGACCGGCAGGTCGCGAATGCGGACGTCCGCCCCTTGCCGGGAAAGCTATTGAATCTTTCGGGCGCGTTCACTTCGGACCTCGACCCGGACATCAGAATCACTGTGACTCTGATTTCGGAGATGGGCCGCACGACCACGCAAGGTGGCGTTTTTCAATTCAATTCCCTGGCGCCGGGCGCATATGAATTGTTCGGGCAGGGCTTCGACCCGGCCACGGGCGCTCTGCTGCAGGCGGCGTACGTGCCCGTGCAGATGGTGCGGGACCAGAGGCTGGTTACGCCTCTGCAGAACCTGCGCGACACGCAGTTCGATTTCCAGGGCGCGCCGCCGCCGGCCGTCTCATCGGGATCCGTGCAGGTAATGGCGCGCCGCAAAGATCTGGCAGGCGACGGTCCGGCCGCCAGTCTGAAGCTGGTCAACAACCGAATCCTTCTGGCGCCGGGCAGGTGGGAGTTCTCATTAGCGCCGCCACCCGGGTATTTTGTTGCCGGATTTTTCGGCCCGTTCTACGCTCGCCGTCCGGATGCACGCGTGGACGGTTGGAACGAAACCACCATCCGGGGTGGCTTCGATCGCATCCGGTTTGTGCTGTCATCCGGTCCGGCAGCGGTGCATGGAACCGTCAAGGATTCCTCCGAACCGGTGCTTGGCGCGCCGGTCTATCTGGAGGGGTACGACCCGGACGGGCGCAAGCGCCTCACGGACCTGCGGGTCACACGAACGGATCTGCACGGCCTGTACCGTTTCGAGGGCCTGGCGCCCGGAAACTACCGGATACTGGCAACCTTTGAGTACCTGATGCCCGATGCCCCGGCGATGGATGCGGCCGCGGCGAAGACGGTGCGGGTTCAGGAACACGGAGACCTGGCCTACGATTTGGATCTGTACGTAATCCGTTAGCGTAAGGTAAGGCTCGTGAACGAAAGAAGATTCGTCAGGCCGATGGACTTAAGCAGCATGGCCGCTGCTCATTGTACGGGAGAAATACAGCGTAACGGAGAAACACCGCGAAAGGGGGCAGCTAATCAGCTCATGCTGACGCGCGAACCCCGTTCGCCGGCCAGGTCCTCGAAGGATTCCGGGGGGTTGTAGTACAAGATCCGCTGGCAGCTTTCGCACACCATGATCTCTTCGCTTTTCTTGAGATCCTGAATATACTGCAGGCGCAGGGTGATGTTGCACACCGAGCAGCGCCCGCCCACTACTTCCGCCACGGCGATGCCCTTGCGGGCTTTGCGCGCGCGCTCGTAGCGCTGATACGTGGCCGGCTTGATAGCGGCCACGATACTGGCCCGTTCCGTCTGGAGTTCGTCCGAACCTTTTTGATCGGCCGCCGTGCGCTCGCGGGCTTGTTGCTTCTCCGCATCCGCCAGCGCCTTCTCCGTCTTTAAGGCCGCGTCGGCCGCTTTGACGTTTTTATCCAGCGCCTCGGATTCGCCCATCAGTTCCAGTATCCGGTCTTCGGCCTTGCGAATCTCCTTCGCGCAGAAATCAATCTCGTTCTGAAAGGCGCGAAACTGGTCGTTGGTCTTGGCGCCAGTCATCTGGTCCTTCAGCTTGGAGACCTTCTGTTCCTGGATCTGGATGTCGCCGTCACACTTCTTGCGCTCTTTCTGGTTGGCCAGCAGCGCGGCGCGGTCGGCCTCCAGCTTGCGCTCGTGCGAAATCAGCTTGCGCTCGATTTCCGCAACGTGTTTGGGAAGAGCTGCGATTTCGCGCGAGAAATCGACAAGGCGCTTATCGATTTCCTGCAGGCGGATCACCAGCTTCAGGTCAGGGAGCATTCCTGAGTGCAAGTGTAACACGACTAAAGCAGGCGCCGCCCGAGTAGAATCGTCCAAATACCGGATGACCGTGACGGTGACCTGGCGTTCCTCGGCCGGCACGGCCCGATCTCCGCTTGGGCTACACTCATACGAAGCGTCAATTATGGAAATCGCGCGTACGCAGCGGGAAAATTATCTGGAGCTGTCGGTCGAGGGGCGTTTGGACGGCTACTGGGCGCAGCACGTCGCTGCCAGCGTGGGCGAAGTGCTGCGCGAGGGCACCCACGCGGTGCGGCTCAACCTCTCGAAACTCTCGTACATCAGCTCGGCCGGGATCGGCGTTCTGGTCGACCTGTACAAGCAGTTTCAGGCCGTCAACGGATCTTTCGCGGTGATCGAGCCGTCTCGGGCCGTGCAAAAAGTTCTGCAGATGGTGGGGCTGGCGGCTATCCTGATGGGCGGAGAAACGCCCCCGGCCGCGCCGCCCGCAAAAGAAGCCGTTCGCCGCGAAGCCGGTGGCGCGGTCTTTGAGATTCACGAACTGGCGCCGGGCGCTCAACTCACCTGCCGCGTGGTGGGGCATCCGGAGCGTCTGGCCGGCGCCGGCTTTTCGGCGGAGGACTGCCACGCGCTCGCCGTCACCCAAAACCGTCTGGCGCTGGGCCTGGGCGCATTCGGCGAAGGTTTCGACGGCTGCCGCGACCGCTGCGGTGAGTTCCTCTTCGTAGCCGGCTGCGCCGCCTGCCAGCCCACCGACGGGACCAATTTCCCGGACTACATGTTGGGCTCGGGCACGTTCGTGCCGCATCTGACCGCGCTCTACGGGCTGTGCTGCGAAGGTGAGTTCGCCACGCTGGTGCGCTTCGAGAGCGTCACGGCCAACGACCCGTTGCCGCTGAGCCTGATCCTGGAGACGTGCCTCGAAATCAGCGGCGCCCAGACCGCCGGTATCGTGATGCTGGCGGAATCGGCCGGCCTGATGGGCGCGACGCTCAAGCGGCCGCCGGTGCAGCCCGGCCGGTTGTTCGCCTATCCGGAAATCCGCCAGTGGCTTTCGTTTTCGCCGGAGCGCAGCTTCCCGCATTCGCTGGCACTGATCGCCGGTGTGGCGTCGAATGCGCCGGGCGTCGAGTTGCAGCGCTTCGTGCGCCCGTTGGCGAAGCGCGCCACGGCGGTGGGCCATTTCCACGCGGCGGCTTTCGGCTACCGGCCCCTGCAAAAGGGCAAAGTCGAAATCAAGTCCGCGGTAACCAGCCTGTTTGAAGCCGGCGGATTGCAAGGCGTTCTGCACCTGCTGGCCGATGATCGCGAAATCGCCCGCGAAATCGCCGGAGGCGGCGAAAGTGAGGTGCTGCGCGGCGCCTGCTGGGTCAGCCCCGTGGTGAGCCAAGTGGTAAGCCCCGCGCGCGCCGTCAGCCGGGAAGGGGTGGCGGCATGAGCCTCCTGCTGGGCGCGCTCACCATCGGATTCATTCTGTCGCTGCTGGCGCTCGGCGTGTACATCAGCTTCCGCATTTTCGAATTCCCCGACATTACCGCGGAAGGTTCGATCACGCTGGGCGCGTCGGTGGCGGCCGTGCTGCTGGTGCATCGCTGGGAGCCTCTGACCGCTACTGTGGCCGGGGCCGCGGCGGGCCTGCTCTCGGGCGCACTCACCGGTGTCCTGGCGATGAAGTTTAAAATCAACCGCCTGCTATCCGGAATCCTTACTATGACCGCGCTTTACTCCGTGAACCTGCGCATCATGGGCAAGAGCAACATCCCCCTGATGACCGGGCAGAACATGGTGACGCAGGCTGAGGAGTGGGGCAAACGGTTCTTCGGCCAGGCCAGCCTGATGGTCTGGGGCTGGGAAGTGCCGGTGCGCGACGCCGCGCTGATCCTGATGGTGCCCGCGCTGATTCTGGCCGTGTCCGCCCTGCTGTTCTTTTTCTTCCGCACCAACTTGGGGACCGCCATGCGCGCCACCGGCGACAATGCGCAGATGATCCGCGCCCTGGGCAGTGACGACGCCTTGATGGTGATCCTGGGGCTGGCCCTTTCCAACAGCCTGATCGCGCTCTCCGGCGCGCTGCTGGCGCAATACCAGGGCTTCGCCGACGTGCAGATGGGGATCGGCATGGTGGTGTGGGGCTTAGCCAGTGTGATCATCGGCGAGGCGCTGGTGGGCACGCGGCAGCTCGGTTTCGCCATTACCGGCGCGGTGATGGGGTCTGTCCTGTTCCGCCTGCTGGTGGCCATGGCGCTGCGCTGGGGCCTGAATCCGAACGACCTCAAGCTGATCACGGCGGCGTTCGTCTTCGGCGCGCTGATCCTGCCCAGAGTGCTGGAAAACAGGTTGGTGGAAGATATGAAAAGAAGATGGAGGCCGGCACGTGCTTGAGATCCGCGACGCGCGCAAGACTTTCAACCCGGGCACGCCCAACGAAGTCCGCGCGCTTCAGGGTGTGAACCTGACGTTGGATGACGGCTCGTTCACCATTATCATCGGCACCAACGGCAGCGGTAAATCCACCACGCTGAACGCCGTGGCCGGCAGTTTCTTTCTGGATTCCGGCCAACTGCTGGTCGCGGGCGTAGACGTGACGCGCTGGCCCGAGTACCGGCGCGCCAGCCTGGTCGGCCGCGTGTTCCAGAACCCGTTCAGCGGCACCGCGCCCAACCTTTCCATCGCCGAGAACTTCGCGCTGGCGGCCCGGCGCGGCCTGAGCCGTGGGCTCGGCCTGGCGCTGCACCGCCGCATGAAAACCGGCATGCGCGAAGCCGTGCGGCAGCTCAATATGGGCCTGGAAGACCGCCTGGACAACGCCATCGGCAGTCTCTCCGGCGGCCAGCGGCAGGCGCTCACGCTGCTCATGGCCACGTGGCGCAAGCCGCAACTTCTGCTGCTGGACGAACACACCGCCGCACTCGATCCCAAGAGCGCGGACCAGGTGGTCGCGCTCAGCCAGAAACTTATCGCGCGCGACCGCCTCACCACCCTTATGGTCACGCACTCCATGCAGCAGGCCGCCGCTCTGGGCGACCGTCTGATCATGATGCACCGCGGCCAGGCGATCCACGATATCCGCGGCGCCGCCAAGCAGCGCGTTCGCGCGGCCGAGTTGCTGGAGCGCTTCGAAGAGATCCGCCGCAGCGAACTGCTGGATGAGGCCGCGGCCGAAATGCTGGAGCGCGTTTATGTCTGAGGTCGTCAGGCGGCTGTGGCTCGGCGTGGCGCTGATCGCGGCATCCTCAGCGTTCCTGCTGCTCTCCGACACCAGCCGCGTCTCCACCATCCCCCACGTGGCCGTACTCCAGTTCAGCTCGATGCAGGCGCTGGACGACGGCGCGCGCGGCCTCTTGGACTACCTCAAGGAGCACGGCTACGACGGCACCCACAACGCCGTGATCGAACGCTTCAACGCCGAGAACGATGTGGCTACCAGCAACGCCATGGCCAGGGAGATCACGTCCGGCAGATACCAGTTCGTGATTTCCGTCAGCACCAACTGTCTGCAGGCCGTGGCCAACGCCAACCGCGCAGGCAAGGCCAAACACCTGTTTGGCATCGTGGCCGACCCGGTGGCCGCGAAAGTTGGAGTCAACCCGAAGGACCCCGCGGACCATCCCAAACACATGACCGGCATCGGCAGTCTGATGCCCGTCGACGAAATCATGGAGGTGGCGCGCCGCATGAACCCCCGGGTGCAGCGTTTCGGCATCCCGTGGAACCCGTCGCAGGCCAACTCCGAGCGTTACATGGAACTGGCGCGCGAAGCTGCCGCCAAGATGAAGGTGGAAATTCTGGAAGGCAGCGTCGATAGCTCCGCCGTGGTCGGCGAGGTGACCAGCGCTCTGATCGCGCGCGGCGCCGACGTGATCGTGGTGATCGGTGACGTGACCGTTGGCCTGGCGATCGATTCCGTGATCGCGCAGGCGAGGAAGGGCAAGATCCCGGTCGTCGGCGCACTGCCCGACTATGTCTCCCGCGGCGCCCTCTTCGCCGCCGGCGCCGATTTCTACCAGGTGGGCCGCCAGATGGGCGAGGTGGCGCTCCGCATGTTCCACGGCGAGGACCCGGCGAAGATCCCGATCATCTATTCGCTGCCCAAGACGTATGGTGTGAACCTGGCTGCGCTGGACGGCCTGAAGGACCGATGGCAGGTGCCGCCCGATTTGCTGGCAAAGGCGAACACGGTGGTGGACGCGTCGGGCGTACGGGTGAACAAGAAGTGAAATTCCTGAGGGGCGGCATGCGCCAGCTAAGTACACCGTTTCAATAATACGGTCTCGTATTTCGAGGCAGCCGCTCCGTGACCGTCGCCGCTCTGGTCGGAGCCGCTCGCGTTAGCAAGCGGTTTCCCGATACGTTGGCCAACTTCTGAAACGGTGTACTAAGCTAGCGGCTAGCCGGGGTCGCCCTCATCTTCATCGTCGTCCCCGGGATCGAGAGCATCGAACAGACCGCGCTGCGGCTTCGGTGGAACGTAGTCGCGGCCCAGGTCCAGCCGGAGGCGGTCATGCGGCCTGCCGCCGGGCCAGGAACTGGTCTGCGTCCGGGCGGCATTCTGGGCCAGCCAGTCGCACCGGTTGTTGTCCTCGTGGCCGGCATGACCCTTGGTCCAGATCCAGTTCGTTTTGTGGACCCCAACCAGCTCGTCAAGTTCAATCCAAAGATCGGCGTTGCGAACCGGGTGGTTCTTCTTCCACCAGTGGCGGCGTTTCCATCGGAGCACCCATTGGGTAATTCCTTGCCTGACGTACTCGGCGTCGGTGGTGATTTCTACTTCACACGGCTCCTTGAACGCGAGCAGACCCTGGATGGCTGCCATCAGTTCCATTCGATTGTTGGTCGTGTGAGAATCGTAGCCGAAAAGTTCCTTCTTCACCGCGCCAAATCGCAGGATGCAGGCCCACCCTCCAGGGCCGGGATTGCCCAGGCACGATCCGTCTGTAATCAGAGAGCCCTTCTTCATCGCCTTTGGGACCATGATGAAGCATTGACCCGACCGGCGGCGGGTTGCCCGAGTCTCCGACGCTATTCAACCAGTGGAAGCAGCTTAGCCAAGACCTCATCGATGATAAAATCCGGAACCGCCGCTTGATCGTCGGGGAGTTCTGTCACGGTCATGGCTGGGTTCCCTTTGCCGTCTCATTTCAGCGTACTAAGGATATGGAGCCTGGTGTCAACATTTTCAGGTTCAAGTGGCGTCGGCAGGATGCACAACCTCAATGCCGGCGTAGCGGGAGAATCCAGTCCGGTCGAAGGTGAGAATCGAGGTGAGGCCATGGACCTGCATCGCGGCCACCAGCCGGGCATCATGCGCCGGCTTCCCGGAGACCTGATACTGAATAACCAAGCTCTCCCAAACCCGGTAAATCGCTGGCGTGTCGAGCAACAGAGGAAAAATGCTCTTCAGGCCCATCAATTCGGACGTTGCCTCCATGATCGACAGACCCAAGCCGTTTTGGGAAACCGGCCGCGTCGCCACAACCCACAATTCCATGAGGTTCTGCATTGTGGATGAAGTGCGGCGCGTTCGCGAGGATCAGGCAGCCAAGTACGCCTTTGACGTGAAGGCGATTCTCGCCGCCAGGAAGCGACAACGGCGGTCGGGGCGGAAGGTAGTGTCGCCCGCGCAGAAGAACAAGTTGAGCGCATAATCAGGGCATGCACCTGACCGCCCAATGCCCGTGCTGTTGATAACCTCCTCGGAAGATGGTTGCACTACGCCGCCTCGGGCCACGGAGGGAACAGTCTCCTTCGAGGGCGTACTCCCCGAGATTTCCGATTCGCAATCCTAGAGCGAGTCGGACCAGACGTGGACACCAAAGGCGTGGTACGGCTGGAAAATACCTGGAAAAAACGGCTCCACACCCGAAAGCCATTCGGCCTCAACGATAACTGAAGACTTCAGTTGGATGCGTCAATTGCCCAAATCACCCCATCCCCTTCACCAGCCCATCAATCGCCTTTAACCTCCTCCAGAAATCCGCCAGCAAACTCAGCCGCAAAGCATTCGCACCGTCCGACAGAGCCTTCTCCGGCTCATCATGCACTTCCACGAACACCCCGTCGATGCCCGTGGCCACCGCCGCCCGCGCCAGCGGCTCGATAAACTGCGGCTGGCCGCTCGAGCCGCTGCCCGCCCCGCCCGGCAACTGCACGCTATGCGTCGCGTCGAAAACCACCGGCCAGCCGCCGTCCCGCATGATCTTCAAACCCCGCATGTCCACCACCAGGTTGTTGTAGCCGAATGACGACCCGCGCTCGGTCAGCACTACCTGCCGGTTGCCCGTTGACGCCACCTTCTCCGCCGCCCGGTGAATATCGTGCGGCGCCACGAACTGGCCCTTCTTGATATTGACGATCCGGCCTGTCCGCCCAGCCGCGATCAGCAGGTCCGTCTGCCGGCATAGAAACGCCGGGATCTGCAGGATGTCCGCCACCTCCGCCGCCGGCTCGGCCTGCCAGGCCTCGTGAATATCCGTCAGGATCGGGAAGCCCTCCGCCTTCACCCCCGCCAGGATGCGCAGCCCCTCCTTCAACCCAGGCCCCCGATACGCGCCCGCGCTGGTGCGGTTAGCCTTGTCAAATGAGGCTTTGAAAACGAATGCGGCCCCCACCGCCTGTCCCGCGTCCTGTCCCACCGCCAGTCTCACCGCGTCGCGGATGCCGCGCGCCATGCGGTGAACGTGCTCCTCGCTTTCGATCACGCACGGTCCCGCAATCAGCACCAGCGGCTGGCCATAGGTGAAGGCGCTGAATCCGATCCCCGGTTCCATGTTGGATCACATCATCAGAGGGCACGCGTGTATTGTGGCTCCGCCTGCAGTTCCTCTTCGGCGGCTTGGGCGGCTGCCTCCAGCCGCTTCCGGCGGAATTCCTGCGCCGCCCCGATGAACGCCCGGAACAGCGGGTGCGGTTCCATCGGCTTGGACTTGAACTCGGGGTGGAACTGGCAGCCCAAATACCAGGGATGCCCGGCGATCTCGCAGATCTCCACGTACGTGTTGTCCGGTGTTTCGCCGGTGATTCGCAGACCCGCGGCCTTCAACTGGCCTTCGTACTCGCGGTTGAATTCGTAGCGATGGCGATGCCGCTCGTTGATCTCGCGCGTCCCATAGGCGTCATATGCGAAACTGTTCTCGGCCAACCGGCAAGCCCAGCTTCCCAGACGCATGGTGCCGCCCAGGTCGTCCACGCCCTTCAACTCGCGCAGTTTGAAAATCACGCGGTGCGGCGTGCCCTGGTTGAATTCGGTGGAATCGGCATGCTCCAGCCCGCACACATTGCGCGCGTACTCAATCACCATGGTCTGCATGCCCAGGCAGATGCCGAAATACGGCACTTTATTCTCGCGCGCGTACCGGATGGCGTTCAGCATGCCGTCGATTCCGCGCTTGCCGAATCCGCCCGGCACCAGCACGCCATCGAACCCCGCCAGTTGCCGTTCCCAATCCTCGCCGGCCACGCCCTCCGCCTCAATCCAGTGGATGTTCACCGCAACCTGGTGCGCCAGGCCCCCGTGCAGCAGGGCTTCCTTCAGGCTCTTGTACGAATCCTCGTATTCCACGTACTTGCCCACCAGCGCGATGTTCACCTCGCCCTGCGGGTTCCGCATGCGCTCCAGCATCGCCGTCCAGCGGCTCAGGTCGCGCGGCCCGGCCTCCAACCGCAGATGGCGCAGCACGATTTCGTCCACGCCCTCATGGGCGAACCCCACCGGCACCTCGTACACCGACTTTACGTCCCGTGCCGTAATCACGGCTTGCACATCCACGTCGCAGAACAGCGCGATCTTCTCCTTCATATCCTGCGGAATGAACCGCTCGCACCGGCACAGCAGAATATCCGGTTGGATACCGAGAGCCCGCAGTTCCTTCACGCTGTGTTGCGTGGGCTTGGTTTTCAGCTCTTGCGCCGCCGCGATCCATGGCACCAGCGTCACGTGAATGAACAGGCAATTGTCGCGCCCCTGCTCGTGCCGCATCTGGCGGATGGCTTCCAGGAACGGCAGCGATTCGATGTCGCCCACGGTGCCGCCGATCTCGGCGATCACCACGTCCACATCCTGCGCCACCTTCTTCATGGCAGCCTTAATCTCGTTGGTGACGTGCGGAATCACCTGCACCGTCTTGCCCAGATAATCTCCGCGCCGCTCCCTGGCGATGATCTGCTCATAAATCCGCCCTGAGGTGAGATTATTGCTCTGGGTAAGTTTGGAGTGCGTAAAACGTTCGTAGTGGCCCAGGTCCAAGTCGGTTTCGGCGCCATCGTCGGTGACGAAGACTTCGCCGTGCTGGAACGGGCTCATGGTGCCGGGATCCACGTTCAGATATGGATCGAACTTCTGGCAGGTCACCTTCAAACCGCGGCTCTCCAGCAGGCACCCTATGGAGGCGGCCGCGATCCCCTTCCCCAATGAAGAGACCACGCCGCCTGTTACGAAAATGTATTTAGCCATTCCTCACCCCCTGAAAAATCGACGCCTCGAACAACCTGGACACCCGTTCCAGGTCCTCGGGTGTATCCACACCCAGGGATTCGTACTCGGTTTCCACCACCCGAATGCGGAACCCGTTCTCTAACGCACGCAACTGCTCCAGCCGCTCCGCCCGCTCCAGCGGCCCCACCGGCAAGGCCGAATACGACAGCAGGAAATCGCGCTGATAAACGTACAGCCCGATGTGTTTGAAATGAGGTGTTCCCAGTAGCACCGGCGTCCTTGCCTGTGTTTCCGCTCCCGCGCGTTCCGGTTCCCGTTCATACGGAATCGGGCAGCGTGAAAAATAGATCGCTTCGCCTTCCCGATTCGTGACCACCTTCACCACGTTCGGGTCGCCGATCTCGCGCACGTCCTCGATCCTCTTTTTCAGCGTACTCATCACCACCCCAGGCTCGTGCACCATGGGCAGGATGGACGCGTCAATGGCCGCCGGATCGATCAGCGGCTCGTCGCCCTGAATGTTCACAATTATTTCGGCATTGTCGGCGGAAGCCGCTTCCGCCACGCGGTCCGTGCCGGAGAGATGGTCGCTCCGCGTCATCGTCACCCGCGCGCCGAAGCTCCGGGCGGCGTCATACACCCGCTGGTCGTCCGTGGCAATAATCGTGCTGGTCAAGTACGTGGCCATGTTGGCCCGTTCGTACACGTGTTGCAGCATGGTTTTGGCGGCGATTTTGGCGAGTACTTTACCGGGAAAACGACTGGAAGCAAACCGGGCAGGAATGACGCCGAGAATTTTACGCGGCACACGCGATCATACCATAAAATCCCTATGCTAGACTTGAGCAGAGAGGCTGGCTGGCCGAACATGCTGCTGTCCTACCGTAACCTGTTGATATTCGGCGCCTTGAGATCTGTCGTCATGGTCTTGTGTGCGGCGCCGGCACTCTGGGGGCAGGCCACCATTGAGCCCCGCCCCAAACCGGCTCTCAAGCCGGAGCTTCTGCCCAAGGCGAATATCCGTGTGGACAGCACCCTGGTGCTCATCCCGGTTACCGTCACCGACCCGATGAACCGCTTCGTCACCGGCCTGGAGAAGGAAAACTTCAAAGTCTTGGAAGACAAGAAGGAGCAGGAGATCAAACAGTTTTCGAGCGAAGACGCGCCCATCTCCGTGGGGGTAGTCTTCGATTGCAGCGGCAGTATGAGCCACAAACTTGAAAAGTCGCGCCTGGCGGTAGCGCAATTTTTCAAGATGGCCAACCCGGAGGACGAGTTTTTCCTGGTGGAGTTCAACGATTCCGCCCAGCTTGTCAGGCCCTTCACCACCAGCCTGGAAGAGATTCAAAACCACCTGACCTTCACGCAATCCAAGGGCAGGACGGCGCTGCTGGACGGCGTGTACCTGGCGCTGCACGAGATGAAGAAGGCGAAGAATCCCCGCAAGGCGCTTTTGCTGATCTCCGACGGCGGTGACAACAATAGCCGCTACACCGAGGCGGAAATCAAGAACCTGGTGAAGGAAGCCGACGTCCAAATCTATGCGATTGGAATATACGAGCCGGTTTCGGGCCGCTCCCGCACGCCGGAAGAAATGAATGGGCCGGGCCTCTTGACCGAAATCGCCGAACAGACCGGAGGACGCCAGTACCAGGTGGAGAATCTGAACGAATTGCCCGATATCGCCGCCAAAATCGGAGTGGAACTGCGCAACCAGTACATTCTGGGCTATTCGCCGCTGAACGTAACGCACGACGGAAAGTACCGCCACGTGCAAGTCAAACTGGTGCAGCCGCGCGGACTTCCGCCTCTCCGGCCCTTCTGGAAACAGGGCTACTATGCTCCCCAACAATAGGTCGGTTGGATGCCGGATGCCGGATGCCGGTGGCCGGTGGCTGGTAGCTGGGTTGCTGGCGGCAGCGGCGGTGGTATCCGGCCAGCAGGCGAAGCCCGTCATTCCTCCATCCGCGCCTGTTCCATCCGTGGATACCGGCACGATTTTCCGCGCCGATACGCGCCTGGTGGTCTGCCCCACCGTGGTGGTGGATAAGGGTGGCCACCTGGTGACCACGCTGCCGAAGGAAGCCTTCACGGTTTACGAGAACGGCGTGGTGCAGGAAATCAAGATTTTTAAGCGCGAAGACGTCCCGGTTTCCATGGGGTTGATTATCGACAACAGCGGCAGCATGCGCGACAAGCGCGCCAAGGTGGAAGCCGCCACGCTGGCGCTGGCCAAAGATTCCAACCCCGATGACGAAGCCTTCGTGGTCAACTTCAACGACGAAGCCTTTCTCGACCTGCCGCATGGCAAAGACTTCACCAGCGACTTCAAGGAACTGGAAGAGGCCCTCACCCGCATCGATTCCCGCGGCGGCACCGCCATGCGCGATGCCATCCGCATGTCCATCGACCACGCCAAGGAAAAAGGCCACAAAGATAAGAAGGTTCTGGTGGTGGTCACCGACGGCAACGACAACTCCAGTGTGGTCAGCCTGGAAAACCTGGTGAAAGCCGCGCAGCAAGCCGGCATCCTGATCTATTCCGTGGGTCTGTTGGGCGAAGAAGAACGCCGCGAAGCCCAACGCGCGCAGCGCGCCCTGAAGTCCCTTGCCGAAGCCACCGGCGGCGACGCCTTCTTCCCCAAGGACGTTTCCGAGGTAGACCGCATCGCCCATCAGGTGGCGCGCGATATCCGCAACCAGTACACCATCGAATACACGCCCTCGAATACGGCGCTCGACGGATCGTTCCGGCAGATCAAAATCTCCGTGAAGGCGCCGGGCAACCCCACCGTCCGCACCCGTAGCGGCTACTACGCCACGCCCGACCAGGGCGCGGGTCCGGCAAAAGGGGCTGTCAAGTAATGCGCTGGCAAGTCATGCACTACTGTAAGTGGGACAGACCATCGTTCTTGGTGGTCTGTCAATACCATCGAGTTCTTGGTCATCTCGGTATGGCGGTATGGCTGGCCGCGGCAGCTTTGTCCGGGCAGGTAAAACCCCCGTCGCCGGCCGCGCCGCCCACAGCGCCCGTGGCGCCGGCAACCGGCGCACCGGCTCCGGAACCGACCGTCATCCGCGTGGATACTCGCGTAGTGGTCTGCCACGCCACCGTAGTCGAAAAATCCGGCCATCTGGTGACCACGCTGCCCAGGGAGGCTTTCACCGTTTTTGAAAACGGCGCCAAACAGGAGATTCGGGTCTTCAAGCGCGAGGATCTGCCGGTTTCCATGGGTATCGTGATCGATAACAGCGGCAGCATGCGCAACAAAATCGCTCAGGTCAAGGCGGCCTCCCTGGCGCTGGTGGACGATTCCAACCGTGAAGACGAAGTCTTCATTGTCAATTTCAACGATACGGCATACATGGATCTGCCGGACGGCAAGGACTTCACCAACGACACCAAGGAACTGGAAACCGCGCTGGCCCGCATCGATACGCGCGGCGGCACCGCCATGCGGGACGCCATCCAGATGTCCATCGAGCATCTGAAGCGGGCTCACAAGGACAAAAAGGTTCTGGTGGTGGTGACCGATGGCAACGACAATTCCAGCCTGGTGGGCATGGACGCTCTCATGAAGTCGGCCCGCCAAAGCGGCGTGGTGATCTATGCCGTGGGCCTGCTCACCGAAGAGGAACATCGCGAGGCCACGCGCGCCAAACACGCGCTCAACGACCTCACCGAGGCCACCGGCGGCAGCGTCTTTTATCCCAAAGACGTTTCCGAAGTGGACCGCATCGCCCACCAGGTGGCGCACGACATTCGCAACCAGTACACCATCGCGTATTCGCCCGCCAACGCCAACATGGATGGCACGTTCCGGCAGATCAAAATCACCGCCAAGGCGCCCGGAAACCCTACCGTGCGCACGCGCACCGGGTACTACGCCACCCCCGATTCCGGATCGGCCGCGGGCAAACTCGGCTTCACCAAGTAATGTTGCGCGTGGTCTAGAGTGCTTGAATTTGCGAATCTGATGTGAATGAGTCAAGTTTCGATTAACCGCAGAGACGCCGAGACGCGGAGGAAATCGCAGAGAAGACGAACTGAGGCCATGCCTTGCGCGCAGGTAGAGGCGCCGCCCGGGATTGTCGCAGGCTACGACCGATGCAGAAGGCCATACCAGTTTTGGTCTTTCTCTGCGCTTTCTCTGCGTCTCCGCGGCTCTGCGGTGAAGGCGCTCGTTCGGTCTGAGACGGAGCTTCGCTGGTAATGCTCCGCGTGTTGTGGCGCCTGAGCCGCGGTTATCGCCTGCGGCCGTGGCGCAGCCCGTACCTGCGCTGGCGCATCGAAACCTACTGGGGTCTGCACGCCGAGGAAATCACGTTCGCCCAGTTCTGGCAATTCGCGTGGCAGCGGCGCCGCGAACTGGTCCGCTACCTGCGCTGGGCCAGTGGCCGCGACCCTCTGGGTCGCGCCTGAGTTAATTCATTAACCCACCCATGCTATCCTCCCTTTGTGTTGGCCCACGCCCAACTCCTGTTCCGCCTCTGGTGGCAACCTTCGGCCGCAATGAGCGGCATTTTAGACCGCGGCAGCCTGCTCTTTGCCAGCCTCGCCGTGCTGGGCGCATCCCTGCTGCTCCCCTTGCCGGTCAGCTTCTTCACGCCATTGCTGATTCTGGCGGCCTTCTACGTTCCCGGCACGCTGGTACTCGGCAACCTGTTCGGCCGTCTGGGCGCGATGGGTACCGTTTTCCAGCGCGACTTCTCGCCGCTGCTCACCTGCACCGGCATGGCTTATGCCGCCGCATCGCTTCCGCTGGCCCTGGCCGCCTGGGTGGTTCCGGTGCCGATTCTTTACTATCTTTTTGCGCCCGCCCTGCTGTACTTCGGTTTCCTGATGTTCTTTGCGGTGCGGACGGTCTTCGGCACCGAGAACGGCACGGCGGCCGGCGTGGTCTCACTGTCCTGGATCCCGCTGGTTGCCGGCGCCGTCGCCTGGGGTCCGCTCAGCTTCCTGCTTCGTTTCGCCGCCTCGCCCTTCTTCCTCTTCTTCG
>Ga0210402_10001268_pt1 | contig 26172 bp, 41 predicted proteins | sample IncBWC7MmetaG_FD_161055 | JGI IMG/M metagenome (GOLD analysis project Ga0210402, IMG submission 161055) | Forest soil microbial communities from Barre Woods Harvard Forest LTER site, Petersham, Massachusetts, United States - Inc-BW-C-7-M | ecosystem: Environmental > Terrestrial > Soil >... | reverse complement strand
GAACAAGTTTCAGGAGATGTGTATGAGCTATAAACTTTCGGGTATTAACCCGCTCGCGTATATGGGTGTGGAACCTTCCACACCTCCTCAGATGCTTGTTGAAACCCGACCTCCTACTATTAATGATAATAACTTTAATTTAGGCACTTATTGGCTTATTGCAGCTCCTCCTCCTACAACTGATTGGGAACTTTGGATTCTCGTTGATCTTAGTCAAGGTATAGCGACTTGGAAGCAATTATTCCCTGGTTCTGGCGGTGGTGGCGCTGATCAATTTGATGAAGATACGGGTATAGCTGTTCCAGCTTTAGGTGTTATTCTTGTTAAGGGTGGTGAGAATATCAACACTGTTGGTGATAATGTTAATAAGATAACCATTAATCTTAATGAATCTATTCACCTACCCAATACATCTGCTGATGGTTCACAAGGTGTACTATTTTTGGGATCAACTGGTGGCGTTGGTGGCTCTACTTTTCTCCATAATTATGGCACTGGTAATACATTTGTTGGTAATTTAGCTGGCAATCTTACGTTAACCGTAGTATCTGCTACTGATAATTCTGGATTTGGGAATCTAGCATTAAGTGGATTAACAACGGGTGCTACGAATACAGCAATGGGGTCTATTTCTTTAGATTCATTAACCTCAGGGAGTGGTAATTGTGCTTTTGGTGCGTCATCGTTATCTTCCCTCACCACAACATCTGCTAATAGTGCTTTTGGACTCTTATCATTATCATCATTAGTTTCTGGCACTAATAACATCGCATTTGGATTTCAGGCTGGATTAAATTATACCAGTTCAGAATCTAATAATATTCTTATAGGTAATCCTGGTGTTGTGTCTGAGTCAAATACTATTCGTATTGGAGTAGAAGCAACACAAACGTCTGCTTTTATGGCTGGCGTTTATAACCAAAGTGTTGGTGCTACAAATGCGCAAGTATTTATAGATAATACGGGTAAGTTAGGAACTATGGAAAGTGGTCAGACTGGTAGCGTTATTGTTACTACCTTTCTTACTTCTGGAACATGGACAAAAAATCCTAATACAAAAATGGTTGAGTTTTATATCTGGAGTGGTGGTTCTGGCGGTGGTGGTGGTAGTGTAACTACTACTACTGATTCTGGAGGAGGCGGTGGTGGTGCTGGAGGAAACTTCACTCTTTATAAAATGTTCCCTTCATTTTGTGGTGCGTCAGAACCTATTACAATAGGAGCTGGTGGATCAGGAGGTGCCGCAATAACTTCTTCTGCTGGAAATACGAATGGAAATAATGGTTCCATTGGTGGCATTACTATCGTAGGAATTAATAATTATAATCCGGGTATTAGTGGGACGAGTGTAAGTGGACATAGTCAACCATTTGGAACTGGAGGTGGTAACTTTATTTCCGGCGGTGGTTGGGCTCCCTTTGGTACTGATTATGTTTCATTTCCTTCATCTGGATCACAAGGAGGAAACGGGAATACGGGTAATGGTGCAGGTGCGGTAACTAATTTAGGAATTTTACCTCAAGGTACTTCAACGGGCCCCTCAGGTATACTTTCACCTTATATTCCAGGTTCGGGTGGCGGAGGAGCTGGAACTGCAAGTGCATCAGCACATACTGGTGGTAGCGGTACTACAATCTCAAGTCAAGATTGGGTTTTGAGTGGTACCGTACTTTATCCTGGTGCTAGTGGTGGAGGTCCAGATGCTAACGGTACCGTAGGTATTAGTGCTCCTACTTCTGGTTGTATGTTTGTGGCTGGTGGAGGAGGCGGTGGCGGCGGCGGTGCTGTTTCTGTAAAAGGTGGTAATGGTGGTAATGGTAGTGTTCCTGGAGGAGGAGGCGGCGGCGGTGGTGGTAGTAAAACTAATATAGGAACTAAAACGAGTGGCGCTGGAGGTAATGGTGGTAATGGTGCCGTCATTGTTGTTGAATATCTATAAGGATAGCCATGAAAAGACATGCAGTAATTAATACTAATAATGAAGTCGTAAATGTTATCATATGGGATGGTATTACCCCATATTCATACTCCCGACCAAACCATATTCTTAAACAGTTTGATGAATGTGATATTGGTGATAGATTTGATGCCGAAACTAATACTATTATCCGAGCTGATAGGCAGTATCGGGAACCTGAACAACCTTAAACTAAAGGAGCTTGTATGAAAAAGCTATTATTACTTTCTCTTTTTGGTATTGTGTCCTTAAAAGCAATGCAGGGACTTGAAGAACCAGTTGTGGGAGATATATTTTTGGATCACAAGAATATCATCTTTGGTAAGATGGTTAATGACGAAGGTGGTCAGGGTCGATTTCAAGAATTATATGTATTGCCTTTGGATCCTAAAAGAAATTTTTATAAGCGAGATTTGTCTTCTAATACAGCATATGTTGCTTTACACCCACAAGATTTTGAGTCAAGCAAGACACACTTCCCTTTCGCACAGTTTTTTAATGCGACTAATTCGGAAAAAATCCAAGAAGATGCAGTCAATACATTTAAACAAAATAGAAAATTTGCTGAAAAACATCCTTATATAAGTAACTTTATTTCGGGTGCTTGTGGCGTTGGATTAACAGCAATAACTATATTTTTTTATGGTATTGGTGGGAAATCTAAATAGATATTCGTCCTTCATTACTACTCTACCTTTTTCCCAGGGCTGATTCACAACGTCAGTTCTGGGATTTTTCAAGGGTGTTTGTAACCGTATCCTTGAAAATTGTTCCAATCTTTTCCCATTGTGGATGTTCTGAATCTTTGCTGATTTGTAAGTATAATTCATAGGTGCAGGGATTTTTTTTGACTACCACTTCCGAACAAAAAGGAAGCTGATCATATTTATGGGGTTTATCGTGGCGGATATAAGCTTTGTGCTCCATTGCTAGATCCTTTTTAATTTCATGAGCGGTTATGACTGAAACGAGACCGAGTAAGAATAATTCTGTAATCATGATTTTGCTTGTTCTTCTTTTTGTTTTATTTCTCTAATGCGTCTCATTAAACTTGAAAATTGTACTTTAGGTACATCAGCAAGCTTTTGGATATTAAGTTTATCTAATACCATCTGAGCAATATCAATATGATTTTCTAGTTCATCGCGCAATTCTTGTAATTGTTCTTGGCTAATTAAATCTACGGGATGAGATGGATATGTAATATATTTAGGTTTATGTAGATCTGATTCGGTCATTGGTTTTTTTTTCTCAATATATTTTCTTTCGCTTTCTCCGTCATCGTCTGTAGGATCCTTATCAAAACTAATTCCTAAAATAGCGCAACCATCATATCTTTTTCTATAGGTAACAGCCCCACCATATCCTTGATTACCAGGCTTTTCAGCTTGAATAAGAGAACGACATGATATCCATTGTCCCGATGAATGGGTAACAATAGTATAGAGAATAGATGTGAGTCCTTCGCCTATAGGTACCAATCGTGGTTCCTGAATTAATCCTAGTTCATGTTTTGAAAGAATAGGAAGAATAGCATCAAGAATAGTATGCCAATCAGCATAATTATTCTTAAAATGAGGGTTTATACTATTAGCACCAATAGTAGTATATTCGCCTTGTGCTTTTGAAATAGCCGCAAATATCTTGTCGGTTTGATCAGAATGATAAGGCTCTTTTTGCCAATGATTTTGCAATAAAAAAATCTTAGTTTCTAATTCAGCAAAACGCTTTGATATATCGCGTAAAGTTTCTTCTAATACTTTATTTTCCATCTTGTTCTTTCGTTAAAATTACTCCCTCTACAGCTATGAAAAAACTGTAGAGGGACCCGGTATTCGCAACGAAGAGAATATAATCTCCGGGTTTTATGTGGATATTATTATTACTTTTCTTCTTTTATTTCATCAAGAGTTTCATTTAATACATTAATATTATTTTTAGAGGAAAGATTGAATTTTTTTTCTTCTTCATTTCTATAGAAAAAAATTAACTCTTGTAAAAAAGTTCCTAGTTTTCCTTGTTCTATAAATAGATCGAAGTGTATTCTATATTTTTCATCTTCTGATAGGTCTTTATTATCTTTAAGTCTATTTTTTTGATCTTGAAGATCTTGCATTGCTCCAGCAAGGTTTATTTTGAGCTGAGTGCAAACCTCTTGCCATTTTTCTATTGGCACATCGTTGATATGTAGAGTATTTATTTCCATAATATCCCTAAGTTTTCTATAAACTCACTATTTACATTAATAATGTTAAACTATATACTACTACATGTCAACGCATAAAACAATGATAAATAAAAGAAAATAATATGGAATTAAAAGATAGATTGTATAGGATATTACTTAAAGAACCGATGGATATTATTGACTTAGCACAAAAGATTGGGGTAAACTACCAAATGCTAGCTAAGGTAATGAAGCATGATACTAAATGGCCTATGAGGTTTTTAACAAAGCTTAAAATAGAGGCTTGGATACAACAGAAAGAGAAAGAACTAGGATTATAAACTAGAATTATATATCTTTTTGAGTACACTAGATTTTTGAAATCACAAAACTGCTTCCGCAGTAAAACAAAAGACGCCAAGCACAGGGCCTGACGTCTAATATTTTTATATTGATAACTTTCTACCAGGAAAGATGAAATTTTGAAGCTAAGAAGAAATTGTAGTAACGAAACATTAAGCAGCGAAGTTCAAGCTAAAACCACAAGGAATTTAGGATGAATTCGTTTTCTTTTTGTTCTTGTTATTCATTCCGTTTAGTAAAACTAAATTCGTTTTTAATAAATACTTTTTTAGTAAAAACGTTTATTTCGTTTAGTAAACACCGAATAGTTACCCTCAAAGAATCATCATTCATCAACCCAAAGGATAATAACCCAAAGGAGAACGTATGGTGACTTCTTTATTTCGTTTAGTAAATCTCAAAGAATCAATAATTAGTAGTAATACTAGCACTTCTAAAATAAAAAAGCAACATAGAAAAAAATATTTATTTCCTTTAGCGTCTGACCCCATAAAAGAGTTTCATCACCTTTCAGAACTTGAAGCTCAAGCTATGAGCATCATCATTTGGTTTAGTAATAACTGTAATTCAATCTATTTCAAACAAGAATGGTTAGCTAAACAACTTAAAATAACTCGTCAAACTGCAAACAAAGTTCTTAGTTCTTTAAGAGAACGAGGTTATATAAACTCAGAATATAGACATATGACTAGCTGTGTTTATAAAATCTCTGATTATTTCTTATTTATGCCAGTTAGAGAAGCACTATCCCATCTTATTAATGCCTTTAAGTATGTCTCTCTTTCAGTTATTACAGCTTCAATATTACACTCTGAAATAATTTCTAAATTCAGGGCGACACAAGTTAAGAGTCCCTTTGTTTATATTAAATCTCTCTCTCATTGGATATCCAAGGGAGGAGGATTATCTACGAAGAAAGTAGTAAAAAAATCAAAAGATCATGTTGCACATAGAAAACGAAAAGGATTTTCCATGAACAATCCGATTTTGCCAGAAATTATGGCTATCGCATCTATTACTATGCATGAAAAAATTCAACTCTCGGCCTTCCCGAGAGAAGCAATTATTTACGCCTTGAAAGCTATTCGACAATCAAAAAACATTAAGTCCGTGTTTAAATGGTTGAGGTTTGTCTGTAAAGATTATTGTTCATGTCATGGTCTAGAACCAGACTACGAATGGGCATCACAGTTGGAAAGAGCTTATAAAAGCAAACCAGAACAGTTTTCAGTTGTAGCCAGTTTGTCGACAACTCCCAAACCAACTTCCCAAACTTATCAAATTCAGTCCCAAAAAAGGGAAGGCAAAAAATATTCTGCTCAAGAGCAAGCGATTTATGATAAATACAAATTTCAAAGAAAGGCATTTGTAAACTCATTGCCTCCAGCATCCGAGGAAGTAATGAGGTCTATGGCTGCTTTTTTTCCAGGAACTAAAGAAGAGTTGGAAAAACTGATCACCGAACATAGTAAAGAAGCTATAGCCAAACGACAGACTCAAGCCTATACTGAACCCCAAAAACATCAGCCACTTAAAAAAGAGGATACTCCTAAGCAAAAATGTACCACCCACACGAACGAGGATTCTTTAAAACAAATGATTTGGGGTATGGCAATATGAGAGGCTTCAAATACGAAAGAGATTTAAATATGGGGCAAATTCATTCGAGTTTTTTACTTACTCCTGAAGCTACCTATATTATTGAAGGACCACCTATTAATTGGATGAGGGTTGCGCCCAATTATGGGGAGCGTAGAATGTATGACACCCAGAAATCGGTAAAGCTTATGGTTGGCATAGAACTTTCTAAGCAACATAATGATAAACCGCTTTTTGATGGGCCCTTAAGAATTGACTGGCGATTCTTTATGGAGATTCCATTTTCGGTTAAAAAGAAAAAGCCCCACATGATAGGACAACCGCATATGATCAGGCCCGATAGCTCAAATCTTATTAAGTTCTACGAAGATGTTTGTAATGGAATTATATTCCGCGATGATTGTTTAATATCCCACGGTTCCTGGCAAAAGGTCTATGATGAAAATCCCCGAACAGAATTTACCATTACCCGATTATGAAGAGTATGAGATTCATTTTCTCATAGACGCTGATCATGATATCACCCACCTTCTCATTCCCGTAGATTTTCTCTATGATCAACTCCATGAACGAGAAGAATTGTTCATAGAACTTAAAAGAAGGATTAGAGATTATGAATGGGCATATAAAAAGGCTGAAGGATAATTATGGATGAACTATTTTTAAAAACTATTTCAGCACGCCTCTATTCTATTAAGAAAATTATCGAACAAACTACGGATTGCTTTAAAGAAGAATTAGAGATTATTGATGAAATAATGGCTGATATTAAAGAAAGAACCACCGAGCAATATCCGGAAATCAACCATCGACAAAATGTCGACAGTTAATAATTATGAAAAAGAAAATTACTAATAATACTACGCAGAGTAAAAATAAACCTACGGATGAGATTGAGCAACGAATTACGCTTTTGGAATCGTACGGAATGCCAATACCAGATTCTTTTATAGAAGAACTTAGAATTATTATGCGAGAATGGTCCGATAAACCTACTTCATTGCGTATTAAAGATTTCTTAACTGAGAATAGAATTGGCCATAGAACATTTTATTCATTTGTTGAACGGAATGATAAGTTTAAACAAGAATATGAATGGGCATTAGATAAAATAGCTTCACGTAGAGAATTAGGTGTAGGAAAGTATAAACTTCACCCTGTTCTTTTAAGGATGATGCCACGGTATGATCCTGAATGGGTAGAAAATGAAGAGAAATTAGCCAAGATTAAACGATTGTCTCAGGCTGAGGTTGCCCAAGGGCAGACTATTATTGCGGTTATCCCAGAGGTTCCTCATTCTAATTTAGTGCCAACAAGGGAAGATAAAGATAATGAATAATTATACACAACGTAACACTATGATAGTGGTTATAGTAGGACTGCTTTGTTTAAGTGGGTATATCTATAGAGAACGTGATAACGCTATAAAAAATACTAAGCAAGTAGTTCATAGAATATCAACATGGTGTAAAAAGCGAATAACATTACCACCTGAAACAAGAAAAGATCGTTATGAACGATGAGTTTTACGTACTAGATTATATCCTCCAAGGAGATTATGTCATGGAAGCATTTGGACTCTCATTATTTATTTCTTTTTTAGGAGTTATTTTCTCCTACCTTATCTGGCGTGAATTCAAGATTGCTAATGAAAGAAACCATTCTATGGTTAGTGAACGATCAATTAGAGATCTTATTAACCGGATTGATAAAATGATGGGGAATGATAAAGTAAAAGAGTAAATCCTTATAGATAGTTGGTACGCAACTTCCTATTTTTACACTCCCCATTGAGTTTCGTTTCTGTTCCTTAATGGGGTTTTTTTGAACCTAATCCTTTTATGGCAAAACCCATAAGAGTTTTTTCTACCCCTTGGGCCTCCCTCAAGGGGAATTTAGTTGGAGAACTATGCAAGAGACTATTAATATTCCCAATCGTTATATTGTTGCTATAGTTTTATTTATTATCTTTGGTGTATTATTCTTTGAGTCTTATTTCATTGTAGATCCAGGATTCACCGTTATACAATTACGATTAGGTAAAGTTATAAGAACAGAAAAAGTTTCTGGATTCTATTTTAAGTTTCCCTTTATAGATTCTACCGTAGCAATTAATACCCGTATAAATGCTGCAGAGATTGAAACTAAAGGTATGTCTCGTGATTTACAAACAGTATCGGTTGGTATGGTAATAAACTATAAGATCATTGATCCTTTGAGAATATATCAGCAGATTGGCGTAGAGTTTAATGATATTATTATCGATCCTTTCACCCAAGAAAGCGTAAAAGCGGTTATTGCTAAGTTCACTGCGGAAGATCTTATTCAAAGTCGTCATGAAGCTAAAGAGAGAGTTATTATCGAACTTAAAGAGCGTTTAGCGCCTCTTTATCTTGATCTTATAGATTTTAACTTCATTCATTTAGATTTCACACCGGAGTTTATTAAAGCAGTTGAAGATAAACAAATTGCTGAACAAAGCGCGAAGACTGCTAAGAACCTGACCTTAAAAGTGCACGAAGAAGCCGTTCAGACAAGGGCTCGTGCTGAAGCTGAAGCATTCTCTATGCAAGTAAAAAAAGTTTCAGTTACGCCGGAATTGATTCGAATTCAAGAAATAGAAGCACAAGTTAAAGCAATTGAGAAATGGGATGGGTCATTACCACAAGTGACAGGAAAAATAATACCATTTATTCAATTATCTAGATGAGGTTGTGACAAAATTTCACAGGTTTCCATCTGAATAATTTCTAGAAATTTGTAATATATTAGTTGACTTTATAATCCCTTATGATATTCTATAAGAGAATACTTTTAGGGGATATCATGATATTTAAATTAATGGTTTTTGCATTTATAGGATTTCTATGGGTTTTATGGATAGCATTTATTGCTGAACCATCTGAATTTTAGCCTAATATTTCGTAGTATTCGCCTTCTTCTGGCTCTTTTCCAATAATAGCGTCTAATCTTTTAGCATCAGTCATAAATGCTTTAATATCTTGCTTTAGGGCGTCATTGATAGCTTTTGTGTAGATCTTTCTTGCTTCTGGACTTTTAGCCATAACATTAGCCATACGATATATTTCTCGAGCTCCTAGAGCAGCGCCAACGGCAGGCAATGTAGACGGTTTAGCCAGCGATCCTAATCCTGCTATTTTAGGGGCGCCATACAATAATATCTTTGTTAATGGATGTTTTATTGCCGTGTCTAAACTTGGATTGGCACGGGCAAATCTATTTAAAATAGATTGATTACTTAAAGCACCATGTAACTGATCACCCAGAGAATAATTTTGTAAGAATTCAGGATTAGTTTTGCCATAATCACGGAGACTTTCATTAAGAATTCCACTCGTTCTTTCCACAAAAGGAATCGATTGCTTTGGAGTTTTATAGTTTCCTAACCAAGCATTCATATCTTTTTTAAGATCCCAAACTTTCTTAACGGGTATTTTATTACCTACTGAGATACTTTTCACTACTGGTTTCAGAATCTTGAGTGTTTCTTCTCGTGCCGGCATAGCATTTGATGAAACTTCATCGTAAACCTTCAAGAGATTATCTCTTAATTTATCAGGTGAAATGGTTGCATTTTTTAAGGCTTGTTCTGCTTTTTTATAGCTTTGTTGGGAAGTTTTACGAATGGTACCTCTTGTACCAAATATAGAGGCCGGAATCATTACCCCAAGTTTAATATTGTTGGCAGTCTCTTCAGGAAAACTAAAGAGTTTAGCTAATTCTTTAGCGCCTTGGCCAACACTAGCAACGCCAACAGATTTTAATAAGCTAGGGGCCTTTCCTAAAAATGGCGTAGCTAAAGCAGTTGTTGTGGCTACAATTTCATCAAAGGCTTCTTCGCCTTTTGATTGTGGCTTTAGATAGTTTTCTGGTAAATAAGGTTCTGCTTGTTGTTGAATAAACTGTTTTGCTTCCTGTCCTGTTGGAAGAAAAGTAGGTTGAGATTTTTGTAGTGTTTCTTGAGGTGTTCCTAGAAATTGCAATCCAGCACCACGACATCAGCCAATCCTCGAGGAATCCCGGCCAAAGTTGAAGCGGCTTCTATTCCACCCCGAGCTAATCCTCTACCAACCGTATGGGCGATATTTGCTGCAGTTGAAGGTGGTTTTGCTTCGCCTAATATTTCATAAACATCTTGAGCCATGATTATCCTTCGAATGGAACTGCTTGTCCATTTCTAATGATCATAACTTCGTTACTACCAGCTTTTCTAAACTTAGTTCCTTCTTCGGTTGGTTGACTTGTTCTTCTACTCATAACAGTAAAATTATCTGAAGGAGTACCAGTTATTTTATCAATACTTCTGGTAAATTTTTTAGATAATTTATCCAACTTTTTACCAGCAACTCTTTCTATTTGTTCATTAAGATCAAAAGGAGGAACTCCCTTATTATCAGCGAGAATTTTCTCCATTGCATTATACCGAGCAATTTTAGCTTGAGCTAAATTTTTCATTTGCTCTAGAATTATCTTTCTGCCTTTAGGAGTATTTTCCAAGGTAGCAATAGATTTCATGAACTGTTCTAATTCAAAGTTTGTTACTCTACCACCATATACTTGGCGTGCATTTCCTAAGAATTGTTGGGTAGATTTGATATAAGCTTCAGATTCTGGCGATCCTAATAGTGCAGGAATATCTAGTCCTACTTTTTTAAGGGCAGAATAATAACCTGGCGATATCAAATTCCCACTCTTTTCTAGTTCTTCTTGATGGGTAATAGAATTTATATCTTTTTCAGCCGTTCTTTTGTCATCCACAATCTGTTTACGTATATCTTTTGTGGCAGTGTAAGCACGTTCCATTTGTTTTTGTTGTGCTTCTTCTCGACGTTGTTCAACTTTAGATTCTTCTGCTTTTAAGGTTTCTCTATGGCGACGTTCTACAGGATTAGGTCCTAAAACTGGACTAGTTTGAACAGCTTCTTGTCCCGGTAAAGCCTGTTGTAATGCCTGCATTCCTTGTGGTTGTTGACCGCCTAAGCTGATACCTTCTAATCGGTCTAGAATGCCTTTTTGTACTGGAGCTGGTAATGAACCAATAGATGGCGGTAACCCTAAATCTTGCCAGAATTTACCGGCTTGAGCTGCTTGTTGGCGTTGTGATAACTCATTTAACTTTATCTTGGCTAGATTTTGCAATCCAGCACCTATACCAGCACCTAACCCTGTGCCCAATCTACTTAATATATTTTCTTCTTGGGGTAATATTTGTAAAGGAAGTGCCATGTCATTGTCCTCCAAATGTTTGTCTTAATAGATTCATTAATTGTTCGGCACCAACTGCATTACCAGGAGATGGTTGTAATTTATTTTGGAAACTAATTGGCTGCGCTTGAGTTTGTTGTTCTCCACCACCAAATAATTGAGCTAATAATCCTAATAGGCTATTTAAACCACCACCGCCAAGATAACTTGGAGCGGCTGAACCTAGTCCATAACCTAAACCACCAGCTAAATTCTCAAATAATCCAGCTTCTCTGGGTTGTAATAAGTTTTGGAATTCTGGTTGTAAACCAGTTTGTAATTCTCGTAATCCCTGTCCTCGTGCTTGAAGATTATATTGTGATTCTAAGCCAGCAAGTTTCGAATAAAAGTCACTTGCAGTATTACCTAAAGCACCTTTAAAAGCACCCGAACTTAAATTACCCGAAAATCTTTCAGCCAACGTAGGTATAACCTGTTGATTGAATTGTTGTTGGTATTGCTGTTTAATAGGAGCGAAACTTAATGGCGTATTTTGTAGTGTATTTTGCCCTCCCATCAAAACAGTTCGTTGACCACTTAACTGTTCAGGTGATAACACCGAAAGTTGTTTTGTTTGTGATGGAGTTCCAAATAATCCACCAAATATGTTAGCCATTATTACTCCTTTAAATCAATCCACGAAATTTCAGAACCTTTGCTATCAAATTTTTCTTTAATGCCATGTCTAATATAGTACCATGTATTATTTTCATATTCACAAATACTTACTAAGCCCTTGTAATTAATACAAAAGTATAACCCATCTTTTTCTGGGTTTCTTATGTTTATATCTACTAAATTCATGAAGATTCCTAAGTTTGCAAAAATTCCAAAATAACCAAACAGATATTAAAGTTACTCCTATTACTTCCTGTTGTGATAGTAACATTAGTACTATCAACGCTCAATTCAATATTATTTGCAAGTATAGGCGATGCATAGGGGATAGGAATATAGTTCAATCCGGTATTATCAGTAGCTGTAGCATAGATCCTAGTAAATGTGGTTCCTGGAACAATCGGTGGTCCAGCGCTAAACGCAATACAAGTTATACCATGGGCTACGCTTTTAGTTCCCGTATTAGGTAATGGCCCAAAGTTAATTACTTTACGAATTACCTGTCTATAGGTAGCAGTCTGTGATGTTTGGGAATCAAAGTTTGGATTAGGAAAGAATAATTGGCCATTAACAAACTCTAAAACATTGTAATAACCAGAATCTTTTATATTTAACACATTAGCTATATTAGCTAAGTTCTGATAAAGACGAACTAAAAGCTCTTTGAATTCAGGGCTATTTACTTCTATTTCATGGAGCCTTGCTACATCCCAAATATAACTGGTGGCAACAAATGCGCCAACTTGATTTTGCTGGGGTGTAGGAGCTGGAAATGCCATTATTCTGGTCCTTCAATAGCTGCCCAATGGGTGAAATATCTTTTAAAATAATTAAACTCATCTTCTTTATGTTCCGTATTACCTTTTAACAGAATAACTATGATATTTCGAGAATCTTTATCATTTTCTAAATCTTGTTTTGGATAAAATATTATAAAACAATCATCCTTAGGAATTTCATAGATATCAGAAAACGAAATCCATTTCACTGTAATAACTCTTTTACTTTTTGTTTATAGTATTTATAATGAAGAAAATTATTTTTTTTCTTTTCTTCTAATACATTATTTTCATATTGTTTTATTTTTTCATACACATTATCACCAGCCAAATATAAACTTGCGATAAGGATTATAACTAAACCGATTCCCATAAGTACTCCTTTATTGTAACCTTTGTGCCGTTGGTAATGTATAGAGAATCATTCCTTCTAATTGGAAATCTTCAAATGCTATCCTAGGCGTTCTTAATTGAATATCATCCTGATACATAAACAATTGTATACATTCGCCATCAGTTTGGAAGTAAACTGGATGCCATAGTCGTTCTTGGAATTGTTCTAAGGGAACTAATGCATAAGGTGATGTTTCTAGGACGCTTGTTCCCATTATAGAATCAGTACCAAATCCATCATTAACGAGAGATATTTGTGCTGCAGAAGGAGAATAATCGATGGTTATCTCGCCTTTATTGGTTGCTTCAACCCCAAAATCTATGCGTGATAAATAGAAGTTTCTATCTTTATTAACATAGGGATTCCATTGCTTTGTGGCGATCTGGATATTAGAAACTCTCGTTACACTTGCACCACCTAAATAGGTTCCTGTTATAGGTACAAAATTATTTCCTGGTAAAGGAATGTTGGCGATAGTGACCGTATCAGCATCTATCACACTAACAACCCTAAAGATAGTATTACTAAATGGTCCAGCTATCCCGGTTATTGTTGGATCTCCCGTGATATAAATATAATCACCCGTGATATTCCAAGGATTAGCGGGAGCGTTGGTAAGATTATGGTTAATAATAGTCAGTGTTATAATTTGTTGTTGTGGCGCTGTATTAGCTATAGTTACATTGGTAATACTCATAACGGGCGCATTTTGGCTATCATCTACAATTATTTTAAAGATGAATCCTTGTTGGTTACCAGCAATAACTTGTCTAAATTGTGCCGATTCTACACCCGAACCCCAGGTCATATTAGCTGATTCCCAACTAAATATAGCTTCTGCCCATGTTAATCCTGATTGTTGTTCGAAATAACCCCATGCAGTAATACAATCATCGTTTAAGGCCCATGAACTATTTTGATAGTTATAGACTAAGATTTGATTAGGGAATGTGTTAAAAGAATTCTCGGTAACCGCAGGGAAAGTCCAATAGACCATTTCTGCATAATAATCTCTTATGCCGGCGATTCTTTGAGTATCAGCTTGTGGGTCTTTAAATTGGAATATTTCATCGGGTATGAGGGTGTCGATTCGTTGGACATTAGCACCGTTACAGGCATGTACGCCCGTATTACCAATAGTAAGAATATCTTTATCAAAAGGTACCGATGAGAATGTAGCTTCACTGCCGAGCTCCGTATTTATTTTGTACCATCTAAAAGGATCAGCTTGGTTACCTGTATAGGCAAGCTCCCAGGTACTTCGTTCAAAGAAAACTATTAATCTATCTTTAACAAACTGTGCGCTTATTATTTCTTCGGTAGTATAGGCATCAGTATAACCAGCTCCTGCATAACCAACTTGATTAGGTTCTAACCATGCATCAGCATTAAATGGCGATCCTACAAACGTAAATCGTGCTCGAGCTTGATATTGAGTATTTGTATTAGCGCCTACACTAAATTCTATAGTATTTAATAATACTAACCGGTCATGGTATACAACAATAAGACGAGCAGAAGCAACGAAACTACCATCCGTAAGAAAGATAGGAACATAAGTAGACCAAGTAGTTCCATCATAAGTCCAAATGGGATCATCATTAGCACTAGTCGCACCATTGGGATTAACGATATGAAAATTAGTAACAAACAAAGCGCGAGTAAGAGCGGTAAGTCCACTGTTTAATCCTTGCCATGTAGTTGCCCAGAAAAAATCCGTATTACTGCCGTGCCAAATAGGAGTAGGAAACTGAACCCAAAAACCCCCAGCAAACTGATACGCGAATTGAGTATCAAAGGCTATTGCTGGTTGATCGTTTATAGGACCTTCCCCATATTGAGTCAAACCCATAATAGGTTGTGCAGGATACCAATAAACGGCTGTATTAATAGGCGCACCAGTTATAACGAATGCTCCTGTTGTCGTATTAAAAGTTCCTGTCCCCGGACCCGTTGATAACATAGCTGCGGGAGTTCCATTTTGCCATACGGTAAAAATATTTGTACCTACCGTAAATGTTTGGCCCATATTGAATATGGCGCCAGGAACCGTACCGGATAAATTACCTGAACCATTCGTTGTTCCTACTAATACTGCTACCTGAGAAAAAAATGGTGCCAATGTTGTATTAGGAAAACCAGTTCCTGTTAATTGTGCCCCAAATCGTTTTCGTACACGTCCTCTAAAAACATACGCATTCTGTAACGTATTGAACGCATCGTCCATAATTTGCCAAGGACGTAGGTTAGTTTGAAGACCGGTCTTAAAGGGTGCTATGAGAAAACGATCTTGTGGCATATTAATATCCTATTGCTAGAAAGTAGAATATTGTGGGATTTGTAGAGGGAATTTGATCATGAGCATCTCTTTTGAAACGATTCACAAAGAATGAAGTAGTAGTTGGTGGCGGTGTCGTAACTACATACACAAATGTATTGGAATCAGTGGGATTAATGCCAGAAAAATTTGTATTCATTGAAACATTTACCGTAAGACACGCATTAGGAAATACTATGGGGAAATTTATAGGTCCGAAAGGATTTGATCCGCTTGCTGTTACGGTGCCCCATTGAAGTATTATTCTTGATGGTAAATAGGTATACCCAGGATTAGCTAAACTAGCTTTAGTCATAGGCACATCATGAGCTAAATTTCCATCACTACTTCGTACCCACATTTGGTTTGTTGGTGTGGAATCAGGAAAGTTATATAACCCTACATCACCAGGATTAGAAATAGGTCTGCTCGCCTGGAGAGTCATTTGCACATAAGTATGTTGACCAGCAACATTTGTAGCGAAATCTCCATGGTTGACATCAATTATTGATTGAATAGAGCCAAAGTTATTTAATATCTGTGGTTGAGAATTAGCTATCTGGTCAGTTGCTTGTGGGATATTAGGAAAATAGGTAAAAGGACCACTCATTCTTATCCCTTCAAAGAGTTATATACCAAGAGTACTCCCAAAAGAACTAACGAAAGTAGTACTATTAGCAGTGGGTAACTATGCAAATACTTTAAAAAATCCATTCATTCTCCTAGAAATTACCACCAAACCAGCCCCATTGGCCGTTACCAGCACCATTATGTTCAGTATAAATAGTTGCCGCTCGTTCGTTGGTATATTGAACAATAGTTCGTCGGTTACATAAATTTTCTTGTTTTCTATATTCAGGCAATATTAATGCCACGCTATCCAAATCCATCCTATCTTCAAAGATTTTTTTGGCTGCACCATAGGATATATATTGCCACCATTCTTCAAGCTGAGGCACTTGTTCGCTATCTAATAAAGCAACTGGCCTAATATCAACTTCAAAGTTTATTTGGTAGGGCTGATCAGGCACTGGTCTTAAGGTAAATTGGTTATTATGGAATAACATTGCTTGGGGAATTGCTACTACTTGTGGAACCGTTTGACTATTAATCAAGGTTCCTACGTTAGGAGCAGTAGGAAATGTTATCTTAAATTGGCCAGTGAAGTAGTTAATAAAATTATTTGGATCAAAATCTACCGTAGTTGGTGGTGTTGTTGGTTGCGTTCCGGGTACATAAAGATTTCCCAGCACACTCGGGTTGCCAGTGGCTGGGACAATCAAAGGAACATCTACTAAAGCTAGCCCGTTCAAATTAACATCAACGGAGCTAAATAAAACTTGGTTTTGTACTAAGGTAACTACTTGTTGGTTTAAGTTACCGGGAACTAATGCCTGTTGTGAATTTATTACCCCTGAAAATGATGTAGTAGCACCATCCCCCGTTTGTCCAATCGAAGCAATAGAGTTTACAAAGGGATATATCCCAAAGAATTGTTCTCGGGATTGTGTGTACATTGAATTATAACCAGCTATATACACAGGGGGATGGACAGTTAAATAGATATTTTGAAAATTATATAAAGGATTGTCGACAATCGTAGGATTAGCTACTGGATCACCAAAAGACAGTTCATCAGTGTTATACACATCTTGATAAGGATTACACCAAAAGTTGAATTGCTGACGTAATTTGAACGTTCTTAAATGTTCAGGAAAATCATATACAATAAACGTATTAATATAGTTATTGAGATCTGTCGTGCTCAATTGAGCTTCAGATAGACTTCTAGTTAATCGTCGAACCTTTGTTTGTATTGCTGCTAACGTGCTATTTGGATTGGTTGCCATCGCTTTCCTTTAGGGTAATGGATATGGTAATACATTCCGCACCGCAGCTGCCAATGTATCATTATTTTCTGCTATAGGTACTGATTGAGCGCAAATATTTATATTAGGCCCCAGCCCGGTAGGGACGGAGAAGGGGCTAAAAGTAGTCGTATCAATCGGCACACTAAACGTAACACTATCAATAACCGTTAGCGGCCCAAATAATTGGTTTATTTGTGGCATACCGCATGCCGTAGGAATATCAAAACGAATAATAGTTTCTGAAACATACTGATGGGCAAATGTAGTCGTGACCACACACGGATTACTATTGGTTATTGCCGCAATAAGTCTCATAGCGGGTTGTATAACAGGAAATTGGAGTGCAATACATTGGTAATCAGCCATTATTTAGCCATTAGTTAATACTTGTTCAACTTCTACTACTCGTTTATGAGCATTCTCAAAATCCATGTCCAATAATTCAAGGCTTTGAAAGCTACATCTTCGTGTCTTTTTGGTTATTCTCATGCCCTGATTGGCCATGTTATTAAAACCGGATATAATTTTTCCTTCTTCGCCCACAATATATTCATATTCTGGATAACCTAACGTGTTCAAATGCTTAGCGACACCTTTTGGTAATGTATAAATCTGTTTATCAAACAATTGATAGGTCTCGTTTGGATCTTTAGAATATTTCTTATAACTAAACTCCAATACACCATTGGGAACTTCATGATAGGTGAATATACCGCGTACGGGTTCTCTATCATCCATACGCATTTTTTCTAGTTTTTTTGCTAATTCTCGTTTTTCTTCAGCAGTAGGTGCTGTTTTGGTAACCGATATTTTGCCGTTATTTACGATGCCAGTAGTTGTCATAGATGTCCTTTTTTAAGAATTTAAACGGGGAGTCATGTGACTCCCCTCAAGACTAGTACAGATTATGATCCATTAAAAGTTTTGCCACCAATCCAATTGATAACATCACCTATTGCACCACCTGGACCACCAGAGCCACCTGTTAATACTAGGCCAGAAGCGCCTGTATTAAGCGTAGCATCATCAAGTAAGTTAGGATTACTGAACGCATCAGTTTCTTCACCTACTGGAATTGTTTGTGCAGGAGTGAATGGATATGCCGCGACAAGAGGGAACTTGAATGCCGTGAATCCTGTTGTATCAAGATTAACGGTTATATTACCACCTGTTACGGATACAATATTCACTAATAATCCATCAGCTTGGATCATGCCAAATTGTGGAGGCACTGATAATCTAATGGATTGTCCTGCCACATAACCACTATCAACTGATGTTGTAATAACTGCTTGTGCAGCTTGGGTTATATTAACAATACGTCGTAGTGAAGGATACCAATAAGGAACTGGTATTATTGTTGGCGAGAATGAACTAATAAGTGTATAGAAACCAGCACCTGATACTGCCCCGGGAGCATTAGCTAGTGGGTTTTTTACTCTAAAACTTGTATTTGCAACAACAGTATCAATACTAAAGTCATAACCATTAAGATTAGGAGCTGTAGCAAGATTTGTTACACGAACAATACTGCCGGTAAATAAATTGGCTGTATTAGCTGTTGAAAATACTGGTTGCACAGCATTTGTACCTGCAGTTATTGCAACAGGTGCATTTAATGGCAATGCTGTTGTATCGAAAAGATAAAATCCGCCCGTTGGATCATAAAGAGCGTTAAGAGCGGTAGTGCCAGAAGTATTGCCATAAAAAATAGCAGAACCACTAATCATTGGTCGTTGCCAATATGCTTCTACGACCACACCTGGTGTAGCAGGCGTTGTTAACTGAGTAATATTATAAGTATGGATCCAATCCACTCCTGATGGAAATGGAAGAAACTGGGATCCACCAGTACTAACAAAAGTACCTTGCGAAGTAGTTGTATTATAAGCCATAATGTTCTCCTTACGCTAAAGTTGCGCGTAAATTTATGATCCAAAGATCGTTTAAGATCCTAGGGACCGTTGCAAATTTATACCCAACTGAAACATTTTGCGCAAGAGGTCCGTCATAAATAGGCGGCCTGTAAATAAATGATGCAGAATAACCATCTTGTTCAATGGTTGCATATGCTTCAAGGCCTGTGCAGAAGATGTTAAAAACATTAGCACCTAATGCAGAAGCGTTTGGAAATACACTGCCGATTGAAGAAATAAGGAAACGAAGGTTACCAATTGCACCCCATTCTGAACGCAATGCATTCATAGGAGCTGGATATTGGTTCTTTTGAATGAATCCAGCAACGTTATCTAAGTTTCCGGTCAACTGCGTAGAACATAATGCAAAATAAGCATCACGAACAGGCGCTGTACCAAACTTATCTTCACCTTCAATGTTATCCATTAAAGTATATGCATTATTATTGAGCAAAGTTCTTACAACTTCATCAACATCAGCACGCGTGATTTCTGTTGGAGAATCACCATTTACACCACCTGTACAGTTAATAAAACTCGCGGTTGAAGCAAGCATATCTCGTGTAAGTTGATCTTCTGTTTGACGAAGTGAAACACCAAGTCGTGCTGCACATTCGTTTAAGACAGGGTCTTGGTTTTGTAAGGTTACTTGTTCGTTTAATTGAACATAGGTTCCATAGAAACTTATCTTAGCATCGATATCGATAGCCGTAAGATTCTGAGGCGGAGGTGTTACACCTGAATTTCCAAGTGGCACCATCGCTGTATTTAAAGGGTTATAACGTCTCATGCGCAACGTTGTACCACCATTACGTGGCATCTGTTTTCTAACAGCAGGAATATTATGGATCATGTTTGGAACAGGAACCGATAATAGCTTATAGGAAAACGATTGTTGAACTGGCGCAGGAAGCGTACTAGTTGTCGTTATTGACATACTATTTTCTCCTGAATATTTTGTATTAGAAAAATATTATCCAGGTTGACGAGACCAATACGTCACGGCTGACGAGGCCAATACGTCGGGAAGAGGTGCGAGACTCGATACGCAAGGGCAGAGTACTACGGAATTGAAATTTATTACAAGATTTGCAAAAACTATCGAGGATTCTAAACTATTAACTATTGTTAAACTACATAAAAGCAAGAAGGAACGCTTTATGAATTTCAAACTATTTTCTTTAACGGCTTTATTAGCTATGTGTCTTGGTATATCAGCTATGGATACCACAACAACTTCAACATCATCTTCAGACGATTCATCATCATCTTCATCATCGTCAGGTTATGATTTTAGTGATAAGACTGGTTGGGCAGGTTTAGGACAAAAGGAATCTAATAGCGAATGTTTTTGGGACAGATTTGAAAAATAAACAGTACGTAGATTTGATAAAAACTGGTCGTACGTCTTAATCTTTAAGGGAGCTTTTAAAAGCTCCCTTAATTATTTTAGGGGGATTTGTATGTTCTTCATCAATAATGCAGGATCTTACTCTAATTTTTACAAAGCTTTCTGATTGAGGATCCCAGCGCACAAAGAACTGCTTCTTTTTACGTAATTTAATATATTCGTAATCATAAGGTGCATATAACAAGCAATTCCAAAAAAGAAGAACTATTATTATATACATAATTATTCCTTTGGTGGTAATGCCCAATAGTCGGGATCCCAAGATTGTTTTACATCTTGTCCAATACAGAAATAATAAAGTTCACCCGTAGAAATAAAAAATGCTTCAGTGGCACCATTATCTTTATTACATACAAATACTTTAGTATCTATTGGTGGCATTTTATCATGAACAGAAATCCATTCCATCAGAATCCTTTACGAGCATCCTGCATTTCTTTTATGAGTTGTTGTTGAAGTTCTTTTGTTAAACCACCAGCAAATGCGTTGGCATGGGCAAGAGGACCAGCACCTGTTTGAGCACCAATGCTTGCCAATGGTTTAGGTTTCGAAGCATTTTCTTGAACTCGTTTCTTATCCATTTCATAACTCCCATGAGAATCTATGCCAAGTTTCTTTATTAAGGTATAAGCAGAAGCAGCTTTACTATATTCATCCGGTGATGTTACGAGTACTTGTGCTAATTCTGGATAACTATTCCGTAAAGACTCTATATTCTCTCTAGAAACAACGGAATCAAAGTCTGGATAGTTAGATCGAATTTTTGCTTCAACGCTATTTAAATTAGCTTCTTGTTTGTATTTTTTGAGCTCGTTCTGTAAGCCCTTAATTTGCTTCTGAACTTTAGAGAGATGTTTACCTTCTGCAATCTCATCATCACGAAGATTAATATCTTCAATATCTTCTTCTACTGATTGTTTTTTTGCTTCCATTTCACGCACCATACGTAACGCTTCATCACGTTCACGCTCTGCTCGCAAAGCTTTTTCGCGCAAGAGAGAAAAGTTTCTAGCTTCGTGTTCTTCTTTGGTGGGATTGGTAACTCTTCCTGTTTGGTCACTTGAATCTGTGGTTGTCTGTTGCGGGTTTTGCTCATTGGTCTGCGTTTCATCAACTACCTCTTGATGTAATTCTTTTTCATCCATCATACTTATCCTTAAATTTCATTGTTGAGTACTAATGCTTTTTTTCCTAGTGTACCATTAGCAAAATCAATGACAAAGTGTAGTAATTCTTTTTCTCTAATCTCTAATGGATTACTCATCATATATAAACACGTCTGTTTGCTAGGAACAACCCAGATAAATTCTACGCTTTGATCTAACTTTGTGTATTTATAGACGGTTTGATCATAATCAGGAGTCGGACACGATAATCTATTGGTAAAATAATTACGGAAAACATTAGGCATTAACCGTTCTCTTTTGGTTATAACAACTATATAAAAATCCTGAGGATGATCTTTTTTTCCTCGTTCTATACACTCAGCTATGTTTTTATCATAGTCAGTGAGTTGTTCCCGCATTTGTTCTATGGCATCTGCTGCTTCGGGTTTTTTGTTCCATAGATCGTAGGATATTTTTCCAACCTTCTCTCGCTCTTGATTCATAACTCTCTATTCCTTTATACATTTTTTTAAGGGTATCTCGTTGGGTTATAGTAACCGATAGACCATAATCATGCTCATGATAAGTAGGGGGAATAATACCAAAAGCAAGACAAAACGCTATTACTTTACTATTCATTATTACGCAATTTAGCTTCTAATTTATCTAATCGTTCTTGCCAATAGTTCATGCAATCTTCATATTCTTCTTTGCAGGTGAACTCATTTATAGTCCGATCCATATTATCCATAACCCATTCTATTTTTTCCATCAACCTAAAACAGTAGATCTCGGGATGATTATTACGAATTGGTCGTTCGTCATCACTTTGAGGTTCTTGGTTATCGTTCATACTAAAACAAACAAATATACATAAAAATAACCAGAGTAGTTTCATAATATCCTTCGTACTAAAAACCCCCCAGGCTCTTACGCAAGGAGGGTTATAAAAAAGGAGAGAATAAGTAATGAAGCTCTATTTACGTTTCTTTTTTAATTTCCTTGCTTCAGAAAGAGCAATAGCGATAGCTTGTTTAGGATTGGTTACTTCGGGACCTTTTTTACTTCCCGAATGTAATTTTTTTTCCTTAAACTCTCGCATAACTTTCTTAACCTTAGCTTTTTCAGCTATTTTAATAGGCTTTTTTTTAGCCTTTTTCTTTTTGTCTTTAGCCATACTACTCCTATTTTTTCTTTTTTAACTTTCCACGAGCCATCGCTCTTTTCTTTAATTCAGGAAACTTCTTATACACTTTAGCCTTTATACCTTCAGGACTAGGGGCAAAATGGGCACGTGCTAAAGCGTTTCTAGCATGAGCAATATCATTGATTGGAAAACTAAACTTTGATGCACCACCAGACTTACCAGCAAAATCCTTAGGAGCAACATTCTTATATTTTCCTGCTGAAGAACTGCCTTTTTTAGAACGCATTTTTTCTTCAACACCACGTTTTACTTTTACACCCTTGGCTACCGTTATTTTTTTAGTGGTAGTTTTTTTCTTTTTCATAGTATTCCTAAAGGGAGAGGAGCCGCTAGATTCCTCTCCCAATCTCAATTTCTATCGTTGTCTTGAGGTATCTTCAAATAATAATCTACGAGCAACCTGTTCTGTATAAGGAGGTTTTTGGTATTTAATATTATTGGGAATACCCATAACTTTATAGGCTATCTTACGAGCTTTGTTTTTAAATCTCGGCATAATAGGCATTACCATTCACTCCTTACCGGTGCACCATATGATTCTTCTTCTTCCATCGCTTCATGAGAACTAATGTCTTCACGGCCTACGTATCGTCTATTTCTAGGAGGAATAGGACGAATAGCATCATTATCATCATAAGGATTAACATAACTATGATGAAACTCTTGATGTATGAAACGAGTGGGACAATTAGCAATGGCATTCTCATCCTCTTGAATCATACGAGAATCTAACAACTCCTGTAATCTTCTAGGATCAGTTTTTTTAATAAGACGTGGCGACATCGCCATCATCTGCGCTTTGAACTTGATATCTTCCATTATATTCCTAATGTAATACAATCTGAAAGAAATATTAAACTTTTTTCGGAAAAAAGTGGCGCATCTTCTGAGAATCATCGAAATCAATTTGGCGGTCAACACCACGCATTGTGTCATCAATATCTTCTGGTGTGTAAGGTCCACAAACAGGATACGATTCCATACGAACCTCTTGAGGTAGATTTGCAATTTGTCGTGGATCTTCGTGGATCATGCCAGCATCTTTCATTTCTCGTCTTCTGCGGCCCATATCACGTGCTGCTGCTACGTCGGGAGCATAAGGTCCTGGAGCATACCCTTCTTTAGAGGTACGATCATACATGTACGGTCCTGATCCTTCAGGGGCAGCATCATGACGCCATTCATCATTAAACTCATCTCGTTCGTGACGAAGGGTATCATATGAACGACGTGGGTGATAGCCATGTAATGCGCGTTCTTCTCCCGCATATTCATGATATCGTGATCGAGCACTTTGTTTTTTAGAAGCATGGTGTCTTGCCATAGCTTACTCCTTGGTAGTTACTGCTTACCTATAAAAGGCAGCAAGGTTAATAATAATTCCTCTAAGCTACCGTAGCTGTCGGAATAGTAGGTTCCGTTTGATGCGCGCCAACTAATTTAGAAAGCGCTAATAATTTTTCTAATTGAGCTAAATCTACTGTATCTATCTCTTTAAGAGCTTTAACAATATTCAATAAGCCAATATCTTCATCTTTACGAGCTTGTGCTTGACGCTCAATGGCTAATGCTTGATTTTCTTGTATTCTACTTATTCTTTCCATGCCAAGACCTTGGTCAGCCTGGGCACGAGCGTTAGCAAGATTTGTACGTGCAGCTTGCTCTTGCATTGCTGATTGCATTTGCATTTGTTGTGCTTGTTGTTGTTGTTGTTTTTGTTGAGCAAGCGATTCAAGTAATTCTTTTTTATTCTGTAAGGTACTTGATTCAATAAGTTGTTCATCGGGAATAGGAACTCCAGCTTCACGCAAATTCATAAGTTGAGCAAATTGCATTTGTTTCTGCGTTGTTGTATTAAGTCCTTCTTCTACAGCAGCACCATATTTACCGAAAGCTTTATTGTAGAATTGAGCTGTAGGTTCCTGTCCTTCCAGGATTTTTTTAACTTTTCCTGGTGTGAAGTTTGCTTGAATTAGATCAATAATAATATGACCTAAGAGCTTTTGTGCATGATCTAATTGATCGAATAATATTTGTAAGGTAGTAAGGCCAGCGCCTTGACGTAGCATGGAAAGAATTCCTGCTTTGTCATCCACAGCGCTGCCCAATAACTCTTCATTAACACCCGAGATTTGTTGTACTTCTTGGGCTAATAATTCTGAAAGTTGGATCATAGAAGCAGGAACATTTGGAGGTTGAATCTGTTCAACATCCGTCATATTTGCTTCTTCCTTAAGCGCTAATCCACGACCTTGTCCGGTTAAAAACACATCTTTGGGATTAACGAGGGCATTTTCTTTATATTTAAATCCAGAATTAATTTGCGATTCTAGAATATCTAATTCAATAATACGGCGTCGGTTATAAAGATACTGAGCATCGCGCAATCCACGGACAACGCCTTGAACCCGCCATGGAAAATATGGCATTTCTGGGTGATAATAACTAAACACCGGGACAAATGGATATTTATCAATACCCATCGGTTGTGGTCCGTCATACATCACCTTTCCTTGAACAACAATCGCCACACGTACCGTCGGGATTTCTTGCTCAATAACAGTAACTTGCGGATATGCTTGCAAGAATTCTCTAAGCGCATCTTCTGCATTTGGTTTCCACTCCATAGTTTCGCCCGTAACTGTATCCGCTAGCATCTTTTGAGTTCTATAATCTCTATAGTAAAATTCGTCGTACGTTAAAAGATTCTTATAACTATAGGAGTAAGACTCAGGCATATATTGAAACTTGCCATCTCGTCCTGTTCCTGAATCATTATTAGCTAATCCTGCAATCTCTTCCTGACGGTCAGGCATAAGAGAAATTATTTCTCTACGTGTAAGAAATGATCTCTTCCAAATCCCATTACAGTCTGAAAGATCAGGCTTCTTAAAATAGGGATCCATAAGAAAACTATTATAAGAACAATTATCAACACGAATATTACCCGATATAGGATCAGACCTATAATCCATCCAGACATTTAAAAGATTCATGCCAGTTACAAGGCCGCCTTCAAACGCTTCAGATATAGTTTCAAGCATCCCTTCATTGCGTGATATCCATAACATGATTTTGCTGAATTGATCAGCCGTTTGCATGTCAGCATTTTCAACAGGAATTACTATAGTTGATTTTCTATTTCTACGTTGATGGCCACCTATCATATTAATAACGCGACGTATTCTATTAAAAACAAACT
>Ga0210402_10001267_pt1 | contig 26173 bp, 23 predicted proteins | sample IncBWC7MmetaG_FD_161055 | JGI IMG/M metagenome (GOLD analysis project Ga0210402, IMG submission 161055) | Forest soil microbial communities from Barre Woods Harvard Forest LTER site, Petersham, Massachusetts, United States - Inc-BW-C-7-M | ecosystem: Environmental > Terrestrial > Soil >... | reverse complement strand
CCCCCAGATTTGGCCCGTCGGAATTTTCGGCATTCTGGACCAAAACATCCGCCTCGAACACCGCCTGGGCGAAGATCCAGCCAGTCACCGCGAACCGCCCGGCCAGGACCGTGGGCGCAGTCGCTTTATGTCGCACACAGTGGGCGCGAAGCCGTAGCGGGACGGCTGTTACGACCCCTCCCTCTACAAACTGCCATTGCAGAGCGCTATCCTCCGTAGCGAAGGGCCAGCGTAGCGAAGGGCCAGGAAATCGAAGTGGTAGAGTGCTGTCGGCACTCGCTAATTTCGCGCGCAACGAGACAAAAGGGAGGAACACCATGAAGCTGAAGACATTCGCCTTGCTCGCAACCACCGCACTCGCCGCCGCAATCGCGGGCGTGGCGGCAGTCGGGCAGCCGACCACCGGCACCGTCGAGTCGCACATGGCGATGGCCAAGGTCGCCGCCGGCGACGACAACCAGCGGCTATACCGGGCGCTGTGCGAGCAGCCCTCGGCCGGTCCGAACACCGGCGGCCCGCGCCCCGATCCGGAGCGTTCCACTTGGCACGTCGAGCCGGTAAAGGTGTTCGACAATCTCTATTTCGTCGGCGAGAAGGAATTTTCCGCCTGGGCGGTGAATACGTCCGATGGGATCATCCTCATCGACACGATCTGGCACTATTCGGTCGCCGACGAGGTGGAGGGCGGCCTGCGCAAGCTTGGGCTCGATCCGGCGCGGCTCAAATATGCGATCGTGAGCCACGCCCACATCGACCACATCGGCGGCGCCAAATACCTGCAGGAGAAGTTCGGCACCCGCATTATCCTTTCGGAGGTCGACTGGCAGCTGGCCGAGACCAGCACGCGGCTGCCGAGCAAGCCCGAACGCGACATCATCGCCTACGACGGGCAGAAGCTCACGCTCGGCGACACCACCATCACGATGTACCTCACGCCGGGCCACACGCTCGGCACGATCTCGACGCTCGTGCCAGTGCGCGATGGCGGCCGTATGCATCTTGCCGCCGAATGGGGCGGTACCGGGTTCAATTTCGACCATTCGCGGGCGCGCTTCGAGACCTATGCAGCGTCAGCGCAGCGCTTCGGCACTATTGTGGCGCAGGCTGGCGCCGACGTGCATATCGCCAATCACACCAACCAGGACAATTCCCCCGCAAAGATGGCCGCGCTTGAAAAGCGAAAGGCCGGGGACCCGCACCCGTACGTGGTCGGCACCGACTCGATCCGTCGCTACCTGCAGGTCGCCGAGGAATGCGCCCGCGTCGGCGCCCTGCGGGAGAAATAGGCCAAGCGCTCGCACCCGCGGAGCCTTCACTATTGGCGCCGCCTAGAAGACCCCGCGGGAAGCCTCGCCGCCTTCATGCGGGCCACCCGATGCTCAAGTGCTTTAGCCGACCAGTTGCCCGCACTGGGTCAGGGAGAGACCATCCTGCATGTCTGAGGCGACGGCAGCTTTCGCCGGATCCAGACATGCCAGCCCCTTGCCGGTTGGAGCAAGGAATGTAGTTTGCTCCCAGGATTGCCGGCCCAGACATGCGGGGGGGGCTGACGGCCGGCGACAAGGGGATCTGCGGGCAGCGTTTCAGTCAACCAGCTTTTTGGCTTGCAAGCCGCGTAGCCGCCTTGCCGAAAGGGAGAAGCCAATGCAAAACCGAACGAACCTTTCGCGCCGCGATGTGCTCGCCGGTGCAGCCGGTACGCTTGCGGTAGCGCCCGGACTGCGCCGCGCTGGTGCCCAGACCGTTGGGCCCAACATCGTCTTCATTCTTGCCGACGACCTCGGCTTTGCCGATGTGAGTTGCTATGGCCAAAGCGACTACACGACGCCGAACGTGGACCGGCTGGCGCTCGGAGGAATGAAATTCACCCAGGCCTACGCCAATTCCGCCGTGTGTTCGGCCACGCGCACAGCCCTGATCACTGGACGCTACCAGTATCGCCTCGCGGTCGGATTGGAGGAGCCGATCAACGCGGACACGCCCAGGAACATCGGGCTGCCGCCAAGCCATCCGACGTTGCCGTCGCTCCTTCGGCGCGCCGGCTACGGTACAACGCTCGTCGGCAAATGGCACCTCGGCTTCCTGCCGGATTTCAGTCCGCTCAAGAGTGGCTATGATCATTTCTTCGGGATATTCGGCGGCGCCGCGGATTATTTCAATCATGGCGCCGACCATGCGCGCACCGGCGCGGAGTCATATCAACTTCATGAGGAGGAGGTTCCGGTTGAGCGGCACGGGTACATGACCAACCTGCTCGGGGATCGCGCCGTCGAAACGATCGAGGGCTATGCCAAGTCGAAACAGCCATTTCTGCTCAGTGTGCATTTCACCGCGCCACATTGGCCATGGGAGGGCCCAGATGATGAGGCGGAGTCGAAACGAATCCGCGACATTCGCCATCGCGACGGGGGTACGCAGAGGACTTACGGTAAGATGGTGCAGAGCCTCGATGCCAACATCGGCCGTGTGCTGCAAGCGCTCGCCGTCCATGAGCTGTCATCAAACACGATCGTGGTGTTCACTAGCGACAATGGGGGCGAAAGGTTCTCCAAAATCTGGCCGTTTACCGGCATGAAGGGAGAGTTGCTAGAAGGCGGTCTGCGTATCCCAGCGATAGCGCGCTGGCCGGGCCATGTGGCGGCGGGATCGGTGTCCGATCAAGTCATGATCACAATGGACTGGATGCCCACACTGCTGGCGGCCGCCGGAACGCAGCCCGATCCCGCCTATCCGTCCGACGGTGAGAATCTGGTGTCGGCGCTGACCGGTGTGGCGGCGCATCCGCGCAAAGTCTATTGGCGATATAAGGCCGGATCGCAGCGCGCGATCCGTGATGGGGATTGGAAATATCTCCGCATCGCTGGGAATGAGTTTCTATTCGATGTGGTCCAAGATCCGCGTGAGCGCGCCAACCTTAGAGATCGACGCAAAGATGTTTTCGATCGGCTGAAGAGTGACTGGGAGACGTGGAACGCCACCATGCTGGAGGAGCGGCCGCGGCCCGCAGCGTATGGGCAACCAGGCAACGTGACCGCCGATCATTACGGAGTGGTCAACCCGACGACAGCGGCTCCGCCCGGAGCCGCTGTTACCAGGTGAGTGCCCAGCCTGACGTCCACCCACATGTCTCCTACCGGTCGCACCGTCCCTTTGACGCTGCACGCTCTCGACTACGAGATGAGGTGATCGAATAGGCAGTGAGGGCTGCGGAGTTGTGGGTCTGACGCTTGCAACCCAGTGCGCGGGCGTGTGGCGGCTTCCCGTTGCAACGCCCCGGTGGCAGGACATTGAACCGGTTGTCCGCGCGGCACGTGATTATCACGGCGTTGACGTCATCGTCCTGCGGCTGCTCGATGCCGAACTGGACCAGCCACATGGCGGTCGGGTGACATATCTCGCCGAGGTCGCTGAACCCGTGCGCGCTCAGCGATGGACTGGGATCCTCAATGACCAACCGCGACGACACTCCTTCGCGCGGCCAGGCGGCCCGACGGCTGACCTCGCTTGGGCGCGTATGCTGCTGGCCGAGCGCGGGCTTCGACCGACGACACAGCCGACGCAGGTTCGCACATGGAATCTTTCAAGTCTGTGGCGCATTCCCGTCGAAGGCCAGACCGTATGGCCGAAGGTCGTTCCGCATTTCTTCGCCCATGAAGGGGCTCTCCTGGCTCTAATGGCCGGCGCGCGCGTGCCGACAGTGCTCGGCTATGAGGGCGGCCGCATGCTGCTTGCAGAGATCGCCGGCGAAGATAGGTACGCCGCTGAGCTGCCATTGCTCCAGGAAATGGTAAACCTGCTTGTGGAACTTCAAGTGCGATGATCGCCAGGCGAAACGACTCGCCCGCAACCGCAAGCGAAGGCCAGATCGCCTTCCAGCGCCTGGCCGGGCCCGGCACGAAATCGAAGGCTGGTTGCCGCGGCGGCTCGCAGAATTCATAGGCCGCGAAGGCATCGATGCAAGTCTTCAGCTCGAAGCGCTCTTCGCAATTGGTTTGCAGCCGGTAACCGGGCGAACCTTGGCGCCGGTCGCCAAGCCGCACCGTTAGCGTGTCGCCGTGCCGCAGATAGCCGCGGCCGACGCGAATGAGGATAGTGTTCGCCCATGGCCTCATGTTGAGGCGATCGAACCATACATCAAGCTTGGCGCCGTTGCTCGCCTCGACGGTGGTGTAGTTGGCGGCCGAAGGATCAGTGAACTGCGGCTTGCCCATGTCGGAGGTGGTGCGCCACGAGATCTTCACGATCCCGGTGTCGTCGATGCCGAACGTCCCGGCCGTGTACGTCAGCGTCAGATCCACATGAGAGCCAGCGATGAACGGGCCGGGCGGATTGAGCGTGGCCGAGCCGATGTGCTCGGGCAAATAGGTCGAGAACGGCATTTTCGATCTGGATGGCTGAAGGTTACAGGCCGAGCTTAGACTTGATACGATAGTCGATTATCGATGCAAGGGGGCGTTCTTCCGTGACCACCTTGCGCTTTGGTGCGGCGCTCGCGGCGCCGATGGCTTCTTCTTCGACACGGGTCCTCGCCAATCTGGTGCGTTCCGAGGTCGCCAAATGGGCGCCGCTGATTCGATCTACCTGGGTAGTCGGTGAGTAGATGCGGCTGACGGATGAAGAAAAGGCCATGCAGGGCGGCAATCTCGGCCAGGCATTGAAATGGGCGATCGAACATCAGGTCCGGGTCGGACGTTATCTCGGTGCCCACGACTTCGTACCGGTAAGCCAAGCCCACATCATGGCCGATACCGAGTCGCTCGGCGTGGCGGGCGTCGAATGGCTCGAACGTATGGCGGGCCTACCGCCCGCTCAGCGACGGGTCCGCATCCCGACCATTACGGATCCGCGCGGCACCGACTTTGCGGCTGCACAGCGGCTCAAGCACGAGCCCTGGATGTTGGACCTTGAACGCCGTGCAACCGCCGCATTCGAGGCCCTTGGCATCCTGATGACGAATACCTGCATCAACTACCAAACGATCATGCCGCCGGTACGCGGCGAGCACGTGGCATACGGCGACACCGGCGTCGTCATCTATTCGAACAGCGTGTGCGGCGCGCACTCGAATTTCGAGGGCGGGCCATCGGCGCTGAGCGCCGGACTCACTGGCCGGACCCCGCGATACGGGTACCATCTCGACGAAAGGCGCCGTGCAACACTCGTCATCAACGTGGCCTGGATGCCGCGCGGGCTCAACGACTGGGGTGCGCTTGGCGGGATTGTCGGTCGCTTTGCCGGCGACTATTGGCAGGTCCCGGTCCTGGTCGGCATCGAACGCGTCCCCGGTTCCGACGAAATGAAGCATTTCGGAGCTGCGCTCGCGAGTTATGGTTCTGTGGCGCTTTTTCACATGGCAGGGATCACGCCTGAGGCGCAGCAGCTCAATGATGTCGTCATTCCAGGACACACGATGCGCACCTACCAAGTGGGAGAGGCGGACGTTCGTGCGTTTCAGCTGAGTTACACAAATGAAGTTGAGAAGGTCGATCTCGTCGTGTTCTCCGCGCCGCAACTCAGCCTCGTCGAAATGCAGCGGGTAGCCGATATGCTCGATGGACGGCGCGCCACGATACCGGTTCTCGTCGTCACGAGCCCGCAGGTGAAGCCGGACGCAGATCGCATGGGCCTTACGGCGCGGATCGAGGCGGCGGGCGGCACGGTGCTCTCCGGCATGTGCTTCTATCAGAGCTATGCCCGCGAAATGGCCGAGGCGAACGGCTGGAAGCGGCTGGCCACGAATTCGGCGAAGCTGACCAACATCATCGGCGGCTACGGCTACGTGCCGGCGCTGCTGTCAATGGAGGCGTGCATTGAGGCCGCGTGCGCCGGCGGAAGGATCGCCAAATGAACGGTAAAATCTTTCTGGCAACGGCCGGCATGGGAGTAAAACGACAGGGCCATGCACTCGTTGCCAAGGATGGATTCTCGGCGCGCTACGATCTCGACCGCGTGCGGGGCATATTTTCGCGTCCCGAGCATAAGCTCGCGGGTGAGAGCTACATCGGCCGCGTCCTTGTACTGGATGCCGCGAAGGGAGGCGTAGCAACGGCGTGGATGCTGCACGAGATGAAGGCCCGCGGCGTAGTGCCGGCAGCCCTCGTATTGAACGCCATCAATCCGATCATGGTGCAGGGTGCAGCGCTTGCTGATTTCACGATGATCTCTGGGTTCGATTGCGATATTACGCAAGCGATTCCGAACGGCGCTTTGGTGGAGGTTGATCCGACCCTTGAGCGACCTCTCATCCGCATTATTTGATTGAGAGCAGCGCCGCGATTCTCCGGCGGCGCGATATTCTATTTCGTCTGATTTCAGCGAATCCCGCAAGCCCCTGACAAGTTTGGGCGAAGGCCAGGTGCGAAATTGAAAGGATGCATCTTTTACGACGCATTTGCCCGCTATGGGTCAAGGGCTGCCGTTCCGACTGCCTTGGCAGCACGACCGGTGTACCTCAGATAGCCGACGACTTGGTGCAACGCCCAAGTTGGCCGAGTCGGGCCATGGCACTAAATCGCTTCGCGATAGTGGCGGCTGTGGGCTCGTCCTGAGCGCTGTCCCCCAAGGAAGGGATCGTTGATAGCGAGCGAAGCGCCCTGTCTTGAGGATCGAGCGCTCGTTAGCCTCGTCGAACATGGTGTGCCACATGGCGGGGCACATCACGATCCGCAACTTCCCACCGAAATTCCGGCACGCTTAACAAAGAGTCAGATTAAGAGATGCGATCACACACGATCGGCGACAACCAGCTTGACGAGGAGATCAAAACAGTCTCGGCTCAGGCAAACGGAGACTTTCGAAGTCCTCTTGAATCAGTCCGCCCCATGCTGTCGTCCAAGGCTATCACGCGGAAGTTGTTGAGTGTGCTCTTTTGCCAGGCTTAATTCGTTGAAATCATGGATGGGACAAAAACGTGAATTCCCCATTTGGCAATATTTGTGCCGTGACGTTTAAGTTGTACTCCCGTTCGAGCCGGATTGCCGTCGCAAATCGCCTGACCTTCAGCTCACGGCCCCTGGCCAACTCCCTATAGCCCGCGGCGCCGCCACCGCATTACCCGCCACCGCGATTTCGTGCCTTCGCGCTTTTCGGACGCCGGCCGCTGGCGCGCGTGGAGAGTCTCTCTTGCCGGCGTCCGAAAACCTGCACAACAGCGGCCACCTAACTACGGCCGCACACGTTGACAAACATCGTGCGCCAGCGATCCCTTACCGCGTGAAGCACAGCACGCTGGATTGGCCATCGCCTATTGCAACGAGGGTCGTATTGCCGCGCCAGGGCCGATTTTTTGGAGATTGCCGCTGATGATGTGCTCGCCCTCCGAGACGCCTTTGAGCACCGCGACGAGGCTGCCATCGGTGGGGCCGAGCGAAACAAGGCGCTGATCGGCCTTGTTGCCTTCACCAACGACGTAGACGTATTTGCCAAGTTGACTTGATCCTAACGCCGTCTGTGGCACCATCAGCGCATCCGGCTCCATCCTGATGGGCAGCCGAATGCGAACGAACTGGCCGGGAAGCAAGCTGAGATCGGCGTTGCTGATGGTTGCGCGCGCCACGACGGTGCCGGTCGAGCGATCGATCGTATTATCTATGAAGGTCAGCTCACCCTTGTGACGTGCCTGCGTCTCGCCTGGCAAGAAGATTTCGGCGGCGACTGTCCCGGCGGCGCGCGCCCTCTGGATCTCTATGAGGTCCGTCTCGCTCGGATTGAATGTGACGTAGATCGGATCGAGCTGCACCAGCGTGTTCAACGGCGCACCGGCGACGCTGATAAGAGCGCCGACCGGAGCCTGGTTTCGACCGAGGCGCCCGGCGAAGGGCGCGCGGATTTCCGTATAGCTGAGGTTGAGCTCGGCCGTTCGGAGCGCGGCCCGATCCATCGCGAGCGCCGCCTCTGCTTGGCCCGCGGCGCTGGTGCGCTGGTCGAAGGTGTCCTTGGCGAGGTAGCCGCTCTTGGCGAGCGTGGAGCCGCGTTCGAGATTGGAGTGCGCATAGTCGAGAGCCGCGGTGTCGCGTTGCACCTGAGCCTTCGCTTGTTCCAGAGCGGCCTGGTAGTCGCGCGGATCGATCGTGTAAAGGAGATCGCCTTCACTGACGTCGGTGCCATCCGCGACGTGCTGCTGTCGGATATAGCCGGGCACCCTGGCCTGGAGGGCGATGTTGCGGATCGACTCCGTGCGCGCCGAATAGTCCAGGTAGACCGGGATATCCTTCTTGACGATCTTGGTCACGGGGACGGGCATGGCGGGCATGGCGAGACCGGGTGTCGCCGCCCCGGCCGTACCGCCAATCAGCGAGTCGCCTCGCCGAAGAACAACGAAGGCGATGACAACGATCACCGCGACGGAGGTGGCGGCGAAGGCGATTTTCCAACTGCGCATGATGCTCAACTCCAATCTTATTCCGCTGCCTCGGCGTGGCCTTCCAGGGCCTGGTGCACCGCGGCGGGTTCGTCAAGGGAGCTACCCTGCCGCAACTGCTCGATGACCGCGTAGAAGACGGGGACGAAGGCGAGGGTGAGGATGGTGGCTGTGAGCATGCCGCCGAAGACGGTGGTGCCGATCGATTGCCGGCTCGCGGCGCCGGCACCGGTCGCGAACATCAGCGGCACGACTCCGAGAATGAAGGCGAAGGCGGTCATGAGGATCGGCCGCAGCCGCAGGCGCGCAGCCTCCATCGCAGCCTCGACAATGTCGAGACCCTCCTCGCGCCGCCGCCTGGCGAACTCGACGATCAGAATCGCGTTCTTGGCCGCAAGCCCAATGAGCATCACGAAGCCGATCTGCGAATAGACGTCGATCTGCCTACCCCGCAACCACAGCGCGAGCAGCGCGCCGAACAGCGCGAGCGGCACCGCGAGCAGGACCATGAACGGCATCGACCAGCTCTCGTATTGCGCCGCCAGGATGAGGAAGACGAAGACGATCGCCAGAGCGAACACGATCGTCGCGATCGAGCCGGCCTTGAGCTCCTGGAAGGTGATGCCGGTCCATTCGAAAGCGAAGTCCCGCGGCAACGCCGTTGCCGCCGCCCGCTCCATGGCGGCGACCGCCTCGCCGGAGCTATAACCCACCGCCGCGCCGCCGTTGATCAGGGCCGACGCGTAGTTGTTGTAGTGCGGCACGGTCTCCGGGCCGACGATAGGCAGGAGGCTCCCGAGCGTGTTCAGTGGTACCATGCCGCCGCGGGCGTTGCGCACGTAGAGGCGGGATAGATCGGACGCTGAAGCCCGCGCATCCTTGTCGGCCTGCAGCGTCACTCGGAAGGTGCGGCCGAATAGGTTGAAGTCGTTGACGTAAAGCGAGCCGAGATAGATCTGCAAGGTGTTGAACACGTCGGGCAGATTGAGGCCGAGGAGCTTCGCCTTGTTGCGATCGAGGTCGTAGTTGAACTGCGGCGTCGACGCGCTGAATGCCGTAAATAATTGCTGCGCATTGATCTCAGGCTGCTTGCGCGCTTCGGCGATGACCGCCTGGGCAACGTCATTGAGCGCGACGCTGCCGCGCCCGGTGAGGTCCTCGACCTGGAACTCAAAGCCGCCGGTGGTGCCGAGGCCGGGAATAGACGGCGGATCGAAGCTCAGCGCGATGGCGCCGGGAAGCCCAAGAAGCTTTGGGCGCACCGAGGCCACGATGTTCGAGGCGCCCTGCTCGGGCGGCCGCTGGTCCCACGGCTTGAGGATCGCGAACTCCACCGCCGAGTTCGACTGCGCCGCGCTGGTGAGGAAGTTGAGACCGCTGATCGAGCCCACGATGTCGACGCCGGGCGTATTCTTCAGGACGTCGCGTACCTGCTTGGCCACCTCATCGGTGCGCTGAAGGGAAGCCCCATCCGGCAACTGGATGACGACGAAGAAGTAGCCCTGATCTTCGACCGGAAGGAATGTCGAGGGGATGCGCAGCGACACCAGATAGGTCGCGCCGAGTGTCGCTACGAACAGACCCAGCATCGCCCAGCGTAGGCGGATCAGCGCGCCCACTCCGTGGGCATAGGCATGGGACAGCCACCTGAAGCCGCTATTGAACAACCGAAATGGCGCGAATTGTACGTCGCCGCGACGGCGCAGCAAGGCGGCGCTCAGCGCAGGGCTGAGCGTCAGCGAGTTGAAGGCCGAGATTCCGACCGATATCGCGACGGTGAGCGCGAACTGATTGTAGAGACGGCCGGCGACCCCCGGAATGAAGGCGACCGGCACGAACACTGCCATCAACACGGCGGTGGTGGCGATGATCGGGCCGGTAACCTCCTTCATCGCCGCCCGCGCTGCCTCCAAGGGGCGCAAGCCCGCTTCGAGTTGCCGCTCGACGTTTTCCACCACCACGATTGCATCGTCGACGACGAGGCCGATCGCGAGGACCATACCGAGCAGGCTCAGCATGTTCAGCGAGAAGCCGAGCAGTTCCATCACCACCAGGGTAGCGATCAGCGACACCGGGATCGCGATGGTCGGAATGATCGTCGTGCGCCAGCTCTGCAGGAAGATGAAGACGACGGCAACGACGAGCAGCAGCGCCTGTGCCAAGGTAATGACGACGTCATGCATCGATGCGGACACGAAGCGCGTCGTGTCGTAGTGCATGGCGTAGCTGATGCCCTTAGGAAAGCGCTTCGACAGCTCCTCCATCTTGTCCTTGACGCGCTGCTGCAGCGCGAGCGCGTTCGAGCCCGGCATCTGGTAGATCGCCAGCACCACGGTCGGGTCTTCGCCGAAGAATGCGCTGGATGTGTATTGCAGTGCGCCGAGCTCGATGCGGGCGACATCGCGCAGCCGCACCGCGGACCCAGCGTTCGCATCCGCGTGCACCACGATGTCGCCGAACTGGGCCGGATCGCTCAATCGCCCCAGCGCGTTCACCTGCATTTCGAACGGCGTGCTGGGAGGCGCCGGCGACTGACCGATCTTGCCGGCGGCGACCTGAATGTTCTGTTCGGCAACGGCGCTTTGTACGTCGACGGCGGTGATGCCGAGATTGGCGAGCTTGTCGGGATCGAGCCAGACGCGCATCGAGTAACGGCGTTCGCCGAAGATGGTCACGTCGCCGACCCCGGATAGGCGCTTGAGCGGATCCACGATCTGCAGATAGGCGTAGTTGCTCAGTGCCACCGGATCGACTGATTTGTCCGGCGAGGTGAGATTGACGATGAGGACGAAATTCGGGTTCTGCTTCTTGATCGTCACGCCGGCCTGATTGACGATTGGCGGTAACGATGAAGCTGCCTGCGCGACGCGGTTTTGCACGTCGACGGCGGCGATGCTCAGCGGATAGCCGACATCGAACGTGATGGTGATCGTCGATGAGCCGTCATTGGAGCTCGACGACGACATGTAGGTCATGCCGGCGACGCCGTTGATCTGCTGCTCCAGCGGTGTGGTCACGGTATCGGCCACGACCTGCGCGCTCGCGCCCGGATAAACCGAGCTGACGACGACTTGTGGCGGCGTGATGTCGGGGAACTGCGAGACCGGCAGCAGGAAGTAGCAGATCGAGCCCGCCAGCACCATGATGACGGCGATGGCCGATGCGAAGATCGGACGCTGAATGAAAAAATCTACCATGGCAGCGATGCTCCGCAGGGTTGCGATCGCAGGCTCGATCGGGCGGCGACGCGTCGAGACACTTCGCTTCGTCCACGATCCATCGAGCGCAGGAATCGACTGACGGCATTGCAATCGAACGCCACGCGTTCCGCATCGAGGGGCTCGTCGTTCGATCCGCCGGAGAGGCGCGCGATCCGAGCCGCCAACGCGCGCACCATGGCCTCAAGGTCCGAGCGATCGACGCGATCCGCCTTCATGATGGCGTGCGTCAGGGGATCGCCGAGCAGATCATCGATCGTCAGTTCGTCGCGGGGCGTGGTCATGGTCCGTCCTTCTCCATCGCCAGGGGCGCGTGGCCTGCGGCGTGTGGCCTTGACGGCCGCGCCGTGAGGTGTTACCTGTAAGTAACATCGGTAATGTTACAGACCGGTCACACCTAGTCAAGTGCATCGCGAAAATTTTTTTGCGGCGCAAAGGTGGCGAGAGGATAGAGCCATGGCGGAGTGCGGCGTGGTCCCGCTGAAACCGCGAGAGCGAATCATCAGCACCGCGCGAGATCTCTTTCGCAAACACGGGATCCGAGGAATCGGCGTCGACGCCATCGCGGAGGCCGCAGACACCAACAAAATGACGCTCTATCGTCACTTCGGCTCGAAGGATGATCTGGTCGTCGCTTGTCTGCGCGACGTGGCTGGCGAGGCTGATGCGATCTGGAACGGATTCGAGCAGGATTATCCGGGCGATCCGCTCGCGCAGCTTCACGCCTGGGTTCGTGTTGGCGCCGAATGCGCCGGCGACGATGGCCGCGGCTGCGACATCGCCAATGTAGCGGTCGAGCTCGCCGAAAGCGATCATCCGGCGCGGCATGTCATCGAGGAATTTAAAACGGAACAACGCAACCGCCTGGCGAGGCTCTGCCGCGACGCCGGGATTGCCGAAGGCGATTTGCTCGCCGACGCGCTGTGGCTGCTCCTAGAAGGCGCCCGCGTCAGCCGCCAAAGCGTCGGCGTCAAAGGACCTTGCGCACACTTCATCACAATCGGCGAAGCGGTGATCGCGGCCTTTGCCCGCGAGGCAGTGGAGCGCAGGCACTCTCGACCGCTGCGATACGCGGCCAGCAAGGCGAAGGTGCCGAGGTCCCCGCGCTCGCCCGCGCGCGATGGCACGGCATTGAAAGGCGCTCGATAGAGTATCAGGCAGGATTTTCCGTAGAAAGCCTAGCCATGACCCGCGGCCATAGCAAAACGCCTGGAGTGTGCGTGGTGCGCGCGCGGATGACCGCTCTGAGTCAAGGGCGGCGGTGCCAACCATGTGATCGTCGCTTCCGGAGCCGAGGGGTAATGTGCCGCGGGCCAAGCGGCAAAAATCAACATAACGGTATGCAACGGCAGTCCCGAGCAATTGTTGAATGAGACGGTTCGTGTCCACTTGTTCAGCGGATAGAAAGGAAACGTCTGGTTGGTCTTCCACGTTCATTTTTGGTCGGAATACCCCTGTTCATCGGTGCGCGGCGCCACAATCCCGAAGACGTCGCTTTGATGCGAGCTATTGAATTTTTCTCCAAACAATGGCGATTCACCCCGAGCCCCTCACAGAACCGTACGTGAACCTCTCGCGGTTAATTAGGATCGACGCCGCACTTGTCGCCGCGATGTCATGCTCTGCACTATTCTCGATTTTTCTCTTCTCCTTCTCCTTCTCCTTCTCCTTGCAAGCGCCGCGTCCCGCGTCTCGATCGCCGATGTAGCCGCGCCACGCTGCGCATATCGGGCTATGAGGCGTCCACTAGCGCGCAGTAATTGCTTTCGGGGATGCCGAATCCACTTGGGGAGAACGACGCGCAAAAGCCATCGTCGCATGAGGCTTGCTGCCGACGGAACCGCCCAACGCAGATCTGGCGACGTATCGCGCAGCATCTTGACATAGTAGCGCCGCTCGTAGCGATTCGCCTCCCGCCTGTTCTGGGACAGGCTCGTATGGCCTATGCGGTAGCGCGTCAAGACTTCATCCATCTGATGAATCGTATGACACCACGAAATCCGCCGATGCAGATCACCGTCCTCGCCGACGCGCTGCTCCGGATCGAAGCCGCCCACTTCGTCTAACACGACTTTGCGGACCAATACTGTGGATGGCGGCACCCCCCAACGGTGATGGCAAATGGCCTTGACGTAAGACCAGCCGTCGGGAACGCGTGGTTGATGGATGATCTCGCGACCATCAAGATAGAATTGAATGGAGTCGTACGCGACCATATCGGCGCCGGTTCGTCTGGCTTCGGCGATCTGCCGTTCCAGCTTCGTCGGAAGCCATAAATCATCGTCGTCTAGAAAAGCAATCCATTCGCCGCTCGCATGTGTCAGCTCACGCGATCGTGGACGCGGTCATCACTGAGGATGGAGAAACCGGTGCGCATCGATCGATGCTACAACGTCAAGGATTTTCGTTCGATGGCAAGGCGAAGACTGATCTTCCCTCGCCGGCAATCGGCCTACTTTTGTGAACATGTGAGAGCACGCAGGATGTAGATTGTTTGTAGTTCGCGGAATAAGTTCTCTTGACTGTGCTTTTCCTCTGTTCTCCTCATCAAATCGAACTTGAGGGGGGATAGGGGCGATGCCGATTGGTCCATTTCTGCAGCCTGGAGCGTTCGAACCTGAGCTGATTGCTGCGATGAGCGAAGCTTTCGAGGCTGCCTGCAATGAGCTTCAAAACGCTGGCCGCCCTCAAGTTTCGCGCGAAGCGATCGCCACACGAATTATTGCTGCCGCAAGAGCTGGCGAGCGTGACCCGGTTCGCTTACGGGCAGCGGCGTTTGTCGGGCATAGATAGGGATGGCTAACACGGCTTTTGTTGTTCAAGAGCCTTCGGCAAGCTGTGATGAGGATGTCGCCCTCTGGAGAGCTCGCCACCTCACATCGGAAGGGCGATTTCGCACGCGAGACCTTCAGCGCGCCAGTCGAGCGCGATGACGAGGATCTCCTCGATTCGCAAGGCGAGCGAGACCTCTTTCCCGTCCGCGCCCGCTTTCCAGGTCTTGAATCCCTTTCGCTCGGCGAAGCCTTGCAGCCTTTCCAGGAAGGCGCTCGTGGCCGGGCGTGCTACGGAGACCTGCAGGGTTCGCGTGGCAGCGTACTGGTACGCCTCGACGTCGAGCTCGCCGGTCGGTGCCCGCTGCGTCGGTCTCGCCGCCGCGCACATGAACGGCTTGCGCCGGGCATAGGAGAACGCGGCGTTCTGTTCCGCGGTCAGGTCCCGCCGCCCGCTTCGCAGGGCGGCGGCGCGGTATTCGAACGGCAGATAGTTGTCGCCGGCGCTGAAGGTCGTGGTCTTGAAAATGTTCCTGCTGGGATCGAATTCGGCGAAAACGGTCACGCCATAGGTCCGGTTCTCCGGAGGCGCGAGCTCGTTGTTCGGGCGGCCGTTCGGATAGATAAAGCAGTCGGTGATGAACTCGCGCGCGTTGGCGGAACTGATCCCGGATGGACGGGGAGTCGACCGACAGAGTCGGCGACGGCCAGAGGATCGTCCAAGTTCGATGACTGGCACGCAGTCGTCCGCCTCACAGCGGTCCACAGCCCAGAGATTATTGTTCGGGTCGACTGCGACGGCATTGATCGGACTCCACGGCCTCGGCGGTGAGGCCCAATTCTCTACCAGATGATAGGGATTGGGCAGGTTGCTGTTTGTCCCAGTGCAAGGATAGCTCGATTGTGCGCGCGCCATTCCGGCGGCAGCAACGATGGCGAGGAACGCAACGGCAAATCTCGTCGGCCTGGCATCCATATCGCCCTCCCTGGTTTCTTACTGACCGTTTCCAGTGCTCGCTTGTGCCTTGGATAAGGGACTGTCGCGACACGCCCAACATTGTACATTGCATTCACTGGTTGGCCAAAGTCATTGACCGGCTACGCAGGATAAAGCCGCGACCGTGCGCATCTGTCGATACCGCAACTTTTTTCCGGTTCGGGATGTGCTGGCGAAGAATATGCGCCAGCAACGATCCGGTCTAAGAATATTCAGACTCGGGCGAAGATGATGCAGGACGGACTCCCGGTGTCGACCACTTGGCCAGTGGGCGTGAGCTTACCGGCTGTAGTATCGACCATGAACACCACGATGTTGTCGCTGTCGAGATTGGCGACGTAAAGCAGGCGCCCGGTCGGATCGAGACCGAAGAAACGCGGGGTGCGGCCGCGCGTCGATTCCCAGCCGATCGGACTGAGCTTTCCGCTCGCCTGATCGACGCTGAAGATCGCGATGCTGTTGTGGCCGCGGTTCGAGACGTAGAGGTAATGTCCCGAAGGCGCGAACTGGATTTCCGCGGTCGTGTTGCCGCCGACATAGTCTTCGGGCAGCGTGGTGATCACCTGGAAGGGCTTGAGCTCGCCGCTCTCGGAATCCCATGCGTAGGCGGTGACGGTGGAATCAAGCTCGTCGCACACATAAGCTAAAGGTTTGGCCGGATGAAAGGCTAGGTGGCGCGGTCCAGCGCCGGGGCGGCTCCTGGCGAAGGCGGGGTTGTTTGGCAAGAGCTTGCCGCTCGCAAGGTCCAGGCGATAGATGTGCGTCCGGTCGGTGCCGCGATCCGGCGCGAGAAGAAAGCGCCCGCCTGGATCGAACCCGACAAAATGCGGGTGCGGGCCAGGCCCGACCTGATTGCGGTGCGGACCCAAGTCGCCTCCCGCCGGCACCATGTCGCTATACGGAGCAAGCGACCCATCCGAATTGATCGGAAACACCGCGACCCCGATGCCGTTGCCGATAACGATGTAGCGGTTCGTCGGGTCTGGCGTGAGGTGGGTGGAGTTGTTGCCGCCGGTCGGCTGTTTGTTCAGGAAGCTAATGCGTCCGCTCGCCTTGTCGATTTCATAGGACGAGACCTCGGCGCCGTCGCCATGGACCGAATAGAGGAACTTCTGTCGCTGATCGAAAGCGATGAATTGCGGATTGGGGAGGGTTTCAAGCGTCTGTACGAGGGACCATGACCCGTTCGTGTCGATGCGGTACACACTGATGCCTTTGGAATGCGCCTTGCGCCGCTCGCTGGTGAAGCACCCGATATAGGCGAAAAGTGGCGCAGCCTCGCCGGACTCCGCGGCCGAGACGGGTCGCGGTGCCGCAAGCAGGCCGCCCGCGGCAGCTGCCGCTCCAAGAAGAAAGACCCGCCGCGACTCGCCTTGCGGCATCGGGCCAGCATTGGCGCAACAGAAACGGCAATCATCGGATGTCATGACGTTCTCCCGTGACGAGGACAGTGCGTTTTGCGCCTGATCGGGCATGCGCGAGAACAGGTCAGTCGATAAATTCCCGCCGTTGCATCTTTGATCTCTCGCGCAGGGTCGGGGGACTATCGCGAATCGGCTCTCGATGAAGTCAGACGCGATCGGTTGATGCGCTGGCGCTTTGTGGGCAAGGTTCAACTTATTTCACACGGTCATTCGTGCGGCATGAGCCCGATCCCCCTACTTTCGGGTCTGCTTAAAATAACGCAGATCCGGTGGTGGCTGGTCCTTCTTGGTGGGCATCAGCAGGCCATCTGCGCTCAGGAAATAGGCCTGCCCGCCAATATCGACATGGACGTTGGCTTCGGCGCAAATGTCCTCGTGCCACCAGATCGGCTGCTTGGATTGGGCGCGACGGTAGTTCTTCGTGACCGTCCAAGGGCGCGTTAGCGCGTGATCGATGATGGTGATTTCGTCGTGCAGCATGTTGGGGTCGTTTTTGTCCAGATAGATGCGCTCCCTTATGATGCTCTGGTTGTCCCGGTGCAGCGGAGTGCCGCTGACATCGTAGTTGCGGGGGCCTTTGAAGCCGCGCGTCTCGACCAGCAGCACGTCGTAGCGGCCATCGCCGTCCTCGTCGACCCATCTGCCGATCGAATAACCCGCAAACATCGGGTCTGCATCCATATCGTCGGGAAAGTCGCGCCCGTCAGTATGGATGCGGCGATTGTCGTGGATGTGCTCCATCAGGATATACGTGGTGTCCGGCATGACGACGACCTCCATCGGCGCGTATGCGTGCATGATTCGCGGCATGCCGGGCGGCAGGCATTTGTAGGTCGGGTCGCTGCCCTGTCCGCCCGCCTCCTTGTTGGCGATGTTACCCTCGTAGATGGCTTGATACTCCGCGGTCAGCGGCACTTCCTGCAACCGGCCGGGAGGCTTGGTTGGATCGAATCGACCGGCGCCCGCGTTGCCTTCGGCGCGGTGCCACTGGCCTTTCAGGTTGGGATACTTCGCGTCGTCGAACGCCTGCGCGGCGGTTGCGGTCAGGAGCGCCACGACGAGCGCGGCCGCTCCGATCGAGCCTCGGAAAAGCATGTGGTCCTCCCTGCGTTCTTGTGGCCCGCGGCGCGTGCGCAGCGTCGCGAGGGAGTTTTTCATCAGCACCAAAAAAAGCCGACCGTTGCGGAGGCGATGCCCGTCGGTGGCACCACGCCAGCCCATTGGGAGATCGGAGACACCGCCACATCTCGTTCACGGCGGCTGTGCACAAGTTACACCGCCGCCCCGGCCGCCGGAAGGCCAACGCGGGCGCGTTCGCGCTCGGCGCCAAACCAGGTTCCACCCGACGCTGCCGACTTGGGCATTGCAGCAATTCGTCAGCTATCCGGAGTAGACCGGTCGCCATGCCAACGTCGCCGCGAAGGCAGCCCGTGACCCCAAGTGGTCAAGCGCCGCGACAGCCTTCAGTTGGTTCGCAGGGGCCTCCAGTGCAGCGAATGGTGCCGTGTGGTAATCTCGGAGCGAGACGAGGGCCGCACCTGCGACTGCGTGCGAACCCGCGAAGGGGAGGACTTCATGCAATACGCGAGATCGATCGGCGCCATTGCAGTCACCGCTGCCTTGTGGGCGACCGGCGCACCGGCGCAGATCGTCGACTTCGGCAAATACCCGAATTGGTCGGGCCAGTGGGCTCGAGTGCCGGATGGCGGCCCGCCCCGGTACGACCCCAGCACGCCGCCGGGCCGCGGGCAGCAGGCGCCGCTCAAGCCTGAATATGCCGCCATGCATGAGGCCAGCCTCAAGGACCAGGCCGACGGCGGCCAGGGCAATGACGTCGGCTACCGGTGCATCCCCAGCGGGGTACCGCGGCAGATGTCGGGCATTCAACCATTCGAGATTGTCCTCACGCCGGATAGGACGTTCATCCTTTTCGAACTGATGACCCAGGAGACCCGTCGTATCTATACCGACGGCCGCGCCTGGCCAGACGACCCGCCACTGACCTATGCCGGCTATTCGCTTGGGAAGTGGCTCGACACCGACGCCGATGGCCGCTTCGACACCCTCGAGGTCGAGACCCGCTACCTGAAAGGACCTCGCCTTTTCGACCAAACGGGAACGCCGATGGCGGACGACAACAAGACCGTGATCCGGGAGCGGATTTTCCTCGACAAGGTCGATCCGAACACTCTGCATGATGAAATAACGACGATCGACAACGCGCTGACTCGCCCTTGGACGGTGATGAAGAACTACCGCCGCCTGCCGACGGTGATCTGGTCCGAAAACAACTGCATCGAGGGCAACAATCATGTCGTCATCGGCGACCAGAACTATTACGTCAGCGGCGACGGCTATCTGATGCCTGCCAGAAAGGGACAACAGCCACCCGATCTGCGGTATTTCAAAGCTCCTGGGCGCTGATCCGCAAGTCTTTTGTCTTCCCTCGGGCATGCCGCGGATGATGATTGTGGAGACCGTTTACATCCACACTGACCATTTGGGCGATTTTCGCCGCATCTATTACCGACGGACGGGATTGGCCGGCGAAGACTCAAGCCGTCGTTTGAAGGCTATGCGATCGGCAAGTGGGCAGCTTACGGTGGGTCAGCATCGTCAGGCTCAGGAACAAATCGCGGGTGCCGCTGGTCAGGATGCGGGTGGGAAACCGGTAAAATCGCCGTATATTGGCGAGAATTCCCCAGGCGCGCCAGGTCGGAAGGCGTCGCCATTGAGCGCGGCATGCACCTCCGTACGTAGCGATGAATGTCGCATGAGAACATGAACTGCTGGCAAACACCGGCATAGGAGAGCGGGTATGAAATGCGCAGGCGCTATCGTTGGTTTGGTTTTTGCTCTCGCGACCGATGCCGAGGCAGCGGAAATAAAGGTCATCTCCACCGGCGGAGCGAGGGCGGTGATGACGAGCCTCGTCCCTGAATTCGAACGCAAGTCGGGGCACAAGGTTGGCATCGATTTCGGGACGCCGGGAAACATGCGGGAGAGGCTGCTTCAGGGCGAAGCTGCTGATGTTGCGGTTGCGATCGCAGCAATCCTGCCTGATCTTGAAAAGGCCGATAAGATCGCACCCGGCACGCGCATGGAGTTTGCCGCCAGTTACGTTGGCATTGTGGTGCGCGCAGGCGCGCCAAAGCTCGACGTGAGTACACTTGACGGCGTCAAGCAAGCGATACTCATGGCCAAGACGGTGGCGCTGTCCGATCCAAAGGCCGGCACCCAGCTCGGAGCAACATTTATCGGCGCCGCAGATCGCCTTGGCTTCGGCCCCGATCTTCGATCGCGCACGAAATTCATCCTTGGCCCGGGATCGGACGTGGCGGAAGCGGTGGCGCGAGGCGAAGCGGAACTCGGCGTCACCCTGATAAGTGAAATATTGCCGGTGACCGGCGTTGCGCTCGGCGGGGAACTGCCGTCAAACATCATGCCGCCCACTGTCACCCACGCTTTTTTGGTGTCGGGGGCAAAGGATCCCGAGACCGCGAAGGTCTTCCTCGATTTTCTCCGCTCTCCCGACGCCAGCAGAATAATCGAAGCTAAGGGAATGAAGCCAGGCCCACGATAGCGGGGATGTCTCCTCCTGGGGAAAGCTACCGTCGCTGCGGATATCCGAGGTTCCTGTCCGTGACCCCTAACGGACATTTTCGAGCGTTCGGAACTTACTCAATCTTTATGCCAGCGCCCTTGATGATCGGCCACCACTTGTGAACTTCCTCTCTCTGAAAGGCACCAAGCACCTCCGGCTTCTGTTGATCGCTCGGCACGATTTCTTGCCCGAGTTCGGCAAACCGCCGACGCACCGCAGCATCCCCCAACGCGTCAACAGCGGCAGCGTTAAGTTTCGCGACAACATCCTGTGGGGTGCCTGCTGGAGCCCAAAGGCCGAACCACAGGGGAGCGTAAAAGCCCGGTAAGCCTGCTTCATCGACTGTGGGAATGTCACGGGCCGCGGCAATTCGGTCCTTTGAGGCGACGGCAAGCGCCTTGATCGTACCGGCTTGGACTTGTGGCAGGGATGTGGCCGCGTCGGCGAGAACCATATCGATCTGGCCGGCTACCAAATCCTGCATTGCAGGGCCAAGGCCGCGACAGGGCACGAACTGAAATCGCGTACCGGTTTGTTTTTGAAGAAGTACGCCGGCGACGTGCTCCGCGACACCGACGCCAGCAGTTCCTTGCGTTGCCTTTTCGGGATTTGCTTTCAACCAGCTAATGAGTTCTTGCAAACTGTTCGCCGGCAAGTTTTTGCGCGCGGTGACGATCAAAGGGCCGCTTGCCAGCAATGCAATGGGTGTAAAGTCATTCAACAAGTCGTATGGCAGAGAGTAGAGCCCGCCGATCAGCACATGCGTGGTCAAAGTGCCGGCGATAATCGTGTAGCCGTCCGGCGCAGCGCGCACTGCACGGCCAACCCCGATACTGCCATTTGCGCCGGCCACATTTTCAATGATGATGGGTTGACCGAGCGTGGCTCTCATGCGCTCGATCATGATGCGTCCCACAGTATCCGCTGGACCGCCTGCCGCGAACGGAACGATCATCGTGACGGGCCGTGTGGGGTAGGTTTGGGCCGACGCAATGTGCGGAGAGACCACAACGACGGCAGCACCGACTATGGCCGACGAGACGGCGGCGATTGTGAATATGCGCATCGCTTATCCTCCCTTGACGTTCAGAGCCTCGAATATCGGCCACCACCGATCGATCTCGGCCTGTTGAAAATGTGCGAGCCCCTCGGGCGATTGTTGATCCGGCGGCGCAATAGCTGAGCCTACGGTATCGGCGAAGCGCGCTTTAAAAGCCGGGTCCGCTAATGCGGTAACAACCGCGGTGTCGAGGGTTGTAACGATGTTCTTTGGTGTTCCTTTGGGAGCCCACAAAGAAAGCCAGCCTGCAAAATGTGCCCCCGGTACTCCGGCCTGGTCCACCGTGGGAACATCGGGCAGGAGTCCGAGGCGGCTTTTCGCCATGACCGCGTAAGCCTTAAGCTGTCCTGCCTGAACAAATGGCAAAGCCCCGATCGGGGTAGCGAAGCCCATGTCGATCTGACCGGAGAGCATGTCCTGAATCGCCGGTGCTTCGCCGCGATAGGGAATGAACCGAACCCGCGTTCCGGTGATATTCTGAAATATGAGGCCGGCAAGGTGCCCGGCACCGCCCACCCCGCCAGTGCCGACAGATGCGTTGTCAGGATTTGCCCGTAGCCAGGCCACCAGTTCCTTCAAGTCAGCGCCTGGCATTCCGCTCCTCGCCACGATCAGGATCGGAGAGATACGCAGCAACGCAATCGGCTGCAGGTCCGTGCGCACATCATAGGGGAGCGAGAGCGTAACTTGGTTTGTCACGTGCGTCGTGAGATCACCGATGCTGAGGGTGTAGCCATCGGGTGCAGCGCGCACCACTCTACCGACGCCGATGCTGCCGGTCGCACCTACGACATTTTCCACGAGGACCGGCTGCCCCAAAAGCGACTTCAATCGCTCGGCCAGCAAGCGGGCGCCTTGGTCGGTCGGACCGCCGGCCGCCAAACCCACCACAATGGTGATCGGGCGCGACGGGTACGCCTCGGCCTGCGCCCTCCGCAGTTTCGTCGGAAGAGCAATCGCGCCCGCGGCCAGCTGCAAAAATCGGCGTCGTCGAAGTCGCATGGTGTTACCTCCAATTCTCGTTGTCCCGCGATTTGCACGGCTAACAAATCTACAACCTTTTGGGGAATGGCGATCTTTGCATATAGATAATGTAAAATTCGCACGAATGATCCTGCTGATGCGCTGCCCGGATGCGTACATCAATTCAGTCGATGAAGATTTTCGTACGCGCCGTTGAAGCAAACAGCTTCACAGGCGCGGCACAGTCGCTTCTGAGCGACCCCACGGCCGTTAGTCGCGCCATTAAGGCCCTGGAATCGGATTTGGGCGTTTTGCTTTTTGTGCGCTCCACGCGCGCTCTAAACCTCACGCCGGAAGGCGCATGCTTCTATCGCGATTGCGTCAAGGTTCTGAAAACGTTTGAAGCGGCAACCGCGAGGGTTCGCGCCGAGCAAACCGCACTGCGTCGCCAGCTCACAATCGGAATATTTCCGGGCCTCGCGCACCGGATGTTGCTGCGCGCATTGCCAGCATTTCAACAACAATTTCCCCAGATCGATGTCGTTTTGCGCTTCATCACTGACAATGCTCAAATCGGAGACACAAGTATTGATGTTAGCGTGGTGCCGACCAGTAGTCGGAAACGAGGCGCGCAGCGACTTGCACCTCAGGGTTTGATAGCGCGCAAACTTGCTCAATCCCGTTATGTTGTCTGTGCCTCGCCACAATACCTTGATCGTGCGGGCGCGCCCCGTGTGCCGGCCGATCTCCTTCAGCACTCATGCGTCGTTCTTTTGACCTTGGCCGGCGACGTTCGGAACGAATGGCATTTCGTCAAATCGCAAGTTCGGCAGAAGATCAAAGTAGTTCCAAGACTCCTCATTCAGGGTAGCGATTCAATTCGCGAAGCCGGGGTTGCCGGATGTGGAATTATAAGGCTCACGACCGACATAATCGAAGATGAGCTGCGCGCGGGCACACTTGTCCAAGTGCTACCCGACTGGGATTGCACCGGTGCTGGGCCGGTGTTCGCCATTTTTCGAAAGACACAACCGATGCCTCCGCAGGTCACCGCATTCGTCCGGCATCTAGTGGAAGCATTTCAACGTTAGAACGTCCCACGGCTCCGTTTTGGAGATCCGCTGCTCGAAAAAGCTGGTCAACGATGACTGCTTACGGCCCAACTCTGCCGTCGCCAACATCCGCCGGGCACGGAAGCTATCGGAGGATAAGCTGCCGACCCGTCCGGTCTCGATCAGCGCGATCGGGGCCCCCGGCGCACAGCATCAATTATAGTCCGTTGTCGCGCAGAACCCTTGCCGGATAGCCGAAATCCTCAATCGGAATCGGCACAACCCGCGAGTAGCCAAGCCTTGTTTTCCATGCAGTTGGCCGTCCGGCGCTAGCTAGCTTAGCGGAAGCCAATCCTGGAAATACGCAGTGAGGGCATCCGCACCACTCGCAATCTGCGGCATTCCGCAAGAATGTGCGGGGGCGTTTTGCCCCACCAGCCAAGCCAACAATGGCGACGCCGATCATCGAGCAGTCCGCATGTTCCGACCGGCGTTCAGGAATAGATTTCCGGGTTCAGAAGGCCCGGCGCGCGACCGCCCTTCATCGTTGTTACGATGCCGCGCGCGACCGAGGCGACGCGCGCCCCGCGTACCTCCCAGGTCGCGCCACCATTGTGGGGAGTTAGGATGACGTTCTCGAGCTTGCGGAGTTCCTTGGGAACGAAGGGGTCGTAGGTCGCTGGGGGTTCATTCCAGAAGACGTCGAGCGCCGCGCCCGCGATGGTGCCATTCTGCAAGGCGCGGATGAGTGCGGGCTCATCCACGATACGGCCACGCGCGGTGTTGATGAAATAGGCCGTTGGCTTCATGAGCCCCAGTTCGCGGGCTCCGATCAGCTTGTGGGTCGCCGGGTTGTAATCGCATTCGACGCAGACGAAGTCACTGTGCCCAAGCAGCTTGTCGAGGCTGGGGGCCCATTCAAGCCCTTGTTCCCGCTCCTGCTCCGTCGACAGCCTAGTGCGCTTGGTATAGAGTATCTTCATCTCGAAGGCGTGCAGGCGCGGAACCATATATTGCGCCACCTTGCCGAGCCCGATCAACCCGACGGTCTTGCCGGGGCACCCGATCCCCGTCAGCGCCAAGGTCTGTTCCTGCTTGAAATGTCCGGCACGCGTATAGCGGTCGGCCTCGACTAGCCGATAGGCCAGGCTGAGCAGCATCCCCATCGTGAGGTCAGCGGTGGCGAGACTGACGCCCCCGCGGACTGCGGGACTGATCCCCTCACGCGTGAACTCGGCGGGATCCGCCGTCACCACCGGGATTTTGCGAGCGGTAGCGGCGGCGAGGTCGATATGTAGCCCAATCCTCGAAACCGTAGCGATGCCTTGCAGTGCTGGGTTTGCGTGGATGACGGCCGCGGGGACCATATTGTCGCTTGCCAGGAAGAGCCAATCGTTGCGCTTCGCGTTCGCGAACAGCTCGTCTTCCGTGATCTGACGGTCGAGGTAGGGATAGACCGTCACCTCCGCCTCCGGACGCAGAATCTCAAGCGCCACCTCGGCAATCGGCTGTCCCACAAAGACCTTATATTTCATAAGCTTCCCCTCAATGGCCGATTCAACCTCAGACGCGACGCGGGATCGCGGACAGGACCGGCACGAGCACGATCCTATTTGACCGATGGAAGGAAAGTGTAGAATTGCATCGCATCGTCATATCGGGAGTGTCGATCCAGCGCCCAATCCGTTGCGGGATTGAGCGTTTTTTTGGCAGGGGTCCGGGCGCGCCTATGAGTTGCATCGATATGAAGATAGGAGATTTCGCTTTTCACCCATCAACCAATACGCTCTCATAGCGCTTACGAGAGGATCATTGTCCACCATGAGGTAAGGAGGCGGGTGTGGGTCACGGTTATGAGCAAGGCCGACTTGACCTACCCTTCGTTGGCTTTTGCACCTTCGCCAAGCGACCAATCTGCACGGATTGGGACAATATCGACGCCGATGTCGCGATCCTCGGCATTCCCTACGACATGGGCACGCAGTACCGCTCGGGCGCACGCTTCGGTCCGCGCGCGATCCGAGAGGCCTCGACGCTTTTTTCCTTTGGTCATTCCGGTGCCTACGACCATGAAGACAGCCTCGTCTATCTTCCGCGCGACAAAGTAAGGATCGTCGATATCGGCGATTCCGACGTTATCCACACCGATACAACCGCCAGTCACGCCAACGCCGAATTCGCGGTTCGCAAGATACTGAACAGCGGCGCCTTGCCTGTCATCCTGGGCGGCGATCACGCAGTGAACATCCCCTGTGTGCGGGCCTTCGAGCACCACGGGCCGATCCATATCGTGCAGATCGACGCTCACATCGATTTTGTCGACGTCCGCCACGGTGTTCGCGAAGGGCACGGCAACCCCATGCGGCGCGCTGCCGAGCGGGATTACGTGACCAGCCTGACCCAAATCGGGATTCGCAACGTTTCATCGACCGCGCGCGAAGGCTATGAAGACGCGATCTCCAGGAATTCGACGATCATTTCGGTTAGGCAGGCAAGACGTCTGGGTACTGCCGGGGTGCTTGAACGAATCCCGGCCGGCAAGCGCTATTACGTCACGATCGACATCGACGGCTTCGATCCCTCGATTGCGCCGGGTACAGGAACGCCCAGTCATGGCGGCTTCCTCTATTACGAGGTCATGGAGATTCTGCAGGGGCTGGTGAAGCGGGGCGAAATCGTCGGCATCGATCTTGTCGAAGTTTCGCCGCCCTACGATCCATCGGGC
>Ga0210402_10001266_pt1 | contig 26182 bp, 24 predicted proteins | sample IncBWC7MmetaG_FD_161055 | JGI IMG/M metagenome (GOLD analysis project Ga0210402, IMG submission 161055) | Forest soil microbial communities from Barre Woods Harvard Forest LTER site, Petersham, Massachusetts, United States - Inc-BW-C-7-M | ecosystem: Environmental > Terrestrial > Soil >... | reverse complement strand
CTTGCGCGCCATCGCGGCGATACCGTTGCCGCGGTTGGTGGACAGTGCCTCCAGCAGGCCGAGGTCCTTCAGGAAGACCGGGTCGGTGGCGACGATCTCGGCCGGCGGGCGCCCGGAATAGACGCGCAGCAGCAGCGCGATCAGGCCGGCGACGATGGCGGCATCGGACGTGCCGGCGAGAAACAGCCGGCCATCGCGCAGTGCGCCCTCCATCCAGACCTTGCTCTGGCAGCCGGGCACGCGATGTGCGTCGTTGGTCCAGGCTTCAGGAAACGGCGGCAGCTTGCGGCCCAGTTCCATGATGAACTGATAGCGGTCCATCCAGTCGTCGAACACCGCGAGTTCGTCGCCAATCGCAGCGATCGCATCTGCTGCGGACGGCTCGTCGGGGATGACGAATGGATCCTCCATGCAAGCGCTACAGCTTCAGCAGCCGCACCGCATTGCCGCTGGCGATCTTCGCTCTGTCCTCGGCACACAGGGGAATCGTCGGCAGCCAGTCGGTGCCCGGCGTGTTGGCGACGAACGGATAATCCACCGAGAACATGATGCGGTCCACGCCCAGCTCTTGCACGCAGCACAGCAGCGCCGGGTTGGAGAAGAAACCGCTGGTGGTGATGAAGAAATGCTCGGAGAAAATATCGCGGAATGCGCGCCGCCCAGGGCCCTCGCGCTTGAAACCCATGTCGATGCGCCACACCAGGAATGGCAGGCCCTCGCCGAGATGGCCCAGGATGATCTTCAGCTTCGGATAGGCGTCGAACACACCGGACAGCACCATGCGGACGCCCTGCGTCGCGGTCTCGACCGTGAAGCCCCAGGCGGCGCGCATGATCATCGGCCACTCCTGCGCGTAGTCCTTGTAGTAGGTCTCGATCACCGCCGGATGCGGCATCGTCGGGTGCAGGTACAGCGGCACGTCCAGCGCCGCGGCGCGCTCGCAGATCGGCCAGAAGCGCTTGTCGTCGAAGAACACGCCGTTGGTCGTGCCGTTGATCAGCGCCCCTTTGAAGCCGAGTTGCGTCACCGCACGCTCCAGTTCATCGGCCGCCGCCTTGGGGTCGGGCGTCGGGATGGCGGCAAACGCGGCGAACCGATCGGGGTGCGCGCGCACCGTCTCGGCGAGCCGGTCGTTGGCGATGCGCGCCAGGCGCACCGCGGTCTCGGCGTCCATCTTCTGGAGGCCGGGATTGGCGTGGGACAGTACCTGCATGTCGATCCCCGCCTCGTCCATCTCGCGGATGCGGAGCGAGGTGAGATCGTTCAAGCGCTCGGCGATCGCGGGGAGCTGCCTGGCGTCCTCGGGCGCGTAGGCCCGTACCACGTCCGGGTCCTGGTAGTGCTCTTCGATGGTGATGACCCGCGGCTTTGCTGGCATGGCTGCTTCGTCCCCTGGTTTGTGGCGGTGTTTGAGCGCCGGCGCGTTGCGGGTCAAATGTAGGGCGAAATCGGCAGGAGCGGCAGCATGACCCAGGACCCAGCGAACGCGGTGCTCAGCCTGACGGCTGCCTTCGGGCCGAACCGCGTGCCGGTCAGCCGGATCGGCTTCGGCGGCGCGACCGCCGGCCTGACCAACTACATCGAGGCCTACGCTCCCGGCGACCCCGCCAACCGCGAGATCATGATGGCGGCGCTGCGCCGCGCGGTGGAGCTCGGGGTGAACTATTTCGACACCGCGCCGGGTTACGGCGATGGCTTGGCGGAAACGATCTTCGGCGAGGCGCTGGAGGGCGCGCCGGTGTTCCTCGCCACCAAGGTGCCGCTCACCGCCACCGGTCGGATGCGGCAATCGCTGGAGGCAAGCTTGCGCCGCCTGCGCCGCGACCGCATCGATCTGCTGCAGCTCCACGGCTCGTCGTACGGACCGGACGGCGAGGCACTTGTCCTGCGCACCGGCGGCATGCTGGAGGAGATGCAACGGCTGAAAGACGACGGCCATGTGGGGCTGACGGGGTTCACGACCGAGGACAACGACGCGGCGGTCTACCGCTTCATCGCCAGCGGCGGTTTCGATGTGATGCAGATCGGCTACAACTTCCTGCACCAGCACCCGTACGATCCGACGCGACCGTTCGGCAGCCTGATCGAGGCAAAGCGTCGCGGCATGTCCACCGTGACGATGCGGACCGCGACATCGGGCACATTCCAGCGCTGGGTCCAGATGGTGAACCCTGCCAACACGTTTGACTATACGCCCGCGCTGATCCAGTTCGTGTTGTCAAATCCGCTGGTGGACGTGGCGCTGGTGGGCATGCGCGACACCGCGACGGTCGACGCGAATGTGCGGATCTGGCGCGATACGGCAAATCGGATCGATCTGACGGCGCTGGACGCGCGATACGTGGCGAGCGAATGATGGTACCGAACACCGGTCGTGACCAAACACATCGCCCCAATTTCGTCATTCCCGCGCAAGCGGGAACCCAGGCACGTTCCGTGCTGTTGCCCCTGGGTTCCCGCTTTCGCGGGAATGACAATGGAGGCGCTGCACTGTCTGCGCGAGACACTACATCTCCAAAAACGCCGCGACCGCCGGGCGCCGGCGGAGTGTCTCCAGCTCCTGTGCGTTCGGCAACTGCGGCTTGTCCCGCTCTGCGTTCACCATGCACATGAACCCAAACGGCTCGCCTTCGGTCGCACGGAACTGATGCCAGGTCCACGACGGGATCGTGACCAGATCGAACGGCTTGACCGCCCGCACCTCCTCACCTACCAGACACCGGCCGTGCCCGCGCAGGATCATCACCGCGTGCATGTGCTCATGGCGCTCCAACGTCGAATAACCGCCCGCATCCATCTCGAAATAGCGCAACTCGCAGCCAAACTCGGGCTCGTGAAACAGCACCTGGCGCGAGATCGCCTTGAACGGTGCGGCGCCCTCCTCCTTGTAGGGAAGGTGGGCAACCCCGTCCCAGCGGTAGTCCTCGCGGAATTCCCGAATGTGCGACTGCTGCTCGATGTCCATGGCCGTTTACCGATGGCGCTGTTCGACTTGGCTGTGGATAGGCGGCTAACTACGCCTCCAAATAAGCTGAGTGGCGCCCGTACCGGTTGATCCGGGGGTGGTGTACGTGAGTTCATCCCCTTTGAGGCTGAACGGCCGCTTCTGTTCAATACCATTCCAATTCGGAAACGTGCAACGTTCGATGTGAAAGATCAGTACATTCCCGTCTGCTGAGTATGTTCCGTAGTGGGCAAGAGTCCCCGACAATAGGGTCTTGGTTTCTTCAGCGGTTGCCTCCAGGCGATTATTGGAAGCAAATTTCTGTTGGTCCGCTTGGAACGTCAGAACTGCGTAATGGCCGCTATTGTCGAGTATGAGCCGCCCCTTCGGGTTTGGTCCCTGTATGTCACGCTTCTGGCCCCCCTGTTCGACGGTCACAGAGGCGAGGCTCCACGTTCCTACAAGGTCGCCTTTCGTCTGCGCTGACGCATACTCTCGGGGCATAACAAGTCCGCAGATAGTTGACGCAAGCACCAGACACACGATGAAACGGTCCATGATTTTCCTCACTGTTGTCTGCCTGCGCTAGAACATACCACCATCAACCATCCACAGCCATGCAGAACAGCGCATTACCGATAGCTATGTTGCGCCACCGCGCGCGTGAATGCGGCGGTCTCCTCGGTGAGCCGTTCGCGCGCCGCGAGCAGGCTGCCGCCGATCAGCAACATCGCGTCCGGTCCATAGAAGTCAAGCATCTCGGGCACGCGGTCCAGCGTCATGCCGCCGGCCGGAACAGGAACGCTCGGGCGCACACCATCCCAGTGTGCGCGCGCCTGTCCGGCCAGTGCGCGGCAGGTCTCCGGCGTGTAGCCGAACCGGCCGCCATGATTGGGGAAGATCACCGCATCCGCACCCAGCAGCCGAAACAGTTTTCCCACCAGCAGTTCCGGTGCAATGCGCGCGGCACCGCCCATTGTCGGATGCGCAATGAACGCAATGTCCGGAAACGTCCTCGCCAGCGTCTGGAATGTCGCCCAGCCCGCCAGCATCGGTGCGATCAGCACCGTGTCGATCCCCGCCGCGCGCGCCGCGTCGATCTGCCGCCGCATTCGGTCCAGGTCACCTGACAGGCTCGGCACATAACGCGTGGCGTGTCCCGTCGCCTGCGCCGCCCGATCGACCGCATCGGCACAGGCCGCCACCCGATCGGCGAACGGTGAATAACGTTGATCTGCCAGCCCATGGTCGTCCTTCACGAAGTCGATGCCGCCGCGGGCGAAGCGCCCCGCCAGTTCGGCGAGGCGCGCCGGCGGCACGCCCTGCGGCTTGATGGCCGAGCAGGTGAATGCACGCCCGACGGCGCCGACACGCTGACGCAAGCCTCCGATGCCGTGGCGCGGGCCGCCAAATGCCGTCGCCAGTTCGGTTGGAATTTCGACGTCCTGGAGAACCACATCCTCGTACAGCGACGCATTGCCGAACACCATGTTCAGGAACTGCGCGGCCTCCAGGCCGGTGGTGCTGAGTGCCAGGCCAATGCGCACATCGAACAGCCCGCCGCCACGATCCTCGATCGCTTCGACGCGCCCGACAATGTCCGTCACGATTTCCGGTTCGGCGATGGCCGTGACGGGCATCTCGACGCTCTGCTCGACGGCGATCGCCTGCGCGCGCGCCTCGATCGAGGCGGCATCGCCCTGAACGCGATAGACTGTCGTGAACCTCGGTGTCGCCATGGCGTTATTCTTTGGTGTTCCACGCAGTCTTGCACCGCCAACCGAACGGTCAATCGCTGCGGGTACGGACTTTTGCGAACTACGCGGCGCCATGCGCCTGTGACATCATGCGTAGTGTCATTTTACCAAGGTCGCACGCCATGTCAGACACAGCCAGACGTACGCATCGAACCCGCGCCCGCGCCAGGGTTGCTGCAACGACCTCCACGCAGTCTAGCCTGATCGCCTCGGCAGGGCTGGTGGTGGGCCTGCTTGCGATTTGGGCGCTGCTCGTCAGCATCTGATGCCAGACGCAGCACCGTCATGGCCGGGCTTGACCCGGCCATCGCTCGCGGCACCGTGCTTGACGAGATGGCCGGGTCAAGCCCAGCCATGACGAATAGAAAGGCGCGGCGAGGTGCTTTCCGGTCAGCGTCAAAATGCTCTAGTCGGACTCCACAGGCACACGCCAGATCTCCTCGGCATATTCGCCGATGGTTCGGTCTGACGAGAACCATCCCATGTGCGCGGTGTTAAGCACGCTCGACCGCCACCAGGCGCGGCGATCGCACCAGCGCGCCACGACGTCGCGCTGCGCGGCAAGGTAGGCGTCGAAATCCGCCGTTACCATGAACCAGTCGCTGCCCGTCAGATCGGCGAGCAGATCATGGTAGCGATGCGGCTCATCAGGCGAGAACTCGCCGGACCCAATAGAGTCCAGCACCTGCAACAGCACCGGCGAAAAAGCCCTCGGCGGGCCAGGCTGCCGTCGGCGCTCGTCCACCTCCTGTGCGGTCAGACCGAATGTGAACATATTCTCCGCGCCGACACGGTCGCGAATTTCAAGGTTCGCACCGTCCAGCGTGCCGATCGTCAGCGCGCCGTTCAGCGCCAGCTTCATGTTTCCGGTGCCGGAAGCCTCCATGCCCGCGGTGGAGATTTGCTCGGAGAGATCGGCGGCCGGGATGATCGCCTCGGCCAGGCTCACATTATAATCCGGCAGGAACACGACCTTCAGCAATCCCCGCACCGCCGGGTCGTCATTCACCACATCCGCCACGTCGTGGATCAGCTTGATGATCAGCTTGGCACGCCGGTAGCTGGCAGCCGCCCTGCCGGCAAAAATCTTCACGCGCGGCACCCAGTCCCGGCCCGGCTGATCGCGCATCGCGTTGTATAGCGCGACCGCCTCCAGGATGTTCAGCAACTGTCGCTTGTATTCGTGTATGCGCTTGATGTGCACGTCGATCAGTGCGTCGGGGTCGATCGCGATCTCCAGCCGCTCGGCGACCAGCCTTCCCAGTGCCGCCTTGTTGGTGCGCCGGGCGGCGATCAGCCGATCGTGCAACGCCGGATCGTCCGCCAACGGGACGAGCCGCTCCAGCGCCATCGGATTATCCATGACCTCCGGTCCGATCGCATCCCGGAGCAGCGCGGTGAGATGTGGATTGGCGGTGAACAGCCAGCGGCGGAATGTAATGCCGTTGGTCTTGTTGACGATCCGGTCCGGATAGAGCTGGTGCAGCGACTGGAATACGGTGCGGCGCATCAGTTCGGTGTGCAGTTCCGACACGCCGTTCACATTGTGGGAACCAAGAAACGCCAGCGTGCCCATGCGCACGCGCCGATCGCCGCCCTCGTCGATGACCGACACCTCGGAATGCGGCATCTCCGGCTTGCGCGAACCCGCCAGCGAGTCAAGATGAAGCTTGTTGATCTCGTAGATAATCTGCATATGGCGTGGCAGCAGCCGTTCCATCAACGGCACCGGCCAAGTCTCCAGCGCCTCCGGCAACAGTGTGTGGTTGGTGTAGGAGATGGTGCTTGTGGTGATCCGCCAGGCCTCAGCCCACGGCAGGCCATGCTGATCCACCAATAGCCGCATCAACTCCGGCACCACGATCGCGGGGTGGGTGTCGTTCAACTGAATGGCGCACTTGTCGGGTAGGCTGTGCAGTTCGCCGTATTGCTGGATGTGTCGGTGCAGCAGGTCCTGCAGCGAGGCAGACGAAAAGAAAAACTCCTGGCGCAACCGCAGCTCCTGACCGGCTGGCGTCTCGTCGCTCGGGTACAGGATCTGCGAAATCGCGTTCGCCTGCGCTCGTGCGCTCAGCGCGCCGACATGATCGCCGCGGTTGAATGCCTCCAGTGCCAGTGGGTCCGGCGCCCGTGCCGACCACAGGCGCAGCGTGTTCGCGTGCCGGCCGCGCCATCCGACGACGGGCGTGTCATAGGCAATGGCGAACACTGTTTCGTGCGGATGCCAGACTGCGGATGAACGGCCGTCCACACCCTGTGTCGAATCCACCCAACCGCCGAAGCCGACTTTGTAGCGTACATCGGGTCGTTCGAACTCCCACGGATTGCCGAGGGAGAGCCAGTTCTCCGGGTATTCGTGCTGCCAGCCGTCGCGGATGACCTGCTGGAACAGTCCGAAATTGTAGCGAATGCCAAAGCCATGGGCGGGAATGCCCAGGCTCGCCATGCTCTCCATGAAACAGGCGGCCAGCCGACCAAGCCCGCCGTTGCCGAGCGCCGGATCGGGTTCGACGGCGCGCAGGCGCTCGAGGTCAACACCGAGTTGGCCGAGTGCGAGCCGCATCGGTTCTGTCAGACCCGAATTGTTCAGCGAGTCGAGGAACAGTCGGCCGGGGAGGAATTCCAACGATAGGTAATACACGCGCTTGCGGTTCTTGCTGGAGTCGTTGCGCGCGCTCGTCAGCCAGCGATCGACGATCCGGTCGCGCAGGGACAGCGCCGCCGCGACGAACCAGTCGCGGTCGGTTGCGGCCATGGGATCTCGTCCAGTGGCGTATGTCAGCTTCGACACGATCAGATCGCGCAGCGAGTCGATCGCCGCCTCATTCGCCGGCAGGGCAATTGGCGACGCAATTCTGTCGCGCGAGGGGGAAACCAGCATTTCAGAAACGTCCATGGAGCCTCACCGGTACTGGATCGCGGCGACACCGAGGCCCGCGACATACCCCTGCCGCGCGATGGCGCCGGGAAGGTCGCCGATGTCGTCCGCTTTATTGTCAAAATAGCAAGGCACGGAAATCCAATAGACAGCCGCGCCGCGCCGCCATTCGGCTCGCGTCATGAGAACGTCTCCCCAGTGTCACGTGTATCGAACCGTCGCGCGCTCATGCAATGGCAAAATCAAGGAATTACGGTGGCACCGAGATGTTCCTGGTGTGATGCCGCGAAATCGCCGCATTGTGGCGCCGTTTCGTTGCGAGATGAGCCAAAGAACAACCAATAGTTACCTATCGAACCTCGTATTCAACCTATTCTGTCGCGCTACGGAGCCCGGCACCAGCGGCGAGCGGACATAGCGGCAGGGCTGCCGCCAGCAGCGCGGCGAGCAGGAGCAGATGTGGGCGCGGGCTGAGGCCGCCGGACGCAGCGTCTGCCGCGCCAACGCCGAAGATCAGCACGGGCGCGGCAAGCGGCAGGATCAGCAGTGGCAGCAGCACGCCGCCTCGGCGCGCGCCCAGCACGATCGCCGCCACGGTCGTGCCGAGCAGGGACAGCAGCATCGTGCCGGGCAGCAATCCGATCAGCAGCGGCGCGATCGCCGAGTCGGGCATCCGGAGCATCACCGCCAACGGCGCCGCTGCAAGCAGCAGCGGCAGGCCGGTGACCAGCCAATGCGCCATCGCCTTCGCCATCGCGATCGCCGCGGGTGGCAGGCCGCACAGCATCAACTGGTCGAGTGAACCATCTTCGAAATCCGCACCGAACAGCCGGTCGAGCGGCAGCAGCGCGGCCAGCAGCGAGCAGACCCAGACGATCCCGGGTGCGATGCGGCCCAGGGTTTCCGGAGCCGGCCCGATCGCCAGGGGAAACAGCGAGGCTGTGAGCAGAAAGAACAGCAGCGCCGCCAGCGTGTCGGCGCCATGCCGCAGCGACAGCCGCAGTTCGCGCGCCACGACGGCGGTGAAGCGGCGCACGACGGTGACTAGCCGTGCCGTAGCCGTCGTGGCCGGGCTTGACCCGGCCATCCCCACACTTCGGTTGGTGCGTGGATGGCCGGGTCAGGCCCGGCCATGACGGTTGCGCGTGTAATGGTCATGCCAAGCGCAAATCGGCTGCATCCGGCAGGGGCAACGTCAGGTGCGTCGCGGCGACGACCAATCCGCCACGTGCGCGATGCGCCCCCAGCATGTTGCCAAGCCGCTCCACTGACGCCGTGTCAAGCCCCAGGGTCGGTTCATCCAGTAGCCACAGAGACGCACGGGACAGGACAAGCCGTGCCAAGGCGAGCCGTCGCTTCTGTCCCGCCGACAGCATCCGCGCCGGGAGATCGGCGAGTTCCTCGAGGCCGACCGTAAGCAGCGCCTCGCCAACATCCGCGCCGCTCAGCCGAGCCGCGAAATGTAGGTTCTCCGCAGCCGTGAGCCCTGGCTTTACCGCGTCCTGGTGGCCGACATAGGCCACCCGCATGGCATGCATCGGCGGATCGGACAGCGCATCCTCGCCGTCCCAGATCAGCATCCCCGCCGCAGGCCGCAACAGGCCGGCAAGCAACCGCAGCAGCGTGGACTTGCCTGATCCGTTCGGCCCAGTCAGCAGCAGCGCCCCGCCCGCGGCAACCGCGAAATCGATATCGCGGAACACCAGCCGCTCGCCACGGAATGCCGCCAAGCCGGCCGCCTGCAACAAGACCGCCCTCCCCGCCCGTGGACGCTGGCGGGCTGGTGTGTAAAAACCCGCGCTGCAACCATTGCATCCGCGGCACGCACCCTCAACCGTGCCGCACAACGGAAGGCGAACCGGCCAATGAAAGCGATCGGGCAGGATACCCTGAAGACTCGCCGCACACTGACAGTCCAGGGCAAGCAATACGATTACTTCTCGCTGCCCGAAGCAGCGAAGTCGCTGGGCGATATCTCCCGCCTGCCGGTCACGCTGAAGATCCTGCTGGAGAACGTGCTGCGCTTCGAGGACGGCACGAGCTACACAGTCGAGGACGCGAAATCGATCGCCGGCTGGCTGGCCGCGGCGCATTCGGACCGCGAGGTGCCGTTCAAGCCCGCGCGCATCCTGCTGCAGGATTTCACCGGGGTTCCCGCGGTGGTCGATCTCGCCGCGATGCGCGACGGCATCACGCGGCTCGGCAGCAACCCGCAGAAGGTAAACCCGCTGGTGCCGGTGGATCTGGTAATTGACCACTCGGTCATCGTCGATGTCTCCGCGCGACCCGATGCGCTGACCCGCAACGTCGAAATCGAGTTCGAGCGCAACGGTGAGCGTTACCGTTTCCTCCGCTGGGGCCAGAACGCGTTCTCCAACTTCCGCGTGGTGCCGCCGGGCACCGGCATCTGCCACCAGGTGAATTTGGAATACCTCGGGCAGTGCGTGTGGACGGGACAGGCGGACGACGCGACGATCGCCTATCCCGACACGCTGTACGGCGCCGACAGCCACACTACGATGGTCAATGGCCTCGGCATTCTGGGCTGGGGCGTCGGCGGCATCGAGGCCGAAGCGGCGATGCTCGGCCAGCCGATCGCCATGCTGATCCCCGACGTGATCGGCTTCCGCATGACCGGCAGGCTGCCAGAGGGCGCCACCGCGACCGATCTCGTGCTGACCGTGACGCAGATGCTGCGCCGCAAGGGCGTCGTGGGAAAATTCGTCGAATTCTTTGGGCCGGGGCTGGACGAGCTGGGTCTCGCCGATCGCGCCACGGTGGGAAACATGTCGCCGGAATATGGCGCGACCTGCGGGTTCTTCCCGGTGGACAAGGTGGCGCTCGACTACCTGCACCTGACCGGGCGCGACGAGCACCGCATCGCGCTGGTGGAAGCGTATCTGAAGGCGCAGGGCATGTTCCGCGAGCCCGGCACGCCCGAGCCGGTGTTCACCGACACGCTGGAACTGGACCTGTCCACCGTCGTGCCGAGCCTCGCCGGCCCGAAGCGGCCGCAGGACCGTGTGGCCCTGAAGGATGCGTCATCCGCATTCAAGGCGGAACTGACCAAGGGCCTGGGCGTGCCGGCCAACGATGTGGACACGCGGGTGAAGGTCGAGGGCAAGAACTACGAGATAACGCATGGCGACGTGGTGATCGCGGCGATCACCTCGTGCACCAACACGTCGAACCCGTCGGTGCTGGTCGCCGCCGGCCTCGTGGCCCGCAAGGCGCGCGCCAAGGGCCTGACGCCGAAGCCGTGGGTGAAGACTTCGCTGGCGCCCGGCTCGCAGGTGGTCACCGAGTACCTGGAGAAATCCGGCCTGCAGGCCGATCTGGACGCGCTCGGCTTCAACCTTGTCGGCTACGGCTGCACCACCTGCATCGGCAACTCCGGCCCGCTCGACGCAGCGATCGCCGATGCGATCGAGGACCATCGGCTGGTCGGCGTCGCGGTGCTGTCCGGCAACCGCAACTTCGAGGGCCGCGTGCATGCCAATGTGCGCGCCAACTATCTGGCGTCGCCGCCGCTCGTGGTGGCCTATTCGCTGCTGGGCAAGATGACCGAGGACATCACCACGGCACCGCTCGGCACCGGCACCGACGGCAAGCCGGTCTATCTGCGCGATGTGTGGCCCTCCAACAAGGAGATCGCCGACGTGATTGCGGCGTGCCTGTCGCGCGAGCAGTTCCTCAAGCGCTACGGCGAGGTGACCAAGGGCCCGAAGCAGTGGCAGGCGATCGAGGTCGATACCGGCAGCGAGACCTATCGCTGGACCGACGGATCGACCTACGTGAAGAACCCGCCCTACTTCGAGGGCATCACGATGGACCCGCCGCCGGTCGGCGACGTGAAGGGCGCGCGCATTCTTGCTGAACTTGGCGATTCGATCACGACCGATCACATCAGTCCGGCGGGCTCGATCCGGAAGACCTCGCCGGCCGGCGAATACCTGCTGGAGCGCCAGGTTCTGGAGCGCGACTTCAACAGTTACGGCGCGCGGCGCGGCAATCATGACATCATGATGCGAGGGACGTTTGCCAACATCCGTATCCGCAACGAGATGCTGACGAATGTCGAAGGCGGCATGACGAAGCACCTGCCGTCCGGCGTGCAGATGCCGATCTACGACGCGGCGATGCGCTACAAGGCCGAGGGCGTGCCGCTGGTGGTGTTCGGCGGCAAGGAGTACGGCACCGGAAGCTCGCGCGACTGGGCGGCGAAGGGCACCTTGCTGCTCGGCATCAAGGCGGTGATCGTCGAGAGTTTTGAACGTATCCACCGGTCGAATTTGGTCGGCATGGGTGTGTTGCCGCTGACGTTCAAGGACGGCATGGACCGCAAGTCGCTCGGCATCACCGGCGAGGAGGTCATTGATATCCTTGGCCTGGAGAAGGACATCTCGCCGCGGATGGACCTGTCGCTGGTGATCCACCGGCCGAACGGCAAGGCGGACACGGTGCCGGTGACCTGCCGCATCGATACGATCGACGAAGTGGCGTACTACCGCCACGGCGGCATCCTGCATTACGTGCTGCGCGGAATGGCGAAGGCGGCGTAGGACGAAAGAGAATACGCCCGCGCATTTCCCTCTCCGCCCTCGGGGGCGGAGAGGGTCAGGGTGAGGTGGGGGACTCGTCCAGCGCACGCACCGCAACCAATAGGGCTCCGTCGATATCTGCGGTCACGTCCTTGTTTTAGGCCGAAACTTGTTCCGCGGACCGAGACGCAATTCGGCGGCGGCAGCATTGCGACACAGGCCGCATGCCGTGATTGTTGGTCGTCGCAGTGACATCGGTCCCCCACCTCACGCCGACCCTCTCCGCCCCCAAGGGCGGAGAGGGAGTTACGCCGCATCGCGCGCACGCTGGCGCTGCGAACCGATGGCAGAAGCGTTGGAACGGTTTGGCGGCTGGGATAGCCTGCCCAGGAACATCGGGGGCGGAGGATGAGCGACGAACCGACGGCGTGGATGAGCGTCATCGAGGAGCGCGTGCGGCGCAACGCCGGGCGCTTCATGTTCACCGCGCGCTGGATCATGGCGCCGATCTATCTCGGCCTGCTCGTGGCACTCGCCCTGATCGTCGTGAAGTTCGTGCAGAAGCTGGTGCAGGCCGTGCCGAACCTCCTGGCAGCGTCCAGCAACGAGGTCATCTTCAACGTCCTGACCCTGGTCGATCTCTCGCTGGTCGCGAACCTCATCGTGATCGTGATCTTCGCCGGGTGGGAGAACTTCGTCGGCCGGGTTCTGACCGTGCAGTCCGGCGAGCGGCCGCAATGGTTGGGCGCGCTCGACTTCAGCGCGATGAAGCTGCGGCTCGTCGCCTCGATCGCTGTAATCGCCGCGGTCTTGATCCTCGAAACCTTCGTGCATGTCGATGAGATGCGGCCCGTGCAGGCGGCGTTGCAGCTTGCCATCCTGCTCGGCATCGGCGTGCTTGGCGTTCTGCTCGCGTTGATGGACCGCCTCAGCGAACACCACGGAGATAAATGAGGCCATGCAGGTCGGCATCCAGTTCTTCCCCGATATCGGCCCGGACGTTAAATCGGCCCGCGACTACTGGCAGGAAGCGCTGTGCCTGGTCGGTCTGTGCGATCGCTACGGCTACACGCATGTCCGCACGGTCGAGCACTACTTTAATCCGTATGGCGGTTACAGCCCAAATCCCGTGGTGTTCCTGGCCGCTGCCGCGCAGGCGACAAAGCACGCGCGGATGATTACGGGCGCGGTGTTGCCCGCATTCAACAACCCATTGAAGCTTGCCGGCGAATTGGCGATGCTGGACGCGCTGTGCAACGGACGCCTCGACATCGGCTTCGCCCGCGCCTTCTTGCCGCATGAATTCGCCCGATTTGGCGTGAAGCTGGATGAAAGCCGGGCGCGATTTGAGGAGGGCATGGAGCAGGTGCGGCTTCTGCTCGAGCAGGAGAATGTCACCGCCGAGGGTCGTTTTCATAGCTTTCGCAATGTCACGTCACTGCCACGGCCTACCCAGACTCCGCGTCCGCCGTTTTATGTCGCCGCACTTTCGACCCGCGAGTCGTTTGAACGAGCCGGCGCGGCAGGCCATGGCATCATGGCAATCCCGATGGCAGGCGGTGCGATGGCCGAGCTGATCGGTCTCTATCGTGACGCATGGCAGAGCGCCGGCCACCCGGGGCACGGGACAGTGATGCTCGCATTTCACATGTTCTGCCACGAGGATCAGGCGGAGGCCGAACGCATCGCACGCGAGCCGTTGAACCGTTATCTGGGTTCACTGGTGGCGGCGGCATCCGACTGGATGAGCGGTGAAAGTTCAGCCGACTATCCCGGCTACGACAAGGTCATCGCCGCATTGGCGCAGGAGAATTTCGACACTCAGGTTGCCAAATGCGCGGCCTGGGTGGGCACGCCGCAGCGCATTCTCGACACCGTGGCAAGCTACCGGCGGCAAATCGGCAATTTCGAGATCGCCTCGCTGCAGGTGAATTTCAACGACATGGCTTTGGCGGATGCGGGGTCGTCAATGCGGCTGTTCGGCGAGAAGGTGCTGCCGCGGCTGCCGCGGATTTAGTAAAGGAACCGGTTAATACGGTCGGATCTACCGCCGTCATGCCGACAAAGAGCCTGCCCCAAGCGAAGGCTGGGGTCGGCATCCACGTCTTTCCTTGTTGCAATCAGCAAAGACGTGGATGGCCGGCCTTCGCCGACCACGACGGTGTGGACTGTCGGCACCGCCCATCACGCCGGATAGGACACGAAACACTTCTCCGACATGAAGACGTGGGTTTCCACGTAGTCGTGCACCACCGGCTTCCGGTCGAGCGCCTCCATCGCACCCATCAGCGCCATCCAGTTCAGCATTTCGTGTTGACCCGCCTGTTCCATCTGTTGCAGCGGACGCTTCCGCCAGAACTCGTAATCGGCGTGCGAAAGCGCATCGAACATCAGACGGTCCGCCGCATGGTCGGGCCAGAGATAGCCGTTGGTCGGCGACAGGAAGCAGTGCGACCAACTCGACGACGCGATCAGCGCCACGCGCCATGGCGATGCGGCGAGGATTTCGGCCACGGCGCGGCCGACCTCCATGCAGCGCCAGGGCTGCGGCGCCGGCGGATCGGGCATTTCGCTGTCGTCGCGCGGCGGCAGGAACAACGCCGCCATGCCGCCCTTCGCATGGATCAGGTTGCGGCCGTAGCAATTGATGGCGAACGGAATGACCGGCCAAGGGAAGCCACGCCGATCCCAATCGAGATACAGCAGCGTGTTGGTGAACGCGTGCGCCAGGCCGTCCATATGCAGCGTCTTGTAGGCATACGCCATGTCGATGCCGCGTTCGATCAACCCGCTGGCCAGATGCTTCGCCGCATTGCGCGCGCCATGCAGCTTCATTGCCCACTCCGCGGGTTCGTTCCAGCGGTTGGTCTTGGCGCCGTTGCCGGTGTGCCAGGGCTTCAGCTCGAAATCATCATCGAGGCCCATGACGCAGAACGCGGGGATAATGTCCTCGCGGAAATTCTCGTACTGGTCGTCGCCCCAGATCAGCACGAGGTCGGGGTCGAAATCGTCGAGCTGCTTGCGGATCGCCCGGAAATCGTCGCCCATGCGTGCGCCGTATCGCCGAGCCGACGAAACGCCTGCGTCGTTGCCGAGTTCGGCCAGTAGTTCGTCGGGCCAGTTCGCGCGGTCCTTGTAGTGCGCTGGCATGTTGGGTGCTGTGAGCAGGTGGTGGAAGCCGGCGGGCAGTCGTTCGTCTGGCAGCGTCAGGCCGGGATAGTGCGTGCAGCCCAATCCGATGATCTCGCCCATGTCCTGGTTCCTTCCTGCCTGATGGTAAGTTCGTCCGTGGCGCCAACGGTAGGAGGCGGCGGGCCTTGAAGCAACGGCAGCCCAGGGGTCACATCGTCAGTTCGCCGTCGCGCGCAACGATGCGTCCATCGGCCACAACAAGACGGCGTGGCGGCGCGGCAACCACAGCTTCCGCAATCGTTTCAGACGTGACCAGCACAAGGTCCCCGCGGTCGACGGGCGCCAGCCCGTAGTTGGCGAAACCGCAACCACGCGCGGCTTGGTCGGTGACGCAATCCAACGCCCACCCGAGCTCATCGTCGCGGCGCAGCGCGTTGCGCAATCCGATATGCATGGCGCGATCCAGCATGTCCGGCTTCGCATAGGGGGTCCACGTATCGCGGATGCCGTCGTTGCCTCCGAACATGATGACGCCGGCGGCCCGACACACGGCAAGCGACGGCACCGGACTGCTTGCCGGCGCTGTCGTGGCAATCGCCACCTTAAGCTCGGCCATTCGCGCGAGCAGCACATCGCGGTCGCGGTCGGGAATTGAACCGAGACAAAAGGCGTGGCTGATCACCACCATGCCCTGCATGCCGAGCGCCGCGGTGCGTTCGAGGATCAGGTCGAGCGAGAACGCACCCATTTCGCCCGGCTCGTGCAGGTGAATGTCGATCGGCTTGCCATGGCGGGTCGCCAGACCGAACAGCGAGTCGAGGCAGCGCACCGGATCGCGATCGATAGCGCAAGGATCGATGCCGCCAACGATGTCGGCGCCGTCTTGCAGAGCGGCGTCCATCAGTGCCTCGGTCCCTGGGCGGCTGGTCAGGCCGGATTGGGGAAACGCCACGATCTGCATGTCGATCGCATCGGCCAGGGCATCGCGCATACGCATCGTCGCATGTACGTGCGCGAGGCCGATCTCGGTATCGATATCCGCGTGGGTGCGCATGCGCGTGGTGCCGTTGGCAAGGAAGGCGCGCGCCAGCGCGAGCGACCGTGCCGCGGCATCGAGGCGGGAGAGGCCGCGCCAGGCGCGTTCATTCTCGATGCGGTCAAGGCGGGTGGGCCCGACCTCGTTGCGGTACCACTGTCCGCCCCAAACGGTCTTGTCCAAATGGGTGTGGCCTTCGATCAGGCCCGGCAACACGAGCGCGCCAGCCCCTTCTTCCGCGGCGGTGCCGGCCGCCACGACGAGATGCGGTCCGATTGCAGCAATCCGGCCATCGCGCATCAGAACATCTACGGTTGCGGCGCCCAACGGACGGACATTGCGGATCAGCACATCAGACATTCAAATCCTCTAGGTTGTTGCCCACCGTGCTGCGTGTCGCTCACCAGGTTGCGGCGTAGCAGGCGCAGTCGCGCGGAACATCCGAAATGTTTGGATGCATGGCCCATCGGCGCAGCACGCCCTCGAATACCAAGCCGGACTTCTCCATCACGCGAGCCGATGCGGGGTTGTCCACGTCGCAGACCGCCCACAGACGATGAAGATGCGGCGTGGTTCGTGCCCATGCCACCGCGGCGGAGAGCGCCTCGGTCATCAGTCCGCGTCCCCAGTACGCGCGACCCAGAACGTATCCGACCTCCATGCGATGCTGATCGAAACGCGCATCGAAGACGCCGATCGGCTTGTCCGGAGCCGTCTGTTCCGCAAGCGCGAGCACGCGGCGATTGCCTTGCGCCATCAGTGCCTCCATCGCGACGAGATAGCGTTCTGTCTCCGACACGTCACGAGGCACGCGCCATGTCATATGTCGTGCCACCAGACAGTCCGAGGCGTAGGCAGAGAACAATGCGGCCGCATCGGTCACGCGCACCGGCCGGCTCGTCAGCCTGGCCGTCTGCAACGCGATCATCCCAGAACCCAACTCCGGAACAGCGCGAGGTCGATGTTGCCGCCGCTGATCACGAGGCCGACCCGCTTGCCCGCCATGCGCGAGCGTTCCTGCATCAGCGCGGCGAGTGGCGCGGCGCCGGCGCCCTCCACAAGGTTGTGCGTGTCGGTCCAATAGGCGCGGATCGCATCGCCGATGTCGTCATCCGTCACTGTCACGATGCGCGCCGCGCCGGCGCGGATGATGGCGAATGCTTCGTGATCCGGCTGCCGCACCGCAATTCCATCGGCATGCGTCTGCGCTCGGTTGAGCGCCACCACGCGACCTTCGGCGAACGAGCGTGCGTAGGCCGGTGCGCCGGTGCTCTGCACGCCGATGATCTCGGTCGCGAGGCCCAGGAGATCGCGCGTTCGGATTGCGCCGCAGATGCCGGAGCCGAGGCCTATCGGGACATACAGAGCGTCGAGCGGAGGTGCGGCGCGGAACAGCTCGAGCGAATACGTTGCAACGCCCTTTACCAGATCGGGCGCAAATGAGGGCGCGAATTCCAGACCCTCGGACACGGCGAGCCGTGCCGCTTCCTCGCGCGCCGTCTCGAAATCGTCGCCATGCTCGATCAGACGCGCACCGAACGCCTGCATCGCCGCGTTCTTCTCCACGCTGTTGCCGTGCGGCACCACGACAACGACCGGCACGCCGTAGCGCCGACCTGCCCATGCGAGGGACTGTCCGTGGTTGCCGCGCGTCGCCGATATTATGCCGCGCACCCGCGGTTGTTCGCGGCGCAGACGTTCGACGTAGATCAGCCCGCCGCGCAGCTTGAAGGCGCCCGTCGGCGTATGGTTCTCATGCTTCACCCAAACTTCGGCGCCGCTGCGCTCGGCCAGCAGCGGCCACGCATATTGCGGCGTGCCCGGGAAACTTTCGTGCACGAGCGACAACGCTGCATCGAGTTCCGTCAGCGAGAACATGGCGCATTCGTCCGGACTGAATGAAGCGAAGCTGGTCGCAATAGCAAATGGGCTGCCACCGGAGGGATCGCCTCCGGCCGCAGCCCGATAAGTATTCAGAACTTTGGACTTGCCGTCAGGCGAGTTGGAGGTTGGTGGCCGCGGCTTTGCCGCGTTCCATCGCCACCTCGTAATTCACCTTCTGGCCGTCATTCAGGCCCTTCAGCCCCGCTGCCTGGACGGCGGTGATATGGACGAACACGTCCTTCCCGCCGTCCTGCGGCATGATGAAGCCGTAGCCCTTCGTTGCATTGAACCATTTGACGGTTCCAACAGCCATCGTCGTCACTCCTTCCGGTGCGCGTCCCCTGTCGCGCTGGGGGGGAATGGTTGGACCTTAGGCAGTGGGCGAGCAGCTGCCTCAGGCGAGTTTGAGGTTCGTGGCAGCAGCCTTGCCACGCTCCATCGCCACTTCGTAGCTGACCTTCTGACCCTCATTGAGGCCGCGAAGGCCAGCCGCCTGCACTGCCGTGATGTGGACAAACACGTCCTTGCCGCCGTCTTGCGGCATGATGAAGCCGAAGCCCTTGGTCGTGTTGAACCACTTGACTGTACCGATAGCCATCGTCTGCGTCTTCTCCGTCTGATGCACCACGCAACATCGCGCGGTGCCTGATAGACAACCGGCCCTTTGGACGTCTTGAGGGCACCCGATTGGACGGAGGCGCAGCAAGCCAAGCCAAAATGCGATTGCGTTCCTTAGTTGGCACAGAAAGGCCGGCGCCTGTCAATCACGGTCGCGCGACATTGAAGAACCGTACACGCTTCGCACAGATTGTCGAGAACAGTCGAAAAAATGCGGAATATTGGACAGATCGATCGTGGGGGGAGTTCCCCGTCATGACGACGGCGCGGCGACCGATGCGTCACTGTCGGCGGTGGTTGGCACCACAAGCATCAAAAGCCGCTGCGCGAACCGCGCGTTGTCATAGCACGCGCGAATTCTCCACCTGCTGCGATGGCGCGCCGCCCCGCGGACAGTTCGGGATGATAGAGCTGCCAGACGTGAATCATCTCCGGCCAGATCTGAAGGTCCACTGCAACGTCAGCGGCACCGGCGACCCGCGCGAGACGGATCGCATCGTCCAGCAACGTCTCCGCGGCACCAACCTGGATAAGCAACGGAGCGAGACCTCGAAGGTCACCATAAATCGGCGCTGCCAGCGGCGAGCGCGGATCGGCGCCATGCAGGTAGAGGTTCGCCATGTCGAGAATGCCAGCCTTCTGCACGGTCGGATCGGTGGCGGCCTTGCTGGTCATGCTGTCGCCGATCGCTTCCATGTCGACCCAGGGTGAGATGGCCCAGCCGCAAGCAGGTTGCCGCAAACCCGCATCGCGTATCGCCAGCATCGCCGCCACGACCAGGCCGCCGCCCGCGGAATCGCCGGCGATGGTAATGCCGCCGGGTTGCACGCCGCCGTCAAGCAGGAACCGATAGCCGGCGACTGCATCGTGCACTGCCGCGGGGAATGGGTGTTCCGGGGCCAGACGATAATCCAGCGCCAACGTCCGTGCGCGCGCCGCCCTGCCGGCCTCGGCGGCGACGTGCCGGTGGCTGTCCAGCGAGCCGATCACATAGCCGCCGCCATGCAGATAGAGGATTGCCCTGGAGCGGTCGGCGTCCGGCGTCGTGGACCATTCGGCCTTGACCCCGTTGGCGGTGACAGGCTCGACAGTGACGTCCGCCGGGAGTTTGCACTGTTTGCCGCGCTCGTCGATGTCGCGCCGCCGCTGGCCGATGTCGTCCGAGCGCACCCGCTTCGCGATGACTTCTCGCAGAGCCGTGATTTCCGGATCGCTCATTGCAAGTCCTCCCGTTGGATCGTCCTTCCTGGTGGCTACTTCGCCTTGGCTAGCTCGTCCATGTCCTTCTTGCGCAGCTTGGATACCGGGAGCTGGAAGAAGCGCGCGGCCTCGAAGACAGTGGTGTCTTCCTGGTTCCAGCAGACATAGCCGCGGCAGTCGCGCGGCCGTCCCGCATAGACCGTGCAGCGCCTGTCGTCGCCAAGGAACTGACAGGTCCCGGTGCCGGTCTTGATACGCTTCTCGCCCTTGCGGGTGCGCTCGATGATGTGGCGTTCCTCGAATTCGCGCACCGTCAGCTTGAGGAACTTCGCCAAACGCCGGATGTCGTCCCGGCTGACCCGAACATAGCCGGCCATTCGGCAGCACAGGCTGGGGCATTTCAGGCAATTGAGCGATTCGCCAGTCATGGCAGCAGTCTGAGCATCTGCATCGACCTGTTCAAGTGCCCGTCACCCGATACCACACGCGAACAGCCGCCCCGCGTGCGGCACGGTGTCGTTGACGCCCGCAAGCCGCAGGCAATGCCAGGCCAGCGCGTGGTCACTGGAGGTGATCGGTATGCCTGTATCCGCCTCGATCGCCTCGATCCGTTCGGCGAGACGCAGGCTGGTGCATGACACAAACACCGCGTCCAGTCGCGCGCCGCGGACAAGTGCGGTGATCCCGGCGGCAATCGAATCCACCGAGATACGTGCTGCCTCCCTGTCGTCGCGCTTGTCGAACGTGGCGAAGGCCGCGACATCGGCGCCATGCCGGTTGAGATAGTCGCGCACCACTTCGTTCACTTCGGGTGCATACGGCGTCAAAACGCCGATCCGTCGCGCGCCGAGCGCCCTGAATGCGGCGAAGGCGGCGGTGACCGGCGTGGTGCAGGCGACCTCCGGACGCGCGCGGTGGATCTGGCGGAATATTTCTCCCTCGCCGAGCGCCATGCTGGCCGATGTGCAGCCGAACGCGACCACGTCCAGGTGGATGTCGGGCAGGATCAGTTCGGCGGCAGGGGTGATGCGATCGCGCATGGCACGCAACGTCTCGGGCGTGATGTCGGCGTCGTTGAACAGGCGAGCGCCATTCACCGCGACACCGGGCAGGCGGATCAGATGGCGGAACTCATGTTCCATCGTCTGGTCGGTCGCCAGTACCAAAAGCCCGATTGCGGCCCGCGCGGCGAGGCCGTCGTCCAGCGTGCTGGGCAAGACGCCAAGGTCGGTGAATGTTGCGCTCGCGTCCATCGGTTCCGCCTCCGTCAATTGCCCAGCGGAATCGCCGGCTCGCGTCCGGCAATCAGGTCCGCGGTGATGCGCGCACTGCCATGCGACATGGTCCAGCCGATATGTCCGTGGCCGGTGTTGTACCAAAGGTTGCGGTGACGCTTGCGGCCGAGGATCGGCAGGTTGTCGGGAGTCATCGGCCGCAGACCTGCCCACATCTCGGCGCGATGATAGTCGGCGCCATCGGGATACAGTTCCTGCGCGATCGTCTTCATGAAGGTGAAGTCCGCAGGCTTGTGGGTTGTGTCGTAGCCGGCGAATTCCGCGGTGGCGGTGATGCGCACGCGGTCGCCGAAGCGCGAGATTGCGACCAGGTTCGTCTCGTCCACCGAACCGATGGTCGGCGGCGCCTGATGGTTGCCGACCGGAATAGTGAGCGAGTAGCCCTTGATCGGATAGACCGGAGGAGCGACGCCGATCCTGCGTGACAGCAAGGGGCTATGGCTGCCAAGCGCCATCACATAGGCATCGGCGTTGAACGCCTGGCCGTTGGCACGCACCCCCGTCACTTCATCGCCGGATGTCTCGATCCCGGTTATCGCCGTGCCGGTGTGGAACTCGGCGCCAAGCTCGACGCAGCGCGCGCCAAGAGCGTGGGTGAACTTGTGCGAATCGCCGGTCTCGTCGGTCGGGCAGTAGATGCCGCCGGCAATCTTCTGCGCTGCGCCTTGCAGCGCGGGCTCCAGCGCAACGACCTGTGCCCGGTCGAGAACACGGATCTCCTGTCCGTCGTCGGCCAGCAACCGCATGTGCGCTACGCCCGCGTCCAGCGCTGCCTGATTGCGATGGAAATACAGGACGCCGCGCGCATTGCGGTCGTATTCTAACGTTTCGGTCGCGATCACCTCATGCAGCACGCGCTGCGAATACCTGGCGATGCGCTGCTTGCGCAGCGTGTTGGCCCGCGCCTTCGCGTTCGTGCACTCGGCGAGGAATTTCAGCGACCAGCTGTAGAGTCGCGGATCGGCGGAGAAGCGGAAACGCAGCGCCTGGTCCTTGAGGAACAGCGACTTCAGGAGAATCCAGGGCGCGCGGGGCGAGGACCAGACAAACGAATGGCCGGGAGCGATCATGCCGGCATTGCCCCAGCTGGTTTCCAGCGCAACGCCCTGGTTGCGCTCAAGCAGCACGACCTCGTGCCCGTCCTTGAGCAACTGATACGCCGTGGTCACACCGACCACCCCGCCACCCATGACCAGAACGCGCATCGCACTCCCCAGGCCGGCTGATCGCGCAGGCGGACATTGTGGGCCCGACAATACGGAAGCCTCAAGTCCTGCTGGTGTCCGCTTGCGGCAATCACTTGCAAGGCGTCAAGCGCCTGCGCCGATTGTGGCAGTGTGGAGCAGAAAATTCACCGCAGAGGCGCAGAGGGCGCCGAGAAGGCGAGATGTTGAGTATGACCGCTGGCGATGAACTTCAATATCGTACCACGTAAACTGAGGTAACGTCGGTTTGTCCTATCTGAACTCGACTTCTCCGCGGGCTCTGCGCCTCTGCGGTGAATTCTTCTGTGTGACCTCTGCGAAGTTTGCGCGCCTGACGGACTTTGGCAGGGCACAACTTGTAGCGCCACGGCCGTCAAGCGGCATCCCTTGTTGCACGGATCCACTCCACGGTGCGGCGCACGCCACCAAAGGTGAAGACGTGCAGGCCCACGATAGGAACGCTCGCATCTTCGCCTGCAACCAGCTCTCCTATCAACGTATCAGGACCGGCTTCCACCAAAATCCGGGCAAATGCAGTGTGCCCGCGGGCCAGCGCCCGCAACGACGCGCCGATACCGCAGCGTATGGCGAATTTGGCGAGAGTCGCGACACGCGCGGGACCGGCCACGCCGACGCGGACCGGACACGCGATGCCCTGCGCGCGCAGCGATGCCGTCCAGCGCAGGATCGGGTCCGCCTCGAAGCCGAACTGGGTCACCAGCGATACGTCGAGGCCGCGCTGGCGCGCGAGTGCCACTTTCGCCTGCAACGCTGCATCGAGCGTGTGCGAGTCGATCGCGGGATGGCCTTCGGGATAACCGGCGAAGGCGACGCTTTTGATTCCGTGGCGTTCGACCACGCCGGTCGCCAGCAGGTCGAGGCTGGCGCGGAACGGCCCGGCCGGGCTGTCGTCGCCACCAATGATCAGGGCGGCCTCGACACCCGCCTCGGTCACCGCACGATGCAGAAAGTCACTGGCCTGCGTGTAGCTGGCCAGCCGACGCGCTGCGACGTGGGGGACGGGCACGAAGCCTGCACGATTCAGCCGGACGCAGGCGGCAACGATATCATGATGCGTTACACTCGGCGCGTGGTTGACGAAGACTGTCCTGCCCGGGTCGAGCAATTTCCGCAATGCTTCGCCGGCGAACTCGTCACGCGGCGACAGCTCGATCGAGCATCCGCCGATCAGCTCTGCTGCACGGCTGCGTTGTGCCGCCTGTGACGTGGCCGCATCCATCAGCCCGAATCCCGCTTGCGCGAAATCACGAAGGACTCATCCCAGAACCACAAACCGCCGTGCTCGCGCAGCACCGCCTTGGTCGCCTCCAGATAGGCGCCGCTGCTGATCGCTTCGGACAGCCGCTGGTCCTCGATCTGCGCGACGTAGATCGCCGCATTCCAGGCGGCAAACAGCGTGGAGGTGCCGATCGTCTCGCTGATCTCGCTCGGCAGCGTGTGCATGTCGTAGCGGAACAGCGAACGCGCATCGGCATAGGCGCCGAAATTCAAATCTCGTCCGGCGCTGCCGAGTTCCGTCTTGGTCGCGCGCAGCAGGGCGTGGCGGTCGGTGGTGAACGGGTTCTCGCCCGGCCAGATGCGCTGGATGATCTCCAGTCCCGGATCGTTGCCATGCGAGTGGATGGCGATAAGTCGGCCGCCCGGTGCGAGCGCGCGCGCCAGCGGAGCGACGACGCGGCGTGCCTTGAACGCGATCGTGGCGCGGGCGCGATAGGGCTGCGACGCTATGATCAGGTCATACTCGGCGTCGGTGAAGCCGCGGCGCGGGCGCACCTGGTCGAGCAGGAACCTGTGGTCCTCGCGATAGATCACCAGTACGACGGGTTTTTCGTACACCGGGTTGCCGGTGGTGCGACCCATGCGGGCACGCCAATGCTCCGTGAGGAACGGAGCGAGTTCGGTGATCTGTGCCTCGAATTCGTACGCGGTGTTTCCGGTCAATGCCACTTCGTGCCAGACAAGGCTGGTGGCGGATGTGACCGAGTTCGGCTTCAGCCACGGCGCCTCGGAGTAGTACATGTTGGTTATGACGAGAATGGTCGCCGGGTGCTCGAACAGCCGGTCTGGCATCTTCTCCAGCACCAGCCGAACGTCCTCGAGGCTGATCTCCTTGCCCACGATGTAGAACGGCATCGTCGGGAAACGGTGATGCATGGCCCGCATCGTGCGCGTGAGGACCGTTCCGTCGCCCATGCCGGCGTCGAACAGGCGCAGCGCCGGTGGGCGCGGGTGAATGTTGGCCAGTTCCATGCCCACGCGTTGGGCGACGACCCATTTTTCCCCGCAGGTAGTGACGAACAGCAGGTACTTCTGGCGATTGTCGTAGAAGCGGAAGTTGTGTGTGGTGCCGGCTGGCGGCTGCGGCGGCGACACAGCCAGTGCGGCGGGCGTACCGTTCATTCTGCGGCTGGGTTCACCTGCGATGAAGGCGTGCACGCGGTTCACCGTATCGCCGGTGACGCGGCCGCCGAGGCGGAGCCGGCTGACCAGCTTGCCGTCGTTCACCGCCAGCCGCCCGAAGGTGGATTCGGCCATGCGGGCGCGGCGGCAGAATTCGGCGATGTCGCGCAGGAGCGTTTCGCTCAACGGACGAACCTCTGGGATGTCGCTTGCCGCTTAGTGAGCGGCGCGGCGTGCCGGCCGTCAACCACAAACCTGCCCACCGGGAAAGTGGGCAGTCGGGTGGGCATCAGCCATAGGTGCAACAGGACGCGATTCGGGGATCAGCCCGGTCGCCCCGTCTGACGGGTATTTGGCCTGCCAAAGTCGTGGCCGGCCGACCGGAGTCTGTCCTCGGGCGGGCCTTTGGCCCGACCCGTGGGCCGGCCATGACGGAGGGGGAGTGCCGCCGACGTATCGCTCCCCGAAGTGCTATAGGGGCGTTCAGCTCGCCGAGAAGTCGATCAGTTGCCGCACCATTGTTCCCGACTTCATCTGCGCGAAGCCCTCGTTGATCTGGGCCAGCTTGATGTGTCCGGAGATCATGTGGTCGAGCTTCAGCTTGCCCTGCATATAAAGTTCCAGCAGCCTCGGCATATCAACCCGGAAGCGGTTGCCGCCCATCGACGTGCCCTGAATCTTGCGATCGCGCAGGAAGTCCGCGCCGTGCAACTCGATCTTGGTGCCGAGCGGGATCATGCCGATGATCGTCGCCGTGCCGCCCGGCGCCAACATCCGAAAGGACTGCTCCGCGGTGGTTTTTGTACCGATCGCCTCGAAGGAATATGGCACGCCGCCGCCGGTCATCTCCTTCACCATCTCCACCGGGTCGGCGTTCGACGCATTGATCGTGTCGGTCGCACCCATCGCCCTGGCAACCTCGAGTTTGGACGCCACGGTGTCGATCGCGATGATACGCGACGCGCCCGCCATCGCCGCGCCGTTCACCGCGGAGAGCCCGATGCCCCCGCAACCGATCACCGCGACGGTGGCGCCCGGTTCCACCTTGGCCGCATGGAACACTGCCCCGACGCCGGTCATCACGCCGCAGCCGACCAGGGCGCAGCGGTCCAGCGGCACGTCGTCGCGCACCTTCACCACCGCGTGCTCGTGCACCAGCATGTGCTCGGCGAATGCCGAAAGGTTGGCGAACTGGTTCAGCACCTCGCCCTTCCAGGTCAGCCGTCGCGCGGCACCCGGCAGCAGCTTCACTTCCGTGTTATCGCATAGGT
>Ga0210402_10001265_pt1 | contig 26185 bp, 24 predicted proteins | sample IncBWC7MmetaG_FD_161055 | JGI IMG/M metagenome (GOLD analysis project Ga0210402, IMG submission 161055) | Forest soil microbial communities from Barre Woods Harvard Forest LTER site, Petersham, Massachusetts, United States - Inc-BW-C-7-M | ecosystem: Environmental > Terrestrial > Soil >... | reverse complement strand
CGGCAACGTCGGCAAAGCGCACCGGCAGGATGACCGCGACGGCGAGCGCCAGACCCGCGGTCACGAGTACTGCAGTGCGGCCGCCGCCGGAACTGGAATTGGACTTCTGATAGGCCCAAGCGGCCAGGGCAATGAGAATGATCCCGGCCAGTGCAGCGCCCAAACCGAAAGAAGATGTTTGCTGCGACAACACCCACAGCAGCCATGCCGCGGACGCATAGATCGGAAAGGCAAAAATCTGCTTCAAGGTATCCATCCATGCGCCGGGCTTGGGCAGCGCGCGGCGCAGCCACGGGGCGAAGGACAACAGCAGGTACGGCAGGGACAGCCCAAATCCCAGCGCTACAAAAATGCACAGCGCGACCCAAGCCGACTGCGTGAGTGCGGCGCCGACCGCGAGGCCCATGAACGGCGCGGTGCAGGGTGTCGCCACCAAGGTGGTCAGCACTCCGGTGAAAAACGAGGCGCGGTAACCGTCGCCCTGAGTAAGGCCATCGCCCATGCCCGCGAGTCCGCCGCCGACTTCGAAGACGCCGGAGAGATTCAGGCCCACAGCGAACAAGAGGTAGATCATCAGAGTCACAAACAGCGGCGACTGCAACTGAAAGCCCCAGCCGACTTCTTCGCCGCCGGCGCGCAGGATCAGCAGCGCGGCCGCGAGACACAGCATGGAGCTGATCACTCCCGCAGCAAAAACCAGGCCCTTGGCGCGCACCGCCGCGGGCTGCTTCTTCGCCTGTTCCACGAGACCAATGGCCTTGATCGACAGTACCGGAAACACACAGGGCATCAGGTTCAAGAACATACCGCCCATGATGGCCAGCAGGACGAGAACGGGCAGGGAGGTTGCCGGCTCATCCTTGGGGTGGGGCATAGGTGTGTAGCGCGGGCCGGCCTTGAGTTGCGCGGCGCCGGCGCCGGAAAAGTCCGCCGCGATTTCGATGGGTACCGCTTGCGGCTGCGCGCCACTCTGCTCGGTGGCCACCAGCACGCCGCGTATGGCGCCGGCTTTGGGGGGCTCAAAGCCGATTTTCATCGATAGCTCAAGCGCATCCTTGCCCCGCGTCAGCGTCTGGGGCGCGGCGTACTCGATGCCGCCCTCAGCGTAGGGAAAGAACTGCAGCGACTTGATCGCAGACAGGGTGGCGCCCCACGCCGGCCCCAGCGTGATGACCAGCCGATCGCCGGAAATCCGGGCCGTGATCGGCGCAGGCTCGGCACTGGGCAATTCGCTGCGTGCTGCCGCGAACAGCGAAGCCGCCGCCGGGTCGACGCCGCCGGCCGCCGCGCTGGCCGGCATGGTCAGCTGCAAATCCGCGCCTTCGGGAATACACACGTCCGAACAGACCAGCCAGCTGGCTTTGGCGGAAAGCGGGACCGGTGTGCCGGCTTTCAAATCCTTGGCAGCGCTGATCTGCACCAGATGCACGGCATGCTTGGCGTAGCCATAGTTTACGAGCGGCGCAATCTCAAAGAGATGCGGCGTGGTCCAGACGATGTCTCCCGCCGCGAATCCCGGCGGCAGCTGCCATTTCAGTTTGGTCGCCTCGCCGGAGTCGCCGGGATTGCGCCAATAGGTATGCCAGCCGTCGCGGATATCCAGTTCCAAGGCGACCCAGAATATCTGGCCCGGGCCGATCGAATTGACCTCGCTCACCAAGCGCGCTTTCACGTTGTCAGTGGCCACCGCGCTTCCCGACAGCGCAAACGCTGTCGGCGAGGCCAACAACATGCCAAACAGCAGAATCTTAAGTGCGCGCATAGCCCTATGTTACCGAATAAACCCAGCCCCAGAACCTAAGCCTTGGGCAGGCTGTGGATCGCCTCACAATATGGGTCGACGTACCGCTTAACTGTCGCTTCGGCTAATGTAGACCTCCCGCATGTCGCCAATACCCGAAAATTACGTCGACCGAATCCTAAAGGCAAAAGTCTACGATGTTGCCGTCGAGACGGCCCTGGAGGCCGCACCGCGGTTGTCCCGCCGTTTGAACAATCGCATCCTGTTCAAACGGGAAGACCTGCAGCCGGTGTTTTCGTTCAAAATTCGCGGCGCCTACAACAAGATCGCGCACTTGTCGCCGATCAGCGCGCAGCGCGGCGTCATCTGCGCATCGGCCGGCAATCATGCACAGGGAGTTGCACTCGCGGCGCGCACGCGGGGAATTCCGGCGGTGGTGGTCATGCCGCTGACAACGCCGGAGATCAAATTGCAGGCGGTCGCGGATCTCGGTGCCGAGATCATTCTACACGGCGATGACTACGACCAGGCCTACGAACATGCGACGGAACTTGCCCGCCAGCGCAGCCTGGTATTCGTGCATCCCTTCGACGATCCGGACGTGATCGCCGGACAGGGCACGATCGCGATGGAGATCCTGCGTCAACATCATGGCGACGAGATCGATGCCATCTTCGTGCCGATCGGCGGCGGCGGCCTGATCTCCGGCATCGGCGCCTACGTCAAGTCCTTGTATCCGAGAATCAAGATCATCGGCGTGGAGCCGGAAGATGCGGCCGGCATGTTCGAATCGCTACGCGCCGGCAAACGCGTCACCTTGGAGCGCGTCGGCATGTTTGCCGACGGCGTCGCCGTGCGCCGCGTCGGCGAGGAGACCTTTCGGCTGACGCGCCAGTATGTCGATGAAATCATCCTGGTGACCACGGATCAGATCTGCGCCGCTATCCAGGACATCTTTCAAGACACCCGATCGATTGCCGAACCGGCTGGCGCCCTGGCGGTGGCCGGCATCAAGAAATACGTGACGCGCGAGAATTGCAGTGCACGCACGCTGATCAGTATCAATGGCGGCGCCAACATGAATTTCGACCGCCTGCGCTACGTCGCGGAGCGCGCCGATATCGGTGCGCAGCGCGAGGCGCTGTTCGCGGTGGTCCTGCCGGAGGTGCCGGGATCATTCCTGCGATTCTGCGAAGTCTTGGGACAACGCAGCGTCACCGAATTCAATTATCGCTATGCCGATCAGAAAGCCGCTCAGGTGTTCGTGAGCCTGGCGCTCAACAACGGCAGATCCGAACGAGATGAACTGCTCGGCATGCTCGCGGCCGCGGGGTTCAGCGTGCGCGACATGACGGACAACGAGATGGCCAAGCTGCACGTGCGCTACATGGTGGGCGGACATGCGCGCGGACTTGCCGACGAACGGCTGTACCGGTTCGAATTCCCGGAACGTCCCGGGGCCCTGCTCAAGTTTCTGCAGGCGATCGGCACCAATTGGAACGTGAGCCTGTTCCACTACCGCAATCACGGCTCGGACTATGGCCGCGTGCTCGCCGGGATTCAGGTGCCCACCGAAACCCGCACGGATTTTCTATTGCACCTCAATGTGCTGCAGTACGCCTATACGGAAGAAACGGACAACCCGGCGTATAAAATTTTCCTGGGCAGTTGATTCGGCGCCGGGCACCCCCCGTGGTTCAGTGCACGGTCGCGGCGGTAGTGGCGGTTTTTACCGGGTCGGTGTGCGCTACGTTCAGCCAATTTTGCGCGCGGCGCACGGCGACATCGTCGGGGCCACGTGCCTTCAGCAAAATAGGGACTGCGGCTTCGAGTTCTACGACGGCTTCCGGCGATTTACCAGCGTGCTCCAGCGCGTAGGCGTGAATGGCGTGCGCTTGCGCCAACGGCGGGCTGGTTTCAGGAAGGGTCGCGGCCCAGATCTTTATTGCCTCGTCGCTCTTGGCAAGTGCTTCGGCGAATTTCCCACGATCCACGAGTAGCCGTGCAAAATGCATGAGCAACGACGCGCGATATTGATGATCGGCCGGCAGTGATTTGTCATAGACGGCAAGAGCTTGGTGAAATTGGTTTTCCGCTCCCGCCAAATCGCCTTTGTCGTGCAGCAACATCGCCAGGCTCACGCGAGAATAACCGACCATGTAGTGGTCCGCTCCGAGCAGCTTAAGCCTCACATCCAAGACGTTTCGCAACAAGGGCTCGGCCTCCGCGAGTCGTGCTTCTCGTTGCAGGAGCAACCCGTAGTTGCTTTTGGTTACCGTGGTCTCAAAGTGCTGGTCGCCGTATGCTCGTTCCTCACGGCGCAGCGCATCGAGATAGAGCGCTTCCGCTTGCTTCAGTTCTCCCATGTTTTGCGCCACGATCGCCAAGTTCTCGAGAAGGTAGGCTACTCGGGGATGATCATCGCCAAGCACGCGCCGATCGATGTCCAGTGCTCGTTCCCAGGTTTGCTTCGCCAGCACCCATTGCTGCTCGCGTGTGTAGACCTTCGACAGATCGTCAAGCCCGACGGCAATGTCGGTAGGTGGTGCAGATTTTTGCTCCAAAATGCCGAGGCTTCGAATATATAAGTCCTTGGCTTGGGATGTTTGACCTTGTTGGTAGCGGAGCAGGCCAAGCGACCATAGTGCATGGCCCGATTCCACGCTTCTCGCGCCAAAGTCGGTCTGGGCAAGGTGCAACGCTTCCTGCAGTGGTTGTTCCGCGCCGTGCAGATCCCCGGTCCCAATGCGTGCGCGACCGAGTTCCAACAAAGTGTCAATGTGCGATGCATCGTGCGACTGCGATTGCAGCCGCAGCGACTCGTCCAATATGGGCAGGGCGTCCTGGTATTGTCCGAGGCTGTCATAAACTGCCCCGACGGTCGACAGTAGCGCGGCCTTTGTTTCCGGCTGGTCCTGTAAACCCGCCTGCAGGCGCTTGGCGCCGGAATCCAGCAATTCGCGCGCCGTGACCTGGTTGCCGCGGTTTTCCTCTGGATCTGAGAGCTTGAAGAGGTTGACGAGAAAGCTCGATACTTCCTCGGCTCTCGCTCGTTCATGCTCGGCCCGTTCGCGTTGCTGCGAGACGCGGTCGCGCTCCGCGGCGATGCGCAAGGATTGTCTATACGTGGTTGCTGCAAACGCCAGCACCAGAGCGGCGGCGCCTACCCCGGCAGTTACCGGCAGCCAATGGCGTCTGACGAACTTGGAGCTGCGATACGACCAGGTGTCGCGCCGCGCAATGACCGGCCTCCCTTCGAGATAGCGCTGAATGTCGCTTGCCATCTGCTGCGCAGATGCATAGCGGCGCTCGGGCTCCTTGCGCATGGCCATCAGCACGATGTTGTCGAGATCACCGGTCAGAGTTCGGGCCAAACGTTTAGGAATGCTGCCCCGGGCACCCGCAATGCTGCGCGACTGCTCGGAGTCATCCGTGTGCACCGTCTGACTGGGCGGTCGCGGATCTTTTTCGCAAATGGCGCGCTCAATCTCGCTAAGCCGCACCGACGAGATGACGAAGGGGCCGGTACCCGCCAGTAATTTGTAGAGCAGCACGCCCAAAACGTATACATCGCTCGAGGTGGTGATCGGCTGTCCCTGAACCTGCTCCGGGCTGGCATGATCCGGGGTCATGATGCGAATGTCCGCCTGGGTCACCGCCAGGGTGTGCTGCCGTGCCTGGCGCTCGTCCAAAAGCTTGGCAATCCCGAAGTCCAGGAGCTTTGGAACACCGGCTTCAGTTACCAGGATGTTTGAGGGCTTTAGATCGCGATGCACGATGAGGTTCTGATGAGCGTAATGCACTGCAGCGCAAACCGTTTGAAATAGCTTCAAGCGCGCCGCAACATCGAGCCGGTTCGAGTCGCAGTACACGTCGATGGCGACGCCGTCGACGTACTCCATGACGATGTACGCCCGGCCATCGGGCAAGGAGCCCCCATCCGTGAGATGCGCGATATTCGGATGTTCGAGCTGGGCCAGTATCTGGCGCTCCAGCTTTAGGCGCGAATGCATTGAGCCGCCTAAGTCTCCGCCGTGCACGACCTTGATAGCCACCTGCTGTTCAAACTGGGCGTCGGCACGTTCGGCGAGATACACCTCTCCCATACCGCCTGTCCCTAAGGTGCGCAGTACCCGGTAGGGTCCTATGCGATCTCCCATCATTTTCAAAGCATGCGCTTCGCCGCGGGCTTCCTGCAAACCGCCAGCCCTTGCGGGGGGGTAGTTCTTGCGTGTATGAAAGCGGGACCGCCAACGGTAAAACCCAGGAGCTGGACGCACATGTCAAATGGAAATCCCAAACAGCCGCCACCACCACCTCCTCCTCCTCCGCCTGGGGACACCCCTGCTGGCGGCGGTGAATCGCCCCCCCAGGTTGCTGTCGCCGCCGGCGTGGGCGGCGTCGTCGGCGGCATCATCGGCGCAGTGATCGGCAGCTTCTTGCACTGATTGGATAGCGTGACTGCGTACCAGCCGCTGCGGCAGCCGCGGCACGAGATTCTGCGGGTCCGTGGACTCGACATGCACCTGACCCGTTGGGGTCCGCCGCCATCGGTGTCCTCGCCGCCGGTATTTCTGCTGCACGGGTGGCTGGATTGCGGCGAAACCTTTCAGTTCATGGTCGATGCCTGCAAAAAGGACCGGTCCTTGGTGGCGCTGGATTGGCGCGGCTTTGGGCGCAGCGAGTGGCCGCAAGAGGGCTACGGATTTCCTGACTATCTCGGCGACTTCGATGCGTTGATGGATGAATTGGCGCCATTCGCCCCGGCCTGTGTTATCGGCCACAGCATGGGAGGCAACATCGCCAATCTCTATGCGGGCCTGCGGCCTGAGCGCGTGCGCTGCGTGATCAACCTCGAAGGCTTTGGATTGAATCGGACCAAGGCAGAGGACGCGCCGAAGCGAATGCGCAAATGGCTGAATCAGATAAAGAGCCCGGCGACCGAGAAAAACTATAATTCCTTCGAGCAACTGACGGGCGTCATCCAGTATCGATATCCGCGATTCCCCCCTGAAGTCGCCGCGTTCGTAGCGCGCGCCTGGGGAAGGGTCGATGAGGATGGCAGGGTGAGCTTGGTGGCCGACCCGCGGCATCACTGGGTGAATCCGATTCTCTACAAACGCGAAGACGCCGAGGCGACGTGGCGCGAAATTCGCGCTCCGCTTTTGATGGTGCTGGGGGCGGAGTCCGAATACCTGAAGCGATTGGGCGCCGATGGCACCATTGAGGCGTTGCGCGCCACGTTTCCGGGCGTGGAGGTCGAGAGCATCGCGAACGCAGGGCACATGCTGCACATCGAACGACCGGAATTGGTGGCACCGTTGGTCGAGGCTTTTCTGGACGCGCATTGAATGATTCGCGGTATTTATCCCACTCGATTCGGTCAACTGCATCTGCGCAGCCACGAAGGGAAAGGCGTGCCGCTGGTGCTGCTGCACATGTCGCCGCGCTCCGGAGCCATGTGGGAGGAGTTGCAGGAACGGCTGGACAGGCCCACTCACGCGCCCGACCGCCTGGGCTATGGCTTCTCCGACGCTCCGCCCTGGGCGCTATCGCTGGAACAGTATGCGCAAGCCACCGTGGATGGCCTCAAGGCCGCGGGTATGGCGGGTCCCATCGACTTGTTGGGCATGCATACAGGATCCATAGAGGCCATCGAAATCACGCATCAGCTGGGATCCCAGGTGCGCCGGCTGGCGGTGGTCGGCATGCCGCTGTTTACCGCCGAGGAGCAACAACGGCAACTGGAGAAGTACAGTGAGCAGCCGCTGCGGCCGTTGACCGACGGCGGACATGTTCTCGGCGCCTGGCGCGGCGGCTTTGCATTGCGCGAACCACCCTACGACCTCGCCGACATCCATCGCCGCTTCGTCGAGCAGGTGCTTGCGGCAAATCCGGGCGCGGCCTTTCGCGCCGCCTGCGGCTACTCGGTCGATAAAAACTTGAAAGATCTGGCAGCGCCGTTGACGGTATTCGCACCCCACGATGACATCATCGAGCAAACGCAGCGGGTGAAGCCGCTGCTGAAAAGCACCGCCAGCTACATTGATCTCCCCGATCTCGGCCTGGACTTGTTTCACCGCGCGCTCGATCGCATGGTGATTCTCCTTAACCGGCATCTTCCGCCGTAGAATTGGTCGACGCATGGATGTCACCAAAACGCCGCCGCTCGATTCTGCTGCAAGCCGCGGAGCAACCACGGTAGAGCAGGGCCCGCAGTCTGCGCTCGCGAGCGCTGCCATCGCCGACAGTGCCGACATCAGGCCGCTGGATATTCCGGCGGCGCTGCAGATCTTGCTCTCCGAAGTGCGCGCCGCGCTCGGGGTGGAGACTGGCGGCAACGCAATCCCTAACAATCCGGTTGAAGCGGCGCAGGAATTGGTGCGGATGGTGCTGCAATCCATGCCCGACGAGGCACCCGATGTGTCCGCATGGACCCAGGCCCTGGTGCGCGTCGAGGCGGCGTCGCAAACGGGCATCGCGAGCGCCATCACAGCGATCAGCGCCTGGCGCGAGGTAACCGCGGCGGTGGTGGATGCCGCCAAAGAAACCCGAACGTTGGTGTTTTCAGTGCTCGGCGATGAACCGCAAAATCCGCTGTGGCTGCGGCCCGAATGGGTGGGGCTTGCGCCGCGGCTGGAACGCTTTTGGCGCCGCCGGCGTCTCGCACGCCGGCGCCTGATGGATCCGGACTATTCCTCAGCAGCTGAGTGGCTAAGCGATGAACAGCGATCTTGAAATCTCACCGCCGGCAGGAGCTTCGGCGTTGCGGACCATGAAGCGAATCGGCCTTGTCGCCGTGTTCCTGTGGTTTTTGATCGGCGGCATCGCGCATTTCACGGCGACCGACATCGAAATGCGCATCGTGCCTCCCGCCATTCCGTGGCCGAGAGCCGCCGTGCTGTTGAGCGGCGTGTTCGAATTGCTGGGCGCGGCGGGCATCTTGATACCGGCCACGCGCCGCGCCGCCGGCATCGGCCTTTTTTTCCTTACCATCGCAGTGACGCCGGCCAATATCTACATGCTGCAGCATGCGGAACTGTTCAGCGTGCCGCGCTGGGGGCTGATCTTACGGTTGCCGCTGCAGCTGGCGCTCCTGGCCCTCATACTTTGGTGTACAAAGTCCGCGGCACTGGAGCATCCCGCGTCGACAGCCAACGTGCAATAACTTACGATCTCCCCATGCAGAACGCACCAAAACTCACGGGCCTGTCCGGCAACGAGATCTACTGCATGCGGCTCAAGGGGTTTACCCCGAGCGGCGTGGTGATCGGAAACAGCATCCAATCGATGGGCTTTCTCGGCGGCGTGCGCTCGGCGTTCCGCGGGATCGTGGGCGGCGAGATTCCCGACGTGACCCAGATGATCCATGAGGGCCGCGCGGCAGCCTACACGCGCATGCGCGAGGAAGCGGATCGGGAACAGGTGCATGGCGTTGTCGGCGTGAACTCCGAACTGCGTAATTTGAGCGGCAATTCGGAATTTTTATTCGTGGGTTCGGGAGTCAGCGGCGGCCCGGGAACCGCGCGCTTCACCAGCGCCGGCGATGCCCAGGAATTGTACTGCCACATGGACTGCGGCTACGAGCCGAAGGAACACGTGTTCGGCAACATTGCCTATTCGGTGGGCGCTGTCGGCGGCATTGCCGGCACCTTGAAGACCCTGGTGCGCGGCGAGATCAAGGAATTCAGCGACGTATTCAATGAGACGCGCCATCATGCGCTCGATCGTCTGGTCACCCATGCAAAAGCGGTGGGCGCCAACGCGGTGGTCGGCGTGCGCACCAACGTGCTGCATTTTGCCGGGTTTCACGAAATGTACATGGCCGGTACGGCCGCGTTCCATGCATTGCTGCCGTCCGCGACGCGAACCTCGCCCGTGACCAGCGATCTTACCGGCGAGGAGCTGTGGGGAATGACGCAGTTGGGATACATGCCGATCAAGCTTCTGATCTCCACGTCCGTGTATTCGCTCGGGGCGATTGGCGGCATCAAGGCGGCTTTCCAGAGCTTCGTGCGGGGCGAGCTCGGCGATCTCACCACGTTGATTTACGAGGCCCGCGAGCATGTCTTCGATCGGCTGAAAAATGATGCGGCCGCCGTGGGTGCCGAGGAAGTCGTGGGCATCAAGACCTACATCGTCGAATTGGGATCGAGCTTGATCGAGATCTTCGCCGTGGGCACCGCGGTCGCCAAGCTTGCGGGCATGGATGTCAAAACTCCGGCGCTGCCGGCGCAAGCCATTATTCGCGACAAGGACACCTGGTTGAACGGTCCCGGCGGCTTTGAGATTCAAACGCTGCGCGCCGGCGGCTGATCCAGGAATCCCCATGACCCGACCGCCCTCAGGGCATACGCTCAACCCCGCTGTGCCGCGCAAGATGCGCCTGGCGATCGCGGTCGGCGGCTTGTTGCTCGCCGCGTCAAATGCTGCCCCCGCGGCAGGCGTCACCGCCTACCTGCCGCTGAATCTCGAGCCGGAAATGGAGCGGCAGATCGAACGGGTGCTGATTCTCGCCGACGAACCCATACTCAAGCGCCCGTTCGCCGTGGCCCTGGTCGAATTGGCGCTGCCGCAGGCCTGTGAAATCGATAAAGTCCTGTGTGCCCGGGTGCGCAGATACCTCGAGCGATACTCGCGCGATTACGCGCTGACTCATGCCAGTGTCTCGGGTGCGCTCAAACACGGGGACACCGTGGTGCCCAATCAGCATGGGTTGCCGGTGGACAGCGCGTACGATGCGTCGTTCGTGGCCTTCGTGCAGCCCAGCGATTATTTTTTGGCGAGCGCCGGCATGGTGTCCTACAGCGGCCGCACCACGGCGACAGGTTCGATGCTGAGCGCCGGCACGAATTGGGCGCAGCTCGACTTAGGCTACCGCGATCATTGGCTTTCGCCGCTGACCGACAGCAGCTCGCTGATCAGTACCGAGGCGTCCACCATGCCCTCTGCGACCCTCTCGAATTACGAACCTTTGACGCGCCTGGGGTTTCAGTACGAACTCTTCTGGGCGAAGATGTCGTCGAATCATATTTCGTACAACGGCGTACAAGCCTTCGGCGACCCCAATCTATTCGGCGTGCAGATCTCGTTAGAGCCGTTTCCCGGCTGGTCGGTCGGGTTCAATCGAATGCTGCAATATGGCGGGGGCGCCGGACTGCCCTCATCCGCGCACTTTCTTCTGACCGATTTCTTCAAGCCCAGCGGACAGTCGCAGACCCAGGGCAATCAGCAGGCGTCCTATGTCAGCCGCGTCATCATTCCCACAAAGACGCCATTCGCCCTGTACTTCCAGTACGCCGGCGAGGACAACTCGGACGGCGGCAGCTACCTGCTGGGCAATCCCATGGCGTCGGCGGGCATCGATTTTCCGCGGATTTTTCGCTATTTCGACGCCACTTATGAAATTTCGGAGTGGTCGAACATCTGGTACGTGCACGGTATCTATTTGGACGGCATGACGAATCACGGCTTGGTGCTCGGCAATTGGGGCGCCGATCAGCGCAACTTCGGCGACGGCGTGGGGGCAAGAAGCATGATGCTGCGCGTGGGCTGGGAGCCGGACTTTGGCGGCTATCTCGAAGAGCGCGTCCGCACGCTGATCAATCAAACCTATTACGGCGGCGATAATCGTACCTATGTGCCGCCGCCGCCGGGCGCATTTCCGTATCACCATTACTATGATTTCTCCATTCGCTACTCGCGGCCTTGGAATAGTCTTACCGTCGGCGGGGAAGTCTTCGCCGGCCGGGATGTCTACGGCAAATCCTTCAGCCGGCTATCTGGATTTGTCCGCTACGGCGGCGATGCGCGCACTCGCGACACGGGCGCGGTCGACGACAGCGACGCGGACGAGACAGAGGGCGACGTGAACCACCACGGCGCCGAGGTGTTCGTCGATGCCGGCGCCAATGCCAACGAGGTCAAGATCAATCTGAACGAGGTGCGGATCAACGGGGTCCCGGTCCAGCAAACCTCGACGACGCCGCTCAACTTCGGTCCGCACTTCGCCGTGGGCGCGCGCCGCGCCATCAGCGACACCAACGATCTGGGAGCGCGCGTGGAATTCGATCAAATCGATGATCATCTGCTCATCGGCCTGCGCGCCCTCGATTATCGTCATCGATTCGACAGTCCCGTCACCTTCAGTCTGTTCGGCGGGGTTGCCCGCTACAATCTGGCGACGCCGGCAACGTCGATGTACGCGGGCATGGGCGCGGGTTGGCGAAACATCATGCCGAAATGGGACTTGGATCTGGATCTTCGCTACGCCCAAAATGTCGCGCGCGACCACGTATTGGCCACCGATCCCCAGGGACTGCGCCCGGACAGCTTTTATAAGATCGAGAGCGCGACATTGTATCTGTCCCGGCATTTCTAAAGATGGAACGACCTCCCCTGCCGCCCTTTACCCTGGACACCGCGCAGCAGAAGGTGCGCATGGCCGAGGATGCGTGGAACACGCGCGATCCTGCGCGCGTGGCGCTCGCCTATACGATCGACAGCCGCTGGCGCAACCGCGCGGAATTCTTGGCGGGACGCGAGGCCATTCAAGCGTTTCTGACCCGCAAGTGGTCGCGGGAACTCGATTACCGGCTGATCAAGGAGCTGTGGGCATTTCGCGATAACCGCATCAGCGTGCGCTTTGCCTACGAATGGCACGACGACAGCGGCAACTGGCTGCGCAGTTACGGCAATGAGAACTGGGAGTTCGACGAGCACGGCCTGATGAGACTGCGCATCGCCAGCATCAATGACCTGCCGCTTGCGGAGGCCGACCGCCGCTATCGCTGGCCCCTGGGACGCCGTCCGGATGGTCACCCTTCTTTGAGCGATCTGGGCTTGTGAGCCGCGGATTTGCCAATTTGCGCAGACTTTTGGGTAGGGTTCGCAGCTTGATGCCCGCGAGATTAAGATTCGGGCAATCGAAGGACCTTGGGACCTAATGCCAACCGAAGATCACAGTGCGCATTCACATGAGAGCGGGACTGACCGCTTAGGGCACGAGCACTCTCACGAGCATGACCATCACGGCCATGCGCACGCTCATGGGCTGGGTCATGCGCATGCAATAGCGGCCGAGCGTATCAACCTTCGCATGGGCTTCGCGGTGGCGCTCAACCTGATCTTCGTGCTCATCGAGGGCGGCTTTGGGTTTGTGTCGAACTCCGTGGCATTGATCGCGGATGCAGGGCATAACTTAAGCGATGTGCTGGGCCTGGTATGCGCGTGGGCCGCCATGGTGCTGGGTCGCCGTGCACCGGGCGCAAAGTTTACCTATGGACTAGGACGCTCCTCGGTGCTGGCGGCGCTGGTGAATGCGGTGCTGCTACTGCTTGCGTGCGGCGCCATCGCCTGGGAGGCCGCCAGCCGCCTGGGCTCGCCGCCCCCGGTGGCAGGCCGGACCGTGATGATCGTTGCCGGCGTCGGCATTGTTCTCAATGGCATCAGCGCCTGGCTTCTGCACGCCGGCAGTCACGGCGATCTGAACAGGCGCAGCGCTTACATCCACATGCTGGGTGATGCCGCCGTCTCGGCGGGCGTGCTGGTGTCGGGTCTGCTCATTGTGCTCACGGGCTGGAGCCGCCTGGATCCCCTGGTCAGTCTGGTGATCGTCGCGGTGATATTGATAAGCACCTGGCGTCTGCTGCGGGATTCCTTGACCCTTTCACTCGACGGTGTTCCTGATAGCGTCAGTTCGTCGGCCGTGATGTCCTATCTTGCCGATCAGCGGGGAGTAACCGATGTTCACGACCTGCACATCTGGGCGCTCAGCACCACCAGCGTGGCATTGACCGCGCACCTGGTGGTGCCGGATCCTGATGCCGAAGATGCGCTTCTGAGTTCGTTGACGCCGGATCTGAAGCGCCGCTTCCATATCCACCACGCGACGCTGCAAATCGAAAGAGATCGCTGCGAGCATGGCTGTGAAGCCGAGCCTGCGGCGCTGTGATGGCTGAATCCAGATTAGGGCGGGGCTTGGGGGCGCTGCTGGGGGCGGTTCCCACCGTGAGCGCGAGCAAGGGTGGCGGCACGCTGCCCATTTCACTCATGCAAGCCGGGCCATTTCAACCGCGCCGCGAAATCCACAAGGAGCCTCTCGAGGAACTCGCGTCCTCGATCAAGGCAAATGGTGTGATTCAGCCGATCGTGGTGCGCCCGCTGCCTCAGGGAACCGGTGGCGGTGCCAAGTATGAAATTGTTGCCGGCGAGCGCCGCTGGCAAGCGGCACAGCTCGCGGGCCTCACCAATATTCCCGTGATTGTTCGGGAGCTCTCCGACAGCCAAGCCGTCGCGGTCGCACTCATCGAAAACATTCAACGCGAGGAGCTGACCTCGGCCGAAGAGGCGAGGGCGTTCAAACGCTTGATCGAAGAGTTCTCGCTGACCCACGCGCAGGTTGCGGAGACCGTGGGCCGCTCGCGCGCCGCCGTCACAAACCTCATTCGTTTGCTGGATTTGCCGGAGTCAGTCGTAACTTTGATTGATTCCAAAGCATTGAGCATGGGGCATGCACGGGCGCTTTTGGGGTTGGAGGATGGTGCCGAGAGGGTGCGGTTGGGTCGACTCGTGGTGGAGCGCGGGTTGTCAGTTCGGGACACGGAACATCTGGTGCGAAAGGCCTCGATAGGAGAGGCCGGTCACCCTGCCAAAAAATCGACATCATCTGTGGCTAGCGTGGTTTTGAAGACGAAAACCGTGCACGCGCAGCTGCATCAGAAGTCGAACGGCGCGGCACGAATCGTGATCGATGTGGCGGACGCGAAGTCCTGCGAAGTGATTGTTGAGGCCATCAAGGGAGCGGTGGAGCAATTGGGCGACCCGTGACGCTTGGGCGACGCTCGGACCATTTCAGGTTTCGAGCCGCGCTTTCGCGGCCGTGAGCAGCCCGGTGAATGCCCTCGAGTACAGTTTCTCGGCCTTCGCGCCCAGAAACCCGCCAATGATTGGAATCGGTATCGCAAATCGCGATGTCCATTCCACATCGGTCCCGCCTCCGGCTGCCGTGAATGTCAGGCGCGATACCTCGTGACGTATGGGCAATGAGGCCTTGCGAATCGTGTATTCGAAGTATGCAGGCCGCTGCCATGCGGTGATCTCCTCCACGTAGCGGGCGCGGCGCCCGACCTTGACCTCTCGCAAGCAGCCGAAACCCACCCGTTCAGTAGCGCCGGCCCGCAGCAATGTGGTCGCCGTGCCATCGTCCGCTCTCAAGAAGCGTTCGTGATCGCTGACGGCATCGAATACCTGTTCGATCGGGGCGTTGATGTGGACCATCACGTGGACATCACGCATACGTTTCAAGATGTTTAGGCCGGAGGGTTGCGGTTGATTTGCGCTGCCGCGCGTTCGAACAGCGGTGTCAGTAGTCGATGGAGCAGGAGGATGCACCCGGGAGCCACAAGCGCCCACGCCAAACCCGCGTGCAGGATTGCATTCGACAGCACCAGGATAGTATGCCAGAGCCCTTGCGCCATCAGCGCCAGCGCCGCCTGGATCGAGACGGGCTCCTTAGGTGCCTGCACCAACCACTCGCCGAGCCGCAAGAAGGGAATGATCAACAAGATCTGCGTGGGCGCCATGGCTGCCTGCACCAGTTGAATCGCCGGCAGGTTCAGGCGGAATAGCAGCGCGATCACGGTGCAGATGATGGTCGAAACTCCGAGAATCGGTATGTTGCCGACGACCACGCCGATCGCCACGCACAGCGCCAAACGGTCCGGGGAAATACCCTGAGTCAAGAGCGCGAGCAGCGGCCCCACAAGCCTGCGATGCAGCCATTTCTTCACCCTGTGTGCCATGGATTTCGCGACCCGATATGGGGGGATGAATATATGCCAATCACCTTCCGTGTAGCGCGCACCGGTGGAAAGCCGCTACAGTCCGCGTGGGAGAACACACATGTCCAATGAAAATGCCATCCGACGCGAAGTCGGCGCCATCGCGTTGATGTTCACAGGCTTGGGATCCATCATCGGTTCCGGTTGGCTGTTCGGCGCCTGGCGCGCCGCCCAGCTCGCCGGTCCCGGCGCCATCTATGCATGGATCATCGGCGCGGTGGTCATACTGTTCGTGGCGCTGACTTATGCGGAGCTGGGCGCCATGTTTCCTGAGTCCGGCGGTGCGGTCCGCTATGGGCACTATTCGCACGGCTCGCTGGTCGGCTTCGTGGCCGGCTGGGCAGCATGGATCGCCATCGTCTCAGTGATTCCGGTGGAAGCCGAGGCTTCGGTGCAGTACATGAGCTCATGGCCGTGGACCTGGGCGCACGATTTGTATAAACACGCCGCCAACGGTCAGGGCGAGCTGTCGCCGGCGGGCTTGTCGATCTCCGCCGTACTGGTGGTGATCTACTTCCTCGTTAATTTCTGGAGCGTGAAGGTCTTTGCGAACACCAACAGCGCCATCACTTTTTTCAAGCTGATCGTGCCGGCTGGGACCGCAGTGGCGCTCATGTTTACCAGTTTTCATTGGGAGAATTTTCAGGTGGGCGTGCACGGCGGGCAGCACGTGGGAAATCTGGCATCCATCCTCACCGCGGTTGCCACCAGCGGCATCGTGTTCAGCTACAACGGCTTTCAAAGCCCCGTAAACCTCGCCGGCGAGGCGCGGCATCCGGGGCGCAGCGTGCCGTTCGCGATTTTCGGCTCGATCGCGCTCGCCAGCGTGGTCTACATCATGCTGCAGGTCGCCTTCCTGGGCTCGGTGGCGCCGGAGCATTTGCAGGAAGGATGGGCGGGACTCGAATACAGCTCGCCGTTTGCGCAATTGGCGCTGGCGCTCAATTTGAACTGGTTGGCGCTGTTGCTGTACGCCGATGCCTTTGTCAGCCCCAGCGGCACCGGCAGCGCCTACACGGCTACCACCGCGCGCATGATCTACGCCATGGAGGTGAGCGGCACCGTGCCCCAGGTTTTCGGCCGCGTGCATCCGCGCTACGGCATCCCGCGACCGGCGATGTGGTTCAATCTGCTGGTGTCCTTCATCTTTCTGTTCTTTTTCCGCGGTTGGGGGAAGCTCGCGGCGGTCATCTCCGTCGCCACCATCATTACCTATCTCGTGGTGCCGATCAGCGTCATGGTGCTGCGGCGCACGGCCCCCAACCTGCATCGCCCGCTGCGCGTGCCGGGTTTGGCGGTGCTCTCGCCGATGGCCTTCGTGCTGGCGACGCTGATGCTGTTCTGGGCCCGCTGGCCGCACACCGGACAGATCATGCTGCTGTTGATTCTGCCGATGCCGGTGTATCTGTACTACCAAGCGAAGGCGGACTGGCGCGATTTCGGCCGGCAGCTGCGCGGCGCCTGGTGGCTAGGCGCTTATCTTCTCGCCATCACCGTTCTGTCATGGGCCGGCAGCAAGGAATTTGAGGGCCGAGGGCTTATCGGCTACGGCTGGGACCAGCTGTGCGTGGCCGTAGCCTCGCTCGCGTTCTACTACTGGGGATTGCGCAGCGGCTGGCGCACGCCGGGGGTCATCACCGCGGAAGGCAACGCCACTGCGGCGCCTGCAGCCAAGCCCTAAACGGCGAGCAGCTCGCTTCCCTGTTTCTGATCCTCGCGCAGATAAATCGAGCGCTTGGGTTTGGCCATCACCCGTTGCACCATGGGCTCGAAGGCTTCCAGCGGCATGGTGTCGTAATTCGGGTCGAAGGCATTCTGATCATGACGCGTGCAGAACAAGGCCGTGCGCTCGAAATTCGGATGATCGCGGAACTGCTCGCGCATGTTCCGATCCAGTCCCAGGTAGTGAAAGAAGTAATAGCCCTGGAAGATGCCGTGATGCTGCAGCAGCCACCAGTTCTCGTCCGACACGAAGGGCTTGAGCACGGTCGCGGCAAGCTCCGCGTGATTGGTCGAGGCGAGAATATCCCCCATGTCATGCAGCAACGCGCATACGACGTATTCCTCGTCCATGCGATCGCGATACGCAAGCGTGGCCGATTGCAGCGAGTGTTCCAGGCGATCCACCGAGAAGCCGCCGCAATCACCCTTCAGCAACTTCAAATGCGCGAGCACTCGATTCGCCAGATCGCCGTTGAAGGCATTGGCGGCGGCCGCGATTATCTTCCAATCCGCCTGGGTGCTCATCGTCATCGCCGTGAACGTGGCGCGCTCCATATCGCTATGATCGGTCATGTTGGCCTCCTCGGCGCTGAGTGCGCGCTCGATTATATCAGCGCAGCCCCGCAGCGCTGGTCAGGTACACCGCGAATGTGCCAAGCCAGTGGCCGCCCTCATAGTGCTCGCCGGTGACGGCCGGAAGGGAAGCACCCTGGTGCTCCACGGCGCTGGCGAGCAGCACCGGCACGCGGGAGTCGCCCTGCGCCAATCCGTGGGCAATGCCCTTGAGCATCCAGCTGCGGCTTAAGTTAAGGCCATCGATGTGGGCGAGCTTCGGGTCGGAGCGGTCGGTCACCACGCCCGGTTTGAGCCAGGGAATGCCGGTTTTCTTGGGAATTCCTGGCAGAAAGGCGGACAACCAGGGGCCGAACGCCTTAGGTGGGAGCAGTCGGCGCATGAAATCGGCCTCGGCGAGACAGGGAGAGAGGAAATCCTCACCGGAGGGTTCGAAGCTTAAGGGGCAGTTGCGGTCGGTGAAATAGAATCTGCTGGCCGCGTCCCTTAAATTCGCACGCATTTGCTCATCGCCCGCGATCCCGGCCCAGTCCCACATCAATCCGAATGAGAACGCGGTCTGATCGTGTTCACCGATCCGGATCGGATAGTGCAGTTTGGGCAGCCAGTTCTTCAAGCGGCCCGCCGCCTCGGTTTCCAGCGGATTCAAAACATTCAACCATTGCTGCGCCTCGGGGTCCTGCCACTCGCGCAACTCCGCACACAATCGCAGCAGCCATGCGAGCCCGTAAGGGCGTTCGAACGAGGCCCGGCCGGGGTGCTGCAGAAACTTAAGTTCGCCGGTGATGTTTTCGGCCGTGAAGCTGCGCTTGAGCTCCGCGCGCGCCTGAGCGGCGAAAGGCGCATCCGGAGACAGGCGCAGGAGCCGCACCAGCAGCCAGTGTCCGTGTACGGCGGAATGCCAGTCGAAGCAGCCGTAGAACGCGGGCGTCAATTCATGGGGTGGGCGGGCATCGGAATCGCGGTCCATCGTCACACTGATGTGGCTTGGATACTCATCATGTAGGCATTTGAGGGCCAAGCCGGCGAATCGAGCCGCCGCGCTCTGATCCATCGAAGCCGCAAAGTCCCCACCCGCGGCCGCGGCGACGCAGATCGTCCCAGGCAGACTCAGACAGATAGACGCGATGATTGCGGCGGAACGCATGCTGAGATTCTAGCGCGGCCGGGCGCGGCGCGTGGCCTCAGCGGTGTATGGATCATCGGGCCAGTAGTGTTTCGGATACCGTCCCTTCAGATCCTTCTTCACCTCGTGATAGCCGCGCTGCCAGAAGCTCAATAGATCTCGTGTGATCTGCACGGGCCGTCCAGCCGGCGACAGCAGCTTGAGCAGCAAGGGCAGGCGTCCGCAGGCAACGCTGGGCGTCTGGTGCAATCCAAACAGTTCCTGCAGGCGCACGGACAACGTCGGAATCTCGCCGTCGAGATAGTCGATGGGCACGGCCGAGCCGCTGGGCACCTTGAAGTGCGTCGGTGCTTCCCGCTCCAATATCGTCCCCTGCGCATGCGTGAGTTGTGATCGCAGCGCGCTGCGCAAATCCATTTTTGCGAAATGCTCGCGGCGCGTGCAGCCGTCGATCCAGGGCGGGGCCCATTCCTCGAGAGTTGCCGTGATCGCCGCATCGCTGAAGTTCGGCCAGGGGGTCGGGGCCGGGACGGCGTATTGCTGCATCAACATCACGCGTGCACGCCACTGCAGCAGATCCTTGGTCCAGGGCAAGCCGGTGACTCCAAGCTGCTTGAGTCCGGCAAGCGCTGCGGCTTGCATGGCGTCCGGATCGGGATCGCGGATCTCCGCCGAATCCAGAACCAGCGCACCCAAGCGCCGTTCGCGCCGTGCACGAATCGACTGATCCTTATCGTCCCAGCGGATGTCCGCATTCTCGCGGATCAGGGCCGCGAAATATTTCTCCAGATCCGCAATAGCAATCGGCGCCGCCAGAAAAATACGCGCTTCGCGCTCCGCGCCATCGAGTTCCGCCGCCACAATGAATTCGGATTTGGCGAGCGCCTGTGGTTCGGCGAAGCGGGCACCCCGGCCGTTTGCCAGCAGGTACCGCCCGCCCTCGCCGCGCGCTCGTCCGATTCGATCCGGGTACGCCCACGCCAGCAGAATTCCCGTTGCCTCATGCGGATCAGCGCTATCCCGCCGGCCGCGCGCGAAGTCGCGCTGCCAATTTCCGGAGCTGCGCAGTGCTTGATCCTTGGCCCGCGCATCCACGCTCACCCCCGGGGGCACCTCGCGTCCGTCGCCGCGCAATACGGCGACTCGAAGGCGTAAGTCCGCGTCGCGTGCGCCGGGAGCGGCGCGCAGAATGTCGCGTTCGCTCAAGATCGCCGCCAGATCGCAGGCCAAACGCGCGCCCCCCAAGTCGCGCGACTTGACCATCATATGGGCGAGGCGCGGATGCATACCGAGCCGTTCGAGCATTCGGCCGTGCGGCGTGATGCGCGCCGCGGCATCGATCGCCTCGAGCTCGCGCAACAGTTCCCGCGCCTGCGCCAGCGGCGCTGCGGGCGGCGGATCCAGCCACTTGAGCATCTTGGCGTCGGCGCCCCAGCAGGCAAGCTCCAACGCCAGCGGCGCAAGGTCCGCGTGCAGGATCTCCGGAGGCGTTTGCGGACTTAACGAAGCATGCGTTCCTTCCGACCAGAGCCGGTAGCAATCTCCGTGGCTGGTACGGCCGGCGCGCCCGCGACGTTGATCTGCCGCAGCCTGCGATACTTTCCCGGTCACCAAGCGGCTCATGCCGGTGACGGGATCGAATTCCGCATGGCGGCGCATACCTCCGTCGACCACGACGCGAATGCCGGGAATGGTGAGACTGGTTTCCGCAATGCTGGTGGCAAGCACCACCTTGCGTTCCCCGGGGCTCAAGGGAATCAGAGCCGCGTCCTGCGCCGCACCCGTCAAGTCGCCATACAGCGGCAATATCTTGACGGCGGGATCCAAGCCAGAGTCCTGAAGCGCGCGCTGCACCCGGCGGATCTCCGCCGCTCCCGGCAAAAAACACAGTACGTCGCCTTCGTGATCGCGCAAGGCGGAGCGCACGACCTGCGCGGTCTGAAGTTCCAGTGAAATCTCAGGGCGCCGCGGCACGTAGTGAGTGGCCACATCGAAGCTGCGGCCGCCCGCGGAAACCACCGGCGCATCATCGAGCAGCGACACCAATGGCTTAAGATCCAGCGTGGCTGACATCACTAAAATTCGCAGATCCTCGCGCAGGTTTTGCTGACTCTCGATGCACAGAGCGAGGCCAAGGTCGGCATTCAGACTGCGTTCGTGAAATTCATCGAATATTACGCAGCCGATACCGCTGAGGCCGGAGTCCTCCTGCAGCATTCGCGTGAGGATGCCCTCGGTGACCACTTCGATGCGCGTGCTTGCGCTCACTTGCGTTTCGAGACGGGTGCGAAATCCAACGCGCCTGCCCACCGCTTCGCCCAATAGAGCCGCCATGCGGTTCGCCACGGCGCGCGCGGCAATGCGGCGTGGCTCGAGCATCAAAATCTTCTGATCATTGAGCCAGGCGCTGTCCAGCAAAAAGAGCGGCACGATGGTGCTCTTGCCGGCCCCGGGCGGCGCTTCCAGCAATACCTGGCGGCGTCTCGTCAGCGCTTGGCCAAGCGCCGGAAGGGCCGCATTGATGGGGAAATCCGCTGGCGCTTGGAGCTTCACAAGCGCCGTAAGATAACTCAAGCGCGGGGCGAGCTGGGGTGGACCCCGTGTTAAGATGAGCTGTCGGGCCTGTAGCTCAGTTGGTTAGAGCAGGGGACTCATCAATAAATGGTGCCTTCGCATCGCAAGGTGCGAAGTGGACGGGATGAATTCAGGGAAACCTCAACGGCTCGCAAGCTGCTGGCAACCCTGAGCCAAGCCGGCGGTACACCGCCGGAAGGTGCAGAGACTACCTGAGCGCGTGTGAGTCGCGCTTAATGACAGGCAAGAGCGTCCCGCACCCCTCCGGGGTGAAGAGATAGTCCACTCCCTCCGGAAACGGCGGGGCAGAAGTGAATCCCTTGGTCCTCGGTTCGAGTCCGAGCGGGCCCACCACCTTCACGCGCATTGCGCGCACATAGACATGTCACGCCGCGCCAAAGATCGAAGCAATGTGGTTGGAACCAGCAAGCCGCGACTGTTGAATGTGTTGGGTCCGGGGCTCGTTACGGGAGCTGCCGATGATGACCCCAGCGGTATCGCTACTTACGCCCAAGCCGGTGCCCAATTCGGCTTCAGCCTCGGATGGACCTTGATCCTCACATATCCATTCATGGTGGTGATCCAGTCCATCTGCGCGCGGATTGGCCGAACCACCGGATTGGGCATTGCAGGAAACGTACGTCGTCACTACCCAAAATGGCTGCTCAATGGACTGGTTGCTACGCTGACCATTGCGAATGTGTGCAATATCGGAGCCGACCTCGGCGCAATGGCGGAGGCGAGCAGATTGTTGATCCCAATGGTGCCTTCCTGGATTTTGCTGGGCGCCTTCGCCATGGTGTGCGCCGGCGGTCAGATCTTCATGCACCACAAACGCTATGTCGCCACCTTGAAATGGCTGACACTCTCGTTGTTCGCCTATTTTGCGGTGCTGTGTGTCGTTCATGTTCCGTGGCCGCAGTTTTTCTTGGGACTCCTATGGCCGCGGCTGACCCCGAGTAAGGAATTTTGGCTGATGGTCGCGGCAATTCTTGGGACAACGATCAGTCCCTATCTGTTTTTCTGGCAAGCGGCACAAGAAGTCGAAGATACGAAAACCGAGCCGATTCGAGAGCCCCTGCTCGATCGTCCGGCACAGGGCGAGAATGCGCTGGCCCGCATCCGTCTCGATACAGTCATTGGCATGGGCATATCGAATTTAGTGGCTTTGGCCATCATGGCGACTGCGGCAGCCACCCTGCATGCCTCGAACATCAAAGAAATTGAAAGCGCTGCTCAGGCGGCGGAAGCTCTACGCCCGCTCGCGGGGGAGTTCGCGTTTTCCCTGTTTTCGCTGGGAATCATCGGCACGGGATTGCTATCAGTCCCGGTCCTGGCAGGTTCCGCAGCCTACGCGCTTGGCGAAGCGCGTCGCTGGCCGGTGGGACTTTCGCGACAGCCGCAGCAAGCAAAGGCCTTCTATGGAACCATCGCGGTCGCCACGTTAGTGGGCACCGTCGCAAATGCGCTCAAGGTCAGTCCTATCAAGGCGCTCGTGTGGTCGGCGGTGCTGAATGCGATTGCGGCAGCACCGATCATGGTGCTCCTGATGCAAATGGCAACCAACCCGGCAGTCATGGGGAAATTTACGATCTCTCGGCGCTCTCGCGCTGTCGGCTGGCTTGCGACTTTGGTGATGGCGGTCGCCTCACTGGGCTTCATCATTTCATTTGGCTTTTCGTAGCGCGCGGGTCAGCTCGACTCCAGCGGCACGGGAACCGGTCAGTTGCGGCGACCGGCCCCGCCATGAGCGACAGGGCCGGTTCTTCATCGTGAGCTCGCCCGCGTGTCTATAACCCGACGCGGGTGATTTTCTCGCCTTTCAGCGATACATCGCCCATCAGGCCATGCTCATTGATTACGAACGCGATGATCGGTCGCTTCAGCGTTTCGGTGTCGTACTGTCCACCCGCGCCTTTTGACGCGACCGCCACGCCCAGGTCGGCGCCAATCGTCCAGCCCTTACTTTGTTCAAACTTATCACGAGCCTCGCGGGTCATGAAAAGAATGATTTCAGAGCGGCCCGCAACCCCCAACGTTGCGCCCACCGACGCGCCTTTGATCGTGTAGCGTCCCACCTCGCTGCCGTTGATCAGCAGCATGCCACGACCTCCCTCGCCGGCGATCCCGGCCCCGGCCTTGGTGATTTCGGGAAACACCAATACCGCAGCTGCTTTGTCGACCAGTTCGCGGTGACTGGGATTCTGCGAGTAGAAATTCTCGAGCGTGGCCTGCACCCGCGGCTGCAGATCCGAATCCTTGACCGCTGCAATTGCAGTGCTGCAAGTTACGGCGGCAATCACTACCGCCATCATCTTCACTAATTTGTTCATGCTTGCGTTCCTCCGGCTCCATGTACCGGGCTGAGGCTTACACGGCCGTCACTGGGCACCCATCGGCGCGAAGTTTGGATTGCTGTGGGATAGCACCTACAGCCCACTTTAAGCTCAGCAATGCAGGGCAGCCGCGTACTCCAGAATCTGATCGCGCTCGATCTCATTGGCGAGCCACATCACGCGGTGATGCGCGCAATTCGAAAACAGCATGAGTGGCCGCTCGGCTGCGACAGTTCTTTCGATCGTATCGAGTCTCGATGCCGTCAGGGATTCCTGACCACAGCACGGGCATTTGACTGGAAAACGCAAAAACGAAATGTCCATCGGGCACCTCCCGCTTGAGTTCAGACATTTAAAAATGGAACCGTACGAGACTTAAATTTCAGCTCCGCCCCACGAAATCAGTCGCGGCCGCTGGCGCTGCTGAAAACGGATGCTTGACGACGAGTCACTGCTGGATCGGTTGCGATATGTAATATAGTTTCGCGCATGCGGACGACAAGTAAAGCTGCGCACAAACGGCGACATGTGTAAAAAATTCATTGTGCGGTCGCACACACCGCTGGGCGGTCGGACAGCCGCTAGGCGGCCGCTGGTTCGCTAAAAAAACGCGGGGCGCAGCTACCGCTGCGCCTCGCGCCATGTGCTTAGGTGTGCGAAAGCGGTTCTCACCGCGTTGGCATCAGTTGGTCATGCAGGTCCAAACGGCCGAGGGCGTATTGGGAAGCGTCGCGGTGAGGTTGGTGTAGTCAGCACTGCCTTGCATTGAACCGCTCGTTGCTTTCCCGTCATCGTAGGACACGTCGATTTGCTGGGCCGCTTTGTTGGGCAGCGTATGCCAGCAAACGGCTGTCGAGGCGACGAATGAGGCGGGGAACCCCATACCGGCGACGGGCGCGTTCAGCGTCACGACTCCGCCCAGCGGGTGTTCCGCGGAGATTGTGCCATCGCCAGTGAGAAAGCCGGAGAGCCGCAATTGATAAGCCGCCTGACAAACTTCCCCAGCCGCGCCCTGAACCAGACACTGGTTGCCGCCGCCATCGATATAGCCGTTGCCGTTGCCCGCAACGATTGGGGGATCGCCGGCCGGCACGATGAATCCGCGGGTCAAGGCTTGAGGATCATCGCCCGGCAGCGCCTTGTAGCGATCCTGATAGCCATACATGGCTGCGGTGAACTGGCGGTAATTGTCGTAGGTCGACTTGACCTTCTGGTTGTAGATCAATTCCTGACCTTTCAGCACCCCGCCCAGCAACAGGCCGATGATGACCAGCACGATCGCTATTTCCACGAGCGTAAAGCCGCTTTGATGTTTCCGACGATGAGTCATTTCTGTTCCGTCCTGTTAGGGAATATGCCGAATGTGTCTTGACTATTTAACGGCCGAAAACCCCGAGTCTTAACGTAGAGTCGGTCACAATTTGGGCAGCGGCGGCTGCACTGCCGCAATTCGCGACTCCAGGAACTTGAGTTCCCCCGGGGAGCGAATTTGACCCGCCTCGATGAGCCCGCCGAGGATCGCACGGGCATCCTCGGCCTCGCCAAGATCGGCCCGCAGCAGCAAATCCATTTGCGCCACCCAGCTCGGAGCCTTGGGATCGGTCACCTGCATGCGCAGCGCGGCGGCATAGCTTTGCGCCAGTGCATCGTCGTGCAGCACATGCCGCGCCGCGAACACCGCGTGCACGAGCCAGGGCCAGCGCTCGTTCGGCCGTTCCTGAAAGCGTTGGTAAATCCAGTCGAACATGCGCCTGCGCTGCTCCGGAGTGCCGGTTTCCGCGAAATGGCGCGCCGCCAGCAAGTCAGGATAGCGGCTGTCGGCATCGAGCTCTGTCGTCAAGTCGAGCCAGCGAATGACGGCGCTGCGATCCATGGCCGCCACCGGTGTCGCCCGGCCCAACGACACGTTGAAGTTTTGCAGAAACAAATCCGCCAGGTAGCCGGCGAAGATGTCCTCACCCAGGCTCGCGGCCCGCGTGAGCGCGAGCTGCGGCGGCGTGTCGAGATCGCCGACATCAGTCCATACGGGAGGACTCTGCCGCTGAATCAGCACATTCGCGGCCAGGCACAGGCCAAGCAACATCCATGCGCGGGCTTTGGCGCTGATGCGTTGCCCGTTCAAAATTGCTTGCGCCGTAGTTCGAGACTGGCCACGGCGCCGAGCAGGGCAAGGTAAATCACCCCTTGCAGCAATCCCGGTGTGAGGCGGACGGCGCCGCCCGTGAGCCAGGAAGTCTCTGCAAAGCGGTCCATCCGCGGCAGGAGGTAACTG
>Ga0210402_10001264_pt1 | contig 26187 bp, 21 predicted proteins | sample IncBWC7MmetaG_FD_161055 | JGI IMG/M metagenome (GOLD analysis project Ga0210402, IMG submission 161055) | Forest soil microbial communities from Barre Woods Harvard Forest LTER site, Petersham, Massachusetts, United States - Inc-BW-C-7-M | ecosystem: Environmental > Terrestrial > Soil >... | reverse complement strand
TCGAGGTGAGAGCACGGGCGCTCAGAATGCGTCGCATTGTCACTCAAGGTGAGAGCACGGGCGCTCAGAATGCGTCGCATTGCCACTCAAGGTGAGAGCACGCGCGCTCAGAATGCGTCGCATTGCCACTCAAGGTGAGAGCACGTACGCTCAGGGCGTGTCGCCTTGCAACTCAGGGTGAGAGCACGCGCGCTCAGAGCGTGCGAATTGTCACTCAGGGGGAGAGCACGGGCGCGCAGGGCGCGACGCATTACGACGCACGTTGAGCGCGCTGCCACACGGGGCGGGATGTCGGGACCTCACCCCGGTGCGAGACGCGCCCTACTCGTAGCGCAGCGCTTCGATCGGATCCAGCTTCGACGCTTTTGCGGCGGGGTAGATGCCGAAGATGATTCCGAGGATGGCGCAGAAGCCGAAGGCGAGGACGATGGCCCACATCGGGGTGTGGACCGGGGGGAGCTCGATCCAGCGTTTCAGCAGCAATCGGACCAGCGTCGCGCCGAGGTAGCCGCCGGCGATGCCGATGGCGCCGCCGAAGCCGGAGAGTGTCACCGCCTCGATCAGGAACTGGATCAGGACGTCGTAGCGGCGGGCGCCGATGGCCTTGCGGATGCCGATCTCGCGGGTCCGCTCGGTCACCGACACCAGCATGATGTTCATGATGCCGATCCCGCCGACGAGCAGAGCGATGCCGACCACAGCCCCCATGATGCCGGTGGTCGTATTCAGCACCGTGGAGATCGTCTTCATCAACTCTTCCTGCGAGGTGATCTGGAAGTCATCGGGCTGCCCCTTCTTCAGATGATGGCGGGCCCGCAGGATGTCGGTGACCTGCTCTTTGGCGAGATCGATATCCTCGCGGGTGCGCACCTGAAGAGCGATCGGCAAGTGGGTCATCCGGTCCGGCCCGTAAAGCAATTGCGCTGTGGCAAAGGGGATGTAGGCGACGTCATCGGGATCGTTGCCGATGGACGTTCCCCGTTTTTCCATGACGCCGATGACGGTGAAGTTGTTGTCATCCAGCCGGATGTCTTTGCCGATGGGGTCGGTCAGGCCGAGTTGTCTTGCGGCCTCGAACCCGAGGACGCAGACACGCTTCTTGGCTTCCTCGTCCAGCGTGCCGAAGAAGCGGCCGCGGTCGACGAACTGCTTCACGACGTCGGGATAGCTCTGATTGCAGGCGATGAGCGTGGTGTCGTGTCGCATGTCGCCGTTCTTCAAGGACGTGTTGCCGATGAAAAGCGGGGTGAAGGCGCGGATGGCCGTGGCCCCCTTCTGCACGGCCGCGGCATCGTCGTACGTGAGCTCCGGCACCGGCAGAAACGGGTTGCCGCGGGAGGCGGAGAAATCGGGGACGACGCGGATGAAGGTGGCGCCGACGTTCTCGAGCTGGTTGGAGATCTGGTACTGCATCCCCTGCACGAGCGAGACGACGGCGATGACCGCGGCCACGCCGATCATCACGCCGAGGACCGTGAGGACCGAGCGCATCTTGTTTGCGCCGATGGCGAGCAGGGCGATCTTGACGTTTTCGAAGAACATCCCGCCCCAGCTTAATCGACGATCTTGCCGTCGCGGAGATGAATAACGCGCTGTGCTTCCTGGGCGACGTCGTCCTCGTGCGTGACCATGATGATGGAGTTGCCGCGCGACGAGAGCTCACGGAAGAGATCGAGAATCTCACGGCCGGTCTGGGAGTCGAGGTTTCCGGTGGGCTCGTCAGCGAGCAGCAGCGAGGGCTTGTTCACCAGTGCACGAGCGATGGCGACGCGCTGGCGCTGGCCGCCTGACAACTCGTTCGGCTGGTGGTTCATCCGGTCGCCGAGCCCTACCGACGTCAGCGCCTCCTCGGCCATCTCACGCCGCTCGGCGCGGCCGATCTTGGCGTAGACGAGGGGAAGCTCGACGTTCTGCAGCGCCGTAGTGCGGGAGAGAAGATTGAACGTCTGGAAGACGAATCCGATCTTCTTGTTGCGCACCGCGGCCAGCTCGTCGTCGTTCATATCCTCGACCGGCGTGCCGTCGAGGATGTAATGCCCCGAGGAGGGGCGGTCCAGGCAGCCGACGATGTTCATCAGCGTCGATTTGCCCGAGCCCGACGGTCCCATGATGGCCACGTATTCGCCGTGGTTGATGACGAGATCGACGCCGCGCAGCGCGAAGATGTCCTGAGGTCCGAGTTGATACGTGCGCGTCAGGGCGCGCATTTCGATCAGATGATTTCCGTTTTCACTCACTTTGACGCCGTCCCGCTTTGAGGAGTCTTCGACTCCTCCTTCGTCACTTCTACGGAATCGCCGTCTTTCAGTTTCTTCAACGTGCGGAATGGTCCCGTGACCACCTGATCTTTCGCGTTGCCGCCGGAGACGAGGGCGACATGCGTTGTGTCGCTGATGCCGGTCTTCACCTCGGTCATCTTCACCTTGCCGTCCTTGACGACGAAGATGTATTTCAACTTCGGGGCGTTGGCGTCCTCATCGTCGGCACCGCTCTTCGATTTCGCCAGCGACGGCGGGACGCGCTCGACGACGCTCTGGATCGGCACCGACAGCGCGCTGCCGGCCGTAGTGGTAATGATCGAGACCTGCGCGGTCATGCCCGGGCGCAGACGGTCGTCCGGGTTGTCGATCTGGACCTTGACCGTGAAATAGCGCATGCCGGCGACGGTGCCCTGTTTGAGCGCGGCGGAGCTGCCGATCTCGGCGACGTGGCCGTTGTACTCCTTGTCGGCAATGGCGTCGATGTGGATCCTGGCCGGCTGGTTGAGCCGAATGCCGGTGATCTCGGTCTCGCCGACCGTGGCCTCGACGAGGATCTCGGACAAATCGGCGATGACGGCGATGACCGAGCCGGGATTGTTCATCGTCCCGGGGATGACCACCTCGCCTTCATGAGCGTTGAGCTGTACGGCCTTGCCGTTCATCGGAGAGAGGATGGTGGTGTGATCGAGATCGGTCTGGGCTGACTGCAGGATCGCTTCCGCCTGGGATACGCCCTGTCTGGCGGAGTCGTATCCGGCCACGGCATTGTCGTTCGCCTGCCGGGCCTGATCGAACAGCTCCTGCGCCTGGATGCCCTGCTTCCCGAGATTGAGGGCGCGTTTGTAGGCGGCCTCGGTGGTGGCCATGGCGGTCTTTGCGCGCACGACTTCGATTCTGGCGGCGTACACCGCGGACTGTGCGCGCAGGAAGGCGGCCTGGTATGCCGTCCTCTCGAGGTCGACGAGCTTCTGTCCCTTGCGGACGTCGTCGCCTTCCTTGAAATAGAGCTTCTCGATCTTGCCGATGATGTAAGCGCTGATGTTGACCTTGACCTTGGGGTCAATCTCGCCCGGGGCGGTGACGATCGCCTGAATGTTGCGCGCCGTCACCGGCTCGACGTAGACCGGCTCCCCTTTCGACCCCCCTCCCTTGACGCTGGCAAAGATGATGACGGCAACGAGGACGAGAGCCCCGACGATGATGAAGGTTTTCTTCATTTACTTGCGCAACGCCTGAAGCGCCGCCGGAAGAAGCTTGAAGAGAAGGATCGTAACGATCCAAAGCGAGACTACGACACTGCCCGACTTGGCCTTGGAGACGCGCGCGACGTAGGCGAATCCGATGATGAGAAGCACGACAACCCAGATCGTGAACAGATCGAGAGACGAGAGCAGAGCAAAGGCCATCGGCTGGCTCTTCATGTCCACCAGGAAGGCCGGGCTCGAGCGCACCATCGTCGCAAGCGATTGAGGATTGATGGCGGTCGCGCCTTTCGCGAAGATGATGATCGTAAGAACGACGCCTTGAATGAGGTTCGGAATCCAGGCATAACACGTCACAGCAAACGCCTGCTTGAAATCTCCCTCGCCTCCGGCAAGACGAACCGCAACCAGGATCGCGCCAGCCACAATCAGCAGCGCAATCACCGCGATCACGGGCGCGATGAACTTCGCGACCTTGCCCATGCCCACGGATATCCGCTCCGCACGGTCGATCTGCTCCTGGGAGAGATTCTTGTTCTGCGCCATTGCCTCCCGAGCCGGCGCTCCGAAGTCAATCCGCGATGAGGTGAGGAGACCATTGGCGAGCGCCAGAACAACGATGAGCAACAACACCACAACCCAGTCGGGCCGCTTGGCGATCGATGCGAACGTGGCATCGGGCGAGAAGAGCACGCCGATGATCCGTTGAATCGGGTTCGGCTTCGGGCCGGGGTCGGGTGCGGGCGTAGCTAGGGCGTTATCCTGACCAGTCGTCATGGCTCATTTCTCCTCTGGTGCGTTGTCGTGTGCTGAGAAGTTGAGCCAATTGTAGCGGTTGAAGCGCGAAAAAATCGACGGCTCCTGCACCGGCGGTTCGGTCACGGTGATGTTGCGGGTATCGAGCAGGTCGCCGACGGCGCGGTGGTAGGCGGCGATCGCTTTGTTGTAACCGACCAGAGCGTTCAGCTCGTTTCCGCGCGCGTCCGAGAGCTGTTGCTGGATCTGCAGAACCTGGAAGTTTGTGCTCATGCCGTTTTCATAGCGCTTGCGCTCGGCGTTGACGTTCTCCTCGGCCGCTTCCCGCGCCGTGCGCGTGGCGGCAATGTTCTTTGCCGCGGTGTCGATGGCGCGCGCCGCCGTGCGGACGTCGACGTCGATGTTCTGCCGGGACTGCGCTTCGGTAGCCTGCGAGAGCTCCATGTCCAGGCGGGCGCGCGTCCTTTCGGCGCGAGCGGCGAAATTGAACACAGGCACGCCGACGGTCAGACCGATGCTCCAGCTCGGGAAGTCGTTCCGGAGAATCTGCCGGGCGGCATCCGAGAAGTTGGTCGAGGTGATTCCCGCGACCGGGTTCGTCAGGGTTCCGGCCGTTCCGTTCACGTTGTACCCGAGGTTCAGATCGACCTGCGGAAGGATCTGATTGCGCGCGAACTGATAGGTCACCTTGCGGATGGCCGTGGTGAGCTGGTTCTCTTTGATCTCGGGCCGGAGCTCGTACGCGCGGGCCACGGCCTCGTTGACGTTGACCGTCATCGGCGCGTAGCCGATCGAGTCGGTCGGGATGATGGGGCGGTCCCACTCATCCGCGGGTACGTTGAGCAGCGCGCGCAGCCGGTCTTCGGCGGCACGGACCGCGGCCACGGCGTTGATCAGATTCTCTTCCGTGGTGGCGATCTGCACGCGCGGCTGGAGAATGTCGAGCGGAGCCGACGCGCCGACGTCGATGCGGATCTGGGTGATGCGGGCCTGGTCACGGGCCAGGAAGAGCGCCTCCTTCACCACGTCGACGAAGCGGCGGGTGTAGATGAGATCGTAGTAGGCCTGCTCGACGGCCGAGGTGGTGTCGAGCATCACCACCTTGAACGCCTCCTGGTTGATGCCGAGGGTGTTGCGTGCGATGGTGATGTTGCGCTGCGTGACGTCGACGCCGAAGTTGCGGGCCAGCGGTTGCGTGAGTCCGAAGCTGAGGCCCGTATTGAAGCCGGGACTGAAGAGCGTACCGTTGCCGCTGCTGGTGAACCGCCGGTTGGTGGCACCGATCGACACACTGCCGCCGGTGGGGATGGTGTCGCGAAGCGAGACGTTCGCATCCGTCTGGGTTCCGCCGCTGGACTGGAAGGCGGAAGAGACCGGAGTCTGGCTGTTGAAGTGATCGAGTGTGGCGCTGGCCAGCGGGTCGTAAACCGAGTACGAGCCGAAGAGCTGCGCGCCCGCCATCCCCAGGTCGTAGCGCTGGAGTTGCACGCCGATGTTGCGCTCCAGCGTCGTGTGGATGGCGTCGTCGAGCGACAGGCTCATCGCCCGCGGGTCGGATGCGTCTTTGTCGGTGTCGGCCGTGACCGGCGGCGTCGCAGCCTGATCGGACTTCGGCACGTCGGTACTCGACTGCGCCGATTCGGTGGTCATGGTACTGGCCGGCTGCGGCTCTGGAGCCGTCTTCTTTTTCGCCGTCTGCGCCGAGAGCGACACGGCGCTCGCTACGCAGACAATGATCAGCAACCGTCGAACAGCGGTATTCATGTAAATCCTCCTGGACACGCCTCTTCTACGCATCAGTTTATGGATTGTTTCTCGCGTGCGCCTCTGACTGAGAGACGGCAAAGCGGACCGATAACGGCGCGCGCATTGTAGTCCGCTGCCAGTACGTTTGACGCCAGGAAACGTGGAATGTCGCCTACGACGGCGTCGCGGCCGCAGGCGCGATCGGCTCGCCGGCGAAGTGGCAAGCGGCAAACTGACCCGGCTTGTGCTCGACCAGCGGCGGTACGGCGTCGCGGCAGATCGGGAAACGGGCGATCGGACAACGCGTGTGGAAAACGCAGCCGCCCGGCGGATTCAGCGGCGTGGGGATGTCTCCGCTGAGGATGATCCGGCTCTTGTGCCGGGTGGGATCGGGGATCGGGACGGCGGAGAGCAGGGCCTTCGTGTATGGATGCAGCGGATCGGCGTACAGCTCGCTGCGGCCGGACAGCTCCATGATCTTGCCGAGGTACATCACCGCCACGCGGCTGGAGATGTGCTCGACGACGGAGAGGTCGTGGGCGATGAAGAGATACGTCAGTCCGAGTTGTTCCTGGAGGTCCTGAAGCAGGTTGACGACCTGGGCCTGCACGGAGACGTCGAGCGCGGAGACCGGCTCATCGAGCACGAGGAACTTCGGGTTGGTGGCTAAGGCACGTGCGACACCGATGCGCTGCCGCTGCCCGCCGGAGAACTCGTGCGGATAGCGCCTTCGGTAGTCGGGACTGAGCCCGACGATCTCCAGGAGCTGCGCCACCCGCGCGTCGCGCTCGCTTGACGACATGCCTCCATGGATGATCAGCGGCTCGGCCACGATCGTCCCGACGTTCATCCTCGGATTGAGCGAGGCGTACGGGTCCTGAAAGACGATCTGCATATGCCGCCGCAGCCGGCGCATGTCGCCACTGCCGAGGCCCAGGACATCCTCCCCCTCGAACGCGACGCTTCCCGATGTCGGCTCGATGAGACGGAGGATGCAACGGCCGACCGTGGTCTTCCCCGATCCCGACTCGCCGACGAGGCCGAGCGTCTCCCCGCGGCTGACACCGAAGCTGACGCCGTCGACCGCTTTGACCTGCGCGACGACGTGCGCCAGGATGCCGCGCTTCACCGGGAAGTACTTGGTGAGATCGCGGACGACGAGCAGCGGCTCACCGATACCGAGCGGGAGGAGGGGGGGCGGGCTGGTGACCGGATCGACGGTCATGGCTCCGCACCCCAAGAGACCGAATGTTCAATGTTGAATGTGGAATGTGGAATGTTGAATGAAGGCTCCGCCGCGCCGGCTGGGTGGCTCCTCCATTCAACATTGAACATTGAACATTCAACATTCAACATTTCAGTCCCCCCCCACCCTCTCCGGATCCGCCTCGTCGCCATGCAGGTAACAGCGCGCGTCATGCCCGGGAGACACCATCATCCGCGCCGGCTCGTTGCCCAGACAGATGTCCATCACGTCGGGACACCGCGGATTGAACTTGCAGCCGCGCGGGAGGTTGTTGATCGACGGCACCATTCCTTTGATGGTCGGCAGCCGGTGTGGCGCCGCGGGATCGCCGCCGCTGACGCTCGGCAACGAGTGCAGCAGTCCTTGGGTATACGGATGCGCCGGATTGGCGAAGAGCTCGCGCACCGGCGCCTCTTCGACGATACGGCCGGTGTACATGACGATGACACGCTCGCAGAATTCGGCGACGATGCCGAGGTCGTGCGTGATGAGGAGAATGGCCAGCCCAAGCCGTTGCTGGAGCGAGGCTAGAAGCTCCATGATCTGCGCCTGGATGGTGACGTCGAGGGCGGTGGTCGGCTCATCGGCGATCAGCAACTCCGGGTTGCAGGAGAGTGCCATGGCGATCATGACCCGCTGCCGCATCCCGCCCGAGAGCTGATGCGGATAGTCATCGAGGCGTTTGATCGGATCGGGGATCGAGACCAGCTCGAGCATCTCCCCCGCCCGCTTCCACGCCTCCTTCTTCGATACCTTCTGATGGATGCGCACGGCCTCTGCCACCTGCGCGCCGATCTTGAACACCGGATTGAGCGACGTCATCGGCTCCTGAAACACCATGGCGATGTCGTTGCCGCGGACGGTGCGCATCTCCCGTTCGGAGAGGTCGGCGAGGTTGCGCCCTTTGAATCGCACCTGGCCCGCGGTGATCCGCCCCGGAGGAGCGACCAGCCGCATGATCGACATCGCCGTAACGCTCTTTCCGCATCCCGATTCCCCAACCAGAGCCAACGCCTCCCCTTTCCGCACGTTGAATGAGACGTTGTCGACGGCGTGAACGAATCCACCCGCAGTAGGAAACGAGGTGCGGAGGTTTCGGACTTCGAGGATGGCGTCGTGGGGAGCGGCGTCGATGTGCCCGCCGGGGAGACCCAGAGGCTGCATGCTCTCCGTCGTCGGGTATTCACTCACGCGAGGTGGATCGTAGCAAGAATGGTGTCAGAGAGCCGAGGTATCCTCGGGGCGCACGACAAAAGACTATCCGATAGGACACGGCGATGAGAATCACCTACGACAAGGGGTCAGACGCGCTGGCGATCGACTTGCGCGACGCCGAATACCATGAGTCGGAAGAGATCTATGACGGCTTCGTCATCGATTTCGACAAGTCCGGGCGCCCGATGGGGATCGAGATTTACTACGACGCGTCAAAGTTCGTCGATATCCCACGACTCTTGCAGAACATGGCGGAGCCCCTGGGAGCGCGGGCGTCTCGCCCGCGCTTGTAAGAAGCAGGATGCCGAGCATCAAAAGCGCGCGCGGGACGCGCGCGGTCCCAGGGGCTAACGCTTCACGAACCTCTGCAGCGTCGCCCTCGCCTCCCCTACACCGAGGATGATCGCGGCCCCGAAGTAGATGACGCCGAACGCCCCCGCCACCAGGATCGCCTCGCTGATGTGGCGCATCGGAAGATGCGGCACGACGTGCGGCGCGAGAAAGAGATGGCAGGCGACGCCCGCGGCTGCGGCGATCAATCCAGAGATCCACAACCTGCCGAGGAATGACGGCGCCAGCTTGACGCTGCCGACCCGGCGCGCTAGCGCGCGCCGCAGCAATGCGAACTCGATCCAGCCGGCCATCCCTGCCGATGCTGTCAGTCCGATCACCCCAAGCAGCTTCGATCCCTCGGGGAGGTTCGGCACCGGCATGTGCAGAAACACGATCAAGTCGATGATGTACGGCCTCAACGGAAAGGCGAACAGCAGTCCCAACACGGCGGTGAGCGACACGCGGAGCATCGCGAAACGGAGCGGCGTCTTCGGATCGCGCAATGCGTAGAACGCCGATGAGTAGAGCCGGCCGAGCGTCACCGCCAGAAGGCCGAAGGTTGAGCCGACCAGGATGTACCAGACGTAGAGCGAGTCGTCATTGCGAAACTCGCCTGACTGGAACAGCGCGGCCACGAGCACACGTCCGATGAAGATGAACGCGGTCACAGTCGGGACGACGAAGAATGAAATCTGACGCAACCCGCGATCGAGACGCAGCCGCAATGCGGCGTTGATCTCGTCATCCGTGCCGAGCGCGCCGGACATCTGCGGCAGCTCCGCCGCCGCTACCGACATGCCGAAGAGACTGATCGGGAGGAAATAGATCGTCTGTGCGTACGAAAGTCCGGCCACGGCGGCGGTGCCTAGGTAGCTGGCGATGATCTGATCGACATAGCCGCTCAGCTGCACCACACCCCGGCTGATCACGACCGGAAAGAAGCTGCTGATCACGGTGCGCACATGTGGCAACGATGTCTGCAGCGAGAGCTTGATCCGCGGCGCGTACTTGAGAACGAATGGCACCTGAATGCCGACCTGCAACGCGCAACCGACGACGGTCCCCCACGAAAGCGCGATGACCAGGCCACTCTGCGATGTACGCGTCCCGAAGAAGACGAGCGTGGCGATCATGGCCGCGTTCCAGACGACCGGAGCGACGTAAGAGACGAAGAATTTGTGATGACTGTTCAGAACGCCGAGACACCACGCCGAGAAGACGAGCAGTCCGGTGGCGGGAAACAGGATCTGCACGACACGGATCGTCAGCAGCCGCACCTCACCCTCGAACCCGGGGGCGATGAGGTCGATGATCCACGGCGTGATGAAGACGCAGACGGTCACGATGACCATGACGATCACCCCGAGGAGCGAGAGGATCACACCGGCCACGCGACCGGCCATCTCGTCATCGTCTTCGGCGATCAGGCGCGCGTAGACCGGGATGAAGGACGCGGAGAGAACGCCCTCGCCGAAGAGGTTCTGCAGGAAGTTCGGGATCTTGAGGCCGGCGTTGTAGGCGCCGGCCGCCGCGGAGTTACCGAGGTAGTGCGCAAAGACACGCGTTCGGATCAGACCGGCGATGCGGCTGAGCAGAATCCCCGCGGCGACAAGGACGGCAAAGCCCGCGGCGCGCGGCTTCGCTTTAGCGGGGACTTCGCGCTGGTCGTCGGTCATCGCTCTTGGACGCGAAGCGTACTGCGGAATTCGCGCCCGATTGGCGCGGTACCATACCGCGACTGATGCCTGATCATGATCCGATCCGGATCGCGGGCGCGGGGCCGTCCGGTCTCGCCGCCGCAATCATCCTCGCGCGCGCCGGCCGCGCCGTCGAGGTTCACGAGGCTAAAGGCGACGTCGGCACGCGCTTCATCGGCGATCTGCAGATCATCGAAGGGGCCTCCGAAACCGAGCCGGTCCCCGACTTTCTCGACCGCCTCGGCATCGAGCGCAACTTCTACTTCCGCCCCACAGACTGGGCGACGTTCTACGACCATCGAGGGGTAGGACGCGTGATCCACAGCAACGAGCCGTATGGCTATTTCATCCACCGCGGCGCCGAGGAGGGGACGCTCGACCGCGGCCTCCTGGCGCAGGCGCAGCGCGCCGGAGCGAATGTGGTGTTCAACAGTCGTCTGCCGGCGGACCAGGCCGACATCGTGGCCACCGGTCCGGCATCGCCGGACGGGCTGGCGAAGGAAATGACTTGGCGCGTCGGGTGCCGGGAATCGGGAGTCGGGGGTCGGAGTAGTGGCCCCACGCAGTCAACAATCGACAACCGACAACCGACAACCGACAACTACGCAAGCTCCGACTCCCGACCCCCGGCCCCCCCCGAGCTCATCGACGTCTACTTCAACCACAAGCTCGCCCCGGGCGGCTACTCCTATCTCTTCATCCTTGACGAAGTGGCTACCTTCGGCTGCGCGATCGTGGCGGACTTCAAGCAGATCGACTCGTACTTCGATCACTCGCTCGCGGCGGCTCGGAGTATCCACGGTTTCGAGGTACCGGCCGATGCGCGGACCGGCTACTCGTACATGAACTTCCATCTCAAACGGGCGGCGACGTCGAACGGGGCGCGCTTCGTCGGCGAGGCGGCGGGATTTCAGGACTATCTCTTCGGCCTCGGCATCCGCTACGCGCTCACGAGCGGCTCGCTGGCCGCGCGCAGCATTCTCGAGGAGCGCGACTATGACGAGCTGTGGAAGAGCGCACTGGAGACGAAACAGAAAACGAGTCTCGTCAACCGCTTCCTCTATGAGACGGGAGGAAACTTCGGATTGTCGATGTTCGTACGGCAGGCGGCGCACGCCAAAGACTTTCACCGCTATCTCAGCGGATGGCACCGCAACAGTTGGTGGAAGTCGCTCCTCTCTCCGGTCATCCGCCGGGTCTGGAAACATGACGGACGCTGTCTTCACAAGCCGGGCCCGCACTGGTGCCGCGCCCGCGACACGGAGATGAAGGTTCCGCCCCTTGGGCCGAGCGCTGGATCGAGCGGGGCGCAATGACTTCCGAGGCGCTTCCGCTGCCGGTCTCGCCGACCGTCGATGAGGCCTACGCCTACTGCCGCGCCATCGCGCATCGATACGGCTCCAACTTCTCGGTGGGATTCCGCTTTCTGCCGCCGGTGAAGCGGCGCGCCGTCTATGCCGCATACGCCTGGTGCCGCTGGGCGGACGACATCGCCGATGAACCAAGCGACTCACCGGCGTCCGTACTCGAACGTCTCGCTGCCTGGCAGAGTGAGCTCGATGCCACCTACGCCGGCCGGCCGTCGCATCCGATCACACTGGCTCTCGGCGATGTCTTGCAGCACTTCGCCATTCCGAAGAGCGCCTTCGTGGCTCTGGTGGACGGCTGCCGGCAGGACATGGTCAAGACGCGCTACGAGACGTTCGATGAGTTGTTGCAGTACTGCGCGCTGGTGGCGTCGTCGATCTCCGACATCTCGCTCGCCATCTACGGATACCGGACCCCTGCGGCCATCGATTACGGCCGCAATCTGGCCACGGCGCTGCAATTGACCAACGTCACCCGCGACGTTGCCGACGATCTCGACCGCGATCGCATCTACCTCCCGCGGCAGGAGTTGCGGCTGTTCGGGGTGACCGAGCGCGACCTGTTCGAACGGCGCGGCGGCGACTCGATGCGCCGGCTGATCGAGTTCCAGATCGACCGGGCCGCCGGCTACTTTCGCGCCGCCGAGCCGCTGGTCGGGGAGCTGTCGTTCGACGCCCGCTTCCCCACGCTGCTGATGGGCGGCGTCTACGCCACCGTCCTGGCCCGGCTGCGGCGCGACCCGCTGGTGGTGCTGCGGAAGCGGCTGTCTCTCAGCCGTGTTCAGAAGATCATCGTCGTGGCACGTAGACTCATCCGCCCTCATTTCGCTTGAAACGTGCGACGATCAGGCTTCGTCGTACTCAGAGATGACGCGCTCCCTGATACCGGTTCTGCTACTCCTCGCATCGGCGGGCTCCCATGCTGCCGAGACGCAGCCGCAGAGCGTGAGCGTGCTCGTACCGATCGTCGGCAGCGTCGTCGGCGTCAACAACGTCCGCTGGAAGACCGACATCGATCTCTTCAACGACGGGCGATCGGAGGCGAATGTGATGCTGTCGCTGCCGACCGCCCCCGATCAGCCGTTCATCTTCGTGTCGATCGCCCCCGGATCGGGCCAGCACTTCACCGACATCGTGGCCTCGACATTCGGAATGGATGCGACACTCTCCCCGCTCAAGATCACCACCATCGACAGCGCCCGCTCCGTGCGCGTGCTGGCCAGCGTCTACGGTGTACACGATGCCGACGTCTCCACTCCCGAACCGATCGCGGTGACCTACGGCGCGACCTACTTTCCGCTGCGCTCGCTGAACGGCCTCTCCTTCAGCGACGAGTTCCGCACGAACGTCGGCCTGGCCAACCTGGGCGATCACGAGGCAACGTTCACCCTGGCACTGCAGCGCGTCCCCGGACGCAACGTCGCCGTGACGCGATTCAGCGTCGCGTCGAACACGCTCATCCACACCTCCGTGCAGTCACTCTTTCCCCTGATCACGAAAGGTGAGGACTTCACGGTCCTCGTCGAAACGAGCTCGCCCGACACCTACATCTACGCCTCGGTCATCGACAACGAGACCAACCACACCCACTTCATCCAGCCCTCGGTCAGCGCGCCGTCACTACTGGAGGCGTTGAACCGGTAGTGCGCGGTTGCAGTATTCTTCGTCCTCATGGAAGAGCCGGATTACCTCATCTGTCTGCAGTGCGAAACGCCGACTTATCAGTTCGAATACAACAACGGCAAACTCACCTCCGTCGTCTGCAACACATGCGGCGCTGACGACGTCTCCGACTTCGTGACCGAAGCGGAGATGGAAGAGCAGGGCGGATGAAAACACCGGTCATCATCGGCATCGCCGGCGGCACAGGGTCGGGCAAAACCACCGTGGCCCAGGCTATCTACGACCGCGTCGGCAAAGACCGGATCGAATGGATCTCGCACGATTCGTACTACCGCAACTTCGACGGCTATTCGCCGGAGCAGCGCCACCAGATCAACTTCGATCATCCCGACTCGCTCGAGACGGAGTTGCTCGTCCGGCACCTCGACGTGCTGGCGAAAGGATCGTCGGTCGAAGTGCCGGTCTATGAATTCGCCACGCACTCGCGCAATGCGGAGAAGACGCAGCGCGTCGAGCCGCGCAAGGTCATCATCGTCGAAGGGATTCTCGTGCTCGCCGAGCCGGAGCTGCGCAAGCGGATCGACATCAAGCTCTTCGTCGATACGCCTCCCGACATTCGCTTTCTCCGACGGCTCACGCGCGACATCGAGTCGCGCGGCCGGAGCCTGAAGTCGGTGATTGATCAATACCTCAACACCGTGCGCCCGATGCATGAAGAATTCGTCGAGCCGTCGAAGCGCCATGCCGACCTCATCATCCCCGAGGGGGGAGAAAACCAGGTGGCGCTGGACGCCATCATTTCCAGGGTGGAGCACCTCCTGGCGTAGTTATTTGCGGTGGAGCAGACCGCAACCAGCGGTCCTTCAGCAGGTTACAAAATTCACCGGATACCGGAATGGAGTACCGCTCCCGACCCGTTTCAGTGTGCTGCCGTAGCTGGGTCTGACCCAACCTCCGGCGCTTCAGGAATCACAGCCCACGGGACCGCTACACAGAAGGGGGGGATTGGGATTGCCTCTGGTGCACGTCAAAGAGGACGAGAGCTTTGAAAACGCGCTTCGCCGGTTCAAACGGAAATGCGAGAAATCAGGAATCCTCTCCGAGTTGAAAAAGCGGCAGCATTACGAAAAGCCGAGCATGAAGCGAAAGAGAAAAGCGATCGCGGCGCGGAAGAAAGTGTTGCGGAAACTCGCCGAAGAACGTCGTACAGGATATTGACCAAAACGGCCCGCGAAAGCGGGCCGTTTTACTCTGCGCTTCGCGCGTTGTCTGCCTTCGGCGTTGTCTGCGCTATCGCGCGTTGTCTGCGCGCCGCGCGTGGCCCTATCGACCACACTAACGCGCGAAGCGCAGAGAACGCCGAAGGCAGACAACGCGCGATAGCGCAGACAACGCGCAAAGCGCAACAAACCATGAACCCCATCCCCCTCCAGCAACTCGAGCTCGACCGCGTCCTGACTCTCATCGCCATGGAGGCGAAGAGCTCTCTCGGCAAGGCGAGCATCAGCCGCCGGCGTCGGCTGCGGACGCTCAAAGAATGCGAAGCCGCGCAGGCCGATCTCGCCGAGATGGTGCGGTTCGTTCTCACCGAGGGCCTGCTTCCGCTGGCCGGGCTGACCGACATCGCTCCGCTGCTCGATCGCGACTCCATCCTCGACATCGACGAATCGTGGATCGTGCTTCGCTGCGTGCGCGCCACTCAGGCCATCCGCGAGACGTTCCTGCGCACGGACACTTTTCCGCGCCTCGCCGTCCACGCGCACGAGATCCCCGACCTCGGCACGCTGATCTCGAAACTCAACAAGTACTTCACCAGCGACGGCAAGCTGCGCGAGGAAGCGTCCGCCGAGCTGCGCGCCATCCGGCAGCGGATGCAAGGCAAGCGCTCCGCCATCCAGCGCGTGCTCAACGACGTGATGAGCCGCAGCGCCGACGCCATCCAGGAGCCGCTGGTGGTCATGCGCGGCGACCGCTACTGCATCCCCGTCCGCGCCGATCATCGCAACGCCGTCACCGGCATCCTTCACGAGCGATCCGGATCGGGCGCATCGTTCTTCATCGAGCCGATGCAGGCCATCGAGCTGAACAACGATCTGGCCGACCTGCTGATTCAGGAGCGCGAGGAGATCGCGCGCATCACCCGCTTCATCTCCGCCGCCATCGCCGACGAGGCCGATCCGATCCGCGACGCCGCGCGCGCCGGCGGCGAGCTCGACGCCCTGCAGGCCTGCGCGCAGTTCCATTCTCTCGTCGGCGCCTCGCGGCCGATGTTCAACAACGATCATCTCCTCGAGGTGATCGACGGACGCCATCCCCTCCTCGATGAACGGCTCGCCCCCGCGCGCGCCGAGGCTTTTGGCGAGGAGCCATCTGATCGAAGAGTGGTGCCGATCTCCGTCAGGCTCGATCGCAGCAGCACCGCGCTCGTCATCAGCGGACCGAACGCCGGCGGCAAGACCGTGGCGCTGAAGACGACCGGATTGCTCGTGGCCATGGCCATGAGCGGCCTGCCGGTAGCCGCTGCCGACGGCACGGTCATCCCGATCGTCGACGACTTCCACGTACTCATCGGCGACGACCAGAGCGTGCTCGAACATCTCTCGACGTTCTCCGCCTATCTGGTCCGCCTCCGCCGCGTTCTCGAGCGCGCCACCGACCGCTCGCTGGTACTCCTCGACGAGCTGGGGTCGGGGACCGATCCGGAAGAAGGATCGGCCATCGCCACGGCCGTCATCGAGCATCTCCTCGAGACCGGCGCGCTGATGATCGTGACGACGCATCTCTCCGCCCTGAAGAGCTTCGCCGTCAACGATCCACGCATCGTCAACGCCTCGATGGAGTTCGATGCCGCCACCGCCCATCCGACCTATCGCATGATCGCCGGCATCCCCGGCCGGAGCCGCGCCATCGATGTCGCCCAGATGATCGGTCTCCCCTCTTCGATCATCGACCGGGCCCGCCTGCACCCCGGCGACCGCTACGGCGAAACCGATTCACTGATCGCCGAGCTCCAAAAGAAGATGTCCGAGGTCCTGGCGGCGCGCCACGACGCTGCAACGTTGCGCGGCCAGCTCGAATCGGAGCGCGACGCCCTTTCCGCCGAGCGCGCGAAGCTCGAGAAAGAGCGCGGACGCGTCGGCAGCTCGTTCCGTGAGGAGCTCGACCGCCTTCGCGACGACGTGCAGAGGCAGGTGGCCGCGGAGATCAAGAACCTGCGCGAATCAGACCGCAGCACCCGCGCGAGCATCAACGCCGCCGAAATCGTCAGGACGCTGACGAAGCCGGTCGACAAAGCCATCGACTTTCTCCCCGCCGCACAGCGGAACGCGCACGCCGGTGAGAAGGCGGAGCACCGCAAGTTCAAAGTCACCGGCACGGTCGCATCGATCGACGGAACCAAGGCCGTGCTAAACGTGAACGGCAGGAAGATGACAGTCGACCTGAAAGATCTCGTGCCTCGGGAGTCGGCGGTCGGGGGTCGGGAGTCGAAGAAACGCTCCCCGCTCCCGGCACCCGACTCCCTCGAAGCAATCGTCTCGGCCGAGCTCAACCTCATCGGCCAGCGCGTCGACGAGGCCATCGACGAATCCGACCGCTTCCTCGATCGTGCCTTGCTCGAGGGGAAGCAGGCTGTGCGCATCATCCACGGCTTCGGCACCGGCACGCTGCGCAAAGCGCTGCGCGACCACCTCCGCAAACATCCGGCCGTGAAATCGTGGCGGCCCGGTGGTGAGAATGAAGGGGGAGATGGGGCGACGATTGCGGTGCTGGAATGACGCGCAGAATCAAAGGCGAAATGTTGCATGTTGAATGTTCAATGTTGAATGTTGAATGGCTCGCGGATCGACCGGCGTCCTCCTCATTCAACATTCAACATTCAACATTGAACATTCAACATTCGCATCTCCTACCGGCCGAGGGCGTGCGCTAAGCCCACCAATGGCCTTCTCCGATCTCAACGACTCCATCATCGCCCAGGTCCGCCAGGCCGCGGACATCGTCGACTTCATCGCCCAGGTCACGCCGCTCAAGCTGGCGGGGAAGAGCTACAAGGGCCTTTGCCCGTTTCATCGCGAGAAGACGCCGTCCTTCACCGTCGACCGAGGCAAGGGGCTCTTCTACTGCTTCGGCTGCGGGACAGGCGGCGACGTCTTCAAGTTCCTCACCCTGACGGAGCGGTTTACGTTCCCCGAGGCCGTCGAGCATGTGGCCTCTCGGGTCGGCATCGAGCTGCCGAAGAAGAAGCAGACGCAGAAACAGAGCGACAAAGACGATCTCCTGGAAGTCGTCGACGAGGCCTCGGAAGCGTTTCATCAGGCGCTCGGATGGGGCGACAACGCCGCCCGGCGCTATCTGCTCGAGCGCAAGGTCGAAGAGGAGATCGTCAAGAAGTATGGCTTCGGCTACGCGCCCGACTCCTGGGACTACATCCTCACACGGCTAGCGCGCAAGCACGGCGAGAAGAAGCTCGAGATGGCCGGACTGGCCATGCCGCGCAAGACCGGCAACGGCTACTACGACCGCTTCCGCAACCGCCTGATGATCCCGATCCATAACGAGAGCGGCACGGTGGTCGGCTTCGGAGGGCGCTCGCTCGACGGCAGCGATCCGAAATACCTCAACTCGCCGGAATCCGAGGTCTTCAACAAGTCGCGTCTGCTGTACAACCTGCATCGATCGAAAGACGCCATGCGGCGGATGGATCGCGCCATCCTGGTGGAAGGTTACTTCGACGCCATCGCCATCGATTTCGCCGGCGTGCCGGGCGTGGTCGCCTCGATGGGAACATCGCTGACGACCGGGCAGGCCTCGCTGCTGCGGCGATTCACATCCCATGTCGTCATCGCCTACGACGGTGACAACGCCGGCCGCAACGCCACGCTGCGCGCCGCGCCGGTGCTGCTCGCCGCCGGCCTGAACGTCTCCGCGCTCGATCTGCAGGGTGAAAAGGATCCCGACTCCGTCGTCCAGAAGCAGGGAGCCGATCGCTTTCTGGAACTGCTCGGCAATGCCACCGACATCTTCGAATTCGGCCTCGCCGAATGGGCCGGCGACGTCGCCAAGCTCACCGGGCGGGAAAAGTCGGAGCGCGTGGAACAGTTCGTGCCGCTTCTCTCCGCGGTCTCCGATCCGGTCGTCCGCAACGACGCCGCGCAACGGATTGCCGACGCCTTCCGGCTCGAGTTCCAGACCGTCTGGTCGCGCGTGCGGGGAAAGGCTTCCACCGCTCCCGACCGCGAACGGCAGCCGTTCGGCCCCTCAGCCAGCGCAGAAAAGACCATCCTCATCGCGGCGATTCAGGGAAAACTGACGGCGGCGCAGCTGGCGCGTCTTCGGGAGGAATATTTTGAAGAACCGGGGAAAACCCTCTTTTCTATCATGAAGGGTGACCTGATGTCCGGTTCTCCTATTGATTTTCAGCAGGTTGCGACCCATCTTAGGGGTGAGGCCGAGCTCAATCTCCTCTCGGAGCTCTCTCTGAGCGAGGACATCGACGATCAGACCCTCCAGCGCATTGACGAGAACCTTCGGCCGATGGAGCGGGCCTGGCTGGAACGTCGGAATCTGGAAATCCAACGAGAAATTGTGGAAGCCGAGCGTCAGGGCGACAGCGAACGGACGGGACAGCTCTACGCCGAGAAGATGGCGATCTCCCGTATGTTGAACGAAGCGAAATAATTATCGGTCCCCACCGATTACGCAGGTGTCCTCTGCGGACGATGGTTCTGAGGAGCGAAAGACGACATGACAACACGCCTGCGGAGCTCGAATCTCGAACAGGAAGCCAATTTTGACGAGGGGGTCGGCGAGTTGAGTGTCGAAGAAAAGTACGCGGAAGTAAAGCAGCTCATCATTGTGGGCAAGGAAAAAGGCTTCCTGCTGTACGACGAGATCTACGAGACCCTTCCCGAGGAGATCACTTCCCTTCCCGAAGAGCTCGATGAAATTTACATCCGTTTCGCTGACCTCGGCATCGACGTCGTCGAGGACTCCGAAAAGCCCCTCCCAACCTCTTCCAAGGCCATCGTCACCATCGACGGCACGATCGAAGAGAAGGAGATGGACCAGCGCGAAGAGGTCCAGCAGGACATCATCGCCGCCTCCAGCGGCATCGTCGACAAGACCAACGACCCCGTCCGCATGTATCTGCGCGAGATGGGAACGGTCAAGCTCCTCGACCGCCAGGGTGAAGTCGACATCGCCAAGCGCATCGAGAAAGGCGAGCGGAAGGTCTACAAGGCCCTTTCCCAGAACCGGATCATTCTCGAAGAGATCCTGAAGATCTACGAGAGCGCCAAGAAAGATCCTCGGGTCATCAAAGAGATGATCGATCTGGCCATGCCGGAGGATGAAAGCATCAACGTGGCCACCGACGAGAACGGCGAGCCGAAGCTGCCCCTGGCCGCCGTTAACAAGATCGCCGACATCATGGCCATCTTCGAGAAGGTGGCCAAGCACGACAAGAAGATCAAAGACGCCAAGACCAAGCTGGCCGATCCGAAGAAGCTCTCGGAGCGGACGCTGAAGCAGACGCATCGCGTGGTCGAGCGGCTCACCCTCGAGCTGGCTACCGAGCTGCGCCAGGTGGATTTCACTCCCCAGACGCGCAACCGCATGATCAACAAGCTGAAAGACATCGACAACGAGCTGGCACAGACGGCGTCGATGGTCCGCAAGGACGATGCGGCCCTCAAGCGCGAGAAGGACAAGACCCGCCGCGACTTCTATCGCCGCCGTCTGCAGAAGTACGTCGAGAAGCTCCGCGAGCTGGAGACGTTCTACGGAACACCGCACGACGAGCTCCGCCGCACCATCCGCGAGATCCGCGCCGGTGAGGAGGAAGCCGATCAGGCCAAGCAGGAGCTGATCGTGGCCAATCTCCGCCTGGTTGTCTCCATCGCCAAGAAGTACACGAACCGCGGCCTGCAGTTCCTCGACCTCATCCAGGAAGGCAACATTGGCCTCATGAAAGCGGTCGAGAAGTTCGAATACCGCCGCGGCTACAAGTTCTCCACGTACGCCACGTGGTGGATCCGCCAGGCCATCACCCGCGCCATCGCCGATCAGGCGCGCACGATCCGCATCCCGGTCCACATGATCGAGACGATCAACAAGCTGACGCGCACCTCTCGCGCGCTCGTGCAGGAGCTCGGCCGCGAACCGCAGGCCGAGGAGATCGCCGACCGGATGGATATGCCGGTGGCCAAGGTGCGCAAGATCATGAAGATCGCGCAGGAGCCGATCTCTCTGGAGACCCCCATCGGCGAAGAGGAAGATTCGCACCTCGGCGATTTCATCGAGGACCGCGGCGTCATCTCCCCGATCGATCACGTCATCGTAGCCAACCTGAAAGAGCAGACGAACAAGGTCCTCCGCACGCTCACGCCGCGCGAGGAGCAGGTCCTCAAGATGCGCTTCGGCGTCGGCGACGGCTCCGAGCACACGCTCGAGGAGGTCGGCCGCTCGTTCAACGTCACCCGCGAACGCATCCGCCAGATCGAATCGAAAGCGCTCCGCAAGCTGCGCCATCCGTCACGATCGAAGAAGCTGCGTCCATTCCTGGACTCGACGTTCTAGACAAAGGGCGGCCGAGGCCGCCCTTTTGGTTGCTGTGGTTACAAGGTTTCTGGGTTGCTGGGTTCCTGAATTGCAAGTGGCCTCGACACTAGCCTATAGCCTAGCCTAAGCCTAGCAACTCAGTAACTTAGCAACTCCTCAACCGCGAGACCGCGCAACCCCGAGACCGCGCAACCTCACTTGTCCGGCGGAATGGCCAACGGCCCCTGCTTGAGGTCTTCCTTGATGATGAGATCGAGGAAGAACTCGCGGACGCCGTCTTTGCCGCGCTGGCGGAAGACGCGCGCCACTTCGTACGGCTTCAGCTTGATGCCGGTCATCGTCTGGAGGTACTGGCAGAAGACCACGGCACGGGACCGGAACGAGATGATCAGGATGACCAGGAGCACACCCGCGAAGGCAAGCAGCATCGTCGCGGCGAGCGACAGTTCGCTGATGAGCGACTTCAAAATGTTCATTGCCAGACCCGTAGGGATGCTACCACGCGGGCGACAGTGGTTACACTTCGCACCTATGCCCAACACTCGCCCGCAACCCGACGAATACTCACCGCATCACGAGCAGTACGTCTCGCTCATCGAAGGGCCGATCCTTGACGAACTGGCCGTTGGCCGGGAGAGCATCCGGCAGCTCATCGACCAGGTTCCGGAGGAACGCGGCGGCTTTCGATACGCGGAACGGAAGTGGACGATCCGCGAGGTCATCGGTCACATGGCGGACGCGGAACGGATTCACACCTTTCGCGCGCTGACGTTCGCCCGCAACGACGCCATCGAGCTTCCGAAGTGGGGACCCGACGCCTACGCCGCCGCAGCCGGCTTCAACGAGCGAAGCATCAGGAGTCTCATCGAAGAAGAGCTGGCCGTCCGCGACGCCACGATCGCTCTCTTTTCAAGCCTGCCGGCGGAGGCATGGGCGCGCGAGGGGACCGTCTCCGGCAAGCGCCTGACCGTGCGCGCCATCGCCTATATCGCCACCGGGCACGTGAAGCGGCACCTGAACGTGCTGCGGGAGCGGTACGGCGTGGGATAACGCGGTTGCGGGGTTACGCGGTTTCGGGGTCTCGCGGTCGTAACTCGTAGTCTCGGTCTTTGCAGGTCAACACCGCGAGACCGCGCAACCCCGAGACCGCGCGACCGCGAACCACGAACCCACTGATCCACTACGGTAAAGTACCCCGATGCTCCCCCTCGCAGAGCTCGACGAAGCACCGGTTGCGGAGGCCGGAGAAAAAACCGAGGAGCCGTCGCTGTTCAAGGTCCTGCTCCACAACGACGACTACACCACGATGGAGTTCGTCGTCTGGATACTGGAATCGGTCTTCAACATGCCGGAAGAACAGGCCGTCCAGGTAATGCTCAACGTCCACATCCAGGGAGTGGGCGTGGCCGGCTTCTACACCTATGAAGTGGCGGAGATGAAGGTCGAAAAAACCATCGCCCTCGCCCGCGAGCAGGAGTTCCCGCTCCTGGCCACGATGGAGCCGGCATGATCAGCCGATTGGTTGTCGGTTGTCAGTTGTCGGTTGGGAAGCTTGCAATACTCCGGGCTCCGATAACCGATAACCGATAACCGATAACCGACAACCGAAAGCGAGACGCCAGCGCTCCGGTCTCAATGCCGAGCGGCACGATGGCGCGGCGTCGGAGGCGGTGGTGGTGGCGGCGGATCGACCGCGGGAGCCACCTGGACGACGCGCGACGTCGCCGTGCCGCACGGCGTCGTCGCAGTGACGAAGTATCTGTGCGGCGTTGTGATCGGCACCGTCGCATACTTCGGACCGCTTCCGACATTGTTCTGCGCACCGTCGGCGTCGAACCATTCGTAGTCGACGTCGCCAAGGGCCGTCGACTGCACGGTCAGCGACGCGTTGGTGTTGCGTGGAACGACGACGTCCTCGGGCTGTTGGGTGAAGATCGGGATCAGGCAGCCGGAGCGGCTGCAGTCGAGGCCGATCGTGTACTGTCCGCTCCCGTGCGCGTTCCCCGAGGTGACCACGATGTCGTAGAAATCATTGTGCGGCACGGAGAAAGACATTGTATCGGTAGTGGCGTTCAAGGCCGACGACTGGGCCAGCGCCACGGATGTCTGCGAAAACTCGTAGATGGCGAACTGTGGATCGAACGCGCTCGACGTGAGCCGTATGTTCAGGGTATCGCCGATCACTCCCCAGACGCGGTACATCGCGTAGAAGCGCGTCGGATCGGAAGCGGCGACGCAGCTCTGCGACGATAGATCCCACGTGGCCTGCTGCCCGCAGAGGAGATCCTGTTCGACACACGCGAGCTGCGGCGAAGGAGGCGGCGAGGTGTCGCAGTTCATTTCGAAAAGATACTGACCAGCGCCGAAGCGATCGTTCGTCCCCGCCTGAATCCTCCACGTTCCCTGCGCGGGCAGGAAGTAGCGGACGGTAGCAGCAACGCCGCCCGAGAGCAGCGGCGAGAGCGACGCGTCGGACGGCGGCGGAACGAGACCGATCCAGGCATTGCCGTAGTTTGGGTCGAGCGGACGGACGGTCGCCGTCACCAGTTCCTGGGCAATGCCCTGAAAGACGAATTCGTCGTACAACGTGATGTTTGCCGCCAGGCAATCACCGCCGGCCAACTGTCCGCGGATGTCGGTATTGCACGAGACCGGAGTCGAACCGCACCCCTCCAGCAACCGAACCGGTTGCCGCACCGCCGCACCCACCGCCGCCGGACGGGGATGAGGCGCTGGAAGGACGATGTCCGCCGGGCCTGACGCCGCAGCTTCCGCCGCGACTCCCATGCCGAGGGACACAAAACAAAACAGCGCCATGCGAGCGAATCGCATCGTCAGATCTGAGTCTCCAGTTCGATGGCGGTGGAGCAGCACCGGACACCGCCAAGCGGTTTCCTTCGTTGTGCTTCCCGCGTGCTACGTCACGAGCATAATACTTGAAAGCGGCCATAAACAACGAGTTATCTGTAGTGAGCGAACCGCGATTACGTTCGCTCCGTTGCCGAAATCCTGACGCTCGGGTTGTGGTTCTGTTCGCCGAACGTGGTCGCGGGGTTGCGAAGTTGCGATGATCTTTTGACTGAGAACCCCGAGACTGCGAGACTGCCGAGACCGATCGCAAAAACTCATGATCGCCCGTCCACTACAGAAATCGTTCGAATTCGCTCTCCATGAGGCGTTGAAGCGCCGCCATGAATACGTGACGCTCGAACATCTCCTCTATGCCCTGCTGCACGATCGCGACGTCCTCGACGTCATCCGTGCCTGCGGCGGCGACGTCGACATCCTCCGCAAACAGCTCGACGACTTCATGAACCGGACGCTCGAACAGTTGCCGGACGATGCCGAGGTCCAGCCGGTGCTTACGGCCATGCTGCAGCGCATCGTGCAATATGCGCAGCTCCATGCTCAATCGTCGGGACAGAAGGAAGTCGATACCGGCCAGATGCTGGCGGCGATCTATCAGGCCGAGCGTTCCCAGGCCGTCTACCTCCTGCGCAGTCAGGGAGTGAACAAGCTCGACGTGCTGCAATACCTGTCGCACGGCATCAGCAAAGACACCCCCGCGCCGAAGCCGGCCTTCGCCGGCGATGAGGAGGGGGCAGCGGAGCAGGCCGGCGATCCGCTGAAGCTGTTCGCCGTCAATCTCAACGAGCGCGCCGAAAAAGGAGAGATCGATCCGCTCATCGGCCGCGGTCCGGAGCTGGAGCGCACCGTGCAGATCCTCTGCCGGCGCCGGAAAAACAACCCGCTGTTCGTCGGTGAGCCGGGCGTCGGCAAGACTGCCATCGCCGAGGGGCTGGCGCTCAAGATCGTGAAACACGAAGCGCCGGCAGTGTTGAAAAACGCCGTGGTCTGGTCGCTCGACATGGGCGCGGTACTGGCCGGGACGAAGTATCGCGGCGAGTTCGAACAGCGCCTCAAGGCAGTCGTTACCGCGTTGCTGGCCAAGCCGGACGCAATCCTCTTCATCGATGAGATCCACACCATCGTCGGTGCCGGCGCCGTGAGCGGCGGGACGATGGACGCGTCGAACATTCTCAAACCGGCCATCGCTTCGGGGAAGCTGCGTTGCATCGGCTCGACGACCTACGCCGAGTACAAGTCATCCTTCGAGCGCGACCGCGCCCTGGCCCGCCGCTTCCAGAAGATCGAGATCGGCGAGCCATCCATCGAGGAGACCATCGAGATCCTCAAAGGGCTGAAGTCGTATTACGAGAAACACCACAACGTCGTCTTCGCTGACGACGCGCTCAAACTGGCCGCCGAGCTGTCGGCGAAATACATGCACGACCGCCACCTCCCCGACAAGGCCATCGACGTGCTCGATGAGGCGGGATCACGCGCCCGCATCATTGCGGCAAACACCACAGGCGTTGCTGAAGCCTCAACGCCCGTTCCCATCGGCATCGATGACATCGAGTATGTCGTGGCTCGTATGGCCAAGATTCCGCCGCGGACTGTGGCTGTATCGGAGAAAGAGCGGCTGCATGGCCTCGACGCCGATCTGAAGCGGGTCATCTACGGCCAGGATCACGCCGTCGATCAGGTCGTCAACGCCATCAAGATTTCGCGCTCCGGCCTTGGACTTCCCGAGAAGCCGGTCGGCTCGTTCCTTTTCTCGGGACCGACCGGCGTGGGCAAGACCGAGCTTGCCCGGCAGCTCGCGCTCTCCCTCGGCATCGAGTTCATACGATTCGATATGTCGGAGTACATGGAGCCGCACACCGTCTCGCGCCTCATCGGCGCGCCACCGGGGTACGTCGGCTTCGATCAGGGAGGGCTGCTCACTGACGCCATCACCAAGACTCCCTACGCCGTCCTCGTGCTCGACGAGATCGAGAAGGCGCATCCGAATCTCTTCTCGATCCTTTTGCAGGTGATGGATCATGCCACGCTGACGGACAACAACGGCAAGAAGGCCGACTTCCGCAACGTCATATTGATCATGACCACGAACGCCGGCGCGCGGGAGATGAGCGATTCGTCGATGGGCTTCGGCAACACCAGCGGGGCGAAGGGCAAAGGCCGAGGGGCGATCGAGCGAACGTTCACCCCCGAGTTCCGCAACCGCATGGATGCCTGGATCGCCTTCGAGCCGTTGTCGTTCGAGACCACCGAGCGGGTGGTCGATAAGTTCATCGACGAGCTCCGCGTGCAACTGCGCGCGAAGAACGTGAC